>Ga0065720_1018916_pt1 | contig 56507 bp, 63 predicted proteins | sample Thericmetagenome_FD_59107 | JGI IMG/M metagenome (GOLD analysis project Ga0065720, IMG submission 59107) | Thermophilic microbial communities from the Joint Bioenergy Institute, California, USA of rice/straw/compost enrichment - eDNA_2 v2... | ecosystem: Engineered > Solid waste > Grass >... | reverse complement strand
CTTCCATCTATTATAAAACTCTTTAGATTCTATCAGATAGCAATCTTCTTTCGAAATCATTCAGTTCATGACCTCCTTCTCTGACCAAAGGACTTTTATATCTGTAGTCTAGCTCCAGATAGTTCTTATAGATAATCTTGAGCTCATCTAAAACATCAAAATTAGTTTTGATGAAAATACTGTTATCAATTCTTCCATGTTTGAATCTCTCAATGTTAGTACCCAAGTTCTTTAGTGCTCTTTCTTTATTCTTTAAGTTAAATTCATTTTCTCTGAGTCTGTAGACATCATCATTGAGCTTCTTGACCTGATCATTCAATGTCCTTCTTAGTTTCTTGAGTAAGCTTTTTCTACTTGGTTAGAAAAAGTAATAGTTGGATACTTCTGAGGGCTCTGATGAGTACGGAGCTTGAACTCAGCATATTCTTCTCTAAATCTTTCTTGATCTCTAGCTAAATATTCTTGAGTTCTCTTTAATATCAGCTTATCATTTTTCAGCTCTTCCTTCATTTTTTCAAGTTTCTCGGCCTCTCTATTATATGTGTTGATCCAGTCACTAACAATGGTAAAACAACATATCCATATTTTACTCGTAATTATCAGGAGCTATAATTTCGAGATCTGAGCCTTCATTTCTGCTTTCAACATCAGATTCTAGTAAATGACAATATGAAGCTTTTTGCTATACCATTTCCACTCTGCAAGATTTTTACAAATGGCTGCAAGGTTCTTGTCTCTCTAAATAGCTTAGGCCCTGCAATTTCTTCTTCTTCGGGCTTTTTCTACAAAATTATGATATAAATAATGTGATTACATTAAGGAAAGACTTGATCTCAGAAATATCTTTAATGATCTTTTGAACTGAAACTGTGCTCTTATTCTGAATGAATGAATTATTGTTAGAGGTCATCTTCTGTGATCTTAATGCTTCTTTGAGTTCATTCTGCTTAGTGAGTCTAGCTATCTCTTCTTCTGTTTGGGATATCTTCATCTTGAACTGTTCGACTTGTGATTTGTAGTATTCGTCAGTTGGCTCTTTGATTTCTGTTGTCAATGAGAGGGTTTGAAGCTTATCTCTAAGTTGCTTGTTCTGTTCTTTTGTCTTCTTAATCTTTTCTTCAAGTGTAGCTATTTCTCTATTCAAGTCATCTTCATTTCCCTGGATTTGGCTTATTTGTTTAAGAACTTCTTCTCTGGAACTAAGATCAGTTTTGATATTCTCGACTTCTCTTCTGTGTTTTTCAAGTTCTTCCTCGACTTGTTGGTTGATGACCTTACAAGATAACAGATGAATAAACTAATAATACAGCTTTCTCATTTTCGAATTTTTCCCTCAAAATTTGTTTGTAATTTTCCAATCTCTTTTCCAAGGCCAATTTGACATCCTCAATTTCACTTCTAATTTGAAGCTGCTTTTTCTCTTTTTCTTGCTTGAGTTCGAGGTTTTGCATTTTGGCAATTTCATTATCTTTTCTCATTTTTTCAGCTTCCTCAAAATCTTTGAGGTTCTTCATAAGATTGGTCTCCAATTTCTCCTTTTCCATTTCGAGTTTTTTGTCGAATTGTTCTTTGTGCTGGGCCTTTCTTGAAAGAGCTAGAGATTCTTTTTGTTTTTGAGCAATGACTAATAACTAAAATATGAGAATTATCAAAAATTCTTTATTACTTTCTTTTCTTCTTCAAGTTTTTCTTGGAGTTCTTTCTTATATTGCTCGATTTCTTTGCTTTGTTTCAAATATTCTGCAGCTTCAAAGTCTCTTAGATTACTCTCAAAATCTGCAATGATTTCCTTTTTCTCTTGTTCAAGCTTCTGATTGAACTTGCTCTTCCTGACTTCTTCTTCTCTTTTGGCTTGTTCTATCTCAATTTCTATTTCTCTTTTCTTCTGAATAAGGTTCTACTATTTTAGCTTTGTATACAAAACTGTGATACCGATTTTTTGTTTTCAAATTCTGTTCTAATTCTATTCTCTTCCACTTTGAGCTCTTCTTCCAAGTTCTTTCTCTCACTAGACTCGATTTCAGCCTTTTGCTTCTCATGCTCCTTATTGAGCTTTTCAATCTCAGCCTGGGTTTTAGTTTCATATTCTTTTGAGAGCTCTTCTTTAATTTTTTCTTTTTCCTTCAAAAATGCCATTTTGCTAGCTCTCATACCAACACTAAGTTCTTCTCTCAGTTGGTCCAATTCATCCTCGAGTTCAGACTTTAGCTTTGATTCATGTTCTTGAAGTTCTTCATTTTTTTCTTTTTTGTATTTATCAAATTCTTTTTGTCTTTCCTTCTGGAATTCGATTACCTTATCATCATACTCAGCGTTGATCTTTTCATATTCTCCTGCAATAATATCGCTCCCACCTAGACCTGGCTTTGCTTTCTCACTTTCATAAAATTTCCCACCACTATTTTTCATGCTTCCAGTCTGGCTTTGCCCAAGATTGAAAGAGCCCTGGTTGTCAATACTAAAACTCTGATCGAAACTTTGATCACTCTTCTTTCCTCCTTTGAGAGTAGGTAAGGGATCATGTTTTATGGGTGCAGTGAGTCCAGCATTCTTAGCAGCATCAAGCTTATTTTTAAATTTGCTAACAGGCTGGTTTTGAGTTTGCTTATTGGAGGCCCTCATTTTTTTCATTTTTGCTTCTTGGTATAATTTTTTATAGTATTCATCACATGGATGTTCCCATTGAGACTCGCTAGTGGCAAAATTGAAGTAGTATATATCTCCTTCTCGGGTTTTACAGGGCTTCCAGTTCTCAGGAAGAGGTGCCTTGAGTCCTTCCTTGGCGATGTAAAGAAGGTCGCGATCTTCTTCAATATCCATTCCGAGATATTTAGCATATTCAATGATTTCTTAGATATTATTCAAGATTAACAAAATAATACCCTCCTGTGTAGGCTCATAATTTTCGTCGATTTCTTCTTCAAGAATCATGCTCTCATCTTCAGCAATCAGGTCGATCTGATTCTTTTTTGAAGCCATTCTAAGTCGTTGATAAATTTATATAATTTAAATTTCAATACTCTTGCAACGAAAGAACCTTCTTGGCAAGCTAGCCTAACTCTCAAAGTCCCAGTTTCCAGCCTGAACTTCAACTTAGGACCCTATTGAACTATTCAGAATAGGGCTAGAAGTAAGTGTTATATTCTATTATACACTTGTCTAATTCGCTCTGCCCTCCTGAAATATTTAGCTCTCGCCTTGAGAGTATGTGTGTTCTTGATCTAAAATAATCTACAATCCAATATTTAGTTTTGCTATGAAACTTTAACGTCTGAAAGGAGAAGCGTTCTGGACATTTATTCTAGTAAGATTGTATAAAATGGCTAAAGATTTGGACTAAGTACTAGAATATTATTCGTTTTAGCCCTCAGGTTTTTCTAAAAATTCTGCTTACTTACTTAATAAATAAACTGTTTTAAAATGTCCAAGAGAGACTTTCGGATCAATCGAACTAATCAAAGCAAATTATCTCCCAGATTTGATAAATTAGGTAATTCCTTAACACTCAGTCAAGAGAATCCCTCGCCTATCTCCAGCACATTCAGATCGGAACAGAAACGTTTCCTTCGAAAATCTCGTCAACAACGTGAAGGCATCAAGAGCTTTCTAACAAATAATCAATCATCATTAGATAGCAACATGAGCTCTTCTCTACCCTCCAGAAACGATCTTGGAGTTAAATCCCAGTTTTCCAACCGAACCATGAATGATAGTAAAATTCAAGAACTGTTTGACAAGATTGTTGATCAGGATAATAACAAAGTGTACGATACTGAAGAGCATCCCAACAGAATGCCGTATCTACCATTAATAAACATCGAGGATCAAACTATGAGCAAAAATATGTTAACTCCAAATGGTCCAATGACCTCCAAAGAGAAAAGTACTGTTCTGGAATTCCCTCCAAAGCAATTAGTTTTCCTCACGCCAAGAGCAAATCTCAAATATTTAGACGCCTCCCCTTCCATTAACAGAAGCATAGAAGGTGGGTCAGTTGCTGACTCCCAGGAAGATCCCTATCGAATTCATAAAAAGCGGTCCAAACTAGAAGAAATAAATGAGCTGAAAAGACAAAATGCGCATCTAAAGAAAGAGAACAGTATCCTCCAAAGTGAAATGAAGGAAATAGATGAATTTGAGCTGATACTTCGGAAGAAAACCAAGATTGAGAACTTTAATGAGAAGCGATGTGATATTCTAAAAGCTTGTGTACAAAAGCAAAAAAGATACATCGATTACATGCACAGATCACTTGTCCTAACAAGAAAATTTCATAAAGACATGCTCCATATCCTACAATTTCTTATAGATCTGGATAAAAAATACATGAAGTCAGAAATTAAAATGAATGAAGTTTACTATCAAAAAGTACCTGCTCAGAATCAAGTTGATCTTGCAAATAAGGTTATTAGCGATCTATATGCTGAAATGGGAAATGCTGATTTAATCAAGAACTTCATGAGAAACTTTAACGAAGCCTATGCTAAGATTAAAGCCTCTAATGAAAAGAGCGAAGAAGTGCCCAAATTGTTTAACTTAACTCTGGATATTATTAAGGCCTCAAATCCCCTGACTATGAAGGTCAATCCAGAGGTTCAGAAAAAGATTAAGTACAATTACATGTTTAGCCAGTTTATCAAAGAATATAAGAAGATCTTTCCTATTTATACAGTCTTTAACGAATTTGACCTCAAAGATAAGAATGATTTCTCTCAGTTCTTGAACCAAATGATAGTCATGGCACAAAAAGTTGACGAGATATTCAAAAAGATCAAAAACTTTGATATGCTCAAGCACTCTTACTTCATTTATAATGAAAATATTCCCGAAAATTTAATTGAGCATGCGGCAGACTTTGAGTATTACTTCAACTCCAAAAACAAAAACAAAAGGATCTTCTTAAACTTTAAGGAACTTTTTAACATGGAACAATCTCTATCAAATTTACTTGACAAATTAATTAATTTCCATAACAGCCTTCTTCAGAAGAAAGAAATTATTACTACAGAACAAGTCCTTGAACTTGAGGAAAATCTTCGGGATAACATTGAAAAGCTCTTGATGCTTGGTATCACTACAAATTGTGACTTTTCTCGTAAAGATAAGATCATCATTGTGAATGAAAAGCAGACTCCAGATATCTTGAAATCTAACCAAAACTTGGAGAAGAAGATCTTATTTGAAATTTATAATGAAGAGTTTGAGAAAATGAAAGAATATGACAAGTGTAAGGAAAGAACTTTCTCTCTCATTGAAGAGATAACTTCAAATCTCAAGGACCTAAATCAGCCTACTGGAAAAATCAAGAATCTAAAGTATCTTGTGGAATTGATGAATTATCAATATAATGACCTGGGTATAATTACAAGAGTTAAAGATTGTGAATTAACTTATCTCAGAGAGTATAGTAAAATTATATCTCATGACATTGAAAATATGGGCTACACGATTAAAGAGAAGTTATCGTTGATGGACGAATTCCTCAATAGTGTGGCCAAGAATCTGGGAGAATTGAACAAGTTGGTCGAGTACACATTTGAATTCTCGACGACCACAACTGATCTAAAGAGTCGATATGACTTTGTTAAAAAATTTAAGCAGATAAACAAAGATATTCTTGAAACAGTTAACAAAGTCTTGGGAAAGCAACCTGATAATCCGTATGGAGATATCTTAAGACTAAATGAGATATTCAAAACTGAGTTATTGAATCTCAAGAAGAGTCATATGTTTAATTCGGACAAGCTAAAAGACCTGAAGATTCATATTCAAAAGATTATTTAGCTTCTTTCCTACATTACTCACGATATATTATTTTATTTTTGATCAATACTTTCTTTAGTTTTGAGATAAAATACTGGTGAAAGTAAGCACTTACAATAATAAAGGGTCATAAATTTGTGAAGTAAACCTAAAATTTTGTTACCAATCTAAACATATTTCATGTAACTTATTTTTTCTTCTGTTCCTCAGCATGTTGTTTCCTGAGCTTAGCATCAGTTCTTTGAACATGTTCCAATAATTCTTTTTCTTTCTGGGCCTTATCATATTCACCTAAAACTTCAATTCATTCTTTTAATTAAGCACCAAGTTGAAGAGAAGCTATATCTGGCCTATAACAGAAGTCTGAACCCAACGGAGATTTCTCATTAACTATTTTGAAGGGAATTGTATATCGATAATCGAAATATCTGATGCCATCAATCTCAATCCAGCCTTGGATATAATTTAGGAAATTAATAGTGTTACCGAGATATGTTCCTTCTACTGTAGATACTATTTTTCCATCTATCTTAATAGTTCCCTGGAAGTAATCGGAAGGCTTTTTCTTGACTCTTCCAAAAGTAAGAACACATTCGATTTTGTTGGCTTTATCAACAAACTCAGCTTCTCCTCTTGTTTCATTGACACATGTTCCAAACAAAGTGCCATCATAATATTCCTTAGATTTGAGATCTTTATGGATAAAAATACCTCAGGGAATGTATTATTAATTTCCTGTTGGGTATCATTGAAAATAATCTTTCTCCATCCTTTGGGAATGACCTAGAATTAGAATATAATGAATAACTGTTACTGTCAAAGAATTCAAACCAGCATGAGCTGAATATAAGATCGGTCCATAAACTTTATAAGCTTTTTTTGGACCATAGTAAAGCAAATAGCTGACAGGAGGATGATGGGAAACTTGTTCACAATACACCCTGGACCCATCTTCATAATGAGCATTAAGAGTTTCTCCCAAAATAGGATTTAGCTATTCAATTATCACAGATTTATGACTATATACTGGTTTTGCAAACGTCTGTTGCGTCCAGGAGTAAGAGATTGTGGCAACTATATACATTTTAAATCTGTGTAACGGATCTTTTTCCTTTAGAGCAATATTCAAATAGAGTGGATAATAAGAGGCTATCAAATTAACTAGGACCTTGACCCAATTACTTGAGAAGGCAACATTTTCCAACACAGATTTGGGAACCATAGCTTTGATGGGAAATGAGACAGTGGTAAGATTGAAGTTTCCAGAAAGCAGCTTTTTGCCCATTGTGATGATGACTTCCTTAGCAATTGTTCTCAATTTCTTTATAGCCTTTTCGTTTTCTGCAGTCTTGCCCCCTTTTTTGTAAGAGTAAGGATATCTAACATCTTCTTTGTCCTCCACAGGCCTTTGAAGATAAAATTAACAAACTTCTCATACTTCCACTGATCAAGAAAGGTTGCTAACTCTGATCCTTTGAGAGTATTGAATTTGTAATCATAAGCAATGATATCAGCAAATGTAATAGCATCTGGGAGATCTTCAAACTGTTTTTGTATTGGTGCATCAAGGGCATCGAAAAAGACTTCAGGCTTAAGATGATTCCACTATGTATTAACGCTTACCTGTTCGACCAATTGGTACATGTTCGAGAAATCAACAATGGTTGACTCATTTACTTTTGTTTCCTCGTTATTAACACTCATAAATTTATTTAAAAAGAAAAATACCTTAAATTTACTAGAATAGAATAATGTCAGGCGACCTTTCTAATCTGATACCTCTTGAGATTTTCGCCTTCATCATCATTATTATCCTTACCCCCTCTTCCTCTTCAATGTCCAAGTCTAACCCACCAACCATAATAGTTTTGAGTCACCCTATCAGAATTTTAATCATTTTATCATAGCTATGACTTTCTTTCTGATTTAAGTGGAGTATTTTGGTTTAGTGGAAGTTTAATAAAAAAATTTGTAAATTGGTCAAAGTGATCAATGTGATAGAAATTTTTCAAGTTGATATGAGTTTCAGAAATGGTTCATAAAAATGGAATATAACAGAGATGTAATGATATTGAATGAGGAATATAGAATTAAAAAAAGAATCAAGTATATCAGTCTCATAAACAAAAGAAAGAGGTACATTATAGAATCCGCATGAATTAAAGGAACGAGGCAGGAGAAAAAGAAATCTAGAATAAGCTTTGCATTATGGTAGTCATTTGACTAGAGGAAAGAACTTCTGAATTAAACCATTCTGAGTTTTTTATATCCTGAAGTGTGGCTCTCTTTTCAGGGTTAGGCTCAATCATGCTCATAAAGAGTTTCTTGAAGTCTTCGCTGAAGGGGTCTTTATTTTTCATCGATTCGCACATCTCATTTTGTTTTTTCCAGAACTTATTTTGATTTTTGTTCAAAAGGCTGTATAAATTTGTTCCATCGTCCAAGTTATCCTCTTCAAGATGAGGATGGATTCCTCCAGAAATCATGAGAAAAAGGACAATACCAAGAGAGTAAATATCTGCAGCAGCAGGATTCACACATTTTCCTTCTTTGAGTTCTGGAGCTCGGTAATAAGGGGTGCCCTTTAGTTCTATTTCTTCATCGAAGAACCTTGCAGAGTCAAAGTCGCAAAGCTTTGCCTGATAGTTCTCATCCAATAAAATATTTTCTAATTTAATATCCAAATGGGCAATCTGATGAGCATGTAGATATTCTATTGCGGACAGAATTTGATGAAAATAAGTTCTGACAATGACTTCAGGGAGCTTAGGACCTCGTTCGCAGACTAATTCATAAAAGTCCCCATTTGGACAATATTCCAATACTAGCGCTCTTACGTTCATCTCGTTCTCTAGTGCTAGAAGGTCTAGATATTTTTTCGAATCCTCTATCCTCACAATGTTTGGATGGTTTACTTCAGAGAATCTGGATTCACTGAGGTAGTGTAACATTAGATTTTCATCTGCAGCATCAAAGAGCTTAAGTGCATAGACTTGTTGAGTTTTAATTGAAATCATCTTGAAGATTCTGCATTTTGTTTCACTGATTGAGTCCAGAATTATTAAGTCCCCATACTCACAAAGAGAGCCCTCATGTGAGGCTTTAGTGTCAAGTTCAAGGTCGGAAAGAGACCTCGAATCATTCATGAGCATGTCTATGCCATTTTGGGAAGTAGGATGATCAAAATTCATAGAAAGAAGAGTTTAAAGTTTATATATTTAGAGACAAAATAAAGGTTAAATGAGTGTAAATGTAACTGGGAATTCCAAATTACATCCTTCTTGGAATTTTCTATTCGATCAATTAAGTTTTATTTTCTTTGTGATTCATTGGCATAGCATTTTTATCAAGGTTGGTTAGTTTAATTTTGGACGAATCATAAAGCTATTTGATTAATTAAAATAGCATGGGCTAAATTGTTCGAAGTTTCTTTTTTTTTAAATACTTACTAATTAGTCTAATAGAAAAGATCTGAAGCTCAAATCTCTACTTCTAGATCACTATTTACGAAATCATCTAGAAATAAGATTAGTAGGTAGTACTATAAAGTTAGCATAGCGTATCTAATTAACAAACAGAATGATAAACATAATTCAAAAGAAGGAGAAATTGTAGTTTAAAAAAGATCTATGTATTGTTTAAACATGGTTATTATACTCAATTATTTTCGAAATCCCGACCACTTTAGCTTTCTAAAAAATTTAGACAAATAAAACTGAATTTTACTTCCTTTCTAGCTTGGTCAATTTGTTTTTGAAATGACTGGTCTATGAGTAAATCTGATTCTTCAATATTTTTCGGTCCAGGTTCTGAACTATTCATTGGCTCTATTTGAAGGACATTAACATCACCTGTCATTTGATTAGGAGTGTAGTCCCTAAGACTAGCCAGACTTTCAAGGTGATATGTTTTTTTCTTATTAAATGCAGTGAAATTCATAAAACTATTGTCGTGGGATTTACCCCCATTTTCAATGAATGAATCTTGCCCCAAAGTTTTCAATGAGTAAGGACAGTTGATATTATACTGGTACGCAAGATTATCGAAATCCTCACCACTGTTTGAGAAAGAGGCTGAGGGAATTCTAGAGCATAGATTGAGAGTAATTGTTTTACACAAGTCCTCAAAACTATTCTTTTTTAGAGTCAAACTTGAGCTAGTATTTGCTAGCTCCGAAATAAAGGATTTTGACTCTGGATTATTCTCGAATTTCTTTAGTTTCGATAAACTATCCTGAGGAAGCTGTTTTAAGAATTCAGAGAGTTTTGGAGTGAGGATGTGCATATTCCACAATCTATTATGTTATGAAATAACTTTAAAGAGTGTACTTTAGAACGTCTTGAATAAAGTCCAGTGTAAGACAGGTTAAGAGTGCTGTTACTTCCTTCATTTTCGTTTCGAATTCGATTATTTCCTACAAGTTAGACTGGAAAGTAGAAGTAGTACCATGATTTTCCTGAAGAACAAAAACATCAGATTTAAAATACTTAGATCCATTCTACTGAGAAGACTGTGATTCATTCGACTAATGTGCTAAAAAATGAAAAAGGGATATTTCTTTTCTACTCTCAGAAGAATCCCAAATGGTATAAAATTTGTATCCTGATATCTCTTTTTATCCTAGCAATAAGATAAAAAAGCTAATAGGTACCTCGATCATGGCTTTGATGAGTGATAAATTATCACTGAGCAAATAATATGCAACTTCAACATTACAAGTAAGAAAATCGGTCTTGAGATCGTTCTGTAATTCAGGAGATTCTATTTCAGAAGAATATTTTAAATCTAGTAATTTCTCTAGACAAATCATCGAATATTCTCTGTAGTCGTAGACACTTCTCAGTTTGAGAAGAGCTACAATCGCTTCGGCAGGAAGAAGAGATTGCGCTAAAGTTTAGTAACTAATTTGAATGGATTACTTGGAAATACTCCGATATGATCAAGAGTCACTGCCAAGAAGTCAAAATAATGTTTAGCAAGGCTGTAAAAGTTTTGAAGGATTAAAGATTTTTGATGGATTTCAGTGACAATTGCAGTAATTACTTGAGATTTGCTTTTTGAAGTGGTGCCAATCTTCTCTAAAAATTTCTTTAGAGCTTTCATGATTGCACCTTTTAAACGGCAATCTCCCGTTGAGCAATAATTAGGATCCTCAATGTTAGCCAAGAAGCAGGTCAGCACGTTATCGATAACAAGGAATGATAGGAATGGTTTATTTATCTGATCTAAAATAGATTCCAGCAAAGTTAACACCTTAATTTTGACATTTAGATCTTTATTATTCTTGTAAGGGCCTGCTTGACTAATTTTTCCGTGACTATTTAGCACCAGATACTCAACTACTCTTTCAACAACAAATATTTCTACAAAATAAATAGGAATCTACAAATATATTACCTGTCTGATTTAAGGAACTATTTTCCTTCATTGAGTTTATAATTGATCTGAAAATATCTCCTTCTAGCTTAGGATTATCCCATTTTGCACTGTCAAAGATGACGAATAAAGGGTTGATGAGATTTCCAAGATCATTAATATCGTAAACTGATTTGGCTACATTAGTCAATAGGCTGAATGTTGCCTTTAGAACTACTTCTCTTGCTTGTCCTATGCCAGTTTCGTCAACAACGGATTGATTATGCTCATTATCTAGAATTTACTAATATAATTTTACTTCTTACATTTATAAATCAATTTGAGCACATTATACGCATGTTTGACAAATTTCTGCTTGAACCTCAAACCTGTATTATGTATTGATGCTAAAGAGCTCATAATTTGTATTAATTTGGCATGAATATCCAAATCCCCCTTTATTGAAAAATTCTCAAATTTGCCAGATTTTGCTATTGCTCCATCTAATATAGTCTCTATCTTATCAACATTCAAGGTTCCAATATGATTCTCAGAATAGGCACAGAATGCATCAATAGCTGGAGCAAATTCGATCCGTGCTAAAGTTATTAATATGTCTCAAAATTTAGTTACGAGTGCTTGGTCTTTTCCAATCTAAAATAAATGTCAGTATCTCTACTACAGATCCTTCAAACTGCAGAAGATTTTCTGTCAGACTATTTGAAGTGTATTCATTAACAAATGAAGTATTTGGATCATTGAAATCTTTATTATCCTTAGAAGCAGAAGTTTTTGATTGAATCAACTGGGTATAAAAGTTTTTATCATAGGAAAATCTCTTTGATTCTTTCATTAGTTCCTCACAAATGAGGAGAACTAGAGCATGAATCTCAGGATTAAATGATGCAGTCATTCTTTGATTCAGATGGAAACCACATTCAGCTAACTTGCTGTGATTAGTCTCCAGATAATCAATCAGTCCTTTGATGTGTACTTTCACATGAGCTCGCAATCTAGCTATTTCTTTTTGCTCTCTTTCAGCGATTGCTATTGGATTATTTTCCTCAGCAGCCAATTCAGCATCCAATTTGTTCTTCTCCAAAGCGATATTAAATATATTTGAGATTACTGTCTTATACATTGGTCGAGGTTGAGAACAGACTGTCTTCTTACAAATAGATGCGTTGCCCATAATTTGGTCTAAATAAAAAAATTTATTGCAATTTATCTCAAGAATGTTTGCAAAATTCGAATTTATCAACTCAGAATCATCGTTTCACCCCCTTTATTTCGAGCTCAAACTCAAGATGAATTCAGTCTAGTGCTTATTTTCTTGAATTAAATAAGATAGATGGCCTATTTCGTCAAGCCATGGATGGCCGGCCTGACATACTAGAATAATATTGAATCTTCTTCATAGTATATTGAGCCTAGATTCCAGAAGATGAGATTCAAAAAATTAGAACCCTGTCTTAAGTCCCTATTCTATTGTCACAGTCGTTGATAGAATATAGATTCTTCTTTATAGGACCTGGAAGAAACATATACCATAACTGATGAGATACATTTCAGATATTGGTTTATTAGAATTTTGCTTGGATATTTGGAGTAAATTGGATACTTTCCTAGGATACTTTGTAAGATACTAAACTTGAGTGAAATTTGAGCGAAATTTATAAAATTTATTGCAATTTACAAAAATCAAAATGGATCAAGAATTCCCATGGAGATGCATCTGTAAAAATGAAAATGCAAATGTTGGTGCTTATGAAATGATCTCTTGTGTTTCTTGCCAAGGAAGAGCCCACGCAAGCTGTTATGAAGTCTATACTCAAGAGGCCAGAGATGGTTTTTTATGTCTCAGATGTCGAATTACACACAATGACCCTTACATCGAAATTGAAGAGTGTGTCTGTAATCCAATTTGTTTCTTTTCGCAAGACAAGGTCAGTCAAGAAATTACCTTCGAAATATCCCAGAAGCAGTTTGATATGATTACTAAAGAAAAAACTCTCTCAATCTTTGCAATATTTACAAGGGTTATTTACAATGAGTTCAAATACATTGATTTTTCTGACGATAAGAATACCCTGGCAGCTTTCTTGAATGGACATCCTCTGAGCTATCACAGGAGAGGAAAGATAGTTTTGGATGAATTTATTTGTCTACGTAAAAATCGTCTCAAAATTGCCACCAACAGGTTGAATTATAAATGCGTTTTCGCAATCTATATTGGTGAGAAGATCGAGATAAAAGACATTGCTAAGAGAATTTTAAAGCTCAAGGGGCAGCCAACCGTAGAAGAATCCAAAAAGAACTTTGAAAGTCTTAGATTTAAGGAGATAGAAGTCCTGGCAGTTATCCCAGTACGAGATCCTATTACAAATCAGATTATTAAAGTGCCTGCAAGGGGCTCAAGATGTGGGCATTTGCAGTGTTTTGATCTTCTGAACTTTTTAAAATTTTATCAAAACCCGACTGACAAACTCTGGCAATGCTTTTGGTGCAAAAATATTATTCCTTGGAGGGAGCTCCAGATTGATCAGTACTTGTATGGAATAATAAAAAATCTGCTTCAAAACTTTAAAGGAAATGAAGAAGACATTAACAATATCTGTTTTGATGAAAATGGAAATTGGAAGCTCCAGGACGAATTCTCAAAGGAATGGGACTCCACTCATGCTGAACATAGAGAAAAGAAGGAAGCTAATAAAAAAGACCGGATTGAGGAAGAGAAAGACACTCAAGGTGAAGAGAGGAAGCCAGTAAAGAAACCTGCGAAGATAGAATTAACTATTGATGAAAACCTAGAATCCTTTAATACATTGATGAATCAGCTCAGTAATTATCATGACCAAGAGAAAATGCCCGAAGCTGTAGCCTTAAAGATGAGAGAATTAAATGCTTTTAAAAATTATACCCCTTACAAGTTTTATGAATTTCTTGAAAAATCTGCCCTACTTGTTGGATGCTACTTGCCCGGCTTATTTGAAGGTGATAAATACTTCTATATGAAGGCTGAAGAGCTGGGCGAAGCAGTATTTAAGAAGAAATTGAACTGCATTATTCCGATCACTTTTTCTTGGGCGAAGAAATATGATGACTTGATCGTCCTCATACTCTTAATAATAACAAAAAATAAAAGAACAACTCCTAATTTCGCTGTTGCTATAGAATTAATCCTGGGATTGAGCTGGTATATGGAAACCCGAAAGGTCAGCTTTGAAGGCATAGTGAAGCAAAATACTATGCAACTTATCGGAAAGTTAATCCATTATCTTGGAGAAAAATTGCAATGGAAGGCCGATCAATTTGCCTTTATTATGGCTATATTTGTTAAACATTTCCCTCAGCTACATATTCCCTCAGCAATTCCAAAAAGATTTTCCTTTGAAACCGCAAAGCTGTTTGATACCCAGGCCGACATGATCTTCAACATGATGACTGGATTTACCGTTGAAGAGGTATTGAGCTTTTTGGGTTTGGTGTACAAACCCCCTGCTGAAAAAATTCCTTTAGAGGAAGAAAAAGTGCTCCGTTACTTTTTTTACTTCTTTACTCTTCTTTTTAGAAAGTTATTTGTTGGCATTTCCGACGAAAGGATCTTTGAATATTTTAAAGTTTGGGATAAATTCAACACTGTCAGTGATATCCTCAAGGCCCAAGGTATTAGCTCCACAAATATCGGAAATGTTTTGTTTTAATGTTGTTCAAAGAAACCAAGAAACTTGAAATCAGGACCAATATTTCATTTCATGTCTCTAGATTCACTTGTGTATTTTGGTATTGATAAACTTGTATCATGTGAAAATTCTAAATACACTCGATTTTATAGGAGTAAAGTAGGAAATTTAAAACTCTGATAAAACTTCAGCCCAAAGAAATGGATAGGGGGTTCTTATAGGTCCAACAGGTTCAATGAAAAAACCAAGAATTTTTCTACTTTTCAGATAATAAATTTCTTTTTCATGTAAGAAATCACAGAGTATGGAAAGATTTTTGACTTTTCTTGTAGAAAAGCAGTTTTTGGTGTGAAAATCTGTAGAAAAAAATATAGCAAATGAATGAAAAAGCATAAGCATCTATAGATTTATAATACAAAGACATGAGGACAAAATGACAGCATAATTAGAGCCAACTGTTGTAGTTGGATTTATTCTCAATGTTTTTATAATGCTTCCAAATTTTATAGTGGCTTGTGTTCTTCCAAGCAAAATAAAACTCAAGGACTTGATTGATTGTTTTAGTTTTGATCTTTAAATTATCCTAAATTATCACTAAATTACCAAGAACTGTATGAAAGAAAACTCTTTTCCATACTTGCAGAGGGCGGCTTCAAAGATAGCGATCTCCTTGGGACTCCATTTCTCTATAGAAAGTTAGTATACAGAATCTCAAAAACTTAAGTATTGCTAAATTTAATTGAAAAGTTTGTTACCAAAGACATAATCAGTCCTGAGAGGACTAACAAGTGAGTCGAGGACGTCATTACAATAGAAAGTCATTGTTTCAGTAGGGTTCTTTGTTTCTTCAACTATAGCAGTCTTCTCTCCCCCTTCCTCAGTTGATGTCCCGGCTGTTTTTCCATTTTGATCATTTATCTGGGTAGGCTCTGGGATTTCTTGAGGCTGGGCTTTAGGTCTAGCTTTTCTCCCTGGTCTTTTACGTTGTTCAATCTGAATTATTGGTTTTTCCTCGTCTGGATTTTTAAAAAGTTCTTGAGCTTGTATTGCTGAATTTAAATCATGAAGATGGTGCGTAGCTTTGTAATAGAGCTGACACACTAGACTTAAATAGTTCTCGAAGGCCAGCTGCATCGGAGTCTTAGGCTTGTTTAATCTGATTTGCATATTCTTCCTCGTGAAAATAGCGGGAGTGATTGCATTCTTCAATTTCCTATAGACTCAGTCAAACTTTGAAAATAATTAAGAGTACCTCTCAAAAATGTCTTTGGTAAAGACCACCTTTTGAGATCTGTATTTATAGTCAAGAATAGGTCGAAGTTTGCTGATTGTTTCTTGATTGTTCTCACTAAAATATTTTCAAATAAAGAGGGAAAAAGCTTACAAATATTCGTTGTCTGCAGCGCATTTCCTGAGTAGATCTAAGGATTCTGAAAGCGCACTTTTTGTAAAAATGATAGAATGAGGAATAACAATTTTGGTATCTGAGTTAGCTTCAGTTTTAAGTTTTTTATTCTCGATATTTTCGTATTCTTCCTCGCTCTCTATATGCATCTCATTATTGTCATTTTTGATCCTTATGGTGTTAGGAACCTTTTTTCCTTTTCCTTTTGGCTTGGAATTCTTGCCTTTTTTATGATTGTCTGTCATTAGTTCACGCCAAATAAATTGACATTTAGTAATTTTTAAACTATTAATTATCTTCCAAGAATCAACTGAAATAGGCAATATCAAAATTCTTTTAGAAATGTTTCAAAAGGATTCAGACTCCTCATGATGCCTAGCTTCGCATGTCGCATTAATTTACTTTCAAAAGATTTTAGTTCATCGTAGAATCTAATTTTTCTCTAGAAAATCTTCTGAAATGGATCAACCTCAAATATAAGTACGCTTTACGAGTAAAAATCATGGCATTGTCTTGAATATATATCACATGGTTTAAACATTTTTCAAAACGAAAAGACTAAGAAGTTATGAATCGTCTAATACTGATGCTCCAAAGGCCTCAGGACCATATATCTCCTCTTCCAACTTTCTTATCTCTATTTTTCTAGAGAGCTTAATTAAGTTCTTCTTTCTTTCTGTAGGATCATTATCCCATGCTTTGTGGTAAGAAATTTCATCAAGCTCAAAAGGTCCATTTTCAAGATCGATTTCATCATCTGGCTTCAACCCTCTTTCCTGCATGATGTACTCTTTGTAAGTCTTATGCCTGTTGTATATGTAGAGTGGCAACAGAAAAGCTCCGAATAATCCAAACAAAATAAAATATTTATCCACTCCTATTCTTCCTTTTTTCCAAGCTGCGTAATGATATCCTCCTCTTCTTAACGCTGTATTTAATTCGGCTTCTTTTTTAACTTGTACTTCGAAAGCATCAGCCCATTTCTGGCCAATGTTTACTTCTGGCTTGTATCCTGGCAGATCCTCAAACCATTTATATTGAACTGGTGGGGCATTCTCTTCTCTTTGAATTTCTGCCATTTCTCGGCTCATATGATCACTAAATCTAGAAACAGCCCTTGTAGTCTTTTTGAGAGCATCTCCTAATAATGGATTGTTATTTTTTTTCAAATATTCTTCAAGCTCTTTCCTTTTCTGGTCATCTGACTTCGGCGCTAAAATCTCATTCATTGGTTTTAGTCCATATTTTTGTTCTATATACCTAGATCTCTTTTCTACGAATTCTGGAATGTCTATAAACGTATTATCTGCTATTTCTTGTGCTATTGTTTGGGCAACTGCGGTTTTCGCAGGTTCTGCCTGCCCAGTGTTGTCGAGTTTGTATTTCTGACTTAATTTTTGTATCAACCTATGGATTTCTTCCTTCTTTGCCTCGTCTAACCCTTGACGAGAGTTATTTTCGTTATTTGACATTTAAAGATTTTGCTTGAGATAAATTTTAAAAAGAAAAATGTAGGGAGTGAAATACACGAAAGTACGCAGAAATATAAGTTAGACGGCTATATACATATACGAAAATTGGTGGAAAAAGAAAGTTTCATCTCAAGACTTTAATTATCTTTTGTCAATATTTTTTCTATTTTATCCATCAATTCACTTCCTCCAAATTCAAAAGCAGCATTTATTACGTCTCCAAGCTTTGATTTTACTTTGAACAATTCTGTCTCTAAATCAGTAATTTTTTCTTCATTTTCTTTGATTATTTCCTCAGTCTCCGCCATCTTCTTTAGTAAATTATCTCGCTGAAGATCAGAGCTAGCCCATGCCATCTAATAGCTTATCTATTATAATAATAGATTATACCTTTGCTTTTACTAACTCTCCCTCAAGTTTTTTCTTGATACTGTCAATTTGGGCTATTCTATTCCTGAGATCTACTAATTCTTTAGAATCAAACTTTGCAGCAAGGAGCTTAGCCGAAAGCTCTTTATTTTGTTTCTTTAGATTCTCATTTTCTTCAGCAAGCTTAGTAATTTCATTATCATGATCAATTCTGACAGCGCTTAAGCGGTTTTGATATCCTGAAATTTCCATTCTAAGTTCTCCATTTTCTTTTGTCAGTTCATCAATACGTGCTTTGAGGCTATCTTCGACCTCCTTTCTTTTCATTGCTATTAATTCCACTTGACCAACAAATTGAGAGGAGTCTTCATTGGATTTAGCGTTGTTTGCATTTATTTGTTTTAATATTTCTATTTCATTTTCTTGAGAAGTCACTATACTTTCTAAATCTTCAATTTTCGAGTCTTTTTGTATGATCTCAGTTTGAAGCTTTTTGATCATCAGTTCTAACTCTTGTCCTCTGATCATAAGTTCTTCATTTTCTTTTGAATATTTTTCTCTTGCTTTCTCGAAAGTCTTTTGCAAATCACTCAATTTCTTAGTAAGATCTTCAATTTTAAACTGATAATTAGCCACTTCTTCGGGAGGAAACTTTTCCTATGGATTAACTTTTTTACAAATCTCATACGTCTCTTTCGTGATAATAGGCTAACTCCTTTACTAATTGCTCATTAACAATGTGGGTATCTTCCATCTGTTCTCTAAGTTTTTGCTTTTCCGATTTCAGTGTTGCTATTTCAGCCTCCATCTCACTCATCTTGTCTTTGTAGACTTTCAATTCAACCTGGCTCTACAAATTATTTTTTATTCATTAGCTTATACTCTCTTTCGATCTGAAGCAGGATCTCCTTGTTGAGACTGCAACAATTCATATTCACGTTTGAGTTTATCGTATTCGTTCTTTAGTTCTTCATATTCCTGGCTTGTCTAATATGTTATTACGTTGTTGTAACATTTTACAGAAATCAGGTCTTCATTCGCTTGTCTGAGTCTTTGTAATAAATCTATCCTCTCTTTTTTAAGTCTATTGACTTCGTCGTTATTTTGATAGATCATTTTTCCATTTTCCGAACTTGATTTCTCATTAATTTCAAGACTCTTTCGATTTTCGTTATTAGCAAGAACTTCCTTTGAATGCCCGTTTTGCATCTCTGCCACTACATGCTTCTTTTCTGGGGACTTTCTAGATTCAGAAATTCTCTCTTCAACTGTTTTGGATCGTTGTTTTTCTAGCTTTCTCTCTTCTAACTCATTTTCATTGGGAGCGACCACTGGACTTCTACTCCTTCTTTTCTCCTGCTCACCATCTATTATTATTGATCTATCATAATTGCTATACTGATGTCAGAAGTGTCAAGGACATGTTCTACTGAAACATCTTCACTATCAACATACATGCTACTATTCTCCCCTCTAGCAGAATTTAGAAAACTGAAATGCTGAGATTACGATTTCCCAGGATCGTTGAGTCTGGTTAATTTTACTTTGAGGTGGAATCGGGCATTTTTATCAGAACATTTGTCAATGTTTTGGACGATTTCTTTCTCTATTGGTTTTATCTTTCAATGTGTTGAAGGTATTACCAAATATCTCGTGGTTTAGCAATTCAGAGATATCAATTCTTAATACTCCCGCTAATTTAGTTAGCTTAGGTGTAACAACCAATAAATTCAGCATTGCCTACAGGCTTCAAGAAAAATTTTCATTATTCTCACTTCTTTTGAAAGATATTTCTTCTTCTTTTTCTCAAAATACATTGTAACATTGAGAGCTAATTTTTCATTGAAAACAGCCACATTTTCAACAACTGTCGGGGTCTTAGTCGTCTCAATCTTATGTTCGCCTAATATTATCAAAAAAAAGTCTTTTTGTAGATTACCTCTCTTGAGTGCGATAGAAACCCTGCATAATGGAGGGAGTGTAATTTCAACCTTATCTATATGGACTTCAAAGATAAACCGGTGGGACTGGGTCCCAATCCTTTTGAGAAATTTGGACATATTTTATTTTGCACAGCTAATTTAATAAAGTACATACATAAGCACAGAAATAATTGGATACATTCAGATCGTTATGAAGTTGATAAAACGCTGAATTTAAAATAAGTAATGATAGGGTCCAAATTTGTCCCTCTATTTTTAGATATCCAGAAGAAACTCATCTATATTTGAATTAGCAAGCTCCACAAGCTTGAGCTTCTCTTTATTATACTCTCTGACGTCATCATATTTTTTGGCTTCAATCAAGTAGTCCATCAAATATCTCAGTTCCTCATCTTGTTTATTTCCTGTCCATTCAAGAATCGGGATTCCATTGTCAATCTGGAATCCAAACGAATGAACAAGATTATCAACGATAATCATATTCTTGAGTTGTCTATTTTTGATTATTCTCAAATCCTTGATATAGAATCCATTCTTGGTCTCCAAGCAGAAATTCCTATCAAGGATATAACTGATATACTTTCTCTGAGGATCCAATTCTTTAATAATAGTTTCAGCATATCCGGCAGTGGAAGCAGTAAAAATAATGATCTCATAGTGCTCTTTCATCTTCTTTAAGAATTCTCTGCAATAGGGTCTGATCTTAATCATAATCTAAAACATTATTTTGCCAATTATTATTATTCATACAGGTGGAGCACTCTCATCTCCTTCAGGAATAAGAACCTTATCAGGGTCATCTCTTGCACTACAAGATGTAATCAAGGTTTCATCTAGATCCAAAATAAGTGTTTTGGTACTCTTTTCTAAAGACTTAAAATATAAAATTGTTCTTTTACTTTTATTTTCCTTCAAGACAATTTGTCTAGATTGAATGTAGGAAAGAGGGGGACCTTTTAAGAGATTTAGAGAGTAGTTAAGGCCTCTCAATAGTAGACTGCAATGCTTTTTTAATAGTTTAATATCCACATTTGGAGAAAATGCTAATTTTCTGATATTAAAGACTGGGTTGGAAGGGCTTTTATCTTTTGTAATGTCTGAAGTTAGAAAATGCGCAGAGTCGCAATGTTTTAAGGATTTGTGTACTATATCTCTAGTCTTATCGTTCTGTTCTGATTCCTTATTTGATTGATTAGGAATATTTTTCTTTTCTTCGTCCTTTTCGGCTTCGGCAGAGGGCTTCGCAAACTTTGAGAGGATACTGACTTTGTAGAGATCCACTCTTCTTCGGCTGACCACTGGAGTATGAAAAGCTGGCTTTTCTATTGATTTATCATTTGAGTCCTTATTTAGAGTCCTGGATCCAGCGTCTACAGAGGACATTCTGGAGAATTGACTAGGCTTCTTCTTTGGAGTAGAAACCGGAGTATTCTCTTCAGAACTGTCACTATATCCAGAATCACTAGCATCTTTTGGGTTATCAATACCTGATATGTGAGAACAAGAAGCTCAATTTTACCTGTAGATAGATCAGCTGAATCAACGTCGCCAGAGACTTTTCTGTAATTGATAGCCTCTAATTTTCTCGAATTCTTATTCATCTTTGGGCCCATTACATGCTGAAGATATTCTCCTCTTGGGAGAGAGCTTTGTGAAGCAATTGAAGCTTTCTTCTGATCTAATGCCTCGCTCTCTGAACGATGTCTAAGCGAGCTGAGTTGGTCTCTCTTGAATTGCATCATCTGCTAGATTTCCTCTTTTGATAGTGTACGATCGATGTTATTTTATAAGTACATAAATCAAAGCAGTAAACTAAATTATTGCAAACATTTAGACAGTATCCTGTCTGCTTTAAAATAAGCACAACTTCCGCGACCTAAAACTGCCTATTTTATACTGTAGATTGCTAACAAATATGATATATCTAGTGTGGATTACTAGTTTAGCTTTGAGGGTTCCAAGAAAAACATGTTGTCCAATATGAACTATTAAAGTAGTGTTTCAGTTACTGAAACTGTTGGTATAAGAATTTTATTGTCAATTAAAGCGACTACCAAGAGAAATAAGGAGAGGTTTATCGGATATCTCATAATCCCAGATAACAGACAAGTTATTCTAGAATAAATCGCAAACTAGATTGAGATGATTTTTTGTTAGGAGTTGACTGAAATTTATGTTTCTCATTTAGAGATTGTGCAAGACCATCTTGATTTGTCTCTTATAGATAGCTCCCTACATCATAAAACTTTTACCTTTAGATATATGTGATAAATTTTAATTAAACCTATCAATTCTCTAGTATTCTATAACTTGAAACTGACTTATAGATAGATACTAATACTATGGTTTATGTGGCCTTAGTTCAACCATGGATTAAACAAATGTATTATATAGTGTGTATATATAAAAGACAAAACAACTAACTTTTAATTCCAAGGCTTAGAAACAGCAGGAAGCACAAGATTAGGCAGGGGCTTTACAACATAAGCAGCCACCTTCTCCTTGCCAACCTTCACTTCAGTCTTGAAGACAAACTCATTACTCATGGTTGCGAATCCATTTTTCTCCCATTCAGCTTCTAAGGGACATCCTTTGTCACAAAGAGCCTCCAAGAGGTCATTACTATACTTTGGTGGCCAAGAACCTTTCATCAAAGTGACATGAGGGAATTTATTGCTGATCTTGATAGTTGATTGATCAGGATAGCATATTCCAGTAACAATTTTGCCTGGCACTATAGCTAGAGCAACTATTTCTAAATTCATATTAATTCCCTCAACAAAGGAGGTGTAAAACTCAGATTGAGTGGCATTTTTGTTTCCTCCAATGAATAAGGTTGTCACATGAAGATCTTTAATTAAATCAAAAGGAATATTTCCGGCCTTCATGTCTTCATGACATTTTATTAATTGTTTGTCGTCCTTGTATTTTTGGGCCAACAGCTCAAGGCCACGCTCTACATATCTGCAGACTTGTTTAGGAGAATCGTCTAGAGCGAAAATACCCAAATAGGTAGGAACTTTACCAGGATTGTAAACATATCGAGTTGGAGCCTCTTCTTTCTTAGATTCTTCTGGTTCAATCTTATCTTGCCTAGCCCCACTTTTTCTTTCTCGAAGCTCAGGAAGAACTTGCTCTTGGAGGAATTTTTTAATATGTTCTTCAATGTAAGAGGCTTCAGGATTTTTAATTTGGATTTTCGACCTCTCATAGATAGTGTTCAAGTCTTGAATTAGTCTATCATCACTACATTGCTCTTGAGGTTTGGTTTTCTTCAAAGCTTCGACCAGTTTGTTAAATAGCTCATCAGGAATATTAATGCTATCATCTTCAACACTGAAAGGAATCACCATGTGTTTGTCAAATCCATTCTTTAGTACACTTTCAGTGTTAAGCTTGACATTTCTGAAGAATTGTAAGAACATGACGAGAACTCCAGCACTTTTTGGTCCACTACCCTTAAGGGTTTCATGAATGACTCTCTTTTGGACTCTGTCGAAGCAAGTGAAGAACAAATTCTTAGAAAAGGGATAGAAGAAAGTCTTGTCTTCATCCTGATATTCTAGTCTGTTCTGAATAAGAGGACTGAGACAAACAATGCTTAGGTCAAGACCTTCACTATTCGCTTTAATCAAGTCAAAGGTTCCTTTGATGGCATTGGGAGGATGATTCTTATCGATGAAGATGAAGTGAGCATCGCAGTCTCTCTTGCTACTTGACTGTAACAATTGGCCTAGTCTTGAGTTAAAGAGGTCCTTGGCCTCTTTTCCAGTCTTGTCGTAAAGTTGTTCTTCAGACCAGTTTCTCTTATGTCTTCCAAGTCTGTCCATACATTCTCTTCTGACTTCATCACTAGAGATAGAACTGAATTGGATTTTCATACTCATAGCTTCTAAGTGCTTCTTGAACAAGTTAACAAAGTAAGTCTTTCCCATGCCAGGAATACCCATTGGGATGATAACGTAGGTCTTTGGAATGTTGGAAGCTTGCTTGGATCCACTTTGAGTGCTAGTTGAAGTGGGTGCTTGTTCATTTTGAGTGGGATTTTGTTCTTTGTACTTCTTATAGTATTGGCACCAAGGAATGGGAAGAACTTTGTCAATCAACTCTTTTTGGAAAGAGTTGGGAGTTAAGTCAAAGTTTTGATCAAGGCAATATAATAAGAGGGATAAAAAGGTGATGTATTGGTCGTGTATGAGATGGGTGTCTTTGGGATATCTGTCAGCGAATTGGAAGGCAGCTTTTCCAATTCGGAAATAATAGTCCAGAGGCATAGGAGGCTTAGTTTCAGTGCACAACTCTTTGCTTTCACTAACAAATTTATCATAATAGAAAGTCCAGCTCTTTTTAGGTGCCTTGCGACCATCTTGGCTGATATATGTTCTCAATTTTTCTCTTAACTTTCTGTAGAGACGATATTCTAAAGTTTTCAATTTGGATAAACTCAAGGTTTCTTCTTTTCCATCTTCATCCCTTCTGACTAGGTAGATGACTGAACCTTCTTCTTCTACATCAATTTCAGTTTCTGCGACATTCAAATAAATGTCCTTCAGAGCACGATTCAGAGATTGCCAGTCTGAATATACGCCCATTTCCTTATAATTGACCCTGGTTAGTCCATATTTCTCGAATAAAGCAAAGGCTTCCTTAGGAGATAGACAAGTGATAGTGGATTCATTCTCAACAACAGCAACAAAGTGGATATCAACACTAGTATACTTTACCAAATGTTGATAATCCTGGTTGCCACAATATTCACCAACAAATGTCTTTCCATCCATATCTTTTTTCAAGGCTTCAAGCTTGCCTTCCGCTTCAATCCTCTTAACGTGGCGGAACCATTCTTTAGCAATCAATTTAGCAAACCCGAATCTATCTGCTTTATACTTTTCAACATCTGCTTCGTGTCTGGCATATAAAGCGACATTCTTAGAGGCAATTAACCAGCCGTTCAGCTTAGAGCACCATGAAACTTGAGCATTCTCACCATTGGCTTTGACCAGTTTATACACAACAACCTTGGAATTGTTTTGGAAACTTTTGCGAACTTTACCGAAGATAATATCATGTAACTGATAGTGTTCATCAACGTCCTTAATGCCGAAGTTCTGGAAATCGTCAATTTCTTTCAAATTGTAGAGGATATATTCATAGGCGAGATCGAAAAACTTCTCGAAACCTTTTCGTCCATAAAAAGTCTCTTTTACATTGTCCCTATCATCAAATATTTGGATCACAGTGTTGCCTCTTCTAATGTGTGTTCTATACCATGCTTCGGCTGCATATACTTTGTCTTCATCCATACCATGTGCATTTATTGATAGATCATATAGGCAAATCCTATCATTGAAAGGGACTGTAAAGTCAACCATCTTCACTTTCTTGTCCTTTTCGATTCTAGTCATCAAAGAATAAGCACTCATAATGCCTTTGCCTTCTGGTTCATTAGGTATTTTCTTTTTTGGGACGTATTGATACATATCTGAAAATGATTAATAAAATTATAAAAGATCTCGTAATTAAAGGGGGTTAAAGCCAATAAGAATACATTCTGATGATTTTACAGAGGAAAAGAAATAGGCTGTTATAAATTACATAAATAAGGGTTTCAGTTTTCAAAAAACCAAAATTTTGTTAGTACGTTTACTTTATTTTTTGGTTCTACTTCCTGACACCGATCTAGTCCTGGTTAAATTTCAAAAAAATACTATTACCTTCTTTTTATATTCGGCAAAGAGTGCATCAACATTCTTCCTCTCTTGGACTTTATGATAATTTCCATGATAATTATTAGTTGGAGTGGCTTTTGGCTTGTTTTTAGCTTCCTTTGAGCTCTGGAAACCGGAATTATCTGTAAATGGTGAATCATGAGTTGATTGGTCTGTTGAATTGAGGATATTTTGATTGGAAGATTCATGCTTTAGGAAGTGGAGTTTTTCGGTGTCAACATGGTTTCTGGATTTCAGCTGATAAATTTCTGATTCGTATCTTGATGTAAGTTGCTTCAGGTCTTGTATCTTATATTCTTGTTCCTTGACTTTCTAAAGGTTTAACTAAAGGAGCGAGTGGTTACCTTTTCGAGATCTCCTTTTTGTTGGCGCAGAATGTTTATGATTTGATTTAGGGATTTTATTTGCTCTTCAAGTACCTTAGTTTTATCTGTCAAATTTTTGACAGTCTCATTAAGCGACGTCACCTTGGTCTCAAGGTGAACAGGCTTTGGACTTGAAGGCTTATTGGTTTGATTATTCATTCTTGCAGATTGTAAATTCTTTAAGTTAATTACATCCTGGAAAGTTTTAGCATTGGAAAGGAAATTGTTAGAAGGAGTGAAGCTATAATGGTGCTCATGATGTGCTGATGGAGAAATTTGATTGAGCTCATAGTGAGTATTTTTGGGAAGATTTTCCTTGATTTCTAATTGTTTGAAAATGTTTTGTTTTCCTGAGGGACTTCCTTTAGATCTATTGTTGAGAGTTTGCTTATTCTTCGGTCTGTCTAGAATGTGGAGGAAGTTTTCGGCTTTTTGCTTGTTGATTGTGTTTGCAAGACCAATATCTCCCAAATTAGAACTGATTGTCCTATGGTGTGTTTTCTGAGTTCTAGCAACATTTTCCTTATTTTTCTCCATCGATATTTGAGGCTGTGGGCTGAGCTTGCTTCTCTTATTCATAAGATCAGTATTTGTTTGAGCATTTTGTGCCGATTTATTTTTCTTGTTTAAGGATAGATCTGGAACACCACCTTTAGGAGTAAAGCTTTGTTGAGGTAGATTTGAGTCCTGACTTAAGGGCCTAAAATCAGCACTCAAATGTTTCATGTGCTTGTTAGCTTTCTTTTGGAATGCACTAGAAGGGTTTGCTTGAACAGTTGAAGATGGTTTTGGAGGGTCCGCCTGAGAAGGATTTCGAGAATGAGTCTTTGATGTTGTTCTTGAATCAGAGCTCTTCAACTCAGCAAGATCAATATCTTCCAGTGAATTCCTTTTCTCAAAGATAGTATTCAATCCAATAAGGTCACTGACAATCTCAGCGTTATTCAATAAATCAAGGGTTCTTGGCATGGGTTGATGTGTACCTAGGCTAGAGCCTGTTGAAAGATTTCTCTTTCTGATAAAATTCATTGGATTGTTTGAAGAATGATATTTAGGTACAACATATCCAGTATTTGGGATTTCATCTATGTCATCGACAATAATTTCTTTATTGGAATCAGTATTCTTAGATGCTTCTATAGCTTTCTCGGTCTTTTCTGCGTCCATTATGTCGTAAGTCTTTACGATCTGATTTAGAAGCTCCGGATCGTGTGTTTCTTTTCCCAATAAATTATTCATATCAAATGCTGTGTTGGACTGAGTGCGTCTATGTAGGGTTTTCTTTTTGGCCTTAAGCTTCATCATTTCTGAGTGAGTATTCTCTATAGTATCTGTCATTTCTATTGTAAATAGTCTTGAATATTGTCTAATAGTAATTTTCTATTGTCTGTTGGAATTAATTTCGGGTAAAATTAATACAACGTCCTAAATTGAGAAATTTTGCTAACTTAACTTAGATTTTTCCCGTATTTTCAAGCTCTCTTTGAGGAATAAGAGATATATTAACTTTCATAAGTACTAGAAACATACCTATGATAAACGACATAAGAATACAGATAATGGTAAAGAATCACCAAATATAAATGGATATTTAAACTCAAAACCATAAAATACACTTCCCAAAAATGCTGTCAAGGCATCTCATAAACTCAACTTTTCCTTAATCATCACTTCCCTCTCTCAAAGTCATAGACATAGCCTTTAGATAGCTAGGCATTGTTTTTATTATGTTACTGTATTTTCCGTTAGAATTATTAGGGTTGCAGCGTTGTTGATTATTGCTGACCCCTTGATCTTGTCTTCTCGTGTCCAACAGACCTCTCATGAAATCCTTGAAAAGGGCATTTTCATGAACAAGGTTATTGCTCTTCTCAATAAGAGAAGACTGAACATTCTCTTGTTTTATCATCTGGTTTTTATTATGTTCGATATAACTTTTCAAAGATTCGCTGTATTTTTTATAGCTTTCAACCTCGGCTCTCAGTTTATTATTTTCTTCAATAAGAGAATTAGAATGAATGGTCATTTCTTCCAGCTTTTCGATCAGTAGTTCGAAGTTTCTGGTGAATTCTGCATTGTATATGTTTGCCCTGAACGAGGATCGATCTGTATATGATGTTTGTAAAGTATGATCTGAGGTTTGGGTTTCTTTGGTGGATTTAGGCTTTTCCATGCTTTGCAAGGATTGCTTGAACGATTCGATGATGATATTCATCCTCTTTTTGTCCTCTTTTGATTTATGGGCTGTATCTTGAAGTTTTTTCTGAGTTTGTTCCAAGGCTTGAATTAGGAGACCTTTCTCATTTTCTAGAGAAGAGATCTTAGCTAGGTATTTCTTCTCCTTGTTTTTATAGTTCGAGACATCAGCATTTAGGTTGTTTATTTTTGCAACCATATCTGCATATATATCGTTACTAACTGAGTCATCAGTTCTCAGGTGAGAAGAGGTTGTTTCTAAAGGAATTGGAGATTTTCTACTTTTATCTGAATAGTCGACAGTTAGGGTCCTTCCATTCTCGAAATTGCAAGAAGTTAAAACTCGATTTGCAAACGGATTTGTGGATGATGAAAAGATGGGATTCCTGCTATTCTGGAAAATGGAGTTTTCGTCTGTGTGAGTCCTCTGGCTCTTCAAAATCTTCTGAAGAGATGCAGAATCCACTGTGTGAGTTTTGGTGTGTCCACTTTTCATAACTATTCGCTAAAACTAATTTTAACAATAAAATCCATTTTTCAGAGTAAATAACAAATTTCGCGGACTAACTATGGCTGTCCTCTTCAGAACTTTTTGAACCTTCTGACTACAGACCATCTGGCTTTTATGTGAACAACAAGTATGGTTGAATTCTTACTCAAGTCATGGTACTTTAGTAATACCGTTAAGAAGTGTCCTGATTTGGAAAGCTTCTTCTTGATCTAACAATAATTCGTATTTCTGGTCCTTCATGTAGGAACCCAAAAAAATACTTATGAAGTCTCAGAGGTTATGTTTCTGATTGATTCAGAAGGTTAGAGTTACAAAAAAGAGGAAAGTATTAATATTTTAAGATTTTATTTTTAGCTGATGCAAACTTATCAACGTACCCATCTTTCAGGGTCATATAATGTGTTAGAGAAGCCACTTATAGAACTTCACGACAGCAAAAAGGGCGAAATTAAAGAGGATCATATTGATATCTCAAGTACCCGAATTAGAAATTGAATATTAATATTTAGTTCATGAAGATACTGACAAGAAATCTAAGAAACTCTGCTATTCTTTCTATCTCTTTGTAAATCCCATCTCAGGTGGCAAGAAGGCTTCCGTCCTTACAAAGCTTGATGTTGGTAAGAGTTTTGATTTCATCTTGTATCCATGAATAGAGAAAATTGTGTTCTCCACATTCAATCCTAAGGACGCCAACGTCGAACTCAACATCTTTAACTTAATCGATTCAACAAGTAGAACATCTGGAATGAAACAAATGAAGGAAGAATCTGACAAAAGTAACCAAGACTTGTAAAATGTTCACCAAGCTAGATAAAAGCAATGTGCGTGCTATCGTTGCCGGTGGAGATGGTACAGTAATGTGGGTTGTCCAGGAAATGCATAAACACCATATCGATATGGATAAAGTTGCCATTGGAGTTATTCCATTTGGTACTGGAAATGACTTCTCTCGTGTTCTTGGCTGGGGACCTCAAGAGCCATCTGTTGTTGTTGGACCTCATCTCAATAATCTAAAGGGATTAATTAGAAAGTGGACCGAAGCCATGATTGAGAACTTCGATATTTGGGATATTATTATTGAGTGTCATGAGGTAAGTGAAAGGATAGAACCCTCTTTAAATGGTTAGGAAGGAGGAATTAGACAGATTGTCAAGCCAAAGGGTCAAAAGTTCCAAAAGAAATTCTTAACTCAGATTGACCAAAATGGAGTTGAGAAAAAGATGCTTACATTCCTTAAGAAGATGAGCAATTATTTCAGTTTTGGTGTTGATGCAAGAATCGGATATGGTAAGGATGAATAATTACTCCCTAATCATAATAGGCTTTGATAAGTCTAGAACTCAATCCAGATGCAGAAATAAAGTTGTATACTGTTGGGAAGGATTTAAGAAACTATTCAAGAGTACTCCTAGAGTTAATGATGTCGTTGACCGTGTTGAAAATGTTAAGTCACATGATCCCACAGAGAATGTAAATTCAGAATGCCCTTATCTTATTTTATTAGATTCCCTTACAAAGCATGAAAGACGAATTCTCTGTAAGTGGTGAAGACTTCGTTATTTATCCTTCTTCCCATGAAAAGTCAAAGGAACCACTTCAAGGAAAGCAAGAAGTTTACCTTAAGGGAAATCCTTCTGTCTTCTTGTGCTTGAATATCCCCAGTTATATGGCTGGATGCAATCCTTGGGAAGCAAGCAAAGGTTAGAACTTTTTTTCTAATAATCGAACGTTTAGGCAAAATTGGTAGCGTGAACCATGAAAACAAGAAATTCAAAGATTTTGGTAGCCAAAACTTTGGAGATGGAGTTTTGGAAATTCTTGGATTTGGTGGTCCAATCTCACTCGCATTGGAAAGATCACTGTCAGGAAGAGCCGACAGAATTTGGCAAGCAAAAGCTCCTTTTGTTTTCCACTTCAAGAGGAGCGAAGACACCAGCAAGCCCCTCCAAACTTATATGCAAATCGATGGTGAATACTACAATGTTATTGCTCCTAAAAAAGTTACTGTTACAAAATGTGCAGAAGTTCCTCGTATCAAAGTTTTATTCAATCCTAAAAAATCTAAGTAAAATTCTATGGTAGTTTATGTATTGTTTATTTTCATATTATCAAAAAAGATTCTAGATCGATAATTAAACACGACCCTTGCGCAATATTTTAATGCCCATATAGTTTGAGTTGTATGTAGAATGGATTTATTAAGCAAGACTTAAGGAGAGTATTATATAAATTTTTAAAGTTGGTATATTAGAGAGGGGAATTGGGGAAATGATATCCTCACTGAGCAATGAGAAGAAGTTGAAAGCGATAGAATACATCTATCATGCAAATCTTGCAAACTTAAAGAAACTCGCCGAAGACAAGTCATATGCCAATGCTGTTATACAAGAGGTAAGAATCTAATTCAGGTATTATATAAATAGACTGGACTCTCACTCCTTCATATGGTTTGCAATCTAAATCCAAAATTAATTGCTGCCAAGAATAAGCAAAATGTCACTAGTAAGCATCGTCTTAATTTGCTCAACTTTAAGCGGTTGAAAACGAAATCAATGAAATCATATTGATTCTCATTCAAAATGGAGCTGACGTTGACATGCGTGACAAAGTATTTCACACAATTACGAGCATAATAATATGCTAGCATGGAAGATTACCTTTACACTTTGCTGCCTCTCAAGGAAATGTTACAGCAATGAGCACGATTATTCCAATTGCTAAATCATCTTGCAACCCTCAAACTATTGTAAATCAAGTTATAAAGTTTGCTAATGTTAGGGTGGGGAGACTCCCTTGATGAAGGCTATCTACTTCAATAAGGTTGCCGCAGCTAAGTTTCTGTTAAGTCAGGGAATTGATTTTACTATCAAAAATGGGGTGAGTTTTCGCTTCTCTATCTCTAATATCTAGTGTGGAAAAAGTGCACTTGACTACATAAAACAAATTAACTCTCCTGAATTAGAAGCTATATTAAAGAAATTGTACAGTAGATATAGTAAGCAGAAGCATTCAGATCATTTACTTATATAGGGAGCAGAATCTTGTGGATTTTCGTGATGAATTTTGGATATTGTAAAAAGGCCATACCCTATCAAGATAAGCTCGAAAGAAAGCAGAAACTTGAAGTTTTAAGCTACTTATAAAATCAGCTTCTCCTGACTTCTTATGTACTTTTTCTGAAGTACATCTTGACTTGTTATATGTTGCTATCTTCTTCTATGCTCACTCCACGTTTTGGTTGTGATTCTGAGTCTTCTTTTAATAGTCCTTTGCATATGTATTCAGTGTACATATCAGTCTCATTTGACAATTTATTTCCCAATTAATTAATCCGAATCCATGACATCTAAAGAAACCACTAAATCCAGTCAAGCACTTGATAAAGTCACTGATTACGTCGAAGATGCTGAAGTCTCAGACGAAAAAGCTCATAACGCTGCTAAATCATTTAAACAAGTCCAAAAGAGGTATATTTATGCTTATAATTTTTGAATTATTAGCTATAAAGATGTCAAAGTTAGTGATAAAGATGTTACATTATTGATGAAGGAATTAGATCTTGATAAGCCAGCTGCCACTAAATTATTACAAAGAAATGAAGCCAACCTTCAAAAGGCTTTGAGAGCTTACATTCATGAATAAGAATTATTCTTAACTGTTGTCGTAGTTGAATAATTGTAACAATATGACATGTACCCGCATAGAGTAATATTTTTCAAAAACAACTGAGAATATTTTAAAAACTTATATGGCCCTCAAACGAAAAATACAGATAATGAACGATGTGCCAAATTACAATCAAAGAACTTTTTTGAGTCTTATTATGGATAATTCTTCCTTTGATGTCCCAACAACAGCGACATTTCCAACCTTTTTCCTATACAATTAATGAATCGGTCAATTCATTTTACAGCTTTGAAATTTCAGAAGAATTTTGTATATAATTAAGCCTCTTCAAACTATTCAGGGAATATACCGAAACTGAGCCATCCTCTTGAGTGACTAAAGCCATGGTGTCCTTGTTAAATAAGGCCACTTGTTTTAGATTCAATCTTAAAAGGTTAGACTAGTAAGAAAGGGGAAACTTTTCATCAAAGTCAATTTTATTCTTTATAGTTCCGTATTCAATATCAAAGATCTTGATTGAATGCTCAAAGACAATCACGAAGAAGTTATAAAAGCTTGTTAAATCTATTATTAGGAAGATTACTTAAAAAATTTACCATCATTGTCATTCCAGATAAAATCGCATATTTTCTCTGGGTCAGTAAAGCAATATAAGTAGTTCTTAGAGTTCATAATCCAGATTTTGATAGCGTTCATTTTGCTGGAAAAGGTAGCTAAGAATAATGAATTTTTGCTGAATTTCATTGCTTCTGTTCCTTCCTACATTGTTATATGGAATTTATGATAACAATACATCTCCTGCAAATACTTCGATTGGGTTTTCTTGATTAATACTGTATAAGGAGATGCTATTGTCCTCTGTGAGAGCTGCGTAATTCTCCTGGTTTTGCCATAACAAACCCTTGAGATTTTGTTGTTTGTTATGGAAAACCTTTTCATTCACAGGATCAATAATCTGCTCTATGAGAAAAAGTACAATTTTCTTTACCATATAGCTTCCGCTATAGCCAACAGAGAGTGCTTCTGTAGAATAAGGATTCCATACAATAGAACCCTTAACCAAGCCTGGTTCCAATTGAATGATAGATTTTATTTCTCCTATTCATATGACGCCTGCTTTTTCGAATTATACTTGAAGAGTTTAAGAAATAGAGTCTGCCATTCGTGAAAGCAACCAATAGATATTCTTGAGTGGCCTAAACTTAGATCCTAGGCAAATGAAAATATACATCCCATTCGAAGTAAGCTAATTCATCCTTTGAGGCCTCTAGGTCTGGGAAGCTAATGATTCCAGCTGGACTCAATGCTCCTTTAATATTCTCTGTTTCAAAATCGTATTTCCAGATGGAAATATAGTCACTGTTTTCTCCACTACAAATTTAGGAAGAAAATATTGTTCATACTATGCAGCAATCAACCCTAGTTTTTCTGAGATAGTGTAATTTACGATCTATGACTTTATTATCCAAAGGAAGATAATGATACGTGTTCCGTGGCAATTTTTATCTTTTGAATAATTGAGCTGCTGGGTTCTTCTTCATTCATAACATTTGATAAATCATGATTATATTGGTTTAACAGGCTAGATTTCTCTTGCTTTTTCATTTCCATTGTTTTGCAGTTATGAGGTGTCAACAATTCAAAATTTTCTTCACATTCAATATGCTCATTCTTGTCATTAGTGACATTGAAATTTGGATTACTTTATATAGGTGTGTCTCCACTTGGTTGAATAAAAGAGACTTTTCCAGGTAATGAATCAGCATTTTCGAAGGGACTTTTTGTGGATCTATCTTTGTTTTATCTAAATCCGCTTCATGATATAGCGCGAAAGCAGAATGCTTCAGACCTAGGCGGGTCGTCTAGAAAAAGAAAAGAATTACCTGACTCAAGCAGGTATTTATACACTAGCATATTCACATGATCTTGTTTGATGACAATAGACATATATCCAAACAAAGTGAATTAACACAAAAATATCAAAAAGATTATTTGAGAAAATGAAAGGGAAAAATATAAAGAAAAGGGAGCTCACAGATAACTCTGTGAGTTTATTCATTGAAAGTTACAAAGTTGCTCTTCTTAGTTTTAGTAATTCTCTGTTTTGAGGTATCTGTATTCGTTTGTAAATTAGGCTCATCCTCTGTTTCTCGACTGCTCTGAGTTGGATGAGTTTCCTTTGTTTTACTATCAATTGCAAGACCCGAAAGATTCGGATTTCTCTCTCTGATATTTATTCTAGTAGGAACAGCTCCTTTCAAGAGGGTCTTTGCAATATTCTGGTTAAACCTTCTTGGTTGTTTAATAACATTTGAACCGATTATTCTTCTTATCATTATAGAACTATCTAAGGGTTTCTCATTTTCACTAACAGCCTTAGTCTGAACCTTTACAGGCTCCTTTTGCTTATGACTCTCCATCCACTTTGCCTTCTGTCTATCCAAAAGCAAGAGTCTCATTCCACGAGATTTATTATTATGAGTATTTTCTGCATTTCTTCTCTTTAATTCAACATTGCTCCCTGTAACTTGAGTCTTAGACTTAGTTTCTCTGATAGGTTTATCTCTAAATTCCTGAAGGTATTCTGGGACACTACTTGCTGAACTTAATTGATCAGTTTTATCACCTAATGCTTCAATTTATGAAGAAAAGAGATTACTTTCATCACTATGATGGGACTCCGAGAATAAACTAGTTTCGTTGACACTGAGTTCTAACCCTTTTTCATCTTCCTTACTCTCAGTTTGTTTTGTGTAATTAACATAATTTCCTTCTTGATCGAAGTATTGTGTAGTATGGTTTTTTTCTCTAAAGTAGTTTAGCGTGATTTTGGTCTTAGGCTTACCTTAGTATTCTGAGACCTTCTTTAAGTCTCATGAAAGATTTATTATAACTATTTTCTTGAGCTTCATGCTTATCTTTTTCTTCAGCGTCAATCTGCTTTTCAGCCCTAAGTAAATGTTGACCACCTTTCATACTAGACAAGATTATTTAAAAAACTTTTTTCTATACGCCAGTTTCTCAAAGAGTTCTAATTCTTGCTTTAGCTTCTCAGAAGCTTTCTTCTGTCTTTCATAATGGTACATTCCAAGTAGATTAGAGTTGTCATCTCTTTTATTATTTCCCCTAATGTACTTAGCGACTCTGCTCTGGATTTGGGGAGTTCTTTTACCGGGAGGAGGAGTAGTGGAAAACTGGACCTTCTTTGTTTGTTCAGTCATAGGTCTTGAAGGATTGTCATCATCATCATCGTCATCATCTCCTGTATTTAGGACTTTCCTCCCATCCTTTAGATCTGAACCTGTCTTTGCAGTTCCAGGTCTGGATCTGTTAAGCACAGATCTGGAAGCGGAATTACTTCTTTCTTTGAATTGGATGATAGTTGCTTTTTTACTATAACTAGACACAGGTCCTGTTTGTTTATTGAATGTATCGGCAAAGTTACGCTGGTCAATCTCATTCAAAGCTCTCAAATCTGAAGTGTTTATTCTCTTTCTTGTAGGAATAATTCCCTAGTGATTAACTATTTCTCTGAATCTTTATTACTAAGTTCTCTTGAATCTTTTTTGTCTCAGAATGGATTCTTGTTCGAATTTTCTTTACTTTTGTATCAACAATATCTTCTTGTCCTTGTGTAGGAATCTTACGATCGATAAATTCAAAGAGAGTCCCATATATGTCAGAAGTCTCGAGCTTGTATAGGTCGTTTACTTTATTCTGGATGAAGGCGGTAGTAAGAGAGAGCTTGCCCTTTATGTTTATCATCTAGATAACGATAAAATAAATTTTGCAGAATTCGTACAAAGGATTTATATTCTTCATATGTTCATATCAATTCTACAATTCCTGACTATATGGCATGAAATGATTGTACTTATCAAGAAACTCGAAGAATGAATTAATAATACAACTTAAGTTACATCTCACAAGGTAAAATTACAACTTAACCTTCTTCTTGGCAGGCTTCTTAAGAGTGTTTTGTTCCTTTTGCTCAATAGGATTGACCTTCTTCTTCAAAATGCTCTTCTTAGGATGTGCAGGAGTGCTAGTGGAGGGATCCTTTTTTTGCTGGAGGGCTATAACTTTTTCAGTCTTATCAAATTCTAACAATATTAATATTTCTTGGAAAACTTTATACCTTGAACTCTGATCTTATTCAAATTCATCTTAACTTTCTTATTGTGTCCAACTGGATTCTTTTTTGCTTTTTTAAGACTTTCATAATATTCTCCATTCAGCTTTTCGAAATATTTTCTTTGTTGAGCTGGAGTCTGTAAGAAATAAGGAGGTAAACCTTGAGCCTTTTTCAATAGCTCTTCGTATTCTTCTTCAGTCATCTGTTCAAATTCCTCATCGTCTTCACCTCGCAAGAATGGTGCTAAGAGATCCTCATCTAATTCATCGTCATCCCATTCTTCAGGAAGTTCCTCCCACTCTTCAGCTTCTTCCTCTTCTTCCTCTTCTTCATCAATAGGCTCTGGTTCTGGAACCTTTGCTCCCTTCTTCCTACTCTCTTATGACAATTTTCAGAAAAATATACTTGGTTTGATTATTAGCAGGTTTTGCCTTTTCTTGTTTCATTTCATTTTGAGCATGCTTGGTCTTTTCTTGTTTCGTTTCATTTTGAGAAGGCTTGGTCTTCTCTGGTTTCATCTCATTTTGAGCAGGCTTTTGGGCTTGAACTTGTTGTTCATTTTCGTTTTCTTTGTTGGCAAGTTTCTCCTCGAGCTTTGCTTTATTCTTATTCTTCTTTTTCTTTTTCTTCTTCTTCTTCTTATCATCTGATGCTTCTGGCTCCTCTTCTTCTGCTTCCAAATCTCCACCCTTTCTTTTCTTGTTTTGCTCTTAGAATTATTATTGCCTAATATTTAGTAAAATACTGTTGGGGCTAGGGCTTTGTTCTTCATGATCTTCCTCTGCAACTTCTTCTTCAACATTGGCGGAGTCTTCAGTTACTATCATATCTTTTTCATTTTGGAATTCTTTGACAACTTCATACAAGTATTTTCTATTGACTTCCAAAACTCCTTCTCTAAAACGATGAGTAGAGTTAGTTTGAGTCTACTTGGCAGAGGCCTTTTGGAGCAAGTGGTCAATATATTTATGAATATCGAAGCCTTTAAAGCGTCCTGATTTGAGACCAGATAAGAATCCTTTGAAAACATAGTCAACAACATGTCTTTTCAAAGTCTTATCTTTTTCGGTTGCCAAGAACTATATACTCAATGCATTTTATTGCTAATGTTACATCCAAGAAGGGATCCAATAAGTGCTGAAGGGTCTTGAAACTTGGTCTGTTGAGTTCCATAAGAACTTCAACAAAGATTTGAATCAGATGTAAGGTTAAACCTTGAGCTCTTTCAGCTACAAATTAAGTCCTATTTAGAAAAAGCCATACGCAGGTCTCCTGATAGGACATTTTTAGAAAGTATCTCATTCCAATGATCAATGAACTATTTCAGGTTTATTCACATTACGCAGATTCCTCACCTTAGAATTGAATTTTTTCTTTTCAATCAAAGCATAAATCTCATTGAGACAAAATCTAACCAAGCTCAAGAACTTATTAGTTCTCCAGTAGTCTAATTTGGGCCATTCCCTATGGAATATCTCGAAACATGTCTTCAACCAGGTGTCGAGTTTATGATCTGGCAGCTGAGCAGCTGTATGAACTAATTTTGCTATTCTCGAGGCCAGTTCCATTTGAATCTTGACTTTATCTGCAACCCATAAACCTAGAGCTTGATAAAAAGTGGTTCTGTTAGTACTGTAGAAGAGAGCCTTCCAAATTTTTCTGTAGTGGTCTTCTGGGATGATGGAGTTAGCTAATTGCTTTTGGATTGCCTCTATGCAATCTAATCTCTCTTTAGGGTCTAGTCGAGAGTTAAGAATATTCGTCTCATCCTTTACCATCTGAAACTAATTTCTTCGTTAGCTCGCTTTCTTTCAATGAGTCTGCCATGCTAATGTAGCGGCAATCAGAAAAATAAAATTTTTAATTATTCAAAAAGATATGCGATAGAATTTTCATCAACTGAAAGAACACCTGTAGAATGTCTAGTTCATCTCACAAAGTGACAACTAGAAAGAAGGAGAATCTATCACGAATTCTCGCTCATTTCTGTGAAAATTGGATGGCAACTTTTTTCTTACTCTTGAGCATCCAAGTGAAAATGATAATACTGTTTCATTATTTTATTGAAAGAGTTTATTCATATCATTTAGCTCACTACTGAGAGTCTTGCAGAAGATTGCGGTCACTTTTCGCGCTACTTCTCTCTTAAAGCCATTCTTATATGATTTATATCACTGATCATCACGACTTTTTTCGGTCTGACTGTAAATAACAGACTGTCGATTGCAGGTCATCCTATGGCATAACAGAGTATAGTTAGATCTCAAAAGTTGTGAAGGAGAATTAATAAAATTCGCAATTAATATATACATCCAGGATCCCAGTCCAAAATGAAATTTGTTGCCTTGATTAGTGGAGGAAAGGACAGTATCTTCAATATCATGAAATGTATTGAAAATGGACATGAACTTGTTGCACTAGTCAATCTTCATCCCAAGAGTAAGTCCTTAACTATCAATATTCACAAAAAAGCCCTGGGAACCGAGCTAGATAGTTACATGTATCAAAGTGTAGGAAGCGAGAATATTGAAAAAATAGCAGAATGTCTAGGAAAGCCACTTTTCAGAAGGTATCGTCGCTTTACAGAAATAGATTAAGTTATATAGAGAAATTACTGGCAAGCCTATCGTTCTGGATTTAGAATATAAGGGAACATGTGAAGAAGAAAAGAAAGGAGATGAAGTCGAAGATTTATATGAAGTCTTGAAGGAAGTTAAGGTAGAGTAGGTCTATAATGAAGGTGATCGTGTAGGAAAAATTTCCTGATATCAAGGGAGTTTCATCTGGAGCTATCGCTTCAACTTATCAGAAGCTTAGAGTTGAGAATGTATGTGAAAGACTGGGTCTTACTTCACTGGCATATTTATGGAACAGAGAACAGACTGAGCTCTTGCAAGACATGATTGACTCAGGCATGAAAGTAGTTCTTATAAAGACTGCTGCTGCTGGTCTTGACCCCAATAAACATCTGGGAAAAACTATCAGTGAGTTGAAAGAACATTTCATGGCTATTGTAAGGACTATTTGATATGCTTCTAAGTTTTTAGAATCAAAAGTTCGGATTCAATGTATGCGGAGAGGGTGGAGAGTATGAATCACTTACTTTGGATTGCCTAATTTATAAGAAGAGACTTGAAATGTAAGAGAAATAGTTTTAAAGAATAACTCTAATAGCAAAGATGCTGAGATTATTATTCATTCTAAAGATATATTTTCCCCTGTAGGATATTTGAGAGTAAAAGAGCTTGCTGTTATTGATAAAGAATCTTCATAATTTACAAGTTTTGGTGTATGCTATAATCCCTATATCCAGAGGAATTGTTTCCTCTCACATAACGAGATCTCGCGTTTAAAAATTTAAATAAAATAATGGAATTCACGCGCAATTCCAAAAAATAATTTTCCCATCAGATTTTATGTTCTCTAGCGAAAACAAAGAAAACATTCAGCACCTAGAAGACAAGAGGGAGTCTCTTATAGTAATTGACTCTGATAATGAAGGCTTGGTGCATACGAAAAACTACTTAAAAGAGAAGCTGATCGTGATTTCAGAGGAAAACTCATTTTCTGAACCGAAATTAAAATGTGTCAAGTTAAATGAGAACTCCCAACACTCAATGGCAAGTAGTGGTAAATATTCTGATTGGTTTATCTAATCCTCTGCTAAGACTTTTTGGAAGCTCTTGAATTAATGGAAAAACAGCAGCTTGAGATGCAAAAAGATGATGCCTATCAAGTTTATCAGAATGATGATAACCTCTTTAAAGTAGTTGGGCTGAAGACCTATGAAGATGATCTTTCTGTTTATGAGGACATGCTGACAGATTTTGGAATCATGAATTCTGAAGGCAAAGTCCGCTGTGCTGTGAAGATATTAGTTCTAAAACACCCCTTAGTTTCCTCAAGGTACTTCAAATGTGTTCTCATAGGAACTTGGGTTGATACTGATGTTGATATTGACGACGAAGTGCAAGTCTTTGGAAAATTTAACCCTCAGCATGCAGCAATCCTGATACAAAATGCCTTCGATATGACGCATAGTATCTTCACCAATCATTTTATTATTGTCGAACCAACAATGCTGCTCAACCCAACTTTGATTACATCCTCTTATCCTTGCCATAGAAGGGCAATATTATCTGGATACTTCGGAGGACGTGAAGATGTTTCTCTCTCAATGACTAAGGGGTAGAGCATTTTATAAATCAATAATGTATTATAGAGTTATAATCCATTCCATGTTTGAACAAATGGCAAGCTCTCAAGATCTCGTATATCATACTGACAAAATTGAAGCTCTATTACAAACTCTGATTGAGCAGAATCTCTATACATTTTATGCAACAGATGCAAAGATGGATGACTTTGTCACCGAAGTGAGAACTATGGTCGAAGCTGCAAGAGAATGGATCATTGACTATATGAGTAAAACAAAAAGCTATTTTTTGTAAAATATTAGAGGAGAGAAAGGATCTTGTTTTCTCGGTTGAAAATAAGAATTACAAGGTCAAAGTAATTGAGATTATAAACGCCGAACAAATGATCAATGCTCCTAATTTTGGTCTTAAAGGAAAGATGGATTTGATTTTATTTTGTGAAATGATCGGTCAAAATGATGGCGAGCTTCAATTAAAGAGAGCATTCTTGCCTTTTGAGCTGAAGACAGGAGAAAGAGAATTATTCTCATATAATACTCAAGTAAATTCATTAGAAATAGTTAATAACATATCAGGCTTTAATTTATAGTTTGTTGCTCATGCAAAAGTACAAGCAGTTTGAAAATGTGAATGCCATGCTCTATTACTTAAAGCAGAACAAATTGATAGATGTTAAGTTCAAGAATTTTGAAGTCCTAGCTATTCTACAGAGGAGAAATAAACTTGCCAAATATCTAAAAAGACTTGAAACATCCAAAGAGTTCCCTGTCTTACCTCCAATGATCAACAGTCCATATGACTGTAACAAGTGCTATAATTCAGTGGGTTGTGCTTTCCTCCATATCTTGAGTGACAAACCAAAGATACTATATCCCAAGAAGAAGCTTTATAGCCAACGATCAGTTGTAGACATTGAAGATTTTAATGTAAGTCCTGATTTTAAGCTGTATTATGAAATGGAGAGTACAATTTTTGAGCTTTGATTTAACATTTAAGGAAGCTTGGATGAAAAGAAGAGACAATATGCTAAAAAGTGGATCAAACTAATCCAACTTGAAGAGTCCTTTGAAAATCAGATCAAAGAGGATAATGAGAAAGAAGATCCTTCCTTTTATCTTTTGGAATTAGAGAATTTCGATGATTTCAAGGAGCACGTATATAAATCTGCAAAAGAAGAAAATATTCCCTCTATTACACTCAGATTTTCAAAAAGTTTTCCAGATAAAGATGCATTGCACTCTTTCTTAGATGCATTTAAGCAATCAGAACAAGTCAGTCTAACTCAATCAAGTCTATCATGTACAGTGAAAGGCTATCTCAGTGAAAAGAAAATCAAAAAGATAAAAGAAAACGATCAAAAGCACTATATCGGAGTCCTCAATGTTCGATGCAATTTCTCAGACTCAACCATCAATCTAGGAAGACTTGAAAGTCTTGACACAAATGAAATTCATACCTACTGGAGAGTAATTAACAAAAAGAAAAGCTTCTTCCCATTCATGAGAGGGAACCTTGCAGAACTTCTTCTCAGTGATGAATGCAAAAGACATAGAGAACTTATAGTGGACCTGGTTAAGCCCACCTTTGAAGAGGATACTGGCCAATTGAAAAAATATGAACATTTATACAAAGATAAAAGAAGATCGAATGACGATCAAATAGAAGCCATCGAAAAGGTAACTTTTGCTTCATAGTCACTCATTTCTAGTCACTCAGAGCTAGAGATTATAATCTCATTCTGGGTATGCCAGGAACCGGAAAGACCTATGTTATTACCTTGCTTCTTAGAATAATGATCGAGAGGGGTGACAAAATTATTCTGAGCACATATACTCATTCAGCTGTTGATAACATTCTCAAGAGATTCATAGAAAAATATCCAACTATGAAGGACAAAATTGTAAGAATTGCATCAAATGCAAGCTCTGTGGACGAAAAACTTCACGATTTAATCTTTCAGAAGAAAAAGTTCAAATCTGTTCGCGAAATCAAGGAATTTCTAGAACCTAAACAAATTTATGCTGTGACATGTCTCGCCTCCACAAACGCTCTTTTAGGTATGATGTTTTTTCTCCTTATCTAATAATCTCAGCTAGAATGAAATTCGATGTGTGCATCATTGATGAGGCCTCTCAAGCCTTGGAGCCAGTTGTACTGGGTCCAATTCTCCTTGCGAACAAATTCATCCTAATTGGAGATCACTATCAACTTCAACCTTTAGTGAAATCAAAAGAAGCCCTCGAAAAAGGCATGGGGAAAAGTTTATTCGAACGCCTTGTGGAGACTCATCAGTCTAGTGTCTCTAAGCTAAGATATCAGGTAAGATTAGCAATTAGCTTGCTCACTTTTCAAGTACCGTATGAACGAAGATATCATGTATTTATCAAATACTCTGATATATGATAATCAGCTTAAGATCAACTCCCCACTTCTGGCAAAGAGCAGCATTGATATTCCTCATGTGCAATTCATGTAACAAACTCTGAGAGTTAGACTAACAATTCTAGTTCAGGCAAAAAATGGTTAATTGATATTTTAAACCCTGAAAGAAGAGTTATTTTCCTAAATCTAGACACTGTACAATCATTATCGGATGTCATTTATGGTGATGACAAGACCACAAATGATAATTTCCTCTCTGCTAATTTCTTGCTCCCTCCTTTAGAAGAAAAATCTATAAAATCCGGAAGTCAATCTCCTTTGCTCGACAATCACAGCAACAGTCAAAATTCATTCATAGAATTGCAAGTTGAACAACAGCCTAAGAAAACAAAGAAAAATCTGGATCTCAAATTAGTCGTTTTTATGACCCAAACATTGATAAATTGCGGTGTTAAGTCTGAAAGCATTGGAGTCATCACGCCTTTAAATTTTGAAAGAAATTATGTTTCAACAAAGCTCGCTGTAAGAAAATGTTTAATGATTGTTAATTCCTTAGAAACATAAAGTTGAAACCTATACAGTTGATAAAAGTCAAGGCATAGATAAAGATTGTGTTGTGATTAACCTTTCTTTGGAGAAGAAAGGGAAGGATTGTCTGCTAACAGTATATTATTGGCTATCTATCCTAATGTGTAGAACCTAAGAAGGCTCAATGTGGCTTTCACTAGAGCAAAGCAAAAGTTGATTATAATAGGATCAATTTATAATCTGCAAAAAATGAAGAACATGAGTAAGTTCATTGATATAATTGTTGCCAAAAGATGGGTATATGCTAGTTTTCAACAAACCGCTAACTTAATTAGGTCTATAATCTTGATGATAGTATGATTGAAATGATGAAGGAGCAGATTAAACTCGATGAGATGGGAAATAAGCCAACTGTTAAGGCGAAGATTTTATAAGAATTACAGAAATTGTGAACATCTCTGATTGAGTATAGCAAAAAAAGGAATGTTTAAACTTCTATCAAAGCTCAGAAGTTTCTATTTAAGATTGTAAAATATGTTCTTAATGTTATTTGGTCTTTTGTGGCATGAATCTTCAGTAATACTCGACTTTCAATGAAAGTTTATTCACTCTCACTGGGCTGGTTCAATATATCATTAGGTTAAGGCTAACTAATCAGGGAAGTTTCATAAAGATATTTTTTTTCGCTAATGACATCATTGAAATTACGAATTAAATCCTGAAAGACGCACTAATCTATAGTCCAAATTTACAAGAAAATTTGTATGTGCCCAATTCAAACTGATAACTCAATGAATTTACCTAACCACGTTGAGCACCAAGAAGTTTCAGAGGTCAAACAGTCCTCAGAAATAACACTTTTGAAGAGTTTAACTAAGACATTTAAGGTATCTTAATCCTTAAATATATTTATTTAAAGGAAATTCAAGGTTTTTCTGCCCCTCTAAAAGAGATTTCTTCGGATTTAAAGGATCCATATGCACTCAAAGGATTAATTTCCTTACAAACTCATTGTTTGTACCGTCTTTTCAAAGAAAGGCTACTTAAATTTAGCGTAACAGGCAATTCATATAATATCCTTGTTATGACTTGGATTTATGGCAATATGCCCTTTTCCGACAAGATTTTAAGTCATGAGTCATTCAAAGAGAAGGTTGAAACTGAACTAACACCTGGCGAAAATGAGACTCTGATCGATAATTTCTATCAAGTTGCCAGCAATTTATGGAAAGAGCTGGTAAATCCCTCAATTGAGGATATCCATAATGTTGCTCTAAAAATGGTTGCAAGCAGTGTTACAAGTGGAAAAAATACTGCTTTGACTCAGTCACTAATGGAGATATTTTTGAGTCTTATTAATAAAAAGGGGCTACTTGTAACTGATGAAATGTTCACCTTGATGGTGAAGTTCTACAACAAGAATGCTTGGATTGAGGAAGAAGAATGCAAAAAGATCACTCATGAATTCTATACTTTTGCAACAAAATTCGTTTTAGTCGATTTTCCTATCACCAGAGTAGAAGGCAATTTTGCTGGGCTAGCTCGTACTTACCTCAAGGATAAAGCCGAGAAAATGACTGATAAATACATCTCATATATCGAAAATAGCCTAGAAAGACGCGTCTTCTCAAGATATGAAATAGACAATAAGAAAATCCAGGAAATCAAGATTGATAATATCTACAAAAAACGCCTCATGGTTATCCTCTATAAGTTCGATGTCGTGGGGAGATATATTTTAAAACATGCCATCCAGTCCACCAAGGATCATTCGATGTATAAGAAGCTCAATGAAACATTGAAAATGGAAGAACGATTCGATACTGCTGTGAAATTGTTTGAAAGAGGAAACGTTATGTTACATCAAAATATTCTGAAGCCAACTGAGGAGTTCATTACTTACAAAAAGGATGCACTCAATAAGCAGTTGAAGATTATGATCAAGGTTGTGCTTGACAAGATTGAAATGAAGAATATTAGACGCTTGATCCATGAGTCCTTCACATTCTTGAAGTCAGCAGTGATTAAATATACAGATGGAGTACTTCATATCACTATTCCAAAGGACAAAATCAATGGCTATATGAATGAATTCAAAGAGGAGCTCAGAGAGCTTTATCATCAAATCAAGAATATGGACAAAGAAGAATTTATCTTCATGACAAATAAGTTATACAAGCAGGCATTGAGTACCATCAGAAGAAAGTAAACTTTATTCACAGTTCAAATAATATTTATTGTTATCATTATAATGATGGAGTATTTATCGCTATTTCAATGTAACTTACGAAGAAAACACCTTCTTAGCTTATTTACTTTTCTTTCAGCCTTAGCTTTCTATCCCATCTTTGTTGTTCTTCGAGCCTAAGTTTCCAATCTTCAGCATTCTTTAAATTTCCATACTTCAGCCAAATCAAATCTTCTCTGAATCTTACATCAGATGGTAAGGGATCTTCCGAAGGTATAGCTCTAGATGGTAATACTTTGTCAATATTCCAAAATTCTTCATCATTAAAGCAGAGCTTTTCTAAAAACGATCCACTAATGTCACAAATTTCTTTTTCAAGATCATAGAACTTAAGTTCCTCCTTATGTTCTTCTTTTTTACTTTTAAAGGCTTTTTTCTTCTCGTGTTCTTTATAGTAGTATATCTTTCCCTCAAATTCATCTCTCCTCTTTTTCTTATTGAAGAAGCTTCCAGTCTTCTTTCCACTACTGAATTTGATAACAGTCTTTATTTTATGAGTAGGATCAACGAACGTGCTGACTCCATGATAATAGCAAGAACGATCTCCCATGATCATTCCTTTGGCTTTTATTCCTGGCAAATGGAAAACAATTTTAGATTTGTCATTGAATTCAACAATGTTAGGCCCAACTTGTCTAATATAAAGTTTGTTCTGACTTAATTTTGCCACAAACTCATATCTCCCATAATATTTATAATCAGGATTAATCAATAAGAAGTTGGCTATAGGTGGATGATGGCTTGTATGTTCACAGTAAATTTGAGTTCCATCTTCGAAAGTTCCTTGATAAGTTTCTCCTAAAAGAGGATTAAAAGGTTTGAGTTGGCTGGCACTCAAATGTAAGCCAGATATCATAAATGCTATCACATTTTTCATTCTGACAACAGGATCAGTTGCCTTCCCTGCTGCAGAAAGGTAAATTGGTGCAAATAGCCACCAATCTATTAATCTTTCCAGGGTGGATCTGGGCTCGAAAATTCTCACTGGAAGTGAAAGCCCAACAACTCCTTTGCCTTCTAATACGTTTTTGGCTAATTTCTTTATAACGTCGAGTATAACACCTCTTTGCTTTTTGAGAATTTCTTCATCAGTTAATTTCAGCTCACCATTGCTAGTAATCTCAAGTCCTTTTAGAGCCTGAGCTTTGTCTTTGGGTTTGCTCATTGTAATCATTCCCATAGAAAGGTACACAGGAGGAGGAAGCCTAGGTTTTTCTTTTTGAAATTTTGGATCAAGAAATGAGAAAGGTCCTGTAGGTAATGTATCAGACAAAATTAATGGACTTGAGCTATCCAAAGGTTTAGTGCAAACGTAGCCTCTTAATTCCTTTTTTTCAGAAGAATTTGATTCAACTTTCTCCATTAGCAAGTTTTTTAGCAAACTATAAAAATATTTTTACTTAAACTTTCAAGTCTAATCTTCCATATCGGATATGTTAAGAACACAAGTAACGAATCATTTAAAACATGAGTAAAACCAAGACCGAGTCTCTCATAATCGGATCCTAGTACTCTACATATACTAATACTCTAAAATAGCAAAACACAGTATTACTTTTATAAGAAATAAAAATTATAAATGCGCAGCACCTAAATACTTGGCAAACACATCCATCACTATTTTCTTGATACAGGGATAATACCACAATTTTCTAAGACTGTTATCATATTTCCTTTAGACCCAAATACTTAAGTATGACATTTCAAGTTATAAGCCTGAAGATGCACGAAATAGGATTAGCAAGCAAGAATTACAACTTTCCTTTGATGAGTTGTTTAATAGTTTCACATACTATGATATTAGTAGGAAAGAGTATTAGCAAAAGGCAAATAGCCAATATAATCTATAAGCTTTGCTTTTTCATATATATCCTACTTGTGTATTTACAAGGAGATCATGCAATATGCACTTTTGACATAAATAGCCCGACTACTTGTAAAGACCCTCCTTATTTAGTGCTCTATGGATTCATTGCATTCTCTCTGGGATATCTTTATGATAAAATCATCAATAGTCTCTCACAAAGACTCATAAGATTTGCTCCTAAAGTAAGATCTGAGTATCAGGCTTTTATTGCATCTAGAAATGCTGAATTTGAGTCGAAAAACTACATTGGTATATGTCTACAGGACTTAACTATTTTGAAATGTGGATAGAAAAACATAAAGAGAATTCATTTGAAGAAACCTTCTTTGATCGCAATCTAAGTTATCTCAATCACTCAAAAGCTACGATATAACCAATTACTTATTATTATTCAATTTTGAGTTATTTTGATTTTTGAATTTTATTGTACTTGATTTATCAATTTTCTCTGTCAATGTTACTTGAATACTTATCCAGCCAAGCTGATAGATGAGAAACTACTGCTCCATCTCATTCTCATCCTTAGAGCAAGGCTCAAACAAATTTAACATTAGTCGAATAAAATTAGTACATCTTCTGAACGTTATGATTTAAATAAAAGTTTAATAATCTAACTTGGCCTCGAGCTTAGTCTTAGACCCATCATTCCCATAAGAAGATTCAAAAATGGCAGACAGTACTTTCATGACAATACTTTTTATAATATGAATAGGAGAATTATATAGAAATAGTCTCGACAAAGAATTCCAATCCATTGCATCAAAATATCGTGCTCGCGAAGGAGTAGCTGAAATGGAAAACATGATGTCCAGATCTCCTTATAGAGGTGTAAAAAGTTCAGAAAAAGCAATCAGACAAGAACTGGATCGTGCTTCTGATTACCAGGACCATAGACTTACTCGCGAAATTCAAAATAATACCTATCTGAGAAAAGATATAAACGATTTGAAATCCACTGTTAGTGCACTTAGAACTCCTGTTCGTGATGACTATCTTGAGAAAGAAAGAGTCAAAGTGAATCAAATTGAAAGAGAAAGTGATGTCGCAAGAAAGTTAAGTTCTCCATATACTAATGAATATGATGCTGAGGTTTTGAAAAGAAGACAATATGAAAGAGAGCAAGAGCTTCTTTCAAAAAGAAGTGGAGCCTCTCCTATAAGAAGAACCTCTCCCAAAAAACACTTTGTTGACAGCCCTCTCAGAGAAAAGGTCAGGATTGCCCAAATTCAAAGAGAAGAGGAGCTAATGGAGAATTATTACAGAAGACAGAAGGAAAGTGAATATGAAAATAATCGTTTGAAAGAGTCTATAGCTTCTAATAGGACATTTGAATTAAGTCAATCTCTTAAGAGCACTGCCTTCAAGGATAGAAACACCTTGAAAGGTGTAGAAGATAGACTTGATAATATGGAAAGAGAACTAGATGGCCACTTAAGCAGGAATGGACAAGCTTACTTCACAAATAAAGAACTCGTTAAAGCAGCTCAACTAGAAAGAGAGAGATTGCTTCAAAGAAAGAAAGAATTAGATGAAGAGCTAAGTCAAGCTACTCCCCCTAAGAATCAATTCCAAGCAGCTTTTGATAAAAGGGAAAGAAAGATTTTAGATGAAGAACAAGAACTTGGAAAAGTGAAATCTGATATCAGAACTACTAAGGTTCATCGCCCTCAATCTTCTCCCTATCCTGAAGACTATGCTAGGCATAACGAGAGCGATTTCCAACCTTCCATTAGTGCTTCAGCAAAAAAAGCCTATGAAAGAGAATTAGAACTTTTACAGTAATAAAAAAATCCACAGTTTGTTATGCTTCTAGTGAAGAGAATATGAGAATCAAGAAAGAATTGGAGGAAGCTCAAAAAGCAGCTGAGCTTGAGAATAAATACAAAGCAGCTAGACCATTACCAGAACCACTTAGAAGAACTTCTAAGCCTGAGTTGCCTAAAAAGAGAGATCTTGGGCACATTGAAAGTGATAAGGCTTACGCAGAAATGGCTAGGGATGATGACATTAGGTAAATATATAATTATCATTTGTAATTTATAGACAAACTGTCCAAAGAGCCAGAAAGAAGATTCACGAACAGCTTGAAAACAATGAAAGAACTAAGTAACTATGATTGCTTTACTTTTAATATAAAAGATCTGTTGATCCAAAGAAAAAGATTCATTACATGCAACCTAAATATGAAAGTTTGAAGAGAAAGACTTACAAAAAATATTTTGGGTACCCATCGTTAGCATTATTGTAACTATTAGAACTGCTCCTCATCTTCAAGAAGCTACCTATTTGTTGGCAAAAGGTCTCCCTACCACGTTGTGCTCTGATACCAATGTAGAAACCAAAGTCAAAGACCCAAAGAAAAGTTTACCTAGAAAGTTCGAAAAAGTTTTGTACAAATGAATAGCTTAATTTTATATTTTATGCCTAATTTCACGGCTTGATCCGATTTTGCCTTTGTTGAGTATTCTAGTTCATAATATTACATGAATAGCAATCTCTTTTAAGAACTTTTGTAATTAAATCTTGTGCATATTTTGATTGGGAATGAAAAAGTAGAGATATTGGATTGAAAAGAGATAAGATTGTTCATTTACAAACTTTTAGTGCAATATATAGATAAATTAGAAATACAAACTATTTGAATTAAATGTCAGCTCCACTTTTCTTTTCTTTCTCTTCTAGAAGTAAATCAAATAGTATATTTGTTCTGATTCTGATGTATTCTCTAACATAGCTAAAACTTTAACATTCTTTTCATGTAATTGTTACTTATAAGCATCTTCTTCTTGTTCTGGAGTAGGATCTCTACCTTCAATCTTCCTGAAGATTACCTTCCAAGGCTCTTCGACTTGAGCTCGTTTCTCTTCTGGGTGAATCCAAAGTTCTTTGTCCTTAATTATTCTATCCCACTCCTCCATTCCATATCTTGTGACACCTTCGAACAAATAGTAATCGTCAGCATTACTCCATCTTTCTTCATTGTCATCTCCCTTCTTTTTATTAAGGGCAGAGTAGTCTAGACACCTTTATTTCAATCTATATTTAAGTTTACTTTTAGATCTAATCTTGAACTTATGAACTTTTCCTTTATAATAGCTCAGCTTATTTCTTAAATGCAAAAAGGCTATGATTCTCTTGCGAACTATGAAGGGCTAATTTTAAAATAATCTTATGAGAGCAATATTACCTTGATTTTAAAAAAGAAATATTCAGTTGTCGAGTTCATGCTTGGCTCATTCAGCATGCAAGCATACAAGAACTTCATATAGTTCTTGAATAGTAAAGGATCTATTGGCTTGACAATGCTCACAATAGGCTCCAAGAATAAGATAAAGCTACAAAGATTATATCAAACTCCTTCAAAATTACCTTTTATAGACGTCTTCAATTCTGAAAGGAGCAATTCCGTATTTCAGGATGAACTCTAAGAATTTCAGCCTGACGAGATCGTCCATTGCACAGAGTTTATGTAATTCATTATAGTCCTTACCCTTAATTTCTTCATAGATAGAGCCGAGCTGTTGGCAATAATTTAGCATGTTCTCCGGCAAAGGTGCTACGTTCACCTTTTCATCTTCTTCGTCGGAAGAGAAATCCGACTTTCCTTTCTTTTTAGGTATATCATTCACTTCAAACTCAGAGTCAGAATTTGAAGAGGCTGATCGATCAGAAGGAGACATAAGTAAATGAATTTCAATATCAATACTTTCAGACGAATCATGATTCGGGTTAGAACCATGAATATTTTGATTCTGTACGTTCCTCTTATTTCTCTTTCCTTTTCCGAATTCTTCTTCATTATTCTGCATGAAATTAGCATGTTCTTGGGACAGGATCGTTTCCCAGTACTTATTCTCTTTGGTCTCTTCAATGGATGAGCTTGGAATAATGGGGGCAAAGTTAAAGTCAATGAAATTGAACCCACTCAGATAGAAATCATTCAAGTCATTTATTTTCACTTTTTGGGCTTTAGCATCAGCTCCTTTATCTCTATTAAGGAGTTCGTCGAGCTTTTCGTCATTAATTTCATCCTCCTCATTTTCTTGATTAACAGTTTTCTCAAATAGTTCCTTTGCTCCATGCTTAAGAATAGACTCAATCGCATTCTTGTCAGCCTTCGACTGATCAATTGGATTGATAATCATCTCTCCAAGCATGAGCTTCTTAGTGGCATTTTCAACAATCTTTTCCTCGACTGTATACTTACTGACCAAACGATAGACCATAACTTTATTCTTTTGCCCAATACGATATGCTCTACAGAAGGCCTGTATATCTCTATAGGGGTTGAAATCACTATCCACAAACACGACAGTGTCTGAGGAAGTCAAGTTAATACCGAGACCTCCTGCTCTTGTGGAAAGGATAAAGATCTTGGATTTACCATTGTTGAAATTATCTATAACTCTTTGTCTATCAACATTCCTGGTTGTGCCATCAAGTCTTTCATAATCTAGCCCTTTGTAGATCAAGAACTCTTCAATAATATCAAGCATGAGGACAAATTGAGTAAAAATCAAAACTTTATGGTCTGATTGCAGAAGTTTAGGAATAATCTTATCCAAAAACTTCAGTTTATTAGAGCTATTAATAATCTCGGACTCAAACTTTCTTTCGTCTGCTTCTAAGTTCAAAGATCTTGAGTAAAAGAGATCCGGATGATCGCATACCAATCTCAAATGCATGAGGATATTAATCAGAGAAACTCTCAAATTTTCTGAGCTTCTCTTTGAAGACTTAACGTTCGGCTTTCCAAGTATGGCTTCTGCGTTTGACAGGACTGAGTAATTCTTTAGAAGGATATTTTTGTATAGATGCTTTTGCACATTAGTGAGATTTAGCTTGATAACTTTTTCTTCTAGTTCAGGGAATTTAATATTGGCATCTTGGACAGTTCTTCTAAGCATATGCTTTTTCAAGATTCCCTTTAGTTTCTTTAAAGCTCCATCTTTTTCTTGTTCGCTCGAGTCAGATTTCTTGCCAGCTGAATTTATGGGTTTGGCAACCAATTTGGCTGTCAAATCCTCGATTTCTTCCAACAGCTTTGGCTTGCTGGGAATGATATACTTAACGAGGTTAACGAGTTCATCAACTGAGTTTTGGATAGGAGTACCAGTTAGTAGGAGTTTGAAATTTGTTTCTAATTCACCACATAGTTTGTATAACTTTGATTCACTATTCTTGAGTCGTTGTGCTTCATCAACTACGATGACTTCCCAGTCTATCTTCTTCAATTTATTGATATCCTGATTCACAAATGTATAGGTTGTGATAGCAATATGGAATTTAGGTTTCAATTGTTGATTAGGTTTCTTCAGTTTTGGCTTGAAGAATTCATAATCAAAAATTTTTCTTCTGGAAGTGCCGTCACCACAATAGATGATAGTATCTAAATTTGGACACCATTTGGCTGCTTCTCTAAACCAGTTGAAAATTGTACTTGTGGGAGCAACGATAAGGAAGGGGCCTTCAAGTCCTTGTTCCACACTCAAGTACTTCAAAAAGCATAAAGTCTGGATTGTCTTTCCGAGCCCCATTTCATCTGCTAAGATAGCATTATTCTTTTGGATATATTGGTTTATTAGCCAATTCACGCCTTCAAGCTGATAGTCAAATAATTTTCCTTCAATGTAATCTGGTTGAGTTGTCCACCTGACTAATTTTTGAGAATTCTCAATTGAGCTTTGCTTTCTTAGTCTGTTAGGGGGTTTCTTTATTCTCATTTCAAAGTATCTTTTGATTTTATCTTTGAATTTCATAATCAAGAATTGGTCTTCCCAAGTGGCATACTTATACTCCAAGTCCTCCCATTTGATCAAGAATTTATAGTTATTTTGGAGGTTCTTTGATTTAGGAGAGAGATTCATAATATCATCATAGACTTGAGCGTAGTTTTTCTTCCTTGAAGCCAGAGGCTTTTTGCATGCAAGAATTTTCTCTACCCTGAATGATTCACTCTCTCCAATGAATTCTTCTTCACTATCGTTCCCATCCTCCACGTCAATACCATCATTTTCTTCTTCGAAATTTTTTCTAAAATGCCTTAATAAGTTGGGATTGGTTTCCTTGAGCTTTTCATCTGTGACCCAGAAAGTGTGGATATCAGAGGATCTCTTCAGTTTAACTTGATAAAAGTCAGTAGTTTCGTCACGATGCTAGAAAAAAATTAAGGACGAAAATTTTAGGAATACCTCCTGCTTGCAGTTATTTTTGATCTTAGCGAAACCAAAGGATTTTACGCATCCATTGCAGATGTAGAACAAATAGTCGTATGCGTGCTTTTCATATAGCATTTTAACTAATTCTTCCTGGGTCGTTTGGTGCTTAAGGAGGTTTGCCTTGAGCTCTTTGACTATTTGGGGCTCAAATATGAAATTCTTATTCAAGGGTGAGTCCACAATCAACCCTAGTGGAACATCTGTACAAGCCAAATGGATACTATTGAGTAAGGTTAAAATTATTTTGAATACCTTCGAAGACATTTGGAACATGTCAGTTTCTCATAATGAGCAGAATCCTTGGCAGTTTTATTACAATTGGCGCAAAGATTAATGGTGGGTTCTTTTAACGCTACGCAATATGGGCAGAGCCAATCTCCCTCAGGTTCTTCGTTCAATTTGACACATTCTAAATGAAAAGATCTGAAACAATTATCGCAACATAGAATCTGGCCCCCATCTATTGAATAACTTTTGATTTCTAGCATTTCTTACCTTCACACAGGTAACACTCATCGTCATTAGCATCTACTGCATCTTCGTCATCAATCCACTCAGAGGCAGTCTCTGAGCCTGTCCCCTCTAACCAGATGAAAGTTGAGTCATTGGAAATGTACTCTTTGAGCTTTTTATCTCGATTTTTTCGGTTGAGCGCCTAGCTTTTGGCTTGACCATCACTTCTTCATCTTCCTTGAATAATATAAACAGATCGATCCAATCTTACATCACTGTCTATAAGGTTGCTCTTAAGCGAATCGTCCTGTATTTGTTTGACCTTTTTCCTTGGCATGGCCTTCATTTCAGGAGCATTGTCATTTTCCTTTGGATCCGGAGTCTTTTTACGATGCATAAAAATAATTTAAATTTTATTTCAATAAATTGACCTAAACTTCACATAATTGTCTGAGTTTTTTACATAATGTAGAACGTAAAAATAGTGACATAAAAATTTTTTGAAGAAAGATTAATATTCAAAAGAAGACCCACGAGAGATTTACTTATGTATCAAAAGTTTTGATGAAATCATAAACCTGCTGCCTACAGACAGGACATGTTTTTCTAATAAACATTTTCCCACACGAAAAACAGCAACAAACATGCCCGCATCTGTAAAAGGCACCAGCTTTTTTATTTTCAAGACAAATAATGCATTTCTCTTCAGGCTTCATATTTGGGTCATCCTTTTCACTTATGTCCTTATATTCCTTTTGCATACTAATTGCCTGATTGTTTATTTGTTGGATAGGAGGAAATCCAAGAAGGACTTGACCATAGCCCTGAATATTCTGGGGGACCAATAAAGTCTGTCCTACATAATTTCCTTGATCCTGATAAAGAGGCTGACCCATAACAACTTGCTGATTTTGTAGGATTGGAGTTGGGACATAATAAACATTATGAGTATGTCCCAAAGTCATTTTTTCTGTTTCCCAGGTCAAAGTTACTTCCAACTCTCCGACATTATTCCCTGAATTCATAAGAGGCAGCTTCAAGTTTAATTTTCCCACAGGAACAAGCTCCATTAAATCATACTTGCATTCAGCTACGTAGGTGTCTGAAATCAAACCTTTTTGCATCAGCTGAATGCTAAATGGCTCATAGGGATATCCATAAAAGTCCAACTCTGCAACCCATTTAGGATTTTTTCCATCAGCTGTTGATGTTTCCAATATTCCTGCTCCAAATAAAATCTTACAGTATAACTTAACACCTAGCAAACCTTTTTTTAGCTCTGTATCTATTCTAGCCTGCCTAGGAGCCACCTTAAGTGTTCCTTTGCCCATACTATTTGATATCATGAAGTGAATAAATAAATTTTCTGCTATCGTTATTTGTATTATTTATTCAAATTCTTAAATTAGGCATTCTCATTTTTCTCGAGACATGAATCCTCTTTCTATTCTTGACCATCTGAACAATCTAGTCGATAATGAAAAGAAAAACCCGAATTCTGCTAACGCTACATACCCTCATAAGCCAGTGTAGCTTAGTTGGAAAAGCAAATGACTGAAAATCATCACACCCTGGTTCGAATCCAGGCACTTGCATTTTTTCTTTGCGAATATTATCTAGCAAGATCTTTTATTTTCGAGCAGTCCATTCCCTGACATTATTTCAAAGTACAGCTTAACCTTGATATATTATAACATTATTTCTAGTTTTCACATGAAAAATATCTATTAATTGGAATCTTATATGTGGCACCATCTTTTCCAATTTAGATATTAGAGTTGGCTTTGATTAGAAATTTAATATGCTCATACCATTCATAAAGATTATCGGTCAACTTTTTATTTTTGGCTATTTGGGTTGAAATTAAACTTTTGAGTAATTGCCTGTATTTATATTTCTAATCTATCCTTCCCTGCTCAGGAGCTTTGATAATGAGCAAGCACACTAAGACACTAATTTTAGCTCTAGTAATTACGAAGATCAAACCGAGGGCATATACCAAGGCCGTTTGGTCTAGTGGTATGATTCTCGCTTTGGGAGCGAGAGGTCCCGGGTTCGATCCCCGGAACGGCCCTTTTTATTTTTTTGAAAAAGGTTG
>Ga0065720_1018915_pt1 | contig 56862 bp, 41 predicted proteins | sample Thericmetagenome_FD_59107 | JGI IMG/M metagenome (GOLD analysis project Ga0065720, IMG submission 59107) | Thermophilic microbial communities from the Joint Bioenergy Institute, California, USA of rice/straw/compost enrichment - eDNA_2 v2... | ecosystem: Engineered > Solid waste > Grass >... | reverse complement strand
AAAAAAAAAAAAAAAAAAAAGGTGTGCCGCAGCCTTGCAGAATGTGGAAATGGGCATCTTGACTTCGTGCTGTGAAACCTTGGGCTCGGGACAGAGACCCATGGTTCGCTGGCCTGGCGTGGTCCGTGGTCTGAGATGAGCTCGGATTCGGTCGAACCGTTTATCCGACAGGAGTATCAGGATATCGCTTGCAGCTACCTACTTACATAAGCAGACTTCAGGGAACTGCCAAGAACTATGTTGGCTTGGCGAGGGTCCACCCGATGAGAAAGCGCAGGCGCGAAGCGTGAGTTGGCGTCGGCAAGAAACGCGCCTCGTGGCCTTGTCGAAGCGTGAAGACGCAGTGCGTGGCTTCATTCGCGCAACGTGCCAATGGCCATTTACGAACAAAGAGGCTCGAGGCTTGGTTACGCAGCGCTGGGTGTGGTGAAAGAGCCCTGCTATTCAACCACTCAAAGAACAGGACAGAGAAAGCCCGTTTTCAGCTATTGTGAGCTGTCAGACAAAAGCTTTCTCTTCCGCTTGCGATGAATAGACCGCAGGGGGAGAACAATCCTACTCGGCTTTCTGTCCTTTTTTTTTCTGTGCAGTCCGTCGACGTTGCGCGCGTGTGTCATCCATGGACTTAAGTCTTCGGACTGCCGTTTCATTTCATTTCAATTTTCGATTGGCCTCTTATTTCCACTCACAATAGGCTAGCAGCCGCCTTCGCGCCCAATACCCAACACCACAGTCAAAAATCGATCCGATTCTATCCATCCTGCATCTGCCGCATCTGCCTGCTGCCTAGGTGCATCCCGACGACCTGATCTCGAACCTAAAAAGCTGAACAACTCTCCAAGTCTCCACCATTATGGTCGTTGTGACCAACTGACAGCGCCCAAACTCCATAACTCCATCTGCTACAAGTACAGCAAACGAACAGCTCAACACCACGAGAACACACGACGAGCTTCGCTGCGGAGAGATCGGCGACACCATTACCGCGGCACGGAATTGAGATTCGTCGACTCATCGACTCATCGAGGGCCATTGGCCACTGCGCTGCTGCCGGCTTTCTGCGGGCGTGCGACAGCCCAATCAGCTCACGCTGTGACGTGTCGGTGCCTGTCACTGGAGCTTCCAGTTCCATCAAGCCTTTTGGCGAGTTTGCTGCTTGCAGGGCCAACATCCAGCACTGGACGCCCGCGTTCAGCATTGGGACACCCGCCACGCTGTCACTAGTCACTGCGCTGCGCTGAAGGTGAAGGTACGCGTGCCACCCAATTCAGCCCCCCTATTCGTCTCTACTCGGTTCGCTCTCACGGTCGCCCTGCAATTGTCTGCGTTTCTGCATCTTCCTGCCCAACAGAATTTTCCCCTGCAGATGACGATGACTCTTTTTTGTCCGTCCTTTTAAATGTCCTCGTTTCCCCTTCCCATTAGTCGCTCTTCTGTTTCTTTTTCTTCCCCGGTTTTGTTGTGCTGCTCACTTCACTCTGGCCTCGATGAGACCAGGGCGTGGGAGGGGGGCACTTACACAGACCCGCACCCCTGACATGGCCGCCTTACTAACTTCTTTACCGTACAAAAGAATTGTATGGCTGACATTCTTGCCAGTTGGCCTGTCTCATCCTAAAATCCCTCATATTGAGCGCTCCAGTCGCAGACTGCCGCACCATTGTCCCCGATGGCTGTGCGACGTCGAACCCGGGTGGCTCCAAGCCCCTCCCCCGCGCCAGCAGCCTTGAGCAGCCCCGCGGTCAAAGATGTGACCCCTCGTAAAGAGCTGCCTACTAAGTTCAGCATCTCCTACGGTGCACCCATGGCTCATCTACCTGACCGCTCGAACGTGGTCGCCGCAGGAAACATGTCGCAGGTTGCTGCTGAGATCTTCACCAAGGTCAAGGAAGACAGCCGCGCGGCCGAGGAGCGTCGCAAGCAGCGAGAACAGAGGGCTCTCGGTCGGCACGGTGCAACCATGTCGCCAGTGCCGCAACGAGTTGCCCCGAGCAAGCTCAGTCTCCCTCCTCTCACCGAGATGGACGTGGATGGAGCTGGCGTCAGCGACATCGGAAACAACACTGCCCCCCGGGCAACGAAGGCCGCTAAAAAGCGTGCCCGCGACGATGCCGATGCCGATGCGAAGGCCGAGAGGGAGCGTCAGGAGAGAGACGAGCGCTTGAGACGGGAGCATCAAAAGGAAGCCGAGGCGGCCAAGGAAAAGGCCGAAAGGGAAGGAGCTGAGCGAGAGAAGGCCGAGAGAGAGCGGCTCGAAAGGGAGCATGCAGAACGGGAGAGGGCCGACAGAGAAAGGGCTGAGCGGGAACGCGTCGAGAGAGAGAGAGCTGAAGCTGCTGCCAGAGCCGTCATGCCTCCCCCTCCCCTTCCTGCTTCTGTTCGTCAAACCCCTCCCAGGACGATCGTCACTGAGCGCCCTCAATCCTCACGCAGCTTTATCGAGGAAACGAACATCTTCCGCGATGCGTCAGTTTCGACACCCGTACCGGCTTCCAAGGCTCAAAAGCAGCCTTTTTTACCGAGGCGACGAACCCCTTCACCGATAGAACCCCGTTCATCTCCATCCCCTCCTCCATCCCCAGAGCAGGTCGCATCTTCTGCCCTCACCAGGGATTCTGGTCTCAAGGATGTTGTCCAGCCTTTGCGTCTATCTCCCGGAGAGGCGATGACGGTTTTCCCCAGCATTGCCAGGCCATTCATCAGGGAACAGCAACAACTGTATCCCACATCTGTGCGTGGATGGCTCAAGACCGTTGCGATTCTGTTGTTGGTCCTCCCGCTGGCCATCCGTATGGCTCACAGCTGGTATCGGCCTGACCTCTTCAATGCCACGCTGACACCCCGTTGGTATGGATGGAGCAACATGGGTAAGAATATCGGCCAATTCTTCCCCTCGTCCATTCTCCATCCTATGGGTGTCTTGTCGGAGAGCCAATACAACGACCTAAGGAGTTATCTCGAGGAGAGAATGACGAACACCGAACTTGCTGTCGACAACCTGAAGAAGATTCTGCCCAAGATGATTTCGGTCAAGAAAGATTGGAGCGGCAGTGTCGTCATTTCAGACGACTTCTACAAGGCGCTTCGTGAACGGATCCAGCAAGATCAAACCATTCTCACTTTGGACGGCAAGAGTCGCATCTCCGACATGCACTGGAAAGCCGTGCAAGACCGCCTTAAGAGCGCCGGTTTGCTCGGTAAGAAGGAGCTCACGACGGCTGACGTTGAAAAGATCATCGAGAAATCAGGTCCCGTGTCTTGGGAGAAATGGTTGCAAAACAACAAGCGCAAGGTCAAGGACATCCTTGGCGCCCCCGCTGGCTCCTCGAGCAAGAACGGCGAGACCGTCATCTCACGCGACGACTTCATCCGCGAGCTCACCTCCCGATTTGCCGAGAATAAAGAGAAGATCGCCAAGGAGATGGACTCCCTTCGTAAGGAGCTGCACGGCCTCGTCCAAGAAGTTCGTGCACAAGCAGTATCTGGCGGCATGACCAACGACCAAGTCCAGAAGTTGATCCGACAAATCGTCCTGCGTGAGATCGGCTCGCGCCAGCTCAGCGCCGGTCTCAAGGCCAGCGCGGCTTCCTTCCTTTCCCGCCGCATCAACTACTTCCATCCGGCTCACGGCGCGTTCCCCGATCCCGATCTGTCGTCTCCGGTCTGGACCCAGAAGGTGCCACTTATGGGCTCAAAGGCATGGCTCCAAAACTCGCGCAAGATCCCGCAATTCATGGGCGACCGCGTGCATGCGCTCACGGCGTGGAACGAGCCCGGGCAGTGCTGGTGCGCTGGCATTGGTCCTAACGGCACCAAGACCCCGACGTTTGCCCAGCTTGCCGTCCGCATCACCGACTTCATCATCCCGCAGTACGTCGTCCTGGAGCACGCCGACCCCCAGTCTCTCCGCGACCCGGACGCCATGCCCAAGGACGTGGAAGTCTGGGCGCTCTTTGACGAGTACTCTCGCCGCCAGCGCGTGAGCGAGTGGTCGCTGGCACAGTACCCGCGGCTCAACGAGGACGCACGCATGAAGGCGTGGAACGACAAGTTTAACAACATGGGCCTGTACAAAATCGGACAGTTCACATACACATACGAGCCCGCCAATGGCGGCGTGTTCGTGTACGAACTGTCGAACCAGCTCAGTCGCATTAAGGCTGCGACGGACCTGGTGATCATACGGGCTGTCACGAACTATGGCGCCAAGGATCATACATGCTTCTTTAGGATTAAGCTGTATGGTGATGAGGTAACGGATCTGGAGCCGGAGAAAAATAGTAAATTATGGCCGTGGTGAGTTTAGAAGCTTGGACAAGGTCTTGTGAACTTTGACCTCAATTGAGTTACGAAGTACAAGGATGATATCGAAGAGAAAGTAGGGTATGGGTTTGGGGCTTTTGGCGTTTTTTTTTTCATTTCCCTGGGAAGACTTGAGCATGATACCATTCCGAGTTTTATTTTCGTACAAAGTAGATTCTATCTGGGACTTCGGGTGGTTTTCTCATCATACGGCATGTAATTTGGGTTTCAGTACATTGGTAGAAAAAAAAAAAAACTGGACATGAAGCGTTCACCATAGTGTGTATCAAACTTGTAATCTTGGTTGTTGAAAAGTCTAAAAACAACATGTCGTGGACCAAATGTTCACCCTCTACGCCTTATATGCCTTGCCTACCAGAGCTACAACCCATAATAAAACACTTGGCTTACATGACAATCCGGTCTTGTCATCATTAAAGGTATCATGTTCAAGTGTATCAAAATCCAGCCACCGTTAAGCTCACAGACATAGCAACTCTCGTTAATCCTCCAACAGCCCAGTAGCCAGTGCCTCGAGATCCTCCAAAGTTGTCGGCTCCTGTCCCATTTCAATGACCTTTCCTCCCTTGCGCTTCTTGTTCTTCCTGTCTCCGCCTTCCTCATCCGATGACTCATCCTTCTGGAACCACTTCCTCTTTTTCGGCTTCTCTTCCTCTGACTCACTCTCACTGTAGCTCCTCTCACTCCCACTATCGCGGCCACCACCTCCAGCAATAGGCAACGACCGCAATAACGCAAGAGGATCTTCCTGCTCTCCATCCGACCCCTCCCCATCGACAGCCAACTGAGCACCAGCAGGTGCAGGACCAGCCAAGAGCCCCATCTCCTCCCTCTCGCGCAGCTTGCGCTTGAGCCTCTTTTCTTTGAGTCTCTTCTTGGCGATCTCCTTGTCTTCGATATCCGCCTCCTTGACTTTCTCGGTCTCCGTCTCGAGGAAGCGCTTGCGCAGCTCATCGACAGGACCCTCACGGTGGAACTCCTCCTCGTTCTGCAGCTCATATATGGGATGCGCATTGCCCTCGTCGTCGAACACAAGCTTCTGCCCCTTTTCCATGTACTTGGCCAGTTTCTTCTTCGACTTGAGGAGCTTCTCGCGGCGGTGCGAGTCGATGACCAACTCGGTCTTGCCAAGCTTAACCACCTTCGGCTTTTCCTCCGGCGCGCCGGAGCCTCCGGCCGCGGCGTCGAGCTCGGCGTCGCCTTCGAGAACGCGCTTGACGGGAAGAAAGTCGTCCTCTTCGCCGTCTTGTTGGTTATCGTCTTCCACGAGCTTGCGATAGTGGGATGAGAGCACGTCTTGGTTCTGCCTCTCGGCGAGCTTTTGGTACTTAGTCTTTACCTGCTCCTTCTTCTTGCCTGCTCCATCGGAGTCGCTCTCGTCGTCGCTTGACAGGAGCGCACGTGGCATGTTCTTTAACCTCTTGACGTCCTCTCCCTTCTGGAACTTAATCTGCGGTGTACCTGGCAGACCAAGGGACTCAGCAAACGTGTCTAGATCAAGCGCATCAAACTTGAAGACCTCCTTGTCCTTCTGCAGGTACACAGACCGGACGTAGGAGATGAAGGCCTTCTGCCCTAGGTACTTCACATCTGCAAACTGGAAGCACAAGCTTTGTAGCTCGTTCTTAATGCTCTTTTTTTTCTTCTCACGAACATGTACCCTTTGGATCGGAACTTTCTTGTGTTCCAACCGCTTCAAGAACCCTTCCTCCTCGCTGGGAAGCAGGAAGAGGACAGCTCGCCCTTTACTCTCGTACCGCGCCGTCCGTCCGACACGATGGATGTAGGTATCGGCGTCTTCGGGGCAGTCGACCTGAATAACCCAGTCGACAGCAGGGAAGTCGATACCTCTGGCAACGACGTCGGTTGCAAAGAGACAAGAGTATTTCGCCGCGGCGAATCGGTTGGTGATCTCCATGCGCGCAATCTGCTTCTGTCGCCCATGGAGGTGTAGCAAAGGAATACCCGGCTGCATACGCCTAAAACTCTCGTACACAAACCGCACCTGCTTGCCCGACGATAGGAACACGAGGATCTTGCTCTTGAGGTTGGAGCGCAGGAAACCCCAGAGAGTATCAAGTTTCTCGTGCAACGGGGTGACAATGTAATGTTGTTGGAGGGTCGCCGGGGTCGCTGTCGGGGCTGCTTCGTGAACGGAGACATACTCCGGATCCTTCAGACTTAACCGCGCAAGATCGGAGACGCGCTTACTCTGGGTAGCGGAGAACAGGAGAGTCTGGCGACTCTTGGGCAGGTGTTCGATGAGTGCGTCAACCGCCTGCTGGAAACCCATGTCCATGATACGGTCGGCTTCGTCAAGGACAAGGATCTGGAGGTTGTTCACGTCGAAATTTGCCGTCTGATCGAGATGCTGAAGCATGCGACCCGGCGTGCACACAAGAATGTTCATACGACCCAAGCGCTCGGCCTCTTCCTTCAGACTCTTGCCGCCGATGACCAGACCGGCCGAGAAGTAGTGGTGTCGCCCGATCTTCCGCAGCACCTCGAAAATCTGGATCGCCAGCTCACGGGTTGGGCTGATGATCAGAGCACCGAGGCCATCGTATTCGGTCCATTGGGCGCGGTAGAGCTTCTCGAGGACAGGGACGAGGAAGGCGAGGGTCTTGCCGCTGCCCGTCTTTGCGGCACCGAGAATATCGCGACCCTTGAGCGCAAGTGGAATCGCAGCACGTTGAATGTCTGTCATCACCTCATAGTGAGATGCGCGCAGGCCGGACGCGGTCGGTTCGCAAAGAGGGAGGTCGGCGAACTTTTTGAGATCGGGATTCTTGGGGTCGAGCTGGTCGATGGCATTTTGCAGTTTCTCGAGGTTTTCCTTTTCCTTTTGGCGCTTGACCTTTCTCGACGGTTCTAACTTTTTGGGCGCTGCCTTCTTGCCCTTTGTCCCAGGCGCGGCCATTGTGGTAGAGTTACTGAGAACCCTGGAAGGCCGACTGGCGATGGCAGTCCAAGTGTTCACGTCTGATGAAAGTCGCAGACAGGAAGCTCTCATGGAATTTTTTGGCGGACAGACATTCTGCCGCCCGCCCCACTCCGCGAGCGGCGCCAAGAAACATGCGTTTCCAGGGTTCGGGTTGATTTGCATGTTTCCACATCTGACGTCGGAATGTCCACAGACCTGTCTCGACCAAAATGCGCAGAGCATGTGTCGACGCGTCATCGTCAAATCAACTACTTCACGCGAGAACATCTGATTGAAGCCGTGACCCATCAGAAGCTTTCAATGATTGCATCATATAAACTACTTTCATATGCGATTCACTTCTCAAGTTAAAGAAAGCCATCTACTTGTCATCATTGACAGCACGCTGGACGTCTTAACGTCGATCATTTCCAACTCCAATTGAATGAATCATTGAACGTAACAACTCCCCATGATCTACGCTGCTCCGGGTATCCAAGTTTCCATCGTACTTGCATTGAATTATCCAAAATAAACAAACATTGCAAACATATAATCTGCTGGGTATTTTCCCTTAGACCATTGCATTCACAGCTTTTGTATGCGCCACATCATCGGTAGTGCTCTCGGTGTCATATGCGAGTCTCAGTTCGTCGATGAGATCGCCCACTTCCAGCCACTTGTCGCTCGTAGCTGGAATGGGGAACAACTTGCACAGCCCCCAGTACATGACAGCCGAGACGATGAACCCACAGAAGAAATTGAGGTTGTAAATGTATGTAGCTCCAATCGGAACTTCTCTGCCAACTGCACCGGCGAAGCCAACGACGTTGATCAGGATGCCAGCAATGTAGGCAGCATAGGCGCGCCAGTTGATACCCCAGGTGAAGTAGTACGGCCCTGTCTTGCGGTCGTCGTACAGCTCCTTGACCTCGAGGTAGCCACGGCGGACAAAGTAGTAGTCGGAGATCATGACTCCCGCAATCGACGAAAGGAAGACGCTATAGGCCGAAAGATAGGTTGTGAACTTGTTGCTGGATGTAAGCAAAGTGTAGGGGCACATGGCCAGGCCCACCGCAGCACAAATGTAGCCGCCACGACGAATGGTCAACCAGCGTGGCAACAGCGCTGTCATGTCAGTGCCGGCCGAGACCGAGTTGGCCGCGATGTTGGTACCGAGCTGCGCAAGGGTGAAGGCAGCAGAAATGACGAAAACGCCGAAGCGCTGGGCCGAGCCGCCATCGTCAATGAACCTCTCCAGGAGCTCCAGAGGGTCCCAAATGGGCTCGCCACCATAGATGACGGTCGAGGAGGACGAAACGATGATGCCGATGAATGATGTGACAGCGAAGCCGATGGGAATGGTGAAGACTTGTGACCACAAAGCATCTCTAGGCTTGCCAGCAAAACGGGCGAAATCGGGATCATTGACAATCAGTGTGGCGAAATTAGCAATAGAACTCATGACTCCCTTAACGAACTCCCAAGCGAGCTCGGAGCCTGATATTCTGGCGGGCTGCTTCACGATGGGACCAACACCTCCGGCCCGGACAACAGCCCAGATGAGGAAGGCAACGCCCGCAGCTGGCACGAAATAGGCCTTCACGGTGAAGAGGTGGCGAATCTTGTGTACAGGGAACCAGATAGCTGGAAGTGAGCAGAACCAGAAGATGAAAAACGAAATGTAATCCGCTGTAGTTGTTCCAGAGTCCTCGGGAAAGGTATTGTGGATCTTCTCCCGGTCCTGTGGTGATGGTCAGACAACAAAAAGCTCGAGACAACATGCAGCAAAGTCCATACCCAGCTCTTCCAGATGGAGCGGATCATGAGGTACACACAGTGTCCTCCGATGTAAGCCTGGACACCGTACCAAATACACGCTGTTGCAGTTAGCGGCCGGGTTCTACCCAGATCATTCAGTCTCGGATAAGACATACCCATGGCGGCGCGGTTGAAGACAGGCCAAAGGCTACCCCAGATGCCGAAGGACGAGCGACTGACAACGGGGAAGCCAATGTGGTAAGTGGCACCTATGCGGCCCGTGGAGGCGATGAATAATCCTGAGATGGCATAGCCAATCCAGACACAGAGCCATGACTGCCACCACGACAGACCACCAACGATCATGGATGACGAGATCATCCACGTGTTGATGTTGAATGAATCGGCGATCCAGAAGCCGACAAAGTTCCAGGGACCCCATTGACGACGCGCAGGCTCAACTGGTTTGAGATCATCGTTCGTTAACTGAGAGGGAGGTAGGTGGTCAGCGGCCTCTAGCGTATGGGGTAGACCTGCTAGCCATCATGATAGCGCAGGAGCATACTGCGACGGGGCTAACGAGTGTAAAGTGTTCGCACCATAAGTTGGGTGTTTGTCAACCCAGGTTCCGAGTCGGTGGCGAGCCTGTCGGCCAAGCGCCGAAAGAAGCCAGGCTTGGGCTTATTCATCGTAATGCCGACGACAGAGCGGGAGACGTATCAAGAATATCCAAACTTATGCTGAGAATATTGAACGATGAGGAACAAGTTGAGAGACCACTCGTCAAGGAATGACCTCTCCAAAAGGCTCGAAGGCCAATTGAGAAGACTGTTTGGTATCCTCAAGGGGACACAACCCCAGGAACGTTGGAATTCGTTTGGTGAAGTGGATTCACCGTCAAGACGATTAAAATTCTCTTTGTGGGAGTGACCAGGAGTCCCTGCGATGGTCCCGAGACCACATAATTTGCAACAATGGTTGGCGGATGGACCGAACGTTTTGTTGGTCCGGAACTACGCTGGAGGATCCGCCGATATATATGCCTATCTCGAAAGGCTGATTTCACTACCCGCGCGTGGGTTTCAATCCTTCCAGAACCACAGGCCTGGGTTGTCGCATGGGCGATCCGATGTCTGTGTGATGCATTCGTTACGTGCCTTATCAGATGCCTCCCGCTTGCAGCAACTTGCATCTGAAGCCAGGCCTGTGACAGGCCAGATGCCAGCATTTCCCCCACGCTGTGATTCTGCATGTATGTGCCATCTCTCCCCGTATCTTCAAGACGACGTTCTGTGGATGAGGGTTGGGAAATCGGTGAGCGGGAGAGTTGTGCTCGCCGATGGAGAGATGTCAACGTGACATTCGATTGGCCAACTCCAACGACAAACACCACAGCTTATCGCTTATCTCCCATCTTATTAGGGCAGCGGCTATCCATGAGTGGAAAAAGTTTCCGCTGCAACGGCGATAACATGCCCCTCATTTCCATCGCAGTACAATCTCGCCGGCTCCCGGCACCCCCGCACTAGCTTAATTCAGTTTAGCTTCCGATAACCTAAGATATATCACGTGACTTAGTTGCATCCACAGCCAGGGGTTGTGTGGCGCTGACGTCAACCCTGTCCCTGCTATTCGAAGGATTGCAACAACGCACACGAAGAACTGGAGTTTGGTGCAAACCATGAGCTCCAGCAGAATTCTGATAGGATGAGTGTTTAACCAAAAATCGAAGTTCTGTCTTTAGTTTCCTCTGCATTTTAAACCTAAATGACATGTTCATCGTCCCAGACAAGCAAATCGTTGAGCGTTGATTGACCTGAGTTTCGAAATACTCAGCACTTTCAGGCTGATCCTTCCACACATTGCTCTGCTCGATCGAGTAAAAACATCCAAAGAATCCTAATCGCAACCCGTTGTGTCTATTGTGGATTTCTATTATTCAACTCGTATCTGCAGAGACGACCAGCAGTTGTCTGGCGATACCTATCTCAATGTCCCCATCTTGACACTCAACAAAACTGCTTCATTCCATCGGAGACCTCCGTCCTGAGCCTGCAGTATTAAATTCACCTGCAGATGCCTGGCCTGGCTTCTTACAGACAGCAGCTTGTGCTTTGGCAGCGGGTTGTTTTTCACATCCGAAAAATGTTCCACTCCCAGATGGAACCCATGCTTCGTCAATACACGGATGTTATTGGTCTTGTATTCACATGCCTTCACACTCTATGCGCTTAAGATGAAGTGATTAGGATTTCTAGACACAAGAGAAGCACGACTATCAAGTTACTGACACTGTGAATGATCCGAGGATTTAACAGCAGCAGTGTGGGGGTTCCCCATTAGAGGGTTACACCAACGCAATCCTTTACACAGCCCTCGAAAACCCGGGGTATTGCTAGCGTGCAGCAGCGTCCAAAAAGTCGTTTGACTTAATGTGGGGTTTCCCATGCATCCCTGTGCTATTTCTGCATTTCTGTTCTTGGTACTGTTCAACCAGACGACCCAGAAGTCTTTGCTATGTCAGAGCTCTTGGTTGGCCTGTCTTGTTAGCATCCGACATAGCCTTGGTTGTACTGGTAGCTGACCATGAGCGCAACAATATTACATGCTGTGCCGAGGTGTGTACAGGCACGTAAGAGCTAGTGCAAATAGCTCCAGATATCAACCCATCCAGGGGTGAAACTTTCTGGCATTATTTAAAAGAGTAGACATGCCCCAACAAGTAGGATGAATCCCTCGGCAAGGTACTAGCCAAATCCGATCCCATTGATTGCTCTATCCAAATCCATCTCCCCATCGGCATGTAACAGCGAGATCATTATCGATAGCCCAAGCAAAGCAAAGAACCCCGCTGCAGCGTGTTCGCATTTTGCCCCCCACCTCATGTGTCGAAGAGGACACCTTCAGTAGCCACTACAGAGCAGATGATGATGCTCCAACACACCTTCTGAACGACCGGCCAACCATAGAAAGCGTAGTGTGTCATGGATGTCCCTACCAAATCGCTAAGACACGTATTATCAGGATGGTTAGCTTTCCGTAGAGGTGATGGATTTGACACGAGCAACTTCACAGCGTAGGAAAGGCAGTGCCAAGGTCGAAGCAGAGGGTTACTGAAAACAGATGCCGAAGGCAAATCCGTCACATATTGTGGGAGAATGTGCGTTATCATAGGACCGACATGCAATAAGGCAGGCTGCAAAAAGGTAAGACAGCCGAGCAGGTGACTCCAGATGTTGACAGTCCCCATATGTAGGCACCTCCAGAGCCTGAGGAAGCCCCAACATGAGTGGGTGGGCATGGGGCGGTGTGTAATGCTGAAGTCGTTTGTAGCCAGATGGGATCTCGTCTTTCGTACCAAGTTGTGGCCACCAGTCATCAACATAGCCTCTTCGGGCTTCATCGCTTCAGGCAGGCGACAAGATCGGGGGTTGGAACAGGGAGCATGAAGCAATTCTTCGCAGGAAGATATCCAGACTAACCAAAATCTGGCGAGTCCTCAGTGGAAGAGTATCTTTCTTGTGGTCAAGAACTCTAATGACCCCCTTCTAGCAGGACACGTAATCCTAGGTATGTTTTACTGTGGTCGATAGAAGTAGTTTACTTTGTTTTTTTTTTTTTTTTTTCGTCCAGATAATCCATCTGTCGCACTCAACTCCTCGACAACCCCGTTTGACATCAACAGCCACAACGGCGCGGGCCAGAACTGAAGCTGAACTTGCATGTTATAGTGTATTGTTTCGATTACTTATGCCTTCACCGTTTCACCAACAAAGCTAGAAATGAGTTTATCCATGGTGATCTTGCATCGGCCCTCAGAGCGTTCAACGTATATACATGGGACTCAGATGCCTAGTCAAAATGAGATGAGCTATGTACACTCCTATTTATGTCTTCTCGCTCCAACACCCCAGCCAGCTCAAGAGAGGTAGCTAGCATCAACCCAGTTCTCGTAATCGCTGCCAAGCACAGTCGAGATACTAACCGCAGACGAAAGCTTCTTCGAGAAGCTGGCCCTTGTACCCTTAGACCCGTCACCGCTGTTCCCATACTCAGCGAACTCAACATGATCTGTCCGAGGGTCGCCAGTGTTCCACTCCTTCCAACCAGCCGCATTAATGACATTTGACATGCTCGTCTTCTGGAACACCACGCGAGCATAGTTCCTCCACGGCCGACCAAGGTAGTACGCGCCAGCCTTGACCGAGTCACCGCTTTTGGCGGCAATGTTCGAGTTATTGATGACATAGTAGCTCGGGTTGCTGGACGAGTCGCGGCCGTTGGCAGTGATGTAGCCAACGCTGGCGGCCAGCACACGGATGTCGCACTTTTCGAACCAGGCACGGCCGCGCTGGCCAAATATGAAGTCTGTCGCGCCTTCGATATAGGATTTAGCATAGATTTGGGCGCCCTCGTTCGCGAGGATGGTGTCCTGGTAACCCTTGAACTGGCAGCCGTAGAAACCCTGCTTGTCCTTCTGCGCCGACAGAGCAAGGGCTTGCGAGCCCTTGCCGCGGGTGTTGACAAAGTTGATATTGTAGACATTCAGGTTAGGAGTGTGCGCCCGAAGGGTAGCGGTCTGGTCATTATTGGGCGAGTCATCCTGGGACTTTCCCTGGGTGATGGTCACAGTATTGGACTTGTATGTAGATGTGTCTGTTGTCTCGCCGTAGATGGTCAGGGAGGACTTGAGGGCCGGGATGTAGACCTGTTCCCTGTAGGTGCCCCCGTAGATGAAGATGCATTGAGTTGTAGTGGTGGTCGTGCTGAGGGCGTCGACAGCGGCCTGCACGGTTTTGTATTTGCCCGAGCTGCCGACAGTCAGGCAGCCCGAAGGAGGTGAGGTCCGCGAAGCGCGAGCCTCTAATACTGGCGCCGCGCTCGTGATAACCGCGAATGACAGGAGAAGAGAAAAGAAAAAGAACATGGTGGGATGTTAAAAAGTGAAGGCAAACAAAATGCGTCAGGAGCCACTGAACCAGACTCGAAAGAAGTGAAGAGGGGAAAGATATTGTTCTTAAATGAGGGAGGAAATACCCGTCCGGTTAAAATGTGGTTAGTTCGTTGTAATTCCCAGAAGTCTCTTATCCTCTCTGCAGGACATTCGGCGTACCCAAAATGTCATGTTGTCGGCAATTTAAGGGTTTGCCCCTCGGTAGATGTTCTGTTTCCACCAACGGCCGTGAAACAGACGCCGTCAACCAGGTCTACGATCTAACAAACACACGGGTCTTGGTTTCGAACTAGGAAAGACGGATGGAACAACAACGATCATTTCTCCCAGTTCAGAATTCATGTGGTTGCTGGTTGGTGGAATTTGCCGTTCGCCTTTCTTCGGCTACGACCCCCTGAACACTTTGGAGTTGAAGTTGGTGCGGGGCTTAGCACTAGATCCCATCCGATCGGGCCACAGATGGCATCCTTTCAGCATCGGATCGACTTGCAAGTTCAATCAAGTGTCGACGAGAACTCGATGAAAACGAGTAGTTTGTGTCGAAACCATCTATCTCTCGGAGTTTATAGTGAGAGAGATGGTCGAATCCGCCCATGTGAGAAAGTCTTTCCAGACTAAGGCTTTTCCTTGATCGTTGTCCTGGAAGCAAATTGAGATCAAGGCTTATGGGAGAGCCAAACCTTTTTTAAATACTTTAGGACAAACCATGGCTCGCTTAGTTTTTCATCCAGTACCTACCAAAGGCAGTTTTGGGGCATCATGAGACTAGCTTTGGAACGCCACAAGTACGTTTTGATTTCCTTACCTACGACACTAACAGTCAATCTCAGTGGACATTAGCGATAGAATTGCTGAGACCGGATATAGATCTCACTAAAGAGGATTTGGTCCATCCCATATGCTCAACGTCTCCAGGATCCAGAAAGCACAATGCAAGAAGTAACCACCGGAGGTCACTCGAGTTTGCTCGCAAAGACAAGGAAGTTGCTATTCCTTTTAGCTATGCTCAATTGTTCCTTGAGATTGCACCTTGATCAATCCTGCCTGTTTTGATCATTCAGGTGTGAGGCTATAGCAAAGGGGAGGAGGGGGAGGAGTTCCCAACCCCTTCACATCTGCAATGTTTTGCTAGCACCTGTCAACAGTTCAATCTTTTCACCATACGCTGATTAACGATCATGTCATCCGCGCTTTTGATACCGGCAGCAAACAACTCGTCGGCTGACTTGCCTCTTTTTGGCAGCGATGCAATCATCGACGTGCTCTCGGAGTTGGGAGTCTTGTACATCGCCTTCGTCCCCGGTTCATGCTTTCGGGGCCTTCAGGATAGCATTATCAACTACAAATACGATCGCCAACCTAAAGTCGTGGTTTGCTTGCTGGAGGATCATGCCATCGCTATCGCTCATGGGTTTACCAAGGTTCTACCCACATCTCCCATGGCCGCCGCCGTTCGTGATGGTGTTGGGCTGATGAACGCGTTTGTGGCAATCGATAATGCGCACCTTGACCGAGTGGGATTTCCCATATTAGGAGGGAAAGAACATCTGGATTCCACACGCCGCAATTTACAGGCTGACGGGATGCAGAAAACGGTGGATGAAGCAGCACCCATCAAACCTCTCAAGTTTTACGATCGACCAGTGTCTCTCCAAGGTGCTCTTCAGAGCATCATCACGGCTTTTACAACTGCAGTACAAGTCCCAAGAAGCCCGACTTACGTTTGCCTTGGGGCTTCGCTTCAGGAAGAAAGGATCCCAGTCCCGCTGGTGCATAACCTTCCTAAGGTGTCGAGGTATCTTGATACCGTACGGAACTCCCCGCGACCAGCGCGCGTCGATGTACAGCGGGTACAAGAAGCCCTTCTCGCAAGCCCCCCAGACGGCCGTCTCTTTCTTTATGGCCGCGTCGGCAGGTCTCTATCCTCCTGGAGTCAGCGCATCAGTCTTGCTGCAAAGTACAAAGCCCATGTCCTCACGGATCTGAAGCTACCATCAGCATTTCCCACACCCCACCCGCTTTATCCAGTCACTCCAAGTCTGCTTCTCGATGAAGACGCCATCCAGATCATTCGCGCGTCAGAGATCATCATTGCGTTCAACTGGGTCGATCTATCAGGAACACTAAGGACAGCCTTCTCGGAAACAAGTGGCGAACCCCCGCAGACGGTCTGCGTCGTCAGTGTGACGCTTGAGCAGCCATCTCCCTGCAATTACTGGTCCAAAAACGCTGCCCAACCGCCTGTAGACATAGCTGTCCATGCTGACGTTGACAAGTTCATTGAGGAGTTACTTGTCGCTCCCGAGACTGTCCCGATTGATGCTACATCCCAATCAACCCATCAAAATCATGACCATGTCGCGAGCCAGCATCTCATCCCTGAGACCAAGCCGATAAAGATTAAGACAGGGAGGAATAGCACTTCGAACTCCAGCGGGATGGATGCATCCTCATCGTCCTCCTTATGGAGGCGTCGAGCGTCTGGGTCCTCACAACCGTCTCCTCTCAGTCCTCTCACCCCAATGGGTATCGCATTCTCGACGCTAAATATGAGGGATACGCCTCAGATTACCCTTAGGGACCTTGCGGTGGCCTTTTACAAGGTGCTTACACCAGCATCAATTTCCTTCCTCCGCTTGCCTCTCAATTGGCCAAGAAATGAACTCATTCAGATGCATCCGTTCGCCCATCTCGGACACTACGGTGAATCGCGCACAGGATTGGGACCCGGTTACGCTGTCGGCGCCGCGCTCGCCCTCAAACATCTCGGTCGATCCCCGCACAACCTTATTCCAATTGCTGTCCTGGACGATGGTGACTTCCTCGCCGGCTGCCAGGCACTGTGGACAGCGGCAAACAAGAAGGTGCCTATGCTTGTGGTTGTGATGAATAGCCGGGTGTTTGGAGATGACCAACGCGCTAAGAAGGCAATCGCTAATGGGCGCGGCAGGGTAACACAAAACAAATCAGGGAACGTGCTGCTGGCTGAGGAGCCTCTCGTGGATGTCATGACGATTGCAGAGGGATTCGGTTGTACCCGGGGCTCTCGGTTCCAGGTCGCCAGGCGCAAAGAGTTGGAGGGTGTTCTTCATGCCAGTGCCGAGTTGGTCAGGCATGGGAAGGTCGTGGTATTAGATGTTCTGGTCAAGTCTGGGGAGGAGGCATCGGATTAGTTCATGTCTTGATAGTCGAAGACAGCATTGTCTCCGTGTTCTATGCATTTTGGCTCTGGTTGGGAAGGTTACCGAGCTGACTTAGAGTTCTATGGTGGTAGTGGGTATCATAGTCGTAAAATTGACAGAAAACTATGAAGTCTATAGCCATACTTCAGCATTCAACTTTTGATAAACTGTTCCCTGACCTTTTCCACGCCCCTTTCATTGTTCCAGGCTAAGTTCCCGACTCTGAGTCATCTCCTTGCTCATGTTCTCTCTCAGCTCCAGGAGTTCCTTGATATAGATAGCCTGTTTCCGGATCAGGACGTCCTTCGTTTGAAGTTGTTGGAGGAGAGCTTGACATTCCCTTTCCCACTCCCCCCGGCTGGCTTTGCCGATATCAACCTCCGGTGTGCTCTCGAAAGCTGGTCTCTGAGTCAACTCTCTTCCTTTCCGCGTCTGCACTGCCCGGTCTTCCAGCTTGCGGTGGAGTTCCCTGACCTGTGCTTCCAGCTTTGCATTTTCGCTGCGCAGCTGGGTCGACAGGGCCTTAAACGTGAGCATCTGCTGGTGTAGGTAGGTCACGTTGCATGTCGCGGCCTCCAGTATCTGCTCAGGTTCTTCCCGCTTGGCGCAAGAAGCACAAGGGGGGTTGGGTGCCGGAATGTCATTGGGTTGGGCTGGGGGTGTTGAGGGCCCGAAGATGTCCGTGGCAGTTTGGTCGCTGCCGCCGCCGCTGCTGCTGCTGCTGCTGCTTGTGGCGTCGATTGTCCGCCAACGCTTGGCTGATGGGGAATACTCGACCAGCCCAGCCTGCATTCGCGTCCGTTTGGCGTACCGCTTGGTGAAAAAGGAGTCCCGGTGGGCATCAGGTTGTTGTGCTTCTCCGGCTGCAGCTTCGGCGCTGGAGGTCGGGGCGGAAACCTGGCCGCCTCTGAGCCGGCGGCGGCGCTTCGGGCCTCTGCACTCCGGAATGGGTGCGCCGCTGAGGGATGTTTCCAGCTTTGGCGCTGGCGAACAGAAAGAGAACTGGTAGGCGTTAGTCACAGCTTTGATCAGAGGTCTTTGGTGTCATGGTAACATACAGAGTTGAGTTCTCTCGTCCGAGCAGGTGTCGTTGTGGTCGCATTGATGCTTTCGCTTGTTCTCAGGAGTTCTGGGATCGCAACATCAGCAACAACGATGCACTCTTCGGCTGGAACTTCCTCATGACTAGAGATTCTCTCTGTCATCTTCTCCATGGTTTCAAATGACAACGTATTCGGCAAGGGGGAAAGGTAACGAGAGAGGTGAGACAGCCTTGGGTTAAAAGTTGTAGTTAGTTTAGTAAAGATATGAGCAAGGGAATCTTAGATACCGAGGGATCGCGACTTTGATCCTATTCAGGAAGTGGTAGGACCAAAGAGGTTGAAGTCAGGTCGAAATATCATACAGGATCAGTGTTTGGAATAAAAGGTGCTCTGCTGGGATAGTTTCAGGCTCTGGGGTATTTTCCTCGAATAGGTTCAGAGAACTGCGGCGAAGTCTTTAGGCTCATACACATGCAGAGAAAAGCAAACAAATGAAAATTACGGCACGTGCTCTCGAGGCTGCACACAATAGCTACACAGGTAGCGCAGATATTAACAGCGAGATCAATAACCGATGCCCACATATATACCATTGTCAGGAATTTCCCTTCTTCTATTTTACCTATCACTCGGGGCTTAGACACAACGCAATAGGTGGTATGGTGATTATGGGGGAGAAAACGACAACAAGTGAATTAGGCAATCTAGACATCCCAACTCACAAAGCTGATCTCCATGCCAAGTACAACAGCTCAGATGTCATACTCGTAAAAATAAAAACAAAAAAAAATGTAAGATAGGTTGTACACCCAGTAAGTTCCACTAAGCAATATCATTGATTCATTATACTCTTCTGTCATATTTGTGATGCCCAGAAACCCTTACTCACACATCTTTATCCAACTCTATCACTTCCCAGAAGAATCCATAACTCCTTTTAGAAAATAGGAGACTCAGCAGAGCCGAAATACAGTACTATAAATATCCTTTCCTGTACATCTAGGCTCCCATCCTCCTCTCCCACAACTATCTGCCACAAGGGTCAGAGCACTCAAGCACTGGGAAGCCCATCACCAGGCAAAAACTTTGCCAAATCGATCGCCCACTCAGCCGATCCGCCCAAGTTCAAGGACCGATAGCGGTTGATTCTGGACTGCTTCCTCTCATCGCTCAGATACGACGTCCAAGTATTCCCATTCGGTCCATATACAGCATAGTCCGCATCGCTGGTGCTTTCATACCATCTCCGGGTTACGGTCATCGCCTCGATCTCAGCCTGCGCAATGATTCCTCTCTGGCGAGTGCACGGCCCTGGTTCGGCCTGCGACTCCGGCCCGGTGTAACGGCAGAGCGGAGATATGCAGTTCGGGTCAGCAAGCCGGAAGCTGCGGCCGTAGCTTGCAATGCCAACGACGACCTTGTTGCTAGGAACTCCAGCCTTGGTGATTATGGAGAGAGCCCAGTTCGTCTCAGTCAGGTTGACGTGACTGCGCAGACAGTCGCCATTCGGGCAGCCGTCTTGGCTCCCGCTGCTGCCGTAGTCCCACTGACCATGCAGGTCGTAGGTCATGAAGACGACATAGTCGACGACGGACGCCATTTGGGCAATGGGGAAGTTCTTGAGGTGGTAGTAACTCGCTGGGGTTGCAACAGAAACAGTCTTTCCCGCTGGAAGCAGGCTCCGGAGGGAGGCCAGGAAGGTCAGGTACGTGTTACCTTCGGCCGGATCGGCAGGGAACTCCCAGTCGAAGTCCACACCGTTAAGATTGTATTCTTGAACGAGGTTGGCAACGTTGCGTGCAAATTGCAGTCTGCTGGCTGAGCTGAAGCTGGGCCTGAAGATGGGAACCGAATCGTTGTTTGTCGAGAAAGACCAGCCACCAAACGCCAGGATGCGCTTGAAGCGTGTCTGGCTGGCGAATAGTCTGAACTCATCTTCAAGCCCCAAGAAATCGACTGTCAAATCTGGGGCAATGCCGGCAAAAGCGAAATGAACATGAGTATAACCAGATGGGATTTGGTCCGCCCTCATGTTCAGGCAGGGGCGATCCCCGTTAAAGGCTTCCCAGTAGCCAACCTTGATAAACTCTCGGGGCGGCGTGGACTTGACGATCTCCGTGCCACAGTTGGAGATACATGGGCCATTTTGGTTAACTGGCGTGCAATGATCTGGCGTTATGCCACAGTATCCATACTTGGAACACTGAATTGGTCAGTCTCTTTGTTCAAACGATGTCGAAAAGCATTGCTGTTGTGGCTTACACAGGCGTTCAAGGGACAGGGGTTAAGGGATGCAAGATCGGCCCAGTTCGCCGGTCTAGGGGTGCCCGGGACTTGTGGGCCACAGACAGCACCCGGAATGGGGTCGGGCATGGGCGGCGCCCCCGAACTGAGACAGATCTTTGAGCCGACCTGAAGACCAGAACACCCAGTCCAGCCCCATGTCTGCGAGTTGTAAGTCTCAATGTCCGCAACCGAGATATAATGGTCCTCAGCTATCTTGTAGCAATAGTCACCACTCTGCACCGTGTAAGTGAAGCAGGTTCCATCCGTGTTTGGCTGTGGCCTGAGATCCGGAAGTACTCCTTCGGAACAGCAAACTGGCTGGCGAGGGATCAAAGTTGAACATAGTGCTGGGTCAGGATTGTACTGAGTGAACTGAGCAGGAGTGATGCCGCATTTGGCGGCAAGACTGCTGCACGAGTCACCGGGGTTAACAAGAATGTATGAGCAAGTTTGACCCATAATGGCTGATAGTATGAACCAGGTCACCGACCTGCTGACAGGACTGCGTTGATAGCTGAGCCAACCTCCCCCAATTGAGGAGAGAGCTCGACTCGCTCTTATATTACCGACTTGGACGATCTCTCGTCACTCACTATCGAGGACGGCCTGAGTAAACTGCGGCAATATAACCCCACCATGTTGTCCTCTACTACATACGGACATTAAACTGTATCTGCATTGAATCCTTTGAAGAATTTTTTATGGTGATATTGCCCGTTATTGTCATAGTGAGCCGGGAACCGAATTATACAGGCTTGGCATTGGTCTCTTACCGTGTCTTACGCCTGGGTGAGGACAGTCGCGATACTACTCAATGATACGGCGTGATTCATAGGGCTTCGCTTCCATGGGCCGAGAGTGCACTTCTCTCTGGGCCCCACCTATTTACGACCCCGGTCAAATAGCACCGTTCAAGTGAACAGACCCAGTGGGAGACGTGCCAGGCATAAGTCTTGATCGAATGGTAGTTAATTAACGTCGTGGTGTGAGTCGTGGATAATGGCTAGCACCCAGGCCTCTTCCGCTATTGGAGATATGTATGGACTGTGTGTTCCAACGGCCCGGCTGCTAAATGCAACCACAGCCAAGCCACAGAATGCTACTATATGCCGAGATGCATTGCGATCTAGGCACCGATCATAATTCGTGTCTGATAGTCGCATGGAAAGTCGAAGAAGAGTACTAATAGAGAAATATGCTGAGCAGACGATCTGTCCATGAGGTAAGCCTCCCTGGATCTCTCATGATGCCTGCTGATGGTGATTTGTGTTTGCTAAAGTGTGGAGAGATACGTAACACCCGGCAGAAGTGCTGTCAAACTTCGTTCTTCTACTTTCTTTGCTTTCGCTGATAGGATTGGTCATGGTAGTCGTTTTGAGCTCTATGTTTGTGGGGCTAATAGGAGCTTGGGTTTCTAGGATGAGACAGACTGTCTCCTGTACATAGCCTTAGGGTTGCCGCAAGCCAATCTGATGCACATTCCTCATGTGATGATAAACTTCTCACCAAGCCTTTGTTGTATCTCTTCTCCAAGTTAGCCGAGTGTCTTTTAACATTTAAACATTCCTTACAACACTACCGCATGGCCTCCTTAATAGAATAATTGAAAGCTGTGCTGTTCATGAATAGGCAGTTGCCCACCTCTCCGCTACAATGCCTCGGAGATAATCCATCCGAGGGTTACAACGCCTTATCCTCAGCCTCAATAGGCAACAACTCAGGATTGAAATAGATTACTTATACGATGATATCAACAAAAAGACGTGGGGACAGCTCATCCGGGTGGGAAACACCCAACCATCATGGTGAACCAAGTGACCATACTACTGCAGCAGAAAAGAACTCTACTGAGACTGAAAGAACCATTGCCCAGATTTATAACCATGTGTTTCCTGCAATACCGTATCGGACTTCCAGACAGCAAAGCAGACAGCTCCAGCCAGATGCTTGGCAGCGAAGTGAAGAGTTTGCGCAAGTCAGAGGAACATATTTTGGTACTCTGATCAATATTGACACCGACACGTTGAAAAGTCTCTTGACGATACTAGTTCAAGTATTCGGCTCAGCCACGACAGGTGATGGGCTTTGACAGCTCAAGAGGCTGAATGAGAACACTTGTCTAGGTACTGAGGCTCCATGACAAATAATTTGGGTTGGTCGGCAAAGAATGGGCTATCAGGGTCTTAACATTGAAACAGATAAGTCAGGGCTAACCATGCCTTCCAGAACAGGCCGCTTGGTCTCAAAGCGCCTGATGATATCAGATCCGTGAGGGGCATGCCTTTGCCAAAAGCTCTTGCATGCAGCTTTCGGCCTGCAGGCTTCGCGCATGATGCCAGGAACGTCAAGGATTAGGAAGCTGTCAGAAGCAGAATGTGTGGCTCCATGATGGTTGAGACCCTTCTCAGAGGTGCTTCTGGAGACCCGTTTGGAGAGAGCAGCAACGGGCAGGTTCGTGGGCAGGAAGATCAAAGGAGTGAAATCAAGAGCTGGCATTGAGCACGGCCATACAGAAGAAATCCTCATCGAGGAAAACAGCCAACAACTGGTAGCATGGGTTTGGCATCTGCGTAAAATCCGGATGTTATTCGGAAACCGTGTGGTGACGTGGTTTGGAGAACTTCCAAGATCGAGCGCGCCACCGGTGAGCCTTGACTTCGATCTGCAACAGCGGGAGAGGGTCTAGCGTCGGTACGGACACATGGTCATGCCATCGCCCCGCTGCCCCACGTTCGAGACATGAATAGAAGAAGGGAGGATGCATCGAAGTGCATTGGCGAGCTCTTCGCCTCTCATGTGATTGCCCTCGATAAACCCTCATTGCGGAGATGCGGCTCCCGGTCGGCCGTCGGGAAGACGATCGGAGTTCCGGCAGTGAAATCAGGACTAAAAGCTATTTTGTCTGGTGTGCCTCATCTTGGGCTCGCATTGCTACTTTCGGGTAGTCAAGTTAGAGTACTGGGACGCGAGTGGGCGGTGAGAGCATCAAGAGGTCGAGGTCAAGGTTCCCCCACAAGGCACGCTGGTGGAAACGGGATGCCACGCAGAGCGCATCCAGTGGAGGAGTACAGTGCAGCTGTCAGCTGCAGACCTGGATGCGCGCTGGCTGGGCTGTCCGTTGCCCCGCATGAAAGACTGAAGAATAGAGTGGAGCCTTGCCGTCCAGCCTATCAGAGGAGGGCCGTTGTGCGGCGCGGCCCAGGGTTGTGGTCGAGGCTGTCAAAGGACGTGATTGGCCAGCATTTCCGGGAATGGCCGATTGCACAGACCAGCCGGGGTTTGCATTTGCTGCGACGTCAGCCCGGCCAGTATCCTGGTTCCGGGACCCAGAGCCTTCATGCCTTCATATGCTCAGCCCGAATCCCACTCGACGAGTTTGCCGTCGATGTCCAGGATCTTCGATTCTGCCCAGCGGGGCCGACCATCGATGCATCCACGAGTCTCTACCATCTTTCTATAAGCCGTGCCGCCGGCGACGACGAGGAGCGCAAGAGCCCCCACGCGCTATTTGACGCAACCGACGTCAGCGTTGTGCAAAACCCTGCGCTTGTGATATAGCGATACCGATACTTTACATAGCCTCCAAGCCGCGGCATTTCGAGGTCGACGTCAACAGTCCTGGTCAAACACCGAGACGGATCAATACAAATCCATCTTGTCAGAGACTTTTTGGGGGATCTCTAAGACTACTTCGGGTACTCCGTCGCAACATACTTGGAAACGCTGCCCGTCTGTACGACTGGCTTACATTGATCAACGCCGCAGGCGGGAACCTGCCATCGTCCCATAACCCCGAACTTTCGTCGGTGGATGCACAAAAATTTCCAGCCGCACAACCCAACACCATCCTTCTCTCATCAACAACATCGCCAACCCAGATGACTCGTAAGATGTCGTCGCAGCGCCCCTTCTTCCTTTCGACATTTTTTGCCGCCTTCCGTCAACAAGGCTCTTCCCTTTCCAGCGCCAGCGCCGCCTCTGCATCCTCGAACAAACATACCAGCCAACCATCCTCTTCCTCCAACCCAACACAAAACACCTCTTCAGCACCACGCACAATTCACTCCTCCACAACTGCCGCCGCCGCCGCCGCTGCTGCTGTCCAAGCATCCTCATCATCACCCAGCTCAACGGTCCTCAGCCAACTGCCTCTGCATTCGCCCCGGCATCACTCCCATCATCACCACAGCACTGGGATCCCCATTCCCCAACAGAGCAGTAGCAACAGCGGGTCAAGCAGCCCGGTTGGAGGCAGCCACAGCCGTCGGCGCGGCAGTGATAGCAGCAGCGAAGGGTTCCGGGAGGCGCTGGGCGCTGAGAAGCTATATATTGGTGGGCGAACAGCGACTGGTGAGGAGAGGTTCTTTAAGCTTGGTGTTGTGAGGAGAGTCAGGAGTGGGGACATGTTGAGCTTGGATCGGTTGAGCCTGTGATCATAACTCGGGTGTTGCTGCGGTCAGGCCATCTTGGATAGTCACTTCACTGTTGGAGCGAGCTGGATCAACTATCATGTTAAGTGACATCGCGGAGAGTTTGCGGATTTGAGATTGGGGGACCATGTTTTAGTAGTCATGGCGTTTACGGATTGGCGCAAAGGATGGATCGTGAATATGGATCATACATTTGCTGGGGATGAACGGTCTTGGACAAAAGAATATCATTTACACACATGAATGAACAGTTAAGATACGCTCTCGATAGTACTGATATATTGCTAGGATAACAGGCTAGGTATCCGTTAAAGAACAAGAATAACACCTCTCCAGATCTATTCCGTCCTACCTCAAAGGAAGTAATTTGGTATAAAGGTTCACCACATAAACCTCTGTACTTTTCCTCCATCCAGGAGGGTGCCGTCCTCTGCCCTCCAATAGAAGCCCTTTGTTAAGAATACATACATCGTCACGATGTTGATTCCCACGAACCACACCGTCTCTAGGATAAGTCTTATGTCGAGCGTATTCAACACGGACGCAAACCCTCCTGTAATGCAACCTGAGCCGGGGCTATGCTTCTGGGAAGTGCCATTGCCTTTCACAGTGTCATCAGGCACATACCAGGCCGGCATCAAGAGCCGGTAGAACACCCAAGGTAGAATGAAGTATCGCGGCTCCACCAGCGGCGCAGTCATAAGAGAGAGGGTGGTGGCGGCGAGCCAGAGTAGGGCCGTGGATGTCTTAGGAGGAATGGACGACACGGCACAGGCCGCTGGTCTTGTAATAAGGGAAAGGGGTGAGGATGATTCAGTTGTATGCTGACTTGCTTGCTGTGTCTCTTTTCTCGAAGCTTTCATGCTTGCTGACGGCGTAGCCACCCCAGCGAGGTTGTGAAGGGCCAGCCAGCGGCTGAGAGTATACACCACGACAAGAGAGTAGCGCATGAGAGTCGATCGTCTGACAGTGTAGCGGAAGACGTAGAACATGTAGTGCCTATTGTCAGCAAGAGTAAATGGATGAATGATCGTGTTGAATTTGATAATGACAATCGAGAGAACAAAAGTGGCCAAGGTGCCAACCACGTTGAGCAGGGCTGACTTTTGGGAGGGCACTTGCCTGGCCGTTGCAAGAATGCTGCGACCAGGATGAATAACGAAGGCCAAGATTGAGGGGATGAAGAGGGGTGCTGAAAAAAAGACGAAGAAAGGCCAGATATAGAGCATTTGAGTCAAATGGATCGTGGCAACATGGTTGGACTTGTCGCCTGTGATATAATCAGCATTAAGTTTGAGAAGGGGGGGAAGAGTTTTGACATACCCAAAACAACACCACCGTTCCAGGTGACAAAGGCAGCAAACAGACCAAGCACTGTGAGATGAGGCCAAATTTGCCGTAGGACCCTTGGAACATTTGCAACGGCCGCGGATGCAATAGAGATCAGGCACATCAGCCAGTCTATGCCTGCGTCAGTAACTAACATGCTTGTAGAATAAGCTGATGGACTTTACCCTCTGCGTTGGCTTCAGTCATGGGCGGATCATGCAACTTGGTGAGCTTGTTGGTCGCAAGTTGAGCCAGGCGAAGAACGTGCACCGCCTCCAAACCTCCCATGTACACGACAATCCAAAATACATTGGTCTGTCGCATGAATAACGCGACTACTCCAAGGACTATCGTCCAGATATCGTTCAAGATATCAGGAGACTGGGGGCCCACACGGCGCAAGTGGTTTCGAAAGGCGATGAGAACGACCAATGTGGAAACCACATCGGTGTAGTACAGACCGGAGAAGAAGAAGATAATGGGGAACAGGGCGATGTTGATGCCGGTATGGAAGGAATAATGGGAAGACACTGGAGAAACCGGCCTTCCCTCTGCCTCTGAGGCACGAAGCTCAACCAGGTGACGGCACTCCCAAGCCAGAACTGCTGTGGTCAAGGTGGCAACAAGGTTTCCATAGCGAAGGGAAAATGGTGTACATTTCAAGATGCCCAATATCCTGTGTCCTGCAACGGAGATTAGATAGCTGTCATAGAAGTTAGCAACCAGAACATTAGGTGACGAGATGGGATTCATGCATACAGCCCTGGAGGAGTGGTTATCTTGTCATCCCACTCTCCATACCGTCCCTCACAATATGTCTGCGCTTGAGGGATATGGAAGATCTCATCCTGAAATGACTGTTAGCTGTGGCCGGTAATGTGGGCAAAGTATAAAGGCAACCGACGAGGTAGGGATCAGGGACATATTTGTCGACAAGGGCCAACCAAACCCGTGCGAAGAAAAATATCCCCACGAGGCCTGTGATCCATAGCACATTGATCCGTTTCCAGCGGAGTAATAAGAACAGAGAATCGTTGTGTCTTTGCGCTGAAAGAGGAAGCAGACTTCCGGCAAGGATAAGAATGACGAGATGAGCCTGGAAGAGCTCTTTAAGCGTTAGGCTTTCGCGAACAGTGCTGACAATATCCATTTTTTATGGACCGAGCGGGCATCACAAGGCAGTCAATGAAGCACACCGCGTGACAAACAGGACAAAACTACGGGCTGTTGAGTTTAGCAGATGATCGTATTGTTGAGCACGATCAGGAGATGTTGCAGTCTCCCAATTGTCTCCTAGGATGTAATTTACAGAGAGTGGTCCGTGCGCAGCTTAGTCGCAAAATTACAGCCAAACTTGAAGATTAAAATGACTCCCTGTTTGAGTTCAGGGACTAAAACACTAGCACAGATAGCGCATGCGATGATCCTGGGACATGCTCAAGAAGTGATTGCTCGGTCTATGCGGGCATGTCTATAGAACAGGTGCTTATACAGTACTCACAAAACCGAGGCAACAAACCTCCTTCTCCTGACCCTCGGCACCAACCACACGCTCTTAGTTCAACATGTGGGCAGCTTAGAATGGCTAAAAGAGATGGTATTAGTGGTGAGATCTTCCAGCTAAGATGGAGAGTGCTTACGTTGTCAGATGCAGGGATCTCCTTCTTGAACTTGTGGCCGATGAAGGGAACCTTCTGTAGGCTTGTAAGCAATTGCCGATAAAAATTGAAGCCTGAGACATGAGCACAAACGTACTTGAAGAATATCCTTCTGGATACGGGGGATGCCCGAGGCATAGAAAAGAAGGGCGAAGACACCGACACCGGCGAAGAGACTAGCCTTAACGCCACTATGACAGACGTTAGCCGTGATTCTGCGATGCCAATACCCCTCTGTCTTGTCTGTTTTCAGGCTGAAGAATTCTTGTTTAACCCCCCAAGCACCCTGCCCAGGAAGATAACTGGATCGAGCGCGGGCTTGTCCTTTTCCAATCTCTGCGTCATCCATCATCGCCTCATCCCGAAGATTTCTCGCCAGCCCATAACACAAACAAGACTCAGGATCCCCAGAAAACAGCACACGGTTGACTTACGTCTTGACGAGGAACTGAGAGGTGATGCCGGCGAAGTTGCGCTGGTAGTAGTACCTATCATCGAAGTTAGCACTCGTCCCATTGCGTGGTATGGGTCTTGATCATGACGGCAGTTGTTCTTCATGTCGTAGACTGATGATTGAGTACGGAGGTGCGCGGGCAGTGCTGCTTACTTCGGGCCGTAGGGGCTCTTGTACGAGGTGAAAAGAGGGCTCTGTGACTGAGGAGGGGTTAGCTGATGCTTGAAAGAACCCTGCGTGCGAGGGCTTTTGACTGCAAATAAGAGGGAAAAGCGTAGAACTGGTGTGGGTGTCTCGATACGCACAGAGAAAGACATCTTGACTAAACTACCGCGTCTAAAGAGCGTGGTGTTGGTTCAATGGGTGTGCAGCGCAATTTGGAGGTTTACCTTCAACTTGGATCGGATGTTGCCATTTGCTTGCGAGTTTCAATGCCGGACAAAGCCGGAGTTTGGTGGCTGCCTCAGGCACTATACGTGAAACGTCTGGGGCAAATTCTTGGCAGGCTGTCTAGGTTCCATTGTGGATCACATGTGGCACAAGGCCCACTTGCCAAGAATATCGATCAATGTCCCACACAGGAGCGACGCGCCGTGCCTTCATCCGACAACGCGTGGAGGGGTTCGAGCGATTCAAAAGCTCCGACAATCAACTACCGACGGCCACCGCGATGGACCTCTTCGTCCACAATCACCGTCCAGACTCTCCGCTGGGAACATAGCTCTCCCAGCAACGAGCTCACAGTAGCTGTTATTAAACGTATAGCATTCAGCCTTCTATGTTAACCTGACCATTGTCACCGAGGCTGCGAAGCGACAGTATATGCTGTCACCATGGACAAGGAGCTTGATGGCCGCTTTGAGCGGCTTGAGAAGGCCCTCGCTACCATGATCGACTCGCTCTCAAAAAACAATCCTTCCACAAAGCTTGCTCAAGACCTTGTTGCTGCCGAAACCGAGCTTCTCGAAGGTTTGAAGCTGCTTGAGGCCCATCAAAACAACCATGCGCGAATCCAGCAGCTCCGCCAAAGCACCGAGCAGGCCGATGCGCAAATCAAGGACATTATCAGCTCCCTCTGGAAGATGCGCCAGGAGCTGACATCCGTTCAGACCAGCCCCATCCCAAAAGGGGCAAAATTTCAGTTTACTACGGGCGAGCTCCTGGACTTCGCGCGTCGCATCAGCCGCAACACTCTCCCTCCTCCTGGCGTCACTAACGGCGTCAACATGACCCCAGCCGCGGCGCGGCACTCCCAACAACCCTCTTCCGTCGAACCCGAGGACTCCTTCCGTGTCACATCGCAATCTCAGACCCAAACCCCTAATACAAGCTTCAACGTCTCCTTCAACGGCACGCTCGTCGACACGCCAGGCCCATTCAATAACAACAGCACGCCAATCCCGAACGCTGGGCCAGCCAACAGTCAAAACCCTCACACCGAACTTCCGGAGCATCTTAAACTCGCCACAAATCCATTACATGGAGCCAGCTTCTTCCCCTGGCCATCTGTAGAACAAGTCCGCAGCGGGGCGCTGGGAGCCTACCAGCTTCTCGTGGACAAGGGCATCGATCCGCGCGGGTACGATCCAGAATTCGAGGAGCAGCGCCGGAAGGATGCCGAGCGCGAGGCCGAAGAGCGTGCGAAGCAGGAACGTGAAGAGGCCGAAAGGCGTGCAAGGGAAGAGGCCGAACGGATTGCGCGCCAGAGAGAGCTGGAGAGGCAGCGGGCTCGCGAGAGCATGGCTGCTGCTGCTGAAGAAGGCCGGAGGGATAGCGTTGTTGGTGGGCCTGCGGCTGGCAAGCCGAAGCAGTTCACCTTCTTGGGCGGTGACGACGACGATGACGATGATGATGATTAGAAGTCACGGACCTCGGTCAAAGAGGGAGGATGGCAAGGAATTTCCTATTTGCGTCGGGAAATCAAGGCCTTTACCTCCGGCCTTCTTGGGTTCCTGCAAGCCAAGCTTGGTGGGATGATTTGGAAGGATGCTCATCTTTAGGACGTTATGCATCCCTTCAGGGTTGTGATGAAGCAGGATGCCATCATGGATGATGAAAGCTGGGACGAGGAAGAAATGAGCTATTCGGGAGTCCATCTTCGGGCTGATACCATTCCCCGGGGAATCCGTATGATGCTTCACATGTTATCCATTAATGTTTAGGTCCTTGAGTAGAGCGAGGGCTCATGAAGGAACAAGTCTTCTTGACCATGAGACTACAACAGCGATTTGCAGAGGTCGAATATCAGTATGAACTTTTTCGCTTGCATGGCCGCCATTGCCGATATGGTCTCTCTGGGAAGAAGAGTTTTTATCACATATCTAAGCCCGCGTACTGAATTCCTATAGTAGGTTGCTACTACAAGGCTTGCTAAGCCCTCCTCCCCCTAACGACAGCCCTAACCGAGTGCCTGTAAATTGATCCAAGCCAAAGCACTTTCTTTCATGCAAAGAAAATCCTGCCACCCCATTGCTCTTTTGCCGTTTCCTGTATGGTTCCACTCTGCGCAACATCTAATCGATTTTGATAGACGAGTAGATCTTGCGGACAAACAGCCAGCTGGCAAAGAAGCCAATTGTTCCTATTTAAATTTGTTAGGTACGGTTTCATACGAATAAGGAAGACACACATACCGGTTAGAATGAAGACTAAGAACGAAATGAGCAGGCTGTAGCCAATGTAAAGCACACTTCCTGCAAAGCTGCTCAATGAGAGCTTGCTCACCCAGTAGAGTAGAGCATTCAAAAAGATGTAAAATGCTGTGGTTCCAGCGGCCAAGAACGAGCGCCATTGCCAGTTGTAGTTCTCGGCACAGAGCAAAAAGTAGACCATAAGCACGGTTACCGCTGCGCATGTCATAATCATAAGGACGTAGCACAAGAACAGGAATCCGAACATATAATAGATCTTGCTGAACCAGATCGAGCTCATGATGAAGTAGAGTTCCACGAAGATCGCTCCAAAGGGAAGCAGGCCAACAAGAAGCATGCTGGGAATCGGCTTGAGATAGCCGGTGACTGGCGGAATCTGGCGTGGGATCTGGTTTGTGCGGACCGGGGCCTCGATGGTAGGTGCGCGAAAACCCATCCAGGAACCAATAAAGGAGAGGGGAACACTGATGACAAACCAGATGAGAATGATGACAAGCATGGTAGTGAAGGGGACGGCACCTGAGGACTGCTTGGCCCACAGGAAGAGGTCGAGCAAGAAGAAGGTCGCGAAGACGATGCCGGGGACAAGGAGGGGGGTGAGTACGATGCATGTCTTCCACTGCTCGCCGCCCATTGATTTGTACATGCGTGCCGAGGTGTAGCCGCCAACGGACCCAAGGACTGTGTAGAGAAGGATCATGATGGTACCCAACGAACCGCGGTTCGATGGCGAGAGGAAGCCGAGCAGCGCGAAGACGATGGTCAGACCAGCCATGCCGAACAGCTGAGCGCCGTTTCCGAGAAGAACTGAGAGCAAGAGAGGACGCGAGGGAGTACGGAACACGTCGCCATGGACAAGTTTCCAGCCTGAGTCCTCCTGAACGCCATCCTCAAGAGCTGAAGTACCCGACAGGTCATCCAGGCTGAATTGATCCAGTCTGTTGTAGCGAGCGATATCCTTCTTAAGCGCACGGACGAGGACAGACGTGACGGTAAGGACCAGGAAGACAACGATGATGGACGAGTTGACCAGGGAGAACCAGTGGATTTTGGGGTCGAACACGTGAAGGTACTTGTCCCAGCGGGTCGCCCAGACTGTGGAGGAAGGAATCCAATAGACGCTGTAGGTGAACTGAACCTTGGTATCACCAGCCTCATTAAGGACCACCGGCTCGTATCCAGTAAGGCAGGTGTTGGAATCGACCGGACCGGTGTACTTTTTTGATTCAGGCTGCACAATGACGCCCACCACCCGATATTGGTTAGTACTGCCGGCCACTTGATGGTATTCTATGATGATATCGTAGTGGTTATTGAATTGGATCTGCCCATCCGTTGGGCTCTCCTGTCCGAGGAGGAAGCCAGGGTTATAAAATTCAGTCCCGGTAAGCTCGTCCACAATCTTCTGGCCAGCCGGTAAGCCATCTACCAGCCAATTCAGGCTGATGCCAGATGCGATCTGCTGGTTGACAAAGACAGCGGCACCCTTTGGATAGGTTACCTCACACAGTTTTTTGCAGGTCTCGTTCTTCCTCATCTTGAGCTCGAACGGTGAGGTCTTTATCCTATCGCCGAACAAGATGCTGCCCAAGCTTTCGCTGACGCTCTTAGGACCCCCCTCTGGTTGGCAGAACTGGAATAAAGGGTAATAGTAGTCGTAAGAGACAACCGAGTGCAGGGAGCCATCAGGCCCTGCGACAGGGCGTATCGTATTGACATAGAGCGGTACGAGATCGCCTTCTTGGTATGTTGTCGGTGCAACACCTGGGAGGTAAAAGGCAAAAGCTAAATGAGGTGCTGCAAGAAGGGAGAGGAGCAGCGCCTTTGAAGGTGCTACTTGTCTCGGCTTCATGGTGTCGTCGATTTGTGATTACCTAACCTAGGTTTAGATGAAAGCAAAACAGTCAGTATACATGTGCTAACACGCGACTATCTGATCTCCGAAATTGACAGAGCTGCCATCGCGATCCGAGTGTCTCGCTCTGAGGTCACAAGGAGATGAAGTGGAATGAAGCCGCACCTCTCGAGAACCTGGTCGACCGTTGACCCGCGTAGGGGATGTCAGTTACTCTTCGCCTGACGAGGTCCCATGCACGACCGTTCAGCAAAATTTGGATCTATGATGGATAGTGCGTTCAGAGCGTGCTTATTGTGTGGCTAATGCTCCTTTGTGCCTGCGCCAACACGAAGTCATGCCAGGTTGTCGTCTTCGACAGGTTGGTGGTTGCGCAGAACAAAGGAACTGTGGTGCTGGCTTGTGCAGCATCGCCAAGGCTCGTAAGCAAGGAGCAACGCCCAGGGGTGGATTCCAACCGCGTCAGCGGAAAGGCCCCGTTGAAGCGGGTCTGTTAAGTCTTGGCATCTGCCCTGCAAGGGGTGGATACGCAGACCCACAAAAAGTTCTTGTGGGGCCGCTGAAGAATTTCTAGTTTTGCAGTTCTCTGCAACAACCGAACCCTTCATTTGCTGGAACCCAACCGACATCAACAATGGCAGCGCCAACAACACTTCCAGCTTTGCTGGACACCCTCACAAGGTCTCTGACGTCAACCCTCGAAGTAGCGCCAAAACTCCAGAGTTTAGAGCTTCCTAAGGATGGCATCTCTCTCCTCGATGTCAAGAATGAGCTGCTCCTGTCATATCTCCAGAACATCGTCTTCCTCATTCTCATTAAGTTGCGCGAGGCAAAGTACAGCGCTAGGTCAGAACGCAAGTCAGATGAGCAGAGCCTGAGCGACTTGGTTGTGCGGAAACTCGTCGAACTACGCCTCTACCTTGAGAAGGGCACAAGGCCGCTTGAAGACAAACTCCGGTTCCAGATTGACAAGGTGCTCCGAGCAGCAGACGATGCTGAGCGCAAAGCAAAGGCCGCTGAAGAAGCAGAAAAAGCGAAGTGTCAGAAGTCAGATGATGAATCTAGCTCCGAATCGCAGTCGGACAGTGAGGAGGAAGAGTCGGGCGACATGGATAGCAAGGTAAATGGTCTGAGCGGTGCGAGGACAGAAGATCTTCTGCATAGACCAAACCTCTCCAACTTCCAGCGTCCAGCCGCAGCGACAAAGGTTACAAAAGAGAAGGACAACTCTGGAGTCTACCGGCCGCCAAGGATAGCGCCAATTGCGATGCCGACCAACGATCGGCGAGACAAGGCTGAGCGCCGGCCGCTCAAGTCTGCCACATTGGACGAATTCATTGCAGATGAGGTGTCTACGGCTCCCATTGCCGAACCTAGCATTGGTACCAATATTGTCAAGCGCGGTCGCGGCTTGAAGACCGCTGCTGAGCGTCGCATGGAGGAGGAGCGCCGCGAGTACGAAGAGACGAACTTTGTCCGCCTGCCCAAGGAAAGCAAGAAGGAACGTGCCAAGCGGGCTAGGATGGAGGGCCGCAGTGGTCGTATGAACTTTGGCGGCGAAGAATTCAGGGAGCTTGGTGAAGGTGCCGAGCGGATCAGCCGCTTGACCAAAGCGAAGAGTTCTGGCGGTGGTACCAAGGCCCTGTTGGAAAAGAGCCGCAAGCGCACCATCGACACAGTGAACGGGTCCCGTGGCAGCGGTGTGGCCATGGGTGAGAGATATCAGAAGAGACTCAAGGTTCTCGAGAGTGGTCGTGGGACAAGAGGCAAGGGACGATGAGCGTCCTGTTGCGGAACATGAACTGCAGATTATACCCGATAATAGATGTGCCTCGTTGGAGTGTCCCTGTTCCAACGCGAGCTGTTTTCTTCTCATTACTCACGTCTGTGCTCTTTCCGGCCAGTCCGCATGGGAAGGCCAGCCTCTGTTTAGCGATGTGTTCTCAGAGATGGCCTCGACCGAAGAACGCAGGATGGCATAAGACGAAGGGACATGCAAAATGAGGACAACCAGCCCACTTTTCATTCCCCAAGGAGGATGATCGAATCCTCCCAGACCTCTTTGGTGTCATGTAAGCCAAACTTATGTTCTAATGCTACGGTAACATTAGGTGTCTGCTTGTGTCCTAGAACTGCCCATTCGTAGTCTATCTTGGCAAATTTGCGTAGGGCCTGCCCGAGGGGATGCTGTCTTATAAGGAAGGTCAGAGTTCAACAAAAGACAAAATCAAGCAAGACTACAAGAGTTACAAAACTTGACAGCATATGACAGACGCATCTCTTCCGAGCACCTGGCTCCTGTTCTTTTAACACTTCAGTCATTTTCACCATGGCGACTATCACATGTCATAGCTTTCACTTCCTTGTACTTCCTGGTCGAGATTATTAGCGTTATATGTTTCGCTCTTTCCAACAAAGACATCAAAAACCTGCGGCTGACTTGTCGGCTACTTTCTATCATCTGCAAGCTTCGTCTTGACCGAGTTTTTCTATCAGCCAGTCCACGCAATATCTCTGTCTTCCGAGCCATTGCACAGCACGAGACATTTCGTAAACAAATTTTCGAGATTGTATGGGACGATGCACTCCTACAACCTTTGCCAACCGGGGGGTCACGGTCTCAGCTGGATATCGCTCCTATTCCTTGGATTCCCCCATGGGCCGACTGTTGGAACTACGAGACTTTCTACAATAATTCAACGGATGCTTGTCCTTTGCGCTTTTGGCAACAGTGCGAGAAAAACATTCACCATCTTGAAGCTCGCAAGGATCGTGACATCCCGGGCAGGCCCGAAAACCTTGCTCGTGAAGAGATGATCGCGGCACGGTTACCTCTACTGGATTCGTTAGATTATTACGAAGAGCTGATTCGGGAGCAGGACAAAAATCTTATCCACAAACGGTGATATTGAAGCCTTCTGATACGGTTTAGAGCGTTTCCCTGCCCTCAGGAAAGTGACAATCACTCCTTGCGCCCATTGGGGTTCTCTTCACACCTCTATATGAAACGCCCATGATCCGCTCCTTTCCATGAGGTTTCAACTATCCAATACCGTGGGCGTGGCCGACTAATGATTATGATCCTCATCGTGCCCACGTTGAATCTGTCGAAGAATGGCATAACTGGGGTTGGCATAACACCTGGCGTGCATTTCTCGCCGTTTTGAGGGAACTGTTTTACCATCGACATCATAACATTATGGAGCTCGTTGTGGATGCAAGGACCACTCGTTCTGGGATCGATTGTGCGATTTTCTCAGATCCTTGTCAAGAGCTTCGAGATTTCGAAACACTTCTCCAGTGTGATGGGTTCCATCGTCTTGATATTGCTCTGGCAGTCAGTTGGCGGAATGAGATCTGGTATGAAGATATGGACGAGAAAGCACTGAAATCGGGCAATCTTCGAAGGGCTCTAGCTCATGCGTCGCAAATGGAACACATCAGCCTCAGCATGGACGTGACATATGCCAACTTGAGTCGCTTCGTTCCGCTTAGCTTCATCTTTCCTATTGAGAAGTGGTCCCATCTCCGGCGCTTTGGACTTTCGCGAATCGTTGTACGCCAAGACGACCTTATGTCATTCTTTGCATCGCTTCCAGGGAGTCTACGCTCTGCTGAACTCTCGTTTTTGTACTTCCTACAGGGCAATTACTACAGCCTACTGGAAGAGTTGCGCTGTTATCTCAGCTACCAAACACAAGAAAAGAAGCGACCCAGAATTAGACTCAGCATTAAGGTTGAGCCATTCCCGAAGGAGGAAGCTGAGGGTATGGAGGATCGTTGGCTCTGCTTAGATAAGCAGGTAACTGATTTCATTTATGGAGCTGGTGATAATCCATTTGTAGAACCGGTGGGTGATGAGGATGCTCTTGTATCTGATCAGGTAGGGGTTATCGAAGACGCATTCGATCCTGATTATAGATACTTTGCACCGTGATAGCTCAGAGGAGAGTAATTCAGTGCTAAATTATCATTGTGGAGAAGGAAAAGCATAGTGAATGCAATTGATCACCCAAGTCACTATATCTATAATCAAGTCATCACAAGAGAGGTAGATGGGCACACATGTTCGCTCCCTGACCTCTCTGAGCCTGTGGACCCTGGGGCAAAAATGCCCTGCAGGTATTCTTGTACAGCAAAGATCCGCAAACAAGACAACCACCTAGATATTTTGGAGTTCATACTACCTGAAATCAGAGCAATGTCGCACGAGAAAGATACAAGATCGGTCGGTGCAGATACCAAACTACACATCATCTTCTGCATACCAGATGCTCCTTTGCAGTGTAGAGAGCAACTCTTATCAATTTGTCCGATATATTGTCGACGTCTTCAAGACGATTTCGTTGCGTTTCTAGCCATGGTATGGAGTGATGATGAATGGAAGAGTTTCTCCCGTCGTTGCCTGGATACAATCATTCCTTCCACTTTTGGTTCAGACTCCCACCAGACGTAAGAATTGACTCTTCCCAAGACACACACATGCACGTGCACGCACACACAAATAAGCACCAATTTGTTCCAGGTTCCTACAAATTACCTATTCCCAGTTTCCTTCTGCTACTGACAACACTTTTTATAACTTGCTCTTAACTGCCGATTCTCTCTGATCAAGATTTTCAACTTCTACCAGTCGGTGGTGGACCGTCGCATGAAAGAGGGCTCGGGAGGGTGCCGCTACCGGCTACTGCAATCTCAACAAGCATCAAATAGTCCGCTTTTGGGGCCGATGCTGCTGCTGCTTCCGCCGCCGCTGCCGCAGCAGCAGCAACAGCAGCAGCGGCCGATTCTAAGAAAACGATCTGCGACAACAACGTTCTTGAAGCGATATGGAGAAAGCTTGCTGCACGTGGCTTTCTTTCCCTGTTGGAAGAGGCTCAGAGCATATCAATGAGCCCTAATGCTCTAATTGAGATTCTTACGGCAGCGCTGGCTGGTCTAGAACTACTTAGCCAGAAGCATCAGGCGTGCATGCCTGGAAGACCGTTCACCGATTATGTGGGAAAGCTAAGAGCTGACAATCGACAGATCAAGTTCCTAAAATCACACCATCAAACGCATCTTGTACAGCGAGGCAAAGAAACCGAGCCTAACTCGTCAAACGTGCCGGAGCAGCCAGGTTACGTGAACAAGCCTGGGAATACCTAAGTTGGCTACCGCACAGGCAATGGAAGCAGCCTGTGTTAATGGGTGGTTTGTGATCAATTCGGTAGGCATATGGTGCTCATATCCTCGCTTTCTCACCAAGAATGAACAGCTATTTCGTGCCCATCAGTACATCATCTACTGAGTGATGTACCTATTGTCTTTACATGCTGATTTGACAGGGACGAAGTTTCACTCTGGGACGTCTGAGTCTGATTGTCTGTGGAATACGGATACTTTTGATGCCACTCTGGAGTATGTCCGGAAATTTGAGGCAGGCCGGTGATGGTGAACCTCCGGCAATTATCAGATTAACAACTATATGAAAAGACTCGGTTGCTTCTTTACGACACGACGCGTCGTGCTTCTTAGCCAAGTTCTCATCTGCACAGTGTTTTAGGCTCCTTGGGCATATGATACTGGTCCAGCCTTTCATCGATCATATGCAGGCTCCGAAACTGCCACAAAGTATCACTGTCAATCCTCAAGTATTCGCAACCTATTATTCATCTCTTGATACTTTAAAACTGAGGCAGGCAACAAGAGCACGCAAAATTCAGACCATGAAGTCGCCGCACCCAACATGAAGAAGATGTGCACCCGCATCGAAATCGATCCTGATGGAGACCCTATCCTAGCCACAGAGTACATAAGATACCAGGCATGTTCAGATACCCTGTGGCGAGCCTCACGCTTGTGGGAAACAATGCTCTTTGGACCCTGGAAGGAAGCGAAGCCGCGAGATGGGACATGAGAGGTACAGCTGGCCGAAGATGACCCCGAGGCCACGGATCTTGCCTTCAAGATGACACGGCTTGCTGGATCAAGGTCTACAAGTATTATCCGTTTATCAACTTTATCAGCTTCTTATCATGCTAGATAAATACGCGTTAAGACATCTCATCAGGCCTTTGGCTGCTAGTTGGATCCGAGTTTTCCAGAGTGAGGTCTCTGAGGACTATCTTCGTCAAGTTTGTGTTGCGTGGGAGCTCGGACATGAACTCATCTTGCGGGACAAATTGTTTTCCCTCATCCTGTTTTCTACGACAACGGGAACTATAAATGAGACGATACTTTGGCATGACGGCCAATCTCTCAACCCCCAGAGACCCCTTGGGTCACAAGATCTGCATGGCATGCCGTAGAATTGATGAGATGCCAGGCTCTCTTTTTAATGAAGTATATCTCTGCTAACATGCATTTCTAGATGTTGTAATAAATTCACGCTTGTCATGTATTCAGATACTCATCAATTTCTACCATCAGGAAGTTGACAGCCACGTGAGACCTGGTGGCAGGTGTTTGCTCAAGTCTAACGATTGGAGAGGTTTCGGTATGTCAAACAGGAAAGCAAGCGAGAGCACAATTTACGACAATTCTGTGGTTGGAGCAGTCTGGAAAGTTTTCCATCAAATTGGCGAAGTATACCTGTCAAGAGAAGCAACTACAGTATTAGAACGGGCAACAGAGATTCAGGTATAATGTTCAGGGTATTTGCCTCTACAACATCTCTGAACGCAGGGCATGAGAATTGCCTACCATATCAGAGGTGGAAGAAGCTCTCAGAACAATTGATATCACACAAGCATTCACTTTTTCAGCTGCCAAAGCATTACAACTCACACACGGGAGGGAAGATGGCTTATCTAGGTACCTAGGGCTTGACGGAAAGGCAGCCGAGTAGTCACTTTGTGTAAATCATATATGCGTTCATTATAATCATTTCCGTTTTCGCGAGAACACCTCTAGGGTACCCCAACATCATCAACGTGAGACACCTTGAAACTTCGGGAGATCCTTCCGAGAAAGACGCTATTTCAAAAACCGAGAAGATTCGAGATGTGCTCATCCCCAGTTATTTTTTCCTCCCCGATGTTACCATTGAGTTTACAAAGGCTCAGGCATACAATTACAACACCAAATGCACGATGTCAGGGTGAGGAGGTGCCGGCTTGGAGGTCCACTTAATGACGTCGTCCGACCCTGATGACATCCTGCCTCCAGCAGTGGTATTGGATCGTTCAGCTCTGCGCGAAGTGTCTTGACCTGTCTCTTGGACCGTTCGACTGCTCCGATTGACGATAGCTTGTTCAACTCCAGGCATAGCTAATCAACGCAGATGTTTGACAACATAATGCCGTTCGACAATGCCAAAACAACTGCATGTCCCACGATTCTCCGGCAGTGCAAATTTGACAAGTTACCTACTTCCTCGGATGAAGTTGAATAAAATGTTTCCTGAAGGTTGACGTTTCCAAAGGATCTCCGACAGCCCCTGGGCGAGGACCCACTTGCCAAACTTGGCGGAGCACGACGTCAAGCTTGACATCACCACAGTCGGTCATGACAGGTTGATACACTGGAGATAAGCTGCGTCAGCGGCGACAGCATGTATTAATGTAGGCTTAGGAGCATAAAATAAATGTTGCTTGCTTTTGATTGACTCAGTTTTGGTCACCTTCAAGATAACGCCTACTCAGCCTACAAGATACCCAGGACATATCACACGTGAAATTACCTATCTACAATTATCGAGTCGCATAGAGAAAGTTACCATGTCCGGAACCCAGAATACCAACCCAGGGAACTTTGCCAACCGGTCATACTTCCCCTCTCTTGACTCCTCCGGTAAACCATTAACGCTAACTAATACCTCGGAATGTCCAGTCCCAAGGAGGAAGTGCGTGAAATTGCTGCCAAGGGTGGTCATGCCAGTCACAGTGGTGGCTTCGCAAGCATGGACCCAGATAAGCAGGTTCGTCGACATTGGCGCCTATCCGTTTGATGACCAGATGCACTAATGAGACTATTTTACAACATTTCAGCGTGAGATCGCATCAAAAGGTGGTTATGCATCGTCCGGTAGCTTTCAACCCGGCAGCGAGCGTGCCCGTGAGGCTGGTCGGAAGGGGGGCTCCCGTACGGGTGGAGGAACTGGAAGTGATGAGTAGCCCTGTGGAAAATATGGATGTTGCGTGCATGATGATATGGACTAGGGTAGTATGTCAATGTTTGAACATAACAGATGTAAAGGTTGTACTAGTTAACAAATGAGTATGAATCGTATGGTTAGGATTGTGTCCAAATTCCTACTTGACCCTACCCTTTGACAGCTAGAGCAGTCGGATGGGATCGTTTTACGAATCATATCTTGGTGAGGGCACAAGGCCTTTATAGTGTCAAAAATGAAAAAGAAGTCAGTATTGTTGATCGTGCGCTATTGTAAGAACAACCGCGAGTTATCTTGACACTGGATGTTACCATGGCGGTGGTAGGCGAAGGGGTTGACGATCCATTCCGTCAGATCTATTATGACGTTTTCCGCCCACCTCAGCCAATGATGTTTGTGGCGAGTCCAGCATTGGTAAGCCATGGCATACACGAAAAACTGCCGAACCTCCTACAGTTCATTGAGAAGTGTGGTTTCGGCGGCCGTCAGCCCCGTGCTTTGGCCAGCACACAAGCGCAACATGGTATCCTGGGGGATGGACGAAATTCAGTGCAAAGAACAGTAAAATAGATGGCAAATGGCACGATCAAGCCAGTTGTCCGTCCCGAAGACATGGTATTTGACGAGGGAGGGGAAGATGTTGTGGATCACGCGCAACTTTCCAGACGCTTATCAGGGGACCATCTTCGAGGGGCAGAGTTCGGATCGGCACTTGCCAAGTTGTTGGCGATCGCTCGAATTTCCGCTTTGAGACTGTCGATGTCCTTGTGCTCCATTCACCAAATGGCAAGTTGAACCCGGTTGTCAAGCGGGCTAAGGTCTGCAGGAGCGGGCGGCAGGTTTACATTGGCGAGGATAGTCGCCGTTTAGACGAATTGCTCCGTGGTCCTGGCTGATGAAAGCGTGTTGAGAGTGATGAAAGTCTTACGCGAGCGAAGACTCGAATTATATAAGCTCTCTGAAGCACGGTATCATGTGTTGAGCATCAATCCTTGAAACTTGGATTACATATGAATGTGCTTTACACGTGATTCATAGATGCGATCTCAGCAATATAGCTGTGGTATCTAGTTTGTTAAGCATTTGCCAATGATGTACAGCAACAGTTATACCATGCGACGGCTCTACATTGTCAAATATACCCGCTATGTATGTTCGTTTTTTATAATAATACACAATAAGTTGATTGGAACCGACTGACTGCGCAGTCTACTTAGCTGCTACCTTGGGTTTGTGCTTTGGTAATTGCGAGATTTGCGCCTTAAATCTGTCACGGACGACAAGGCTGTACTCAGGCTATCGACTCGTTCCCTCAGGCAATCTTGCTGATGAGGAATCATGTCTAAAACAGGGTTATTGAATTTTTAATCACAAGCATGTTTGGCAAAGCACAGCAAGCACTCCTCCTACAAGTACTGTAATCGAACTGCGCTCGTGCGCCCGTTGCATCACAGGGCATGGGAGAACCCAACAGAGATCAAATCATCGATCATATCTATGAAGAACACATCAACAACGTACATTCTTGACTATTTTAAAGCCTGTTTGGCTTTTATTGAGCCCGGTACGTAGAAACGATGTCGGCTGCACTGTGGCGCCGGTGCAAGGTAAAATGGGTCACTGGGTGGGCATGCTTTATAATTCATTCTAGGTAGGAGCCTTGACTTCGTAAGATCGCAGCTCCCCAACGAAAGGCAGACTAATTACACGGATATCGGCACCGCCAGCCGACAAGCAAGCTCTGACATAAAGCGCTGACAATGGCGCGGGTACCTTACCCCTGACCAACCAACCGGAGCCTGACCAGCGGTAACACAGTCATATCGGCCATCAGTGCATCACCGCTGACACCGCGTGGTGAGTTGTCCGCTGCCCAGCCGGGATCCGGCATCTAATGGCGAGGCTTGCTGCAAGGATGACATACCACATTCTCAATGTCTACCGGGGACAATGCCGCTCGTTCCGGCCACACACCCCCGGGTCGCCGGATTATGAGACGGAAGGATCGGCAGCGTGATGCAGGGGTGCCAAGGCGGTAAGGTGGGTCGCGGAGGTTCCACAATGATCGGGTCCCGGCTCGGCCAAGAAAGTCTTGGCAGACCGGGGTCCGGATGACAGGGTTCTGCCGAGGTACCGCAGGATGCAGCAAGCCAACCAGGGCAAGTAGAGATGCTGGCAACTGCATGCCATTGAGCTGAAGCACGATGTGGGATGATCTCGTTGGGCATTTGATTCACTTGTGCAGGGTTTGTTTCACTTCAACAGCCCTGTTTGTAGAAGAGGAGAAATATATTCAGATATTCAGCCGGTTACGTACCTTGGTTTTCGGCTCCGACAGATATCGGGTAAGAACCATGGGCCAAGCTGCCAAACAGATGAGACATCAAAGACTCAAAATACCGAGAGTCACGATTACCTTCCGCCACTTGCCTACAACAACGGAAAAGATGCATAGCGTTAATAGTGCCATATCCAATCCATCAAGGAGAAACTGTCCGTACAAATGGTGGATGTGTGGGTGCGAGAATAGGTGACTTGCTTGGAACGTCCTTTGCCGTGACTGTTGTTGGTGGCTTTAGGTCGTCAGCCACGCGACCTCGTTTCTAGCCCGTCAGAAATGCCAAATCCTTATAAGGGCGAGATATCGATTCCTAAAACTTGAATCGATTGCGAACTGCATATTTGAACAATAACATTTCTGATTAATAGGGGAGTGATCTTGTCCTGGTTTCGTGCTACCTACTGAACGAAGAAGTTGATGTCACGGACAGAGTCTAAGCGGCGGGGAGTCAGGGGCGTCGTTGTGGCTCCACTGAGACCCTCATATCTTACATAAGCCAGGCAAGAAAGATGCGGGTTCCACAATGTCGTCATAAGCCCCACCTGCTTTAGGTGGCCCGGGGCGCTTGGTATAACGCAATGCTTCTGTTCAATTGACAGCCCCTCCGTCCAAGAGCACGGAGGGGTAAACGAGAAAGGCAACCTTCAATGGCTTTGACCTCATAAATTCAGAACTTGTTTTCGTCGCAACAACAATCTGATGATCTAAGATCGAAAGAACAAGTGATCGTCGGATTGGGGCTTTTGGTTGTCCAGAAGCAGCCAGGGCTAATTGAAGCTAAGCTCCAAAACAAGCCGCACTGACGACGGGCAGCTGTCCGCTACCAACGACCGGAGTCGCCTCAGGCCTTAAGTCTCCACGTAACATATGGGACAAGGAAGGCCTGTGCAATGTGGTTTCACGTTGTTGCAGATCTTATCCGTCCGTGATAGAGCTGCTTTGCGACATACGGAATCCTTCGGCCACCGAGAGTTATCTCGACTATTTCCCTGTCGTACATGTAAACATTGGGTGCCATGCTGTGGTTGCTCTGGGGTGCAAGAAGAGACTCAACGTCCCGACGTAGAAGGAACAAATAGCACCGACCAGCACAGAATTTTTGCGGAGGGGCTGGACGAGTGCCCAATGCAACCTTAGAAGCTGGAAAAGCGTGTCTTGTTAGTTGCCCATGCAACCAACTACCGTCAGCTTCCATTCCGCAAGTGTACTGGACTTAGTTAGGATCCCGGCCGGCAGTGAACCTCCCGCGGTTACCTGGACGGAACCTTACCAAGGCGACTTGAAACGCCTGTCATAACTTTGGATGCACGTCTGATTGGCCCTATTCTCGTCTGCAACCTTTCATTTAAAACTTCGGCCAGTCGGTCGGTTCCTGGCACGCCGTGGTCTACACCTTCCGGTGCCCTACCGGAAAGGTACACAGTCGATGGTACCATGTCATGTACCTCCCCAAACTGCACACTCCCGATCGCGATGCCGCGTGTCTCGTCCCTGGATGCCTGAAAACAGAGGGGTGAGCGTGGTCGCAGCCAAGAATGAACCCTGGTCGTTTGGCCGGAGTGGGGGCCGACAAGCCGATCATCGCGGGACGGCCTTGCGCCCGACATGGAGACACAGCCGTAACTAAAGGCCCGCTAGCTGTCTCATCAGCCTTACTATATCAATAGGCTCGAGATGTGTGGTTGATGGATTGAGGCCGATAAAGCGGGCAGATGGGCACACAAGGAGGACAGTTGTTCAGCGGCTGCATAATGCCGACCCTTTCTTATAAAGGAAACAGCTTGTTCTGGTTGTTTTGCTCCCCGCGTGAATTGAATGGTATTTAACATCGGAATAACAGTCGATCCATCCTAGCCCTGCGTCTAGCAAGATACGTTTAACGGAAGCCATTGTCCGTTTTGAATCCTTGCAGCTGCAGACGTCATCCTGTATAAGTAGGGTGTGTTGCTCCGAGCGCCAGCACCGCTCAGGCCTTGATTGACTCGTCACATCACGCACCATCTCACCTCTTGCTTTCACCACAGTTGCAAGTCTGCAAGATGAAAAGGAATTGCCCCAAAAAGGCCATTCACTTTGGCGCTGGGAACATCGGTAGGTACTTGTGTCCTTAAACCAGGCTTAGGGGTCGCCGCATGACAAACATTGTTGACTCGTTGACGCCATTTAGGGCGTGGTTTTGTCGCCTGCTTCTTGCATAACTCTGGTTACGAGGTCATCTTCGCCGAGGTCAATGAGAAAACGGTGGCAAGACTTAATGGCCAAAAAAGCTACCGGGTCATAGAGGTCGGCGCCGAAGGGACAACGGAGTCTACCATTACCAACTATCGTGCCATCAACTCAAGAACACACGAGGATGAACTTGTTCAAGAGATTGCAACTGCCGATTTGGTGACCTGCTCTGTTGGGCCTCACATCCTCAAGCATATTGCCCCAGTGATTGCAAAGGGCATTGACAAACGCTCAACAGACTTGACCCCCGTGGCAGTCATTGCCTGCGAAAATGCGATAGGCGCCACAGACATACTGGCTGATTTCATCAAGTCACCCGAAAACACCTCGCCGGAAAGGCTAGCTGACTACGACATGCGTGCACGATTTGCCAACTCGGCCATCGACCGCATTGTTCCTGCGCAGGACCCGGATGCTGGCCTGGACGTCAAGCTGGAGAAGTTCTTCGAGTGGGTGATCGACTGCACTCCCTTCGCTGACCATGCGGCGCCAGATATTAAGGGGGTGAAATGGGTGACGAACCTACAGCCATACATCGAGCGCAAGCTATACACGGTTAACACGGGCCATGCTACAGCGGCGTACTACGGCCACGTAAGGCGGAAGACCACTGTGTATGATGCGCTACAAGACCGCGAGATCCAGGACGAAGTCCGTAAGGTGCTAGACGAGACCGCGGAGCTCATCATTCAGAAGCATGGCATCTCGCGAGCCGAACAGGACGTCTACGTCGCCAAGATCATTCGGCGCATCAGCAATCCACACCTTGAGGACTCGGTCGAGCGCGTTGGTCGTGCCCCGCTGCGCAAGCTTGGTCGCAAGGAACGCTTCATTGGCCCTGCAGCCGAGCTGGCGGAGCGAGGAGAGGACGTCAACGCACTGCTCCGAGCAGCTGAGATGGCATTCCGCTTCCAAAGAGTTGAGGGGGACAGCGAGTCTTTCGAGCTCGCCGTTATTATGGAGCACAACACTGCTGAAGAGGTGGTCAAAACAGTGTGTGGGCTAGAGCCCAAGGATAAGCTGTTCCCGGCAGTCGTGGACGTCGTCAAGCGTGTGCAGGCCGACACACACAGGCAATGACATGTGTTATGCCCTTCACTGCCATATTTCCAATGATGATTATTGTTCAATACGGTTTAGCGCTGCCCTCAGGGCTCACGGAAGGTTGAGACGGGATAACAGGACGCATGGAACAGGTATGGGAGATAGAGGAGTTCGGAACGAGAGACTCTTTCTCCATCTGGTATCGATCGGACTGTCCGTTGTGGGATGCAACCATGGTGAGCTTCTGAAGCGGACCAAGAGGTATGCTCCATATCCTAAATCGTAGATGGCGTGCTCCGAAAAAAGTTTCATCTGAAGAAGCCCCAGTATATCCCTCATGAGCATGAGTTGATCGTGGGTGCTGCCGTCTGGTCCAAGGTGCTTGTGAACCTGTTGTGAGATGACAGCTGTGGGGAGGTAGTCTGAGGTTACAGCTTCAAAGAGGTTCTTGCCTGGCCTTTGCGGCATAGCCAGGACCCACCATTGTTGGTGCCTGAGGCCTCATGATTGGCGGTCTTGGCGCCTTACCTAATCCACCCTTCTGGACCGCCATGCAGCAGGCCGTACTGACCACATTGGCGAAATTGCACAGCATCCCCGATCTTAAGAAACGTGGCCCGGCATCTTGACCAGCTGCCGACGGTTTTTCCTCCTCGTCGACCCGAAGCAGCGACTGTGAGCTTGGACTGAACCCTACTGCCACCACGATTCTCCAGGCGGCAGAGTGTGGGCAATCGGCCAAGCATCAATTCCTAGCGACACCCCCTTTTCACGGCTCGAGACGTCCTTGCTCCTCCTATTCCATCACCCCGCCCAACCTATAAGCCAGCTAAGGGAAACTGGACACAAGCTCCGTCGAATATCGCCCTCGGGTCACGGAACATACCATTGTCCAAGATGAGGCTAGATGTGAAGGCATGTCCCACGTCTTTCGTGTTTGGCAATAGAACCGTGTTACCGGCCATCTTATCACGGCCCCGAACGCAGTCTACCCAAGTACCACCCAGCAGCGGCCGAATGATGCGGCGTCGATTCATCCTCTGCTTCTGGGACACCTGGCGCTTGCTTGATTGCCAGCTCCCATTTTTCTTTCTCAGACCATCCTGGGACCACATGCTAACATGACTACCTATACACAGCGTCAGCTCTTTGCTCGCTCCGAGGTTGGTTCCCTTCCGCTTTGTCGATGACCTACCCTCGACATCCCTAGGCTAATGACATGGTTGAATAGCGAGTGAAAGGCATTGATTTCCATCCAACGGAGCCGTGGATTCTGAGTATGCATTCCTCTCCCCGTCTTCGCTCGATGTCCCTTGGTACTGATGGACAACCCCTGTTGCAGCCACCCTCTATAGTGGACATGTCTACATCTGGTCATACGAGACCCAGCAAATCGTCAAGACTTTCGAACTTACCGATGTCCCGGTTCGCGCTGGCCGCTTCATTGCGCGCAAGAATTGGATTGTCTGCGGGTCGGATGATTTGTACGATATCCCGTGCCATTGGGTCTTCCAAGTATGCCGCCGAGTCGCTGACGCCTGGCCACAGCCAAATCCGTGTTTACAACTATAATACGAGCGAGAAGATTACCTCGTTTGAGGCGCACCCCGACTACATTCGCGCGATTGCCGTTCACCCAACACAGCCTTTCGTCCTCACCGCCAGCGATGATATGACGATCAAGCTTTGGGATTGGGAGAAGGGGTGGAAGTGCGTTAGGGTATTCGAGGGCAACTCACGTACGTCGCGCGATTAGCTTGCCATATGTGGCTGGATCAATGCTGACTGGGGTGCCCAGATTACGTGATGTCCCTCGCTATTAACCCGAAGGATACAAATACCTTCGCGTCGGCCTGCTTGGACCGGACTGGTTCGTCACTTTCTCGTCCCTCACAGCTGTCTTTTGGCTAACTCTCCTTCCAGTCAAGATCTGGAGCTTGGGCTCTTCTACGCCGATGTTCCAGTTGGAGGCACATGAGACAAAGGGTGTTAACTATGTCGATTACTACCCTCATAGTGATAAGCCATACCTCTTAACTGCCTCAGATGATGTAAGTGAAGCCACCAGCCCCTAAACGTGGGAAGGGGGATTCTGACAATGACTTAGCGCACGGTCAAAGTGTGGGACTACACAACCAAGAGCCTGATCGCCACCCTGGAAGGCCATACCAACAACGTTTCCTTTGCTGTCTACCACCCTGAGCTGCCCATCATTATTTCAGGCTCTGAGGATGTAAGTTCAAGACCTCCGTGATAAGCTGTCTGGGTGTTAACGACGCCGATGCAGGGAACTATTAGGATATGGAACGCCAATACGTACCGCTTCGAACAATCTTTGAACTATGGATTGGAGCGTGCGTGGTGTGTGGCGTACCAGAAGGGCAAGCAGGGTATTGCCGTCGGTTTCGATGATGGCTCTGTGGTTATTAAGCTTGGTCGTGAAGAGCCGGCTGTCTCGATGGATGGGTCTGGCAAGATCATCTATGCCCGCCACAATGAGGTTGTCTCCGCGGTCATCAAAGGCAATGAGGCCACCAAGGACAACGAGCCCATCACTCTCACTACCAAGGAATTGGGGACTGCTGAAGTGTACCCACAGACTCTTATTCACTCGCCTAATGGCCGCTTTGCCGCTATCTGTGGTGACGGCGAGTACATTATCTACACTGCCCTTGCCTGGCGCAACAAAGCTTTCGGCCAGGCCCTTGATTTTGTCTGGGCGTCCAAGGATAATTCCAACGATTTTGCTATCCGGGAGTCTGCGACGAGCATCAAGGTGTTCAAGAACTTCCAAGAGAAGAAGGGCGGCCTGGATGTGCCATTCGCCGCAGACGGCCTTACTGGTGGTGTTCTCCTGGGTGTAAAGGGTCAAGGGGGGATTTCGTTCTACGACTGGCATACCGGTGGCCTTGTCCGCCGTATCGAGGTTGAGCCCAAGCAAGTGTATTGGAGCGAAAGTGGTGAGCTCGTCGCTCTTGCTTGCGAAGATACCTGCTACATCTTGAGGTTCTCTAGGGACGCCTACAATGAGGCTGTTCAGGCAGGTGCTGTTGAGGACGATGGCGTTGAGGCTGCTTTTGATGTGGTCACTGATATCAGTGAAAGGTAAGATTTTAGTCCACAAATCGTATATCTGACCCCCTGACTGACATGTTCACAGCGTGCGGTCTGCGGAGTGGCTTGGTGACGTCTTCATCTACACGAACTCCACTAACCGGCTGAACTACCTGGTCGGCGACCAGACCTATGCTGTGGCTCACTTTGACAAGCCCATGTATATCCTGGGCTACCTGCAGCGTGACAGTCGGGTCTACCTTACCGACAAAGACCTTTCGGTTACTTCTTTCGCTCTCTCCTTGCCAGTGCTCGAGTATCAGACGCTCGTTCTTCGTGGGGATATGGAGACAGCCGCCGAGCTTCTCCCCAGTATCCCCCATGATCAGCTTAACAAGATCGCCCGCTTCCTTGAGGGACAAGGCCATAAGGAGCTTGCACTCGAAGTCGCCACAGACCCGGAGCAGAAGTTTGACCTTGCCCTGTCCCTCAACCAGTTGGACATCGCTCTCGAGCTTGCAAGGTCGGCCGACTCCGACCACAAATGGAAGACCCTTGGCGATGCTGCTCTCGCTGCCTGGGATATCCCTATGGCAACGGAGTGCTTCGTTAACGCCAAGGACCTCGGGTCTCTCCTGCTCGTGTACACCTCCACATCCGATCGCGAAGGTCTTGCCAAGCTGGCTGAACAGGCCACTGAAGCTGGAGCCCATAACGTTGCCTTCAACTGCAAATGGTCATTGGGCGACGTCCCTGGCTGTGTCGACATCCTTGTGAAGACCGGCCGCCTTGCTGAAGCTGTTCTATTCTCTCAGACATACAAGCCGAGCTTGACTCCCGGTCTTGTTGCTCAGTGGAAGGACAGCCTCGAGAAGAACAAGAAGGGTCGTGTTGCCAAGGCTCTGGGAGTGCCTGGTGAGGATGAGGAGCTCTTTCCCGAGTGGGATGAGTGGTTGAGGCTTGAAAAGGAGGGTCCTGCTGTTGAAAATGGTAATGGTTCTGTGGAGGGTGAAGAGGTAGCTGAAGGGAGTGAGGATGAGTAAATCATGGTGCAGACTCTACGATCATAGTGTTATTTGGCGTATTTGGGACCACTGTCTATCGTTTGGAGCAAGCAACGAAAAGGCTCTACGGTCTGGGTGGGATTGACCGGTTGTCGTGTTGAGAATATGAAGTACGTAATGATGTGCTGGTTTTTGATCTCCTCCCAGCGGTTCGCTTTTGTAAGATCCGCTCAAGATGCAGAGCCCTGGCTGCTCGCCATATATCGTGTGCTCATGGATTAGAAGACCCATCTTGCAGGCTTGAATCTGCATCTAGCCCATCTGGACACGTGGATGGCTTGCTGTCAGCGGCGTCATTCGAGATCCAAGATCTTGGGACGGCTTATCGCAAGTGGGGCTCTTCTGGACGGCGACCAATGGCATGTTGGCCACAGAAGTGATGGCGCTTTTGAGGTGGGGGTGCTGTTTCGGGATCTTCGGATTTTCGGGGCTTTACGATGCCCATTGATCCCCGGCCGCCCTCCATTTCGAAGGACAGCATCACTCTTTGCGACAGGCACAAGCAGCACAAGCCGCACGTCCTTCGTCGCCATCTTGCACAATCCAGGGCCCATCGCAGACCGCGTAGCTGCCGCAACTGTACCGCGCATATCCTCTTCGCCCCGCAATCCCTCTTATTCCCTGGCCGTCTCAGCGAGAATCTATAAACATGAGCGACTCGCCGGCAGAACGAGTCTTGAGCGTTGGCGGCCACGACATCGGCTATCCGCATGGCCATTTGGGCTATCTCACCCAGGATGAGGAAAATACGCTCCAAAACTTCAAAGTTTTCCTCGAAGAGAAGGGGCTCTACAAATCTGGAGACAAGCCTTCGCATGACGACCAGACCCTGCTGTACGTTCTTTTTACTCACTTTGGAACAAGAATCTGCCGCTTACTCTGTCCTACCCAGGCGCTTCTTGCGCGCAAGGAAATGGATAATCCAAGACGCTTACCAGCAGTTCAAGGATACGGAGGAGTGGCGCAAGGCCAACCAGCTGGAAGTGTTGTACGACACAATTGATGTCGATGCCTACGAGGAGACGAGGAGATTGGTACGATGCGCGATGCCCATATTTTTGACATTTGCTAACGGAACCACCGTACAGTATCCTCAATGGACTGGCAGGAGAGATAGGAGGTTTGTGGAACCTTCCGGCTGATCCTTTATCATGCTAGTCAGCGGCGCTAATTCGTCCGTATTATGCGTCAGAGGAATCCCCCTCTATCTTTTTCAGATTCGCCATCTTGACTCTAAGACTGTGTCGACATATGAAAAGAATGCTGAGACGACCACTGTTAGCAAAGCCAAAACGGATGGCTCAACGCCCCAGCGGCTGCTTAGGCTATTTGCGCTCTATGAGAATCTCACCCGCTTCGCGCAACCGCTATGCACCGAGATGACCGACCGTGAACACCCCCGAACGCCGATTACCCTTAGTACGAATATCGTCGACGTATCACAGGTGTCACTCCGTATGTTCTGGAACCTCAAAGCGCACATGCAAGCTGCCTCGACGCTGGCTACGGCGCACTATCCCGAAACTCTCGACCGCATCTTCATCATCGGCGCCCCCTACTTCTTCAGCACCGTCTGGGGGTGGATCAAACGCTGGTTCGATCCTGTAACCGTGTCCAAGATTTTCGTCCTGTCCCCGAGTGAGGTGAAGCCCACTCTGGAAAAGTTCATCGAGCCGAGGAATATTCCCAAGCAGTACGGTGGTGAATTGGACTTTGAGTTCTTCGACCGCCCGAACCTTGACCCCAATATTCGCGAGCAAATTACCTGGGAAAACGGCTATACTGATTTTCCAGAGGGTCCGGCATACTGGGTACCTGTCGACGGTGGCAAGCGCCTAGCCTGTCTCGCTGTAGGAAGCAAGAATGGCAAGGAAAGGAGGGAACGCGTGTGCACCATCCCCGTAGCGTTCCCGGAGAGACAAACATCAACTTCTGTAGTGACAGAAGCCAAGAATGTCTCTGTGGCAACAGGGAATGGCGCTGCCACAGCCACCGAGAAAGATGTCATTGTGGAAGGTGTCCAGGGCTTGGCGATCTCTGGAGGCAACCCCACGGATGTGGTAACTGAGAAGGTAAGCGGCCAGGCCTTGACAGAGGAGCCGACTGCCGTTGCCGCCGCCTGATGCCTTGTTTTTTGGGCATAATGAGAAGATGCATTTTCACACTTTTTTATATCATCGACGGGTGTTGGTTGGCTTTGGTACCGTTACTTGGCTATTTCACCACACATGGATATATACTATGGGCGTTTTGATGCATTTGGGAGACCGCGAAAGTCCAATTCTTTGCTATCATTATGAGTCTATTTGTCGGGATGCAAGTGGTATTGGGTAGCTAAGGGGTTATATAAGCCTTGACTTGCACACAGTGTTCAATGTGAGTTATGTTTTTCATCATCCTTGATATCAGCATTAGTGGCACGCTTGGTGCCTCATTATGTACCATGTTGACATAATCAACTACCTAAGACTGTCCGAGACTGTCCGTCCATCTGGGACTTCTGAACGAGACACCTTGGCATATATACCATACCCATCCCACTCCAACGCCATATTCTATCGTGACGAGTAAACCAATGGGTTCATGCATCAGCCAAATAGCAAAGAACAAGGAATCACTTTCATCCAAATTCAAACACCTCATCCAAGTATAACCCTAACAAAAGATCGTTAGGCAATACCCCTATTTGCTCTCCACTGAGCAATGCCCTTCTCCAACTCATCCCAGGTAAGTCCGTCGCGGATAAGCCTCATGGTAACTCCAAGTCGCTCTACCTCCAAGTTTGGGCGCTCATCGTCAAAGAAGAGCATCTCGTTAAAAGGCACCCCCGTGCGCCGCGCAATCACCTCGAAGTGCCGAATCTTGGTCCCCTCATAGATTTCGAGCCCGCCATCAAAGGCATCGATAACTCTCAACTTCTTCGAACTGCTGCTCTCAACCCCCGGAGAATCTTCAGGGAGTCGCAACTGCTTGAGCACTTCGCGACAGAGGTCGCCGACGGGCGACTTGCTCGCGACAGCTAGGCGGATCTTGAGCGACTGCAGCAGCCGGATGATGTATGGCGCGTCCGGGTACAGGCCGAATTGTTCGCCGTTGCGGTCGGCAAGGACCGAGGACTGGGTGTTTGGAACTGCGCGCACGGGCGGCGAGATGTGAATGTCGGAGTAGAAGGGCCAGAGCGTGTAGTCGAGGTCGAAGACGACCATGCGCGGAAGCGGTAGGCCGTCGGTCGCCCAGGCAGGCAACGAGAAGGTTGAGTCGGCGCCTGGTGCTCTGGGGGCAAGCCGTTTCGACTTGGCCATCTTGTAAGAAGAGAGAACGGCGACCTTCGGCGAACGCACGGGAGGTCGGGGATGATACAGGGGTTAAGGGAAGGGTTCAGCGTGGACAGCGGGGCGCTGGAGATCGAGTGGATTTTACCCCAACGTTGGTGCTCCCAGGCAATGCTGCGGGGTTGAGATTGTCAGCGAGGGGTTGGCATCCACCAGCCAATGCGCGAGGTGAGGGGCCATTGAGGGTTAGGGTGAACATCGGACAAAGTCTGTGTTCTGTACAAAACTAAGTCAACCGACAAGAGTCACCAATTACCAGTGATATCACAGTTGAACTTCCCTATCTCCTCATTTAAGCCTTCTACCTGAAGAGATTTATAGATTAATGACATCCACGTGCTTAAAGATCGTAATTCAGGTTGATGGAGCTTCCTCCTCAGCGGGTCCTGTTTCCTCACCTTGCCCTCTCCTCAAGAACTGGTCAACCGCTGCGTTCTTGATCTCACTTATCATCTGCAACGGCTTCTTCTTTCTTCGCCCGCCTACGAAGTCCATTTTTGAATCGACCCACGGTCACAATAAGGAGCTTTGCCTCTGTTTTCAACATACCGACGACGTTGCTAAGTCAAGTTGACTCTTGGCACCGCGCAGCCAGGTGCCAGCTGCGGGATCATGTCCTTCGCATTTCCCGACCCTCCTCTGACTGTCCTTCCTCCTTGAATACAGCCTATCGTGACTCCTTCCAGCCATCCTAGCTCCCATCTCAGCTTGCAAGAACACATGACATGCGGCCGATTAACCGCTTGTCGCCATTGGGCAACGCAGATGGCTGCTGCCAACTGCCGGTGGCATGCTCGTGGTGATGCGCGAGCTTTCCAGCTTTGTGTCACCCGTCCGCTCTACCCCACTACTTCCCCGCGGACGCTGCCTCACCGGCGTTCCCTCCAAGACTTCGGACTCTAAATAAATGTCCCGTCCAGGCCCTTACCCTTGGATATCTGTCCTTCGGACTTAGACACTGATGATCTTGCCCTGGGTATCCCAATCGCATCTCATATCCATCATTCTATCTCCATAAGACTCAGACTGGGGTTATTCCATCAGTTACACATTCACCAGTAGCGAATCAACCATTGTTTACTTATTGCAGTACCTCTGACCTAGTAATCTTTCACCATGGCAATCCCTGAATCCCAGAAGATACGACTGGTCCGCATCGCCCACGTATGGTACAAGCATCAAGACATTGAGAAGGCCAAGGCCTTTGCCGTGGACTTTGGTTTCTTTGAGACAGCTCAGGTCGGAAAGACAACATTCTTCCGCGGCTACGGCACAGAGCCATTTGTGTTAGCCCTCGAGGAGTCTGACAAGAACGAATTTGGTGGCGCGGCGTTTGTGGTCGAGTCCGAAGAGGATCTCATCCGTGCCAGCAAGATTCTCCCCCCAGAATGCAGGGCCACAGAGGTTCACGAGATGAAAGATGTTCCCGGTGGTGGCAAGAGGGTCACGTTCTACGATCCCGTTGATGGCTTCCCCTTCCACTTGGTCTATGGCCAGACACAGGTCCCCATGGAGGATCCCGGGTTTCCAAAGCTCAAGTTCAACTATGTAAGTGTTTCTGCATCAGCAGCTTCCGTGATCCTGTTCCGATCAAAAAGCTAACAGATCGCCCAGCCTGTCGAGAAGAACCGTGAAGTCAATACGTTTCAGCGCTTCAAGAAGCGGCCAGCCCCTATCCACAAACTCGGCCACTTTGGCATGTGTGTGACCAACTTTGCGAAATGCTTCGAGTTCTACTCAAGTTTCTTCAATTTCTTTCCCAGCGAGGTAAGCTAGCGGTGAAATGGATCATTGGTTGACTAGACTGACCAACTCACCCACCAACAGCTCGTACATAACGAAGAGGGCCGTGACATTACGGTGTTCTTTCGTCTTGACCGGGGCGATGAACTTGTCGACCATCACATATTCTTCTTTTTTGAGGGTCCCAAGTCGCATGTACACCATTCCTCTTTTGAGACGCATGATTTTGATGCTCAAGTCCTCGGCCACGACTGGCTGCGGTCCAAGGGATGGACGAACTGCTGGGGTGTTGGCAGGCACATTATGGGGAGTCAAATTTTCGATTACTGGTATGTTCTCGGGTATCTGTTAAGCACAGAACCGGACTGATCACTGTGCCAAGGTTTGACCCTGCTGGCTTTATCATGGAACATTATGTCGATGGCGATTTGCTCGATATGAGGGAGCCTACGCACCGGACCAAAGCGTCTCCAGATAACCTTCATGTTTGGGGTGAGTAGGAGCGCTGGTCAAAAGCCATTCTGTGTATAACCAGGTAATTGCTGACGCTTCCAAAGGACCTGACGTCCCTCCTACATTCCTCTCTTGATCGGCCTTACCTGGAGTAAAAGTGGTGTAGGTATGTCTGGTGTTCTAGGGACATGATCAGCGAAATCTGATTTCGTTTCCCCTGCTTCAACGACTGAGTGAAATGGTCAAAATTGTGTAATTAAAAACGACAATCAGCGAGCAGAGTAATGAATCGATCAAAAAGGCGGCTTAGTCTCAATAAATTTCCCTCTTTTTCATGGGATGTTGTTTTACAATATACTGGTTCAATTCTGCCCAAAGAACAACGCGGCCATTGCAAAAACCCAACCCCCAACAGTCCAAGATACCCTTTCCAAAAGTCGCGATAGAAATCTCTTTGTTCGCTCTGAGGATGCCGGAGTAGATGTTGCAAGAAGTCATGAGCTAGAGCCTAGATTAGGTTTGTCCATTTCGGCTGTCATAGTTTGGTGTCTTGATGTGCTTGCGTGAAACTCAAGGTTTTGAGTTTTGATGGTAGTGTATGGAACTTGAAAGCTGTTTGAGAGGGGAGGTCCTTGGACCAAGAACCTGTATAGGGGGG
>Ga0065720_1018914_pt1 | contig 57003 bp, 45 predicted proteins | sample Thericmetagenome_FD_59107 | JGI IMG/M metagenome (GOLD analysis project Ga0065720, IMG submission 59107) | Thermophilic microbial communities from the Joint Bioenergy Institute, California, USA of rice/straw/compost enrichment - eDNA_2 v2... | ecosystem: Engineered > Solid waste > Grass >... | reverse complement strand
TATTCCCGTCGAGTCTACCTGCGGCCGCGTCTTCTCGGCCGACGTTCTTATTCCAAGGAGCATTCGCACGGCCCGGAGGCCTCTTCCAAGGTGAACGGCTCAAGGATTCGGTGGTACCCGATCCCCGTCGGTCTCGGCGTTGGGTTTTTGGGTCTAGTTCAAGTCTACAAGGTTTACAGCCGAGAGCAGGAACAAAAGGTCGAGAATGCCCGCCCAAAGAGGAGGCGGGTTCGGCCCGATGGGCCGTGGTACGTGTTGGCTTACTGTCTTGCCGTAGGCAGCGTCTGGATGTGCTGCTAACGTTCTCTTGTCCAGGCAGGTCCAGATCATGTCAACACTGCCACTAAAGGCAATGTCGAGGCTCTGGGGCAGATTCAACGAACTTACTCTTCCTACCTTCCTGCGGGCCCCAGGGTTCCGGCTCTATTCGTGGATCTTTGGAGTCAACCTGGACGAGATTGCGGAACCCGATCTCCGCAAATACCCCAACTTAGCTGCCTTCTTTTACCGTCAGCTTAAACCTGGCGCCCGTCCTCTAGACCCGAATCCCAATGCGCTTCTCTCTCCCTCAGATGGCCGGATTCTCCAATTTGGGCAGATCGAAGGCGGCGATATTGAACAGGTCAAGGGAATGACCTATACAATCGACGCCCTCTTGGGACGAAACAGCCGGACACCCAGCGTCTCCAGCTCGACATCTCTCGATTCGCTTGCCATTGAAAGCGTCCATGAGTTGGAAGGGGATGAGGAGCTGGTCAAGAGAGACGAGGAGTTTGCTCGCATGAATGGCATCTCATACACCCTCCCGAGTCTGCTATCCGGTGACAAGAAACAGCGGAGAGACAGCATGGACAAGCATCCAAAGGATGAATCAATCACGCCCTCCCCAGCCTCTGTCTCGGAAGTGCGCGCCGAGCTTGCCTTGGGCGAAAAGCCCTGGCATGATTACCTGACGAACAGCAGCCACCATAGACTGTATTACGCGGTAATCTACTTGGCCCCTGGCGATTACCACCGTTTCCACTCCCCGACAAACTGGGTTGTGGAGCGGCGACGCCATTTTGCTGGCGAGCTGTTTAGCGTCTCGCCCTATCTTCAGCGCACGCTGCCCGGCCTGTTCACGCTCAATGAGCGTGTCGTTCTTTTGGGCCGCTGGCGCTGGGGCTTCTTCAGCTACGTACCCGTAGGTGCGACCAATGTAGGCTCCATCAAGATTAACTTTGACAAGGAGCTTCGCACCAATAGCCTGACTGCGGATACACAGGCTGCAAGGGACGCTGAGGAAGCGGCCAAGCGCGGCGAGCCCTACCTTGGGTATGCCGAGGCGACATATGAGGCTGCCAGCCCCGTGCTTCACGGCTATGCGCTCAGACGTGGTGAGGAGATGGGTGGCTTTCAGCTGGGCAGCACCATCGTCCTTGTATTCGAGGCGCCGGCGTCGGAGCATGATGAGAGCGGACGCCATGTTGCCGGCTGGAAGTGGAGTGTAGAGAAGGGGCAGCGGGTTAAGGTCGGTCAGGCCTTGGGACATGTTGATCTGTGATATTCAACAATCAACAATTGGATGAAGACGCTCAGGGATAAGTGGGCTCCTCAACGGAACTGTCCATAAGATGACGCTTTGGGTGTACATACCAATACAAGGGGGCAAGACAAAATTTCTAGCTGTTGGGTTAAACAAAATGTTTGAGGTCTGCGATATTGGCAATCAACTTGTTGGTCGTGGAAACGATATCTGAAGCATAGAATAATACTGTTTGAGCAAAGAACTAATTTCCCATCCACATTGACTCTTTGATATTGGCTCAATAGGTATTTAAAGTCAACCGATATGCTCTATTCGCTTATGTTTAGGCGAAACGATTCTACTCAACTCCGCCAACCATGCTCCCACCTGCCAAGAATAACCCAGAAAAGAAAACATCAATATACCTCATGGAAAGACATTATTTACACTCAAGCTCCATAGACCTTGAGCTTCTGCTCAAGCGGCTGGAAGGTCTTCTCGCCAGCATCGGGGACAGCCTTGCCGCCGAAGACGAGCTGAGCGCTCAGCTTCCAGTTAGCAGGCACTTTCCAGGTCTCCTGGACTTTTTGGTCAACAAGAGGGTTGTAGTGCTGGAGGTTGGCACCAAGACCCTCAGCCTCAAGAGCAGTCCAGACGGCGAATTGCAGCATGGCGGTACTGTGGCTAGCCCAAATGGGGAACCTGGAGAGGTTGTCGTTAGCATACCATACCATCCTCGCTTAACATTGTCCAGTCGTCGCAATGTGCCAACCTACCTGTCGGCATACAGCGCGAACTTGGCCTGCAGGCCCTCGACGACCTCCTGATCCTCAAAGAAGAGCGCGGTGCCGGCAGCGCCGCGGAACATGGCCATCTTCTGGCCGGTCGGCTCCCACTGCTCGGCCGGCACGATGGCCTTGAGCACCTCGGTGGTCAGGTCCCAGAACTTCTCGTGCTCGGCTCCGAAGAGCACCACGACGCGGTTGCTCTGAGAGTTGAAGCTTGAGGGCACATGCTGGACCGCCTCGCCGATGATCTCCTGGATACGCTGCGTTGAGATGGGCAGCTCCTTGTTCAGGGGATAGTAGGAGCGACGGTTCTTGATGTGGGCGAGGAAAGTATCGGCGTTCAGAGAGGTGGCCATTTTGACTGATGTGACGGGAGTGGTATTATTGGTGGAAGTGTTGGTGATGGTTTGCTGAGCAGCAGCGGCGGTAGACTGGACTCTCCGAAGTAAAATTGTTCCGTGGAACTTAGTGATGGCTCTGTTGATGGAGCGATGAAGTCTTTGCATGAAGGGTATCTTGTTTTCTTCTCTGGCATCAACGGAGAAGGACCGGGCTATAGAGGGGAAGCATCGCATGCTCCCCGGGTTTATATACTCCTGTATCAGATTTCGGCGTTGCATCAGACAAGAAGGGCCCCTTGAAGAGCCGGCAGTTGCCAGGGGCCAATCAAGGTCTCGCGCGCGGGGATTCCATAGCTATCTCTTTTTTCGCTTCGGATTACGGATGCTGCATTCTCTTCTCTTCTTCAACATTAGCGCAGCAGACGGCCCTTTACCCCACCCACTGGGAGAATTGATCAACAGTTGGACCTTGGGCGCATCCACTTGGCAGCCGTGATCCCACCATTTTGGGCCCAAGATTTGCCCCATCATGAGCGCTGTTGGCGTGCGCGCAGTGTTCATCCTAGAACAAAGCAACAACAAAAAAAACTTCTGTGGAGCCTCTCCATGGGCGGTTGGGCGACTTACCCGCCAACATCAACCGCGCGGAAGACTAATCGGGAAAAGAAAAAACAGATGAGGGGCGGCAGCGTGGCGGCGCAGTACCATCCAATCGTCACCGGCTAGCCGTCCATATCGGGAAGGGCCTTGTATTGGGCCAGGCGGATAGGGGCTTGACGAGCATTTCAAAATGCTGACAAAACGTTGCGTTGCGAGAGTTGTGGAGAAATATGGGCATGTGGATCTGGGGACCGCCTCTCGGCATTAAGTAATGACCCCGCCGAGGGGGTCACCGAATGCCAACCACCTCATTGCACCATCGATGCGATGCAAGGCCGCAAGCGCGCGGTGACGCTTTTTCTCATTTGCTTCTTTCGATGCGAAGGCAAGAAAGCTTCTGTTAGGGAGTGGTTGCGGACACTTCCAGATACGCCATGATTAGAAATCCAATCCAGACTGGCAGAGGGCCTGAGGATGACTTGTAATGCGAGGATCATGGAGGGCTGAAATGGAGGTCGCTCAGGCAGGCAAGTGGTATCTGGCCGTTGGTGGGTTAATAAGAGGATCCTATGGAGATTTCTAGAATCGTGACTACGATGTTGAATCTCCCGATGCCTCACCAACCTTAAACCACATTAACAAGCTCACGTTGTCCATTTTGGGTCTTGCGGTGTAAGCAGTCTCGTGTTGAGACTAGTGTCGTTCACTTCTACCAGAAGCCCATGTCAAGCAAAAGCATACTCTCAAATTTCTACTGCCCGTTTATCTTGTCTTCTTCGGTAGCTAGTGTATACAATGTCCACTCTAGCACGGAGCCCGAGCCGTCATGTGTATCAAAGATATCAGCGCCTTCTAAGCATAAGCCATGATTCAGCGCACCCGCAAACGCCGTATCCCATCCCGCAGTTCCCCTCCAAGCCAATAAATGTTATGTACACATGGTACGTTCAAGGTTTCTGAAAGATTAAAAAGAATAGAGGTAAGAAGACGAAACGAAAGAGCAAAATTATTATCAATGCATCACCAAGTCTCGGCGATATACTGTCCAGCCTCCTTCTTCAGCCTCCAGAACTCTTCTGCCTCTTCCCTCTGGAGGTTACCCTTGCGCATGGCGACCTCAACAAGCGCATTCTCAACACCTTCGCCCATACCCTTGCTGCTGCCGCAGACGAACACACGGCCATCGACGGCATTGATGACATACCAGACAAGGTCGGCTTGTGCTCTGACCTCCTCCTGAACATAGCGACCCTGGCGGCGACTTTCAACCACCCTCTTCACCTCACCCTCATGTGCGCCCCACTCGCCACTGTAAAGCTCATCGACATGGGAATCGCGAATGCCCTGCAGCACCCAGACTTTGTTGGCACAGTTGGCAGTCTTGAGCCGGCGTTGGACGAAGCCACGAAAAGGTGCGATGCCAACACCAGCGCCGATCAGAAGCATGGGACCATCCGACTTGAACTGCTTTGCCAGAGGGTTCTGCATCAGCCCTTTGAACATGGGAACGTATAACTCTGGATCCTTCTCGCCGCGTTCCTTGGCCTCAAGGAACCGCAGTGCCTGCCGTTGCAAGAAGCCAGAGCCAACACCTTGCCGCTTGCCTGTGCGCCAGTCCGCAGTCTCATGGACAGTGACGGCGATCTCGATGAGCCGGTGCTGCTTGCCATCTCGGTTCAGGTATGACTCATGCGGGTCGTTGGACAAAGAGTAGAAGCGAGGCATCAACGGTTGAAGAACCGAGAGGAGCATATCGAGAGGGGGCTTAGCGCTTGGGAAGGCGTGCAGTAATTGCACAAGCGACACGTGAGGACCGGTGCGGAAGTCGCAGAATACACCTTGCCCCTCAGCAGAGCAGAGATATAGAAGAATCTTGCGCTCGTTCTCGTCGGTTGCGTGCTCGCCCAGAACACGCAGGAGCTGCTTCGTGGGCGGGTATGACTGAATGTCAGAGCACCAAGTGAGCAAGTCACGACGGGTTGTGACAAGCTCGCGTGCCATGTCGTCGCCCCAAACGGTGGGCCAGCGGCCCTTGGTCGTCCGCAGCAGAACCGGCTTGTCACGCAAAAACCGAGGGACTAAAAGCAGATCAAGCACTTCCTCTACCATGGAAGCTTCGTTGGGTGCCATGACACCAATTGCTCCTCCGACCTTGAAGTCAGTACCCTCGCCGTCAGGATAATTCGTGACATCAAGATCAAAATGGAACGTCCGTTTCTCGGCACCGGGACGAGTCAACTCGCGCGAGTTGACAATGCGAGCAGCGAAGACATGGTGGGGCGGATGCGGCTGGACAAAGGAAGGGGGTTGTATCCGCGTATCGAGGTCCTCGAGGGTCAGGCTGTGCAACTTAGACTCGACTTGGCCTAGGAGCGAGCTTGTACTGTCTGGATTCGGGAGAGGGCTAGCACCGGTAGGAGATGGGACAGTAGACGGTCGCCGCATGGGTTGTAGAAAAACGGTTTGCTCGGGCAATTCGCATACGCCAGTTAGCGTGATTGGTATTTGGTCAATCTTGAGAAGCAGGGACCGATAAGCATCGTTGTCGGGGAGTTCAATCGGCTCGGACTCAACGCCGTCCCTCTTGGGACCCAGGCCAAGGCAGCAGCCACCTCCACAGCAGCGCTTGATCAATTGAGTCGTGGTTTCGCCGGTAATGCGTTGAACGTCGAGCGGGCTTTGCGCAATCAGCCGTGTTGAGGCCCGGCGACGACGTGGTACGGGCTGGGGGGGGTCTTCCACTTCGGGCTCGTCGGACGAGTCCGAGTAGGTAAGCGACGGAGTTTCTGAAGCCGGCAAGGAGCCGAGTTGAGGCTCTTCGGGAATGCTCGCGGCCGAGTGCTCGACAAGGAGCAGATCTGTTTGTGTCGTCATTCTGCCTTGTGGTGACCGGCGCTTCTCGAAGACTAGCTCGCCAAAAAAAAAAATCGAGTGCGAAAAGCTCAAGAACAGAAAAAGCACAGGAGACGATCGACCGGCCTAGGATAATAACGCAGTGACCTTTTCAAGATGATCGAGACTCTCGTGAACGGCAATCAAGCAGAGCCCTGCCGCATGACCGAAAAATATTCCAGACCTCCGGACGGAGTTGGGTTGCGCAAAAGTGGACCGAGGCTCAAGGGATTGTGACTACCCGAAGGCCCTGGGTTGGGATGGATGATGTAAATCCAATGTCGGCTTCACACACACAGCCGATGCTCGAAGAGCACTCTTGATCAACACTCTGAGCGATGCAACCCTTGGCTCAAGTATCCGGGAGACGGACAAAGAAAGAAGAATGGAGAAGGTCCTTCGGGCTGGCAATTGGCAAGGCCTGACTAAAATCTTCAGTCACAGCGCAGGCGCTGGTGAAAAAGCCCACCCACAGTGTAGGGGGCAACTGCGGTGGGGGCCCCAATACAGTGTGGGAGGACTGGGCGATCTACAGGGATCTATTTGGCCTTGCCTTTTCCGGTCGGCCGTTTCTTTCCGCAGATCGCGGGAAGACACATGCAGCAACTTCCAAGTTGTCCCCGTTACCACAATTTACCGGCCAGTCGACACCGCGGGTCTGCATCACTGGGATTATCTGCAAAGGTTTCGCGCTCTTCTTTTGTAGCCAAACAAGCGCCCATCTCTTTCGCAATCCTTAAACGCGACTTTTTGGGCGGCTAAGGCCGCATCCAGGGGGGACGGTAGCGGTCAGTCAACGTAGTTGCAACCTCGTGCCTCGATCGAGCTGATCAGCTCGGCAGCCCTGTGCGGCCCTCTGCCTTGGCGTCTAGTCACCCGGGATGCTCCGCGAGACTTTTCCTGACTTGGCGCCGGCAGACAAGGTATCTCGAATCCATATATCTCCAGAAAATGGTCACTGGCTGCTCAGATCAGGACAATTTCGCATCGTCTCATCAACAGTCCATTGCTCCGGAACAAATACCAGCCGTAACGAGGGCTGTTGCCGAGCATCAGACCACTGGGCCCCAACAAGTCTTCCCCAGTTGCCACCTCGAGTTGGACAGCCGGACGTTGGGCTTTGCAGCGCCGCTAAAATCTCGGGGGCAAACAGCTCAAACATTCAGCGTGGGAAAAGTGGACTTGATGGGCCTTGTTTCACGGAGATGAATGTGCCATCTCGTGTGTTCGTGCTGTGCCAATGGAAATGCGTGACACAGCAATTGCATTTTGAGTTGTCGAAAGCCATTCTCCGACCTCGGCGCCATCCGCCAGTTGCACCAAGAGAGTGGGCACACGGTGTGTCTCTGAAAGATACACACAGTATGACGCCCCAAGCGGGGGATATCTAATCAATCAAAAAATTATCAATCAGCCCCACTCTGGCGCCAAGCCTGGCGTTTCCTACACTTTTCCTTTAACTCCGCGAGATTAGATCATCTGATAAGCGGCAAGCACAGCTCGCGTGGGATTAACCCGCATACATCAATCCCATGACGAGACTCACGTCCTGGCAGGCACAGACTGGCTCTAATAAGTACCAGACTTTCATTGTGCGCCGCCGGTAAGACTAGGAGGCCTTAACTTATCGTCTCCAAACTGTTTCCTAAATTCTTCAACTAAACTACAGATGGGAAAGCTTCCAGCTGCATTTAGTATCTGTTTCACTCACATGTGCGGGGTAACGATATTCCCAAAGCCCAAGAGAGCTCGCAACAAGGTGGAGCGGCAGCGACTCAACACCGCAGAGAACCGGAGCCTGCAGGCTCACAGAGCTCCCAAGTGATGTGTACCAGCACGCAATTTGCTTTGAGAGTGCAAACATTGCAGTCACAACACAGATACGTAATAAAACTTTGCTTAATTCGGGAAGTCCGAAGCAAGTCGAAGTCAGCTCCGTCATCGCTCATATTAGTTCAACTTGTGGGATGACGAGAGGAGCGACTTTGTCTCGCAGATCATACAGTTTAACCCCTTTAAAGCCTCTTGTGCAATTCAACACTCATATTGCATAATGATATCGAGGATCACGCTAATTGGGTAGGCCATCTCATGGTGTTAAAGAGCATTCTGGCTTGACGTGTGGCGTGGAGCAGTGACCGGGACTAACTCTTAGGTAATGCATCAGCCCAGGGTATGGGGCTATTGCTCGAAATGGCAACTGCTATCAACTCTCTCGTGCTTCGGACTCAAGTCTTCTATATACACGCTTCAGACTAATGTAAGCTTAGAATTGAGATGACTTCAAGAGCACTGGACCATCCTGTAAAAGTTTGTCTTGGTCAAGAGCTTCAATGATACGGGACATCGGGGGTCATGAGCCATACTGCATCTTTAAGAATTAAGATGAACCTCAGTCAGCGTCCTCCATTCAAAACGTCGATATACTGCTTGGTTCATATATATTTGTCTAGATGTTTGGTTGCTGGATGTATATGTTCTCGACGCTACTTTGACAAGTGGGCGTGACTTTGTTCTAAAGCCGATGCGAGGACTAAACGAGTGATATATCATGCGAAACTAATCTGCGACTGCATAGCCATCAGCCACAACATACACCTCATCTGTGTTTTACACCCACAACCTCAAACCACAAACCTCAACAACAGTCTGAAATCGGAAAAGGTATGTGATAAGAATCGATCCTCCTTCAGTTGACAAATGAACTTTTCATTCTATGTATTAAGTTTAGAGATCGCAAGTAAATTGCCAAGAACTAACGGCTAATCAAGATAGAGAAGAGATGAAAGTGATTTTAGACAGTCGGTCTGTTCATAATCATTACTGGAAGCCCGGTAACATCAACCCTTTTTTTTTGCCAAGCACATGTGCGATATACTCCAAGGGGCCTGGAAATCAGATCCTGCTTAGGCACACAGAATCGAGTGACAGATGAGAAACGTAATTATTTTGGCCGATCATCAACCAGCTAAAGATCCACGTGTGGTTCCGTTTGCTCCTCCACGGTAAAGCGTTTGAGGAGGCAGGATAGGTGGAAAAAAGAGGAATGATCCTGTCAAGATGGCCTGATAGTGGAGAAGAAATCTGTTCAACTCCTCTCCAATTGCAAAACTTCGGTTGTTCGAAGTTTGCTGGTCTCGGATAACAGGCTTCACCGGTGTCTATCCTTCCGTCTCTGCCTGTGCTGATAAGTAGAAGGATTCATTGGAATCGGTAGTGGTATACCGTCAAAGTCGATAGCGTTTCTTTCGCGTTGTTGCCAACAGAAATCGACAGCAGGAGTAACAATTCTGTCGAAATCCTCGGGAATAACATAGCCAACCATCGCGATGGCAGCATTATGTTCAACCGTGCAGAGTTTTGCGTAGTCAACTCGTGACTCCCTGGCCAACGTTTCCGTAATTTCAAATAGTCTTGCTCGCACTGGATTAAAGCCTAGTTTTGGTTCACCATCGAGGAGCTTAGGAAGATTTCGTTCATCGTGTATGATTCCATGAGTTTCGGGCTTGACTCCATCCTTTTTGCAAGCGCGGTAACTATAGGTGTATATTGGGCTGAACCCAAATGGTTAGCGGTGTTCACAGTCTATCAGTGTAGCAAATGGTGCTTACACGCAAACTGAATTGCCCGTAGACTTCGCGACCACTATGAAACGGCGAATCCCTTCCCACACCTCACCGATATCTGAGCGATTGACAGTACGGGGATCTGTTATGGCCCCACGGCCTTTGGGCTCATACCACTTGGTTTTAAATACCTACATGATCCGAAAGTTTGTGAGTAATTCTTTGCGATATTGGGCGGAAAGATAGCAAGGAACATACCAATCCGGGAACAAACCAGTCAGAGCCGAAAATATGAAACTGTGGATATGGATGATGAGACCTTCGACGACCAGACCCGTAATGAGTCCGGGGAGCCGCTGCTGCGTACGGAATGGCTAAGCCATTTGATAAAGGTTGTTCGTAGGCTGTCAGATTACTGCCGGCCTCATAACCTTTGACCGAATCTGCCAACTCTGCGGCAGCTAAGTCAACGGTACCTGGTTGGTGGTTCCTACAAGTCAGACTAGAATTATAAACATAGTCTCTCCGGATAGTTCTTACCTTGGTTCTCTCCAAGTTCTTGACTAGCAGATGTATTTGCACCGGTCAACTGCAATGCGGCCGCGTGCGTTAAATAGAATGGTTCCGCACAAGGAATATTTAGGGAGGAAGTCTCGTTAATTCCCGTAACCTCTCCCTTGACGCCTGCGAGGTGGGCTTGGTCTAAGAATGTTATATATAAGCTCATAGAACAATTAGAAACAGCAAAGTAAGAGAACTAAAGTTACCTCCGGTGGCATCAGATACATGACTGTTAGTGTCATCCTGCATGTACTGAGGTGCTGTGTTGCCCAAACTAAGGTTCGAAAACCCTCCCAAATCAATTGCACCACCTCGTGGTATAGTTTCGCTCCCGAGATTATAGTCTGGGATATCATGCTCATAGTCTCCTTTTGAGAATAGAAGCCCTTAGTAGGCGAAACGCAGGTAGAGCTCCAGAACAGATGGTATTTACCTTGCCTGGTTTGATTTACTTTGTCCTGGCTTCCATATTCATCCAAATGCTGCACACACCAGCCACTCGATGCATGCTTCCCACTGAAGGACATTGGGAGGAAAACTCCCGTAAAGCAATGACTTGAAATAAAACAATTTGGTCAACGGGGTTCCGTTAAAGAAGTGCTTTCACCACAGTAGTTATCTGATCAGTACGGAGAAAAACACCAAAGGAAAGTCTGAGTGAGATATATCGATTAAGAACGGGCGTGTTTGTGTGAGGGGATCTGTCCGGAACTGAAAGGGGCAGCGGTTATAGATGCGTGCAAATGCTGAACTGAATGTTGAGAGGTGATGTTTCTCGCTTTGGGAGCCTCTGTCCGTCTGGTAAGGCAGAGTGGACAGTTTTGTAGAGCCGCAGTCATACGGGTAAGCCTGGGCTGACCCCCGCTCTTAGTCTGGAATTTACAATTACTAGATCGAGGAGGCACTTTCTGGCAGGCAATAACCTACATAACATATCCCTTCTATTATCTTGAAGAGGGGCTGTGGCTGTTTCTTTTGTCTATGTTGCGGGCGGATGCAAGCATTATTGGCTAAGAGAAAAAAAGGCTCGTGACGCCCTCCCCTCTCGTTCCGAAAAAGCCAGGTAGGTGTGGTACCAGTGCATTGCAGTAAATATTAGGGGGGGTCAGTTGAGCCTTCGTGCCCGCTTACCCGCAGCCGTTAGTAGTTAACTTCGGAGGACATGCCCATCTGAGTGAAGAAAAGATACCACGAGGATGCTTCTAAAGAAGGTAGATGGTAATGCAATCACAGAAAGGATGTCAGTGCCTGTACAACCTTGACTTCCCCAAAAGAAAAGACCCAAAAGAAAATGTAAGAAAATTGGATGCATCATGAAACCCGTTTCATAGGCTAGAGACACTTGCAATGAGGTGCAGTACTTGGGGTTGTAGGTGGATTGGGTGGGCGTTACCGTTCTTATCGGGCTCCAATGCAGTTCCGGAATCATGGAATGCTATGATACAGACTCCGAACCTACACAGTTCTCCGACAGAATAGGGTCCCAAGTCAGATACTCCAGGGTGGTCTGCGGATCTTACCACTTGGCATAAGTGCCCAGCCTAGAGTGTTTGCAAAAAGGCTAAACAGGTTGGTTTTGTGCTATTGTCAACGTGGATAGGTGAGAATGCGATAGTGATACAGGTCTTTGCACGGATATGATAGGTGTTCGCTGCAAGTTTGGGCAGAACTACACAATATTCTACTAGAAAGAGAAAATCGGTCAAGACTGGGTGGGAGGTTGGGTTGGTTTGGATGTATCCCTTCGCAGATTCTGACGGGTGACGATCCGCGTGACCCACTTGGACGTTACCTATAGGCTGCCATGTCCAAGCACCTCAGCTGAGACCGAGCCTTTGTCGGCCCGACCCGATTATTGGGGCCTTGAGTTCAGATTATCTGCTTTGGTATTACCAATGTCCTCAATAAGCGACAAGTGTGCATTGTAGGCAGTTCCTCGCCTGCATTCATCCCAAACACCTCTAGAACTGCCACCTCAACACTTCACACTCTCCTCATACTTTTATCCTATCGCATGGAACTTGAAAGTGGTTCACCACTTATATTTAAGCGCTATGGATACTTAGCATACAACACAGCATGGTTGACGCGTATTAGCGCCAAGAAGAGACCCCGGCCAAACTGACAACTGCACTGCTGGGAATGCCTTCTAGAAGTGTATTTCGTGCCATTTCCACGCCCAGGGAGGAATTCGCAAGATAGCCGATCTCTTCGAATCTAATCGCCATCACTAGAGTTGCTGCATCTGAGACAGAATAGAGACCATACCTGAGTTCAGTGTCTGCCGGTCCTCCGCAAGCGACAAGTTGACCCCAAAAAAGAAATGCTGGCAAGCGCTCTTGTGGATATCGTCTGATTCTACTAGACACAACGTGGGAATGAAATGCAATCACATTCTGATTGACTTGTGGGGATAAAGAGAGATGAACGTATTTGATCCAGAGAGGAATTAGGACCAATGTCCGGAACTATGCCTTGTTGGTGTTACAGTTCAGTATCTTTCAATGTATTGTAAGTACCCGATACAACAAAGGTATGCATCTTCAGAGCTCACGTTAATAACCCCTGCTACAGGACACTGCGACCAATCCCTGAACGCCTTTCATAATGATAATGTGCCACTTCATCGAGCAAATGGCCCCAGCCTGCAACACACCTTCTCTTCTTCCCGCGACTATCTACACCATAATGTGAGCTGTACCAACTGAGCAAGACGCTGCGCGTCCCCTTAACATTTTCAAGAAGACAAACTTGAAATCTTGAGTTATCGATGTGGATCTGCATCCTGCAACCGTTCACCAGGCCGAGTCTTCTCCCAGGAAGTAGCGACGTGTGCAACAACAACGGCGACTGATGTCGCTACGCAGGATGGATCCATTATTCATACCACCCGTTTATCCTCCTCTTCCTGTCCGCCCTATTCCTCCTCCGCCGCCGCCGCCACCGCCACCACAACCACCTCCCTTGTCTGATTCATGCGCTTCCATGCAACTACATGAAAATACATCTGATGGGCCTTATCACGAAGACCGAAAAATCCGCTATCCATCACCACAGGACACAAGATGTACATCTCCAGCTGTCGCTCTAATACAGCCCGGTCCGACCAAGCCCAGAATCCCCTCAATCTGGTTCCGTGTTGCGGGATTAGTCGCGTTCGTCGTTGTCAAGTTATTGGGAGTCAGACGTCGCGCAAAACGTCACAAGATATGGGAATTAAGGCGAGTCATGGCTGCGAGACGAGAGGAGTTGCGCAGCCTTCGCCGCGAGAAAGATCTGGCAGACAATGGCTTCATGCAAGCTGTTCGAGAACGCTTGATCACTGAAGGAGAGTATGTGATCTTGCCAGTCAAAGAGATCCAACAGCATTTCGAGCGAATGCAAGCAGCACGAAACGTCTATTGTTCTGCCGAGTTGGCCTACGAAGCAATGGAGCAAGAACTTGAGACGGAAGAGCAGGAGCTAACGAGAATGGAGACGAGTCTTCCAGCCTTACATGGAGATCCATTGGCGAGGCATCCAACTGCAGTACAAGATGATAATAGTTTGAACGACCAAGCCCAAGAGGAGAACTCAAGCGCAAAAGACCAGTCATCACTTCGCACCCCGGACATCCTACTTGGGATCTCCGCTGAACTGGAAGATGATATACATCCCCTTTATGGTCAGCTCCTAGATGCTGCTGCGAAACTCAACTCTGCAGAGGACTTCTGTGAAGAAATTGAGGTCGACCGCGAGCGACTTTTGTCCGATCTGGAACGGCAGTTCCTCTTGCAGAAGCACTTGACAGGAGACAATGTTACTGACGACGACTTAAAGTCTTTCCGATCATCACTGGTCAATATTCCTGATACGATGAAGGAGTTCGAGGCACGCTTTGGACTGTCAATCACTCAGGGAGATTACGAGTTCCTCCGCGACTATGAGAGTTTGGCCAAGGAAGCACGCGAAAAGGTCGACCAAGCATCACGACGCCTCACATACCTTCGGGAGCTGTGCATGAGTAAAGGAGTGATGCGCAAACATCCCACATTCCAAGAGGAGGTTGCCATATTTTCAAACGTTCCTGACTGGTCCCCACATCCAGATGACGGCATGATTGACATTGGACCAACACACCATCTTCTTCACTCCCATCTTCAGCGTGCTCAACCTGCTCACGACCCTTTCAAAACGTCTCCTGGTTCTGTTAAACCAAGCGCACTTGCTCATCCGCTGTTCTCAATCCTCATGTCAAATCCCACCTATATCCTCCAACTCCTTTCCCCCATCAAGGCATTAGCACGAGTGCTAGCGCTGCCCAAAACAGATCCAACCACGGTACAACTTCGTGCTGAGTGCATGAAAGAAATTGGTATTTTGAAGCTGATGAAGGCTTCCGTTAAAAACAAAGTTGACTTTGTCAACCAATGGTTGATGCACCGTGTACGTACCTGCCGTCTTGAGTGCATGGTGCTGCTTGCCACAACCCAGCTTGTTTTTCAAAAAGCCAGCAGACGCCTAACTAATCTACGACGCTGGCAAGAGGAGGTGTTATACTGGTGGCCTAAAGACGGTGCCGCACATGGCAGCTATTGGGATGAATGGCATGGTAGTCTCCCTGTCAGCTCTAACAGTCAGGAGCAGAGTGTCAAGAGCTGCATGGAAAATAACAGCGTGGGCATGCCTGAAAAGGATAAAAGGACGGATGATGGGACCATTACCTACGACTCACCACTCAGTTCGTTCATGGCATTAAGCTCTGCCATCCAGGTGGAACGGACAGAGGAAAGGGCGGACGATGTCCCAACAGCCATACCATCTCCGACAGACCCAAATCGTTCTGGGGATAGAAGGGTGGCTGACAACTCATCTCCGAGTTCAGTTATGGCATCACCGATTACCATCCGTGAAGAACAGACAAATGTGAGCACAGAACATGCACTTACTTCGGGACATACGCATCACAACGACAATGACAGAAACGTAACCAACAGTTCTCCGGCGAGTTCAGTTAAGCCGCCACATCCTGTCATTCAGGACGAAGAACGCACAGAGATTACAGCGCAGCATGTTGAGACACCTGCAGCAGCGGTGGGAAATCTCCAAAACGAGCTATCCGGTACCGAGAATGGGTATTCAGATGTGGGAAGCTCCATCAAAAAGACAAACCCCGACGCTGATCAGCATCAAGGGATAGCGGGCCGCCATGGTCAACACAAACCTCCGCCCGATTTCCATTTAAGAAAACTATGGAGATCGGTTGTTCGGATAGTGAGGAGTGCTTTCCAGAACTGAGGGAACAGATTCGGTGATATTCCCCAGTTTTCTTGATCAAGCTCGGAGAATCATGGCATCACTGTTTACCAATATGTCCCCCACAGAATGACAGCAAGGGACGTAACAGGAAGAACCAGCCGCTGAAATACATGGCTGCAAGAAGTGTGGTCAAGATGGATGCCTATCAAGCAAGACTCGAACTCAAAGCCTGTCATCCGAAGCCTTTCGTTCACATGTTGCGTTTTGATATATCATTACTAATTGTCGCTTCGGTATTTACGGGCTTAACTCTGTTTTATCTTCTATTTTGCCCTTCTATCGACTGTATTCTGCATTTTACCTGCTACCTTTCCCATGTAACTGTTTACTGGACGTACTGAGCGGAAAGAAAGTCGGGTCAACGAGACATAGAGAAGAATGATTTTGGGAGACTAGGACTTCATTGGTTAAATCCAGAACAGCTTTGCATATGCGTCAGGTTTGGAGTTTGAATGGCCAGGAATAGGGGTTAACATGCTTGATATCTACCTAATTAAACCCCATTAAGCTCTTGACTTTGTCGACCCGAATCACGAAACATTCGAGTTCCCACTGGATATTCCCTGTTTTGTCCTTCTTCAAGGCTCATATTAACTTGTCACCCTTGCTGGCAGCTGCTTCAACATCCTATTTACCAAGAGTTTGATCGTTACGTTAGCCCCTGGCTTTTTCTGTGACGTTGCACAGATAAGGCAACAGGAACTCAAGGCTCTATGGACCTTACAAGGAAAACTTCATTAGGAGTTTCTTCACTCAATTTGCTTAAACCGAAGTCGAGACATTAACTTTTTTGTTCCAGAGGCTATCTACTCTGAATCTCTGGGTCACGAGACAGTCTTTGATGCAGAGTGTGGCGCACAGCATCTAGCAGAAACACATTCTGCTTGCTGCATTTTAAGCAGCTTGAGTCAATAGCGTGCCGCATTTCCTCATCCGTCCTGACAAATTAGCTTGTTGACAGACCTCCGCAGAGATATGAGAGCCACTAATCTCTTGCAAACAGCAGCACGCGTGCTGCCGCCCCCAAGCCGCCAAATATGTATAACCTTGTCAAATGGCGTGTAACGTTATTGGTTTCACTCTCATTGACATGGGATAGCCATGCACCAGTCGGGGCTAGCTCCTGCATTTTCCAACTCGCTGTTTTAGTACTGTGGCGCATTCCACGGGCATGGTTGTTGCATCAGGGTCCGAACATCTACTAATAGGTATACTTCCGACATCTTTTCCGATGGCGATCATTCAGAGATCCCCAAGAGAAATCCCTGCTTGGAGTCCCGTAGAGCAGCCTAGTCGCATGAATACTGAGTTTGATGGAGACGCTCACAGGGAGTCTGTGACAAGAACCTCCAACTCTAGATGTCAGAGAACGTGATTGTGCAAGTCCTTTCTGTTGGGCTTGTGCAACATGCAAGCCTCGAGCTTTGATCTTCAGGTCTCACGGTCTCGTAGCCTCTTTATGCAGGACCTGAAAACTTGTTGATGGATTGTGGCACGACAACTTGTGATTTCGTTGGACGGCGGCACAGGCGGGCTGCTGCCCGAATTGCAAACCAGTGAAAAGAGGAGGTGGAAAACAGGGCGAATAATTTGATGTTGTATTACCCATCCTTTTTATTAGCCAATGGTTCACAACCAATGAAAAGATATGTATCAAGTGTGTTTACAGGTAAGTCCTTAGGAGCCTGTAAGTTTGCAGGGAATTTCATACTATTGGACATACTAGTACACGTTCCCAAGCCTTCACGCCAATTTCAGTTCAATTGTTCACTATGAGGAAGGTAAACATGACAAGTTATCGCTAAGTTCTGCTCGATATGACACAGGAACGCTGTCCGTAGACCTCTCCTGGCATCGTAAGAGACCTGAGAAAACGGCATCTGCCGACAGAATTCCCTCTCACATTTTCTCAGATCTCCTGAGAAATCATTATATACCTCCCTCCAGAATAAACTTTGAAAAGCAAGTGACTATCACTTGCAACCCCCATGCCCACCGTCCTCCTTTACTCCGTCAAGGTTCCAGACCTGCCGAGGGAACGAGATGTATGACCCTCAGAACGTTTCCATGCTGATCTTCACCTTTTTTGCTGCGAGTTGCCGCGTCAACGATGCGAGACTCCGTTTCCTTCCTAGTCCCAGCTTTTGCTCCAAAACTTCCTGAGCATCATAAACGTTATGAGTACCGTGGCCAAAATATTCAGGGGCGCTCCACCGCTGGTTCTTCAACCTGGGCGGGATGCATCGGTAGTTCTTCCACGCAGGATGGGCGGATATATTTCTGTTATCAGTCTTGATCAAATGACACCGCCGAAAGTTTTGGACTTCGGCTTTGTCGGTCGCCATGTTGGTTGTAGAAGAGATAGGCGTAGAACGATATGAAGGGGCGACGGAGGATGTCAGACTGTCAGTTTTGCTTGTGCTCGAGGATGCATCTCCTTGGTACCTGTAGCTAGAGTCATCATTGTTGCGAAACCCAGTGAATGCTCCTGCAACGTCCAAGGTTCCCATGGGGGGCAAGATCATTGGCGATCCAAAAGGAGAAACTGGAACTGCCTGAAAGATGCTCAAACGACCAAGAGTTTCGCTCCAGCTCAACTTTTCTGATATCTCCTTTGTCTTTTCGAAGAATGCCTTGAAACCTCTTTTCTTCTTAGGCCCTTCGAGTCCATCTTTCTCAGCATCCCCTCCACGTAATTCCAGGTCCAATGAGAAATCCTTCATTCTCAGAGCCCTTCTCTTCTTCCGTTCTCTACGGCCAATGGTATTGGCGTTGCAGCCACCTCGACGATGTCCATGCCGATGTGGACGACGATACTGACCATTTCGCCGAGCCCCAGCCTCATAGGACGCGAGAATCACTCTAGCAGCGTAGTCCGCACTCTCCTGTCTGTCCTTCCAGTACATGTATTCATCAACTGGCTCTTCACGCAACAAATAGCAGCAGTTTTCGTCTTCACATGAATTCAATCGTCTGGCAGCAGCAACATTCTTGAACAAACTTGTCCTCATGGAACGGAAGCCCCAGCCGTTGAATGGGGTGTATCCCATGGTTTCCGAAGACTTGGTTGTTGAATCCAATCTCGGTGCAGGCTCTTTAAGGTTCTTCTTATCATCGACCGAGCGCAACCGCACGGACAACACTTCTTTGAGCCCCGACCCTTGATTCTCATGTGCCCCATTATTCGATCCAACGGTCTTTTCTTTAGTATCCTTCTCGAGCCCGAGTTCTACAGCCTCGGGCTCATCAAACCAGCTATTTTGCATTTCTAGCCATATCTCCTGCTGTCGAAGGGCCTGGTGACGCGATTCTCGCCGCTTCACTGCCTCGTGTATGCGTAGATGACGGCAGTGGCGTTGAAGTTGTCTGCCTCGAGGAGATTCGTCGCTTTTTAATGCTAGGATTGCTGATGATCCGCTGGAGGGGCTGTCAGATGGAAGTTGTGGGCGGCACATATCTGACTGTTGAGATTGAGACTTCAGTGTTACGGGCGAAAGTGACTTGTCTGGAGTTGAGGCGGAAGAGCCGGGCGAACCAGACGATTCGGAGGATGGGAATGGTGGTGGGGGAGGGCAGTCATCGTCACTGTTTGTCGTGTAGCTCAGGCTCTGTTTGCTGTCAGGGTTGATATTAAGAGCAGCATTGACTGCAACTGTGGGAAGGTGGATAGCAGACATGATGAGTGCCAGGGACTTAATGTATGAAATGCGTTGAAGACGGTGCTAAGTGTAATACTATACCTATACGGATATAAGTAAAGGAAGCATTGATTGTGGTGGCGTTCGAATACCTTCAAAAGACAAGCCGCTTCAAGTCCACGATGGCTCAGAGGAGGATGATCTTACTCACAACTGTTTGAGAACGGCTCCATGACGATGGGAATGGCAGGTTCAAGGGATCTAAGGCAGAAGGGACCTGCCCCGTAAGAACAACGACGAATTGGTTCTGCCATAGTGGGAAGTTGCTGCTCTCTGTCAAAGTAAACTAGGGGCTGATGTCAAAATAAGACACTTTGGGGATATCAAAAGCGGAATAGAAATGGCGACCTAATTGGGCAAACTTCCGCTCTTGCCTTTGTAAAAGGATGCTATTCAAACCTATCGAGCACACACGCCGTGGCTTGAACAACGCCAACTCCAGAACGCCAGAACATGTGCTACCTGAGAACGGTACAATACAAAAAAAAAAAAACATAAGCTTGCCTCGAGGAAACTATTGCCTGTCTTCCTCACCTTCGTCATCAACATCCTCCACTGTCACCGCTCTTGGCCCTCTTTGGCCTTCGCCCGCGGTGCCATTAACTTCGGGACGGCTTTGTGGTTGGACATTGCTGTCAGACGTAGCTCCATTGGCAGTCGTACTCGAGAGTTGGCCCCCATCATTGCTCTCTCCCTGGTTTGTCTGGGAACTTGGTGTCAACGTGCCTTGAGCCCCAGAAGGCACTGTGAACCGGCCACCAAAAAGCTGTGCCGATCCTCCCCAAATTGGGGCTACTGGTGTAGGCGCAGCCACAGAGGGTGAGGCAGATAATTGTCTCTGTTCTCCGCTGTCCACAGCGGTACCCGATGATTCTGACGTACGGGAAGGCTCCGGGGGGGGATTTTCCGTTGTCCTCTGTTCTACCGCTTGTCCAGATGGGCCATTCTCAGCACGTGCTGGGCTAGTACCTTGAGACTGAGAGTTATTCGGGGCTTGAGGAATCAGGAGTTGCATGATTTCCTGTTGATTCATAACAGAAGCTTGTCCAGCGTTTTGGGGACCGTCTGATGTTGGATGAGCCATGTCCATACGCTGAAGGGGGAGTAGAGTCCATCCTGGAGGGATAACCACTCCTTCGGGCAGATCAGGGCTGCCAGATGGGATAGGAGCCACTTGTGCAGTGCTAACATGCCTGGTGACAACGGCAGAAGCCTGCCTTGGCCCCAATGGGTACGAGGCATGAAGCTGAGTAAACGGATATGTAAATACCTGTTGAGGTTGTGGAATATGCAAAACTGGATTTGGAGAATTCGTAGTAGTATTCTGTGTTGATGGCTGGTGACCCCTCGACTGTTGCTGCTGCTGCTGCTGCTGCTGCTGTTGTTGTTGTTGTTGCTGTTGCTGGCGGAGACGGGTGATCTCGTTCATTAGGGCGTTCAAGTATTGCAACTCCTGAGCCGCGTTATTGAGGTTTGCCAGCTCCTGTCGCACCTGCTGCCCGAGAGTCAGGAGCTGAGTACGCAAGTCATCGAGCGCTGGGATTAGGCTGCCGGTGTTAGGTGCAGTTGCTTGTGGTGCGGGTACCATCGGCGTCGGCACAGGAGGATTTGGAGCATTAGGAATCATTTGCAATCGTTGGGCCATCTCCCCAAGTTCCTCGACTCCTCCCTGAGCAAAACCGACCCTAATAGGACCCAGGTTGAACATTCTAATGTTACGGTTCTGGTTGTTAGCCCGTGGGTCGGGTGCCCCAGGGGCTTGTGCTGGCCGGTCACCGCCAGGAACCTGACCGCCGTTATTGGCTGGCGGCTGAGCTGGTTGGTTTTGGCCAGCAGGGAGATTGAGCCCAAGTCTAAATACCATAGCGTTACCATTTACAACAGCCGGTTGCTGTCGCTGTTGGGTTACGGGGCGCCGGCAAGTGGGACAGACTTGTTGACGTTCCAGCCAGCTCTTCAGACAGCCGAAGTGCAGCACATGGCCGCAAGGCAGTTTCTTTGCGCGACTGCGCTGCACCAACGTAGAGTCGTTGGGATCCCACGGTCGCATCTCTTCTCGGCAGATGATACATGTGTCCTCCCGTTCGAGTTCTTCAGCAGTGGCGTCCGGGTACTGATCCATATGCTTTAGCGCCTGACGGTAGCGAATGACAGCGTGGAGCCTTTTCAAGAACGATCTGGTTGTCATGAACCAATCCCTAATGATATGAATGGGGAGGCCATAGAATCTTAGGAGGACGAGGAAGAAGGCCGTGTAAATACCAAGCTTGATGAGGTCTGAGACAGTCCCGGAGTCAGTTGGAAGACATCTAAAAAGGAACTGGATGATACCAACCTGCAAGCAGATCCAAAATAAGAACCCATTGGCCTTTGTTTTCCCAGCCAGGAACTTCGATGTCCATCTCATCAATATCATTCTCGTCTGGCAAGGGCTCGTTGTCGGCCGTCGATGCACCTTCAGCGTCCCTCCGTCTGAGAATCTCAGCCCGCTGTTCCCTAATGCGGCGACGTCTCTCCTCCAGGCGCTGGCGGGTCTGCCTCTTAATAGCTTGCTGCTCAACCAAGGAGAAGATGTACCGGGAGGCAGTGTGGAGTGAACTAATGGTCAAAACAGCAAACTCAAACAAGAACATAACCATCATAGTAGGACGGGCTTGTTGGATCACTGCTCTAACAGTGTAAGTGAGGAGCCAGATGTCGTAGGCGATACTGATGAAGAGCGAGATGACGAGTCGTGTATGGAACAGTCGAGGATTGGCCGGGGGTTGTTGCTCCAAGACCTCTACGCGGCCTTCCCCAATCCAGCCCCAAACCTTGCCCGTGACGAGAGCTGTGAACATGACGAGGAAAAAGGCACCGACTTCATCGCGGAAAACAGTCATCGCGAGGCATGTCTCCGTGACAGCGAACCAAGCCTTTTCGTAGAGCTGCTCGATTTCAGTGGCACGGAGGGGGCCGAAGCAAATCCGTTGGAGTAAATACATGAAAGTGGTGTAAACGACGAGGACCAAGTTAATCAAAACCTATGACATCGCCGGTGTTGTCAGAATAAGTTGATGATAACAACAATGGCAGGGACGCTAAAGGGGAGGCACACCATTAATGAGAAGTTGCTTTGCGAGAGATGCACCATCGCAGAATAGAAGTTGGAGCGCTGGTAGAACGCGGACGTAACCACAGCGGCCGCGAGGGCCGTGGAGGCCTAATCAACCAAGACATGTCAGTTCAGCATCATACTTCAACCCGAGAAGTGATATTCCGTCGACTTTGACAAGAGAGTGACAAAGAGAGAAGAGGAGGGGAATCACAAAGGTCGAACATACCCCTGCGTACCAAGCTAGCCGCATCTTCATCAGCCCCTCTATCAAAGGTGAGGCAAGGGCAGACGGTCAAAGTGGTGTTGAGAGAGTCAGCCTGAAAATCAGGTGTCCATGGTGTTGGCGCAAAACTTCCAATGGCTGCGTTCCGTACAAAGAGCTGATGGCAGCGACAGGATGGGATGACGGATGATGGAATTCAATTGTTGCCACGTTAAGGTTAGTGAGCTTGGGGGACACAGGACCCAGTGTCAGCTCCCATGAAACATCGATCAGCCAACCGATAAGGAATGACGCACTTCACTAGCCACAGGCAGAGACCCTTTGGGTATGAAACCCGGGTCACCTGTGAGGCTGGAGTGGCGGTGCTGCCCCACTCATCGGCTTATTGCTGTCCTGTACTTGCACCGGGCTACATGCGCACTTCTTCCCAGCAACACTTTTGGTGGTCTTTCCCAATACTGCGATCCTGAGGACATGTGACAATGCATGTGACGACGGTGTAATCACTCAAAACTAACCTTGAGTAACACTACGGCTAACACATCAATAGTATCATTTTCTGCTCTATAAAGAGAAGGCATCAGGATAATAGCGCAGTCTGTACACTGCAGGTTGCTTGCAGTACTTTGATGGTATTCTTTCTCATGGGTTTTGTTGATCGGACTGTGTAACTTTTCGCCATGAGTTCTCTTCCAGCCATCCTCACGCCATCGCTGCTCTCTTCGATCCGCAATACTCCCAATCTGCCAAGCAACACATGGTATCTGATTGCAGCAGCCACTCTCACTCAGCTCAACCGGCCCGATGAAGTCTCTAAGATCTACCAACATGCTCTGAATAACGGTTCCGATCATGCCGAATACGTTTTGAGTTACGACGAACAGCTCAGAGTCACCCGTCGACTGCGTGAGGCTTTGATCAAACTCACCGCCATAGGCGGTGTCCCCAGGGTATCTTCAGCCTCCTTTCTCTAACAAGGGGCACGGCGTGCTAAGTCGGACCTGGCTGGCTGATTCTTTGCCCTCCTCCATCTAGACAATCAACGCCCTGCAGGAATTGAAGAAAGTGACTCCACAGGAGCTATTGGACGAACCTGAAGTTACGTCCCCTACAAACCGGCGTTCGGAGGTGTTTGAAACTCCCACCTCAGAAATCCTCCAGCGTGGCCAGAGCTTCTTCGACAGGCTTTATGGCAAGGTTGCGCCTAGGGTCTTACGGCAGATGTTCCAGTCTGGGACAGAAGACCTTGGGTTGGTGGCTCAGCTTATGTATGGCTACATTCTGAGCAACACCACTTTGCTTAGCGCGGCAGAAAGCTCATTTGTCATGATAGCTGGTTTAATCCCACAAGATGTAGGTCGTCTTCATCTTTCCTTAATCTTGTGATAGCTGTTCTGACTGCAAACAGGTGCCCCTTCAACTCAAGGGGCATCTGCGAGGTGCTCTCAACGTTGGAGCAACTGTCGAGCAGGTCAGAGCTGTCCGAAAGGTTGCAATCGAGATCTGTGAGGCCTCGGGGATGAGAATGCTTGACAGCAGCAGCCTTGCGGGCTTTGGTTGGAGAAGCGAGATCGTTGATCTTAAGGTCTAAACGATCTCTACACGTCCTTGTTTGAGTGAGCAGATACCCGTCCATATTACCTTGAATGTAAGTCAGCCCGATCTTCCCGGTCTCATATTATCGATTCTGTAGTCAGGCAATGGCCTGCTCACAGAAGAAAGTGGCTCACTGTGCATCAAGTATTCTAATCAAGGACACTCCGATAAATGGTGCTGAGCTCAATGATGCCCTCCTACCCTTCCCTCTCCACCCCCAAAGGAAGTGGAATTCTTTTTGGAATGGGCATAAGGACGTTTCAAACAAATCTGTAACTTTGACCCCTCTTTCTAAAGACAAGCGTGTCACATAGCATGGATATCCAGCAGATTTACTGGATCCCAACATAATGGCATTGCTGACCCAATTGCATTCTGCTATCTCAACCGTTGCCTGGGGATTTATGGGACAAAGTTACATGAGATCATCTGGGCGATATCCTCAAGATATCCGATATTCAACACGGTGATCGCCAAAATACTCTTCCTATCTTCTTCTTTGTTGATATATAAGATGGGTGTCAGCATGAAGTCGATGATAGAACTACCCTGTAAAGAAGCAGTGCCATAGCCTGAGCGTTACTGGATCAAGCAAAGCTGTCTACGACTTGCCAGCTAAAACACCCATGTACCATCCAGGCCACACAGATGCAGCATCTGCATGGAAATCAAGCCCGGAGGCCGCTCATTCTCACTTGCATAACTTCCCAGCCCGTGATTCGGCAGACCCCGAGGATCTTTCCCAAGACGGCGATAAATCAGACGATAGCCGCGCGGAGTGGAGTTCAACGCACGTTCAGCTCAACCTCTTTTCAAGGGACGCTTTGCCTGGAACAGCTGCGGCTGAACAACATGCCTGGAACGATCTTCAGGGTATATATTCATGGCCCCCCAAGTTTCCTATGTTTCCCTCGTCTTACTGACTCCTGTTCTCCTGGCCGCCGTTCTCCGTCGACTTACGTATCCTCTTCAACACCCCAATCGCCAGCCAGCGCTTACGCACACTGATGCTCTCGATGCCTCGATCCCACGCCCACGGCCGATCCATGCCATTGCAATCGCGTTCCCAGAGATACTCAACTTCGAGACCAACCGCTGCCAGCGCCTCCTTGTCAAAAAATCCACGCATCTTCTGCCGTCCTGTGTGAAACCCAGCAACTACCCAAGCACGTGCATTCTCATCCTCGTTCAGGAACCACTCGATCGACCGCCTAAGATTTTCATGCTGCCAGGGCATCCACAGACAGTCGGCAGAAATTACGCGGTCGAATGCATGCCAATTCTCCTTCGCCAGCGGCGTGTCAAACTCGCCCCAGGCATGTCCCGCTACGAGAACATCTGTGGTTTCAGGATCGACAGCAAATCTCCCCGAAGGGGCGTTTTTGGCCTGAATCGCGCCCTTAACATTCTCCTGCAGTGTTTTGAGCACCGGCTTCGAAGGATAATCCGTGATCACGACCCGCCGAGCACCAATTAACCCGGCCATGATCGATGGAAGGGCAGTGCCTGCTCCTAGCTCGATGGTCGACAGCCCCGTGATATCGAACAAAGAGACTGGAGGACCGAGATGCCTTCTTTTTAGCTTCTTTAGGTCTTGATCATCCGTGCTAGTTGCCTCGATGCTTGATCCATCATTTGCTTCCGACCCCATGAGTTCTTCCGATGGCTGAGGCAACGACAGCCCCAATGTACCAGCCTCAATCAATTCTGCCAGCAGCAGCGACGAGTTCCACAAGTAGTGGCTGAACAGACGGCGATCACTGTCATTTTCGACTTGGGCCAGTGCCAGCTGGATTGGGTTTGGGAGGTACGGCGACGTGTAGAGGAGACCATGGTGTGAGTCGCCGTGCTGGTTGGTCACATCATCCGGAAAGACGACACCTAGTGAGTCACTGAGGAGGTCCTCAGGGTCGGAGGTCTCAGGACCGGTGAGGGAGATGCGAGATATCAGGGACATAGGCTTGCTTTGGGGGTTAGGAGGGTGTTTGTGCTGTTTGAACACTGCGACTGTGTTGGAGGGATGAACCTTGCACGTCAAGAGTGGAGTGGTGTTAACGATAAGTTTCTAGAAATAACGTCAAGGATGTGGAGGCAAACGATTGCGATCAGTTCAGACGACGAAGGCCCAAGGTAAGTCGTGCGTGTTAAAGTTCAGGCAAACGTGAAGTGCAAGATCTCTTGACAACCCGGGGACGTACCATGAGCTGCCCCGCACATCACACTTTCTCCTCCCACTTGGGTTCCGTGCTTCAATTTCGTGATTAAACTCCCTTGAGATTCTTTCCAGGAATTGGCTCCCTCAAATGGCAGATGTGGAAAAGTCAGTGCAAGTCCGTGATATTTTCTGTTGTTCACGAGCCCCGCAGCAGATGCGAGGAAAATGTGGCTTTAAACTTGTGCTAACGGCGGGGCATATCGTGAGGGGATAAGTATCCGCAGAGATGGTTCCATCCATCTTCCTCTGTGGATCCCTAGCCTGTATCGCAGGAAAACATTGCCAAACCATTTATCCTCGACACATGTGGGATCAGGAAGCCTAACCTATAGAGAGGAAACAGTATCTACAAACGGTTCACCTAGCATATGACAGATGCTGGTATTCCATATCTAGCTTTAATGACAAAGAATTGAATCGTGCAACCTAATCAGAGATCGCAACATCAACCCAATGGAAAATGATTTCCATCATCCCTGGAACTCATCAGAGAATAGTGAAGTTCACTTGATGGAGAGAGGCAGCTTGGGCACAATCACACTCCCAAGGATGCTTAGATAAATATCACTTTCACTGTTTACCCTTCGAAGTGTAATCCGGAGCTCATGAAGCAGGCACCATAAAAGTACTTCAAAACCAGGTAAATGTATTCATATCATTAGAGCCCTACCAGATTAATTTCTATGAAATTCCCTCCCGATATTCAAAGAAACCCCTCTTCAAGAAGCCCTCGTTATAAATCCCTTGCCTGATGGTATTTCTCTGCCCTTGTGGATAATCCTAGCCTTAGTCCTCCATGACACCTCCAAAAGAAGATAACACAGCCCACATGGGGGCTAGCCGCTCCATAGGTTTTTTGTACATGGTAAATGTACATAATACAGCTGTGTATATGTAAAGATAAGGGTATCGAATGAAAACAAAGAAACCAGATTGATGAGTATGGTACTATTTACTGGGCAACGACGGCCACCTCAGAAGACTTCTGTTGTTGCTCCTGCGGCTTTTGCTCGTCTTGCTGCTTTGTCTGCTTGTCCGCAGACTGCTGCAAGCTGAGCTCAAGCATCAGATTCATCTCCTCCTTGGTCGGATCGTCCGAGATCCAGGGGCCCTTCTCCTCATCGGTGGCGTTGAGGAAACCCTCGGCGCGCTTGAGGGTCTGCAGGTCGAGGTCGGTGATGTAGTGCTTCTTGTCCTGCAGCCGGATGCGCACCTCCTGCTCGGTCGAGAGCATCATGTCGTCCTTGACCAGACGCCTTGGCCCGTCAAAAACGGTCAGCACCCGCTTCTTAATGGTCATCTGGCCCTTGTCGAAGCCCCATGACTGCGGGTAGTTTTGCCGATTCTTGCGGGACCGAGGCTTGATCAGCGGGACACCGCCACGAGAGTGTGTCATGCCACGCGACTTTTGCACACCATTTGGTGGGTTATTTGGCTTCGTCTTCCGGGTTGGCGACATCACGCCGGGTTTGGAAGAACGCCTCGACATATCATCGCCCTCGAGATCCTCCATGTGCTCATCCTCTCCATCCTCCTCCGTGTTTGGAACCACGGTAGTTACGGGAAGGTTGTTCTTGGTAAGCGTCTTGACAACCTCGGGGTCATTCTCGACTTCGGCTAGCCGCTTCGCGTTGACTGCCTCGGCCGGATCCTCTTGCTGTACGATACGCAGGACGCAGTCGTCGAGGTGCTCGTAGAAGTCCTGGGCGTTGCTGAATGTCTCCGAGCAAGTCGAGCACTTGCCTGTAGCATCAGGAGCATAGCCTGATGGCTTAGTGCTGTTGTTGCTAGAGCTACCCTTCTTACGGCTGTTAGGAGGAGTCTGCTCAACGCCGTGAACGGCAGTCAAGTGCCTCTTGAAGACATCGGCGCGGTTAAAGGACTTCTCCGCGGGAGAGCCGGAACCAGGGCAGAAACCGCACACCATAGTTCCCTTGTAGTGGGTGAGGGTGTGACGATTCTTGTCGTACCTGAGTTTAGGTTAGTTTCAAGTTGTTTGCCAGTCAGAATGCCAGTGCTAATCTTACTTGCGTGCGAAGCCCTTAATGTGATATTCGCAAGTGACGATAGGGCACTTCTCCGGCCGCTCGCTCTGGTGAGTGAGCATGTGCGCCTTGAGATCCTTGAAGTACTTGCCGCAATCGGGGTGCGGGCATCGTTGCTTCTCCCTAGACTCGTCGCCGCTATAAGGTTGCTCCGTCGAGCCATTTGACTGAAAGGATATCAGGCTACCCCGCCGTTGATCAACGGGGGGCTGGAAGGGCGAGTAAGGGTGCTTGTAGTTTCCATTTGTGCCAAATGGTGAAGTGCTCCCAGCACGAAGTTGGGGCGATGCCGTGACAGAGAGTGCAGGAGACGTGGGATACGTTGAGCTGGTCGGAGGAGCCGAATAAGGCTGCTCGTAGTTGTTCGGCATAGCCATCGCCCTCACCTCAGGGTGGATAAGAGAAGGGTCTGAAGCGAGTCAGTAGGCCGATCGCGAGCCAATGGAGAACCTAACATGACGTGTCCAGAGGAAGAACAAAATGCCCACTTGATCGAGAAAAGAACAAGGAAATCAGGGACTAAGTGAAACAGAACGCACAGGTGACCAGCCGCTTGGTAGCGGGCTGCTCCATGCTGCGCGGGAAGGGGACGAAGAGACAGAAGAACACGGAGAAAAAACTACAGTTGAACGAGCCCCGAATGAGTCCGAGACTTGTTGCGCTAGGCGTGTATCAATGGCAAGGCCTGCGCTCGGAGATTTCGGACGCGCAACGCTCGACCGCAAGTCCGGTGAAGAAATGGGGCCGGGAGAAAAACGGGCAGCTGAAGAAGACCTAAGAATCTGTAAAAACTCACCAACAAACCCAGGTACCTTGCTAGCTGCCAGGTCGTAAGATGGTGTGTAGGCCTCGACACCGTTGGGGGTGAAAGCGTATTCGTTGCCAGGAAAATAGTCGTTGTGGTCGACGATGCCCGGGGTAACCCCGAGGCCGTGGGGTGTCGCGGTCCACTCATTGACCGGAGCGATTTGCCCATGAGTCGACATCGGCGACCCCGCGTTGGATGATGAAGCACTAGCGATGCTCAAGTCTGAAGATGTCCCGTGCATATCACTGTCATCAGGATACAAGCCAGGCGACCCCTTTCCGTTACCATAAACGTACGGGGCCTCTGCATACATTGCACTGTCATAGCCCATTGTCGTTGTCGGATAGTCGCTAGCTGACCGAGGATAAGCGCTGTACGGCTCTGAGGACAGGCCGAGGTCCAGAGAAGCAGATGAAAACTGAGGAGGGTCCGGGTAGGTCATGGTGGCGCTGTGAATGTTGCTGTAGCTGACGATGCGAGTAATAGTCTGTCGGGCGGTGTTTTAAGAGGGTGATTCGGTGCTATACTGAAGCGGCGCGCAGTGCTCCTGAATTCCTCTTGGAGACTGCAGAAGAGCCGGATTTCAGCCTACAAGCCACGATGGCGCGTCAGCTGTGCATCCCTCATACAGCACAGCATCACGTCAGTCACTGACCTCTGCAAATGCTCATGCCCGAATGGTCTGGCAGTGGGATCGTTGAACTGCACACTTGGACGCCGGATGCAAAAATGGCGATAGGAAGCCAGCTGATCTGGTGAGAATGTAATCGCGACTGAGTTGGTACTTTGGGTATAGAATGTGAGTATGTTGTGCTGGAGATGTCGTGGGCGAACACAGGGAGGGTGATCCTGCAATTATGAAAATACTCCGCCTCTGTTGTCTGTGGTCGGTGAGGCCTGGTGGGCTGGTGGCTGCGTGTACAAGTCGCAACCCGTCACGTTGCGGTGCTTGCTGTAGGCCCCTAGGGTCGCTGGCGTCGTCCTCTAGACACAAGATCGTCGTAATATCACGTTAATCAACGGCGTGTCTGCCACACGAAAGCACACTGAGCGGAAGACCGAGCTTGGGGGGTATGGATTCTATATAATAACCTCAGATGGCCATCTCGTAGGCCAAGCTCTGGTGGAGGGACGATCTCGCGGTACCCAGCATGACCCGGCCCAGCGAGGCTCAGTCAATACATTGCATGGGTTGTACATGGGTGGTTGACAGGGGACAGGGGGTGCCTGCAGGGTGTGCAGTGGCCGTCGGGCCCTGGGTGACATGGGGCTGGGCTACTTGGGCTCGGGTTGACCAAGGGGTCATGGTACGTACCTCAGTACGTACCTCGGCCCTTGGAGACCTCTCGAGAAGCAAACCCGCTTGCTGGTTCTGGTTGGCCGGCGTGGGTGATGGCGGTAGGCGACAAGGGTCAACAGCCTCCAGATTAACAGTGAGTGGGCGGAGACATCGAGGCTTGGTTCTCGTCTTGTCTGGTGGGTCGTGGGGCCTGACAGCGTTTCGGGGCCTAGACACATCGCGACCACTCATCCACAGACTGCCCATCTCCGAGAGCAAAAGGCTGTCCAGTTGCACACAAAACCAACCACCTGCCCCTAAGTTGACTGTTTATACGTGCATACAGTAGAGTCCTAGGACTTGGTCGGTATCGGAACGTAGGCCAGATATGTGGCCAGCACCACAGTCTTCCTTCAGGTCAGGCCCGGACAAGGTCAGAATCGTGTTGCCAGCAAGTGAGTCTCAGTATTAAGCGTGCTGTTCGCGTGGTCTTGGCTACCCGCGTGAGCTTTGAAACAACCCTGTCATGCCGAGTTGTCCTGGCACTTTTTCCCCCACATCAACTCGCTGGCCAATTTTCGCTGTGTGATTGGCACCTGTCAGGGTGCCAGACGCTCTTTTCGTCCTTCAGATCCTTGCCAGGTCTCACTGGGGCCCAACTTTAAGCTCGATAATGCCACTTCATGAGAGCGTCTTTTGTTGAGACCAGACAACTCTGCAAGATCACTGTTGGTGACAAGTCGCAGCTGTCATAGTTGCAGCAAGCTAGACTTTTTGCCCCGTATTCCTCTCCCAGCAAACTAGGTAGATAGCTCATTAAGGGCCCAAAGCTTTCGCCCTCTTCTAGTCTGAACGTGCAACTTTTGCTTGGTCTCTTTCCCTCTAGGCCTTGTGGCCCAAATAGGTATGTTTACGAGTACCGTAACGTAATCTTTGTATGTACCAAGCACAGCCAAACGGATTCTTCCGCACAACTTGACCACTGGAAAGGCCGCAACAACGCCAAGAATCGGTTATCTGATGCAGTTCGCAAGTCTTATTGATCCTGTAATGCACAGTGTAATCTTTACTCCGTACACTACCGACTCGTCGCCTGAAGACGGGTCGGGCGTGCCACAAAACACTTGCACTCAGGAAGCTTGCGTCGGCGCCGACCGAGAGGTACTGATCAAAGGAAAACATGGTGATTGATCCCGTTCTCTGTCTCACATATCATAGAGTAACTAAGACTGGGTGCTGGTCATCAACATTTCCACTTGTCTCGTGGAAGAGACCCGGCAGGCGCCGGTCTGTGATAGAAGTGTGGCATCTCCCCTCGTTGCCAGGCTGGCATCCCTTCCCCCGCACTCGCCAGCAGTAGGCGCCTGGTCAAAGACCCAGAAGCCCGCTCCAGGCGCCTTGGCTGCTCTACCGTGCCTAAGATTGGCCGCAGGTTCCCCCGTACTGTACCTGGTATCAACAGCCAGGAAGGGGCATGGTGTATCCAAATGGCCGAGGAAAGTCTGCCTGGCTATCGTTGTTCAACTGCCGTAGTCCGAATAGTGTGGAGGCTTTGCCTACACAATGCCGCAAAACATATCCGCGTTGTGGTTACATCATTGCATGCCAGATTTCTAGAGATATTTTTAACCCAACACATTGTGCAGTGCTCGCTGCTGCGCATTCCCGGCTAGCTGGGAAACGGGATGATCAAGTGTGCCGTCCGCAGCGCGCAGTTCCTGGTTCCAAGCGTCTTGCGCTTGTGTGTCTCTCCGTTCTGTGCCGGCCAATCAGAAGCTAGAGCCCCTCAAGGGGATATGCCATGTGTGCGGTGTTGGGTAGTGTGCACCCCGAAATAAGGTGCACAGCCTTAGCCACAAACCTCTTTGGGACGTCCCAAGCTTGAGCCTTGAACATATCGGTGTGAACTGTGGCTGGAGCCATGCATAAAGTTATGGCACAAATGGATCACCTGTCAACAAGCGCAAGGCCGATCAAAATTCGATGCTGATTCTTCACAGAGTTTGAGGATTGCGAAATATCAGTTGCGAAGAAGCGTTGTGGCCAATCAGTGACAGCACACTACGAAAGTCAACCCAGAGCTCACCTGTCCACGAGATTCTTGCTTGCTTGCTTCAAGCTGGCCCATCCGTGTCCCAACCAGAGTTTTCACATCAGTGGTCGTTTGTGTGTAAGCATGAAATGCAGCATGTAAATGAACGAGAACTCAGATTCTTACGCACGTGGAGTTTCGAACTGAGACTCTATACACCCGTACCGTAGGATTCTTCCGAGATGAAGTTTTTTTTCTCTCAATATTTGTTGCCGATGGAGTGCGGAAGCCCCAAGTGGGGAGGGAGGTCTGAATGACCTCCCCGCCCCACCAAGAATTTATGGGTGAGGATTGTTCTGCTGGATCCTTTGAAGCCAAGCTTTCTAGCGCAGATTATCTGGGTTGTGCCAAGAATTTGCTTCAATCCCTGACAGGGTGGCCCCTTAGACTCTTAGGGGAGCCTCTCCATGGTTCCTAGTCGCCGTGTGCGGTTCAAACACTTTCGAAGCTCAACACATTCACCCCAAAATCCTCCGTAATTCCAAGTCAAGACGTATGTCTCTGCTTACATATCTAGGAAAATGTACAAGGTGTTGCGAACTGCATCTCTTTTCAGATATTACCAATTGGGTATTGGTCGGCTATGGTAACGTTGTGGGACAGAGTACGGCAAGATTGATTTGTACTGTACGGAGTTCCCACACATTATTCCCGGAAAGTGTTTGGATCATAACTACACCTCCGCGTTAACAAATCCGTACCAGCATCTGTTATTCAATGGTTCATACGCACGGCTGGCTGAAGATCACAATCCGCTGCCACAGTAAGTCTATACAGTGAGGTCAGGCGGGGAGCAAGAGCGCGTCGTCCCGTACATCTGCTGCTCCATTCAAAGTCCCAGCAGCACGGTGGTTGGAATGGAGGTCAATCCCGTCCCGTCCCGGCATCTGCCTGCTTACAACGTGGGTGCCCGCTTGCGAGAAATTGAATGTTACCAGCCTACATTGATACCCATGTCCACAGCCAATATCTCACCGCGCAGTTCGCCCAGTAGGTGATGAATGCTTCAGGGGCTTCAAGCGAGGACGACGACGGGAACAAGCGAAGAGCAGATAGCAGGGGATGCTTAGAGCTCATCCTTTCCCTCAACTGAGCAGATCTAAGGCCAGGTCGACTCGGGCTAGCCCATCCTTTGCCATGCGGCAATAGTGATGGGGAACCTACTATGTAGACCCAATTGTACTCTACTTCTTGTACAGCTATGACCTAGCGCTTTTCAGAGTTTATCTGCTATCGCTTTTGATCTTAATTAATCTTAGAGACCATCACACATCCCCCGAATAGGATCAGGACTGTTAGATGCTGAGTGATTCCAAAGCTAATTAAGGTGACTCAGGAAATGATGTGAAAGAGAGCAAGTTCTTCGCAACTGTGCAAGTCGACAAACGTGGAGTGTTGAACGCAGACCAAGGCCACAGAGAGCCAATCAAGCTTGAAGAATGAAACCAGATCGAGACAAGTCGTGGCTGAGTCCGCAAGTGTGGCCGTCTGCCAGTGGCTTGCAGACGGTAAGTGGGGCGATATTCAACCCATGAACCCACCAGTACTCCCACAAGTTGTGGGGAAGCAGCATGCAAAAGCTCCAAAAAAAGAACCGACGGCTTCGGATAGGGGCGGTGCAACCTTGGTTCTGGGACTTCTGAGAACTGCCACAGCACACAAATTCTCTCAGCTAGTGGCCAGCGGCACGTCCTGCTCGCAGCTTTGTAGTTTCGTTTGCATGAGAACTCAATACGACATCAGAAAACTGAATTGTCTACCCCAACGATCGGACACAACTGGAACAAATTCTGGCTAGGAATAACACAACACTTGCTCACGTATCGTGCTGTCCTATTCAGTGAGTGAACGGCGTACATGAGCTTTTAATTCGCGAAGGGTTATAACAGCAAGCCTCATGGTTGCCTGGAAACATATGGCTTTGCCAAGGTAAATCAGAATCCCGTGGTATCTTCACCATTATCGGAAGAGGAACTCTGTACCCTAAAATTCCATGCATTGAGCAATACTCCGGCTACACTGCAGGTATCCGTAGCATGGCACGACCATAACGAGGGCGGATTATGGCCTCGCTGATGTGTGCCATTGCAAATATTCTCGGCTCTCGGGATACCGTTCTTTGCTCTATTATTTATGCCATCAACGAACGGGTAATGTACAGCAGGGTAACCTCTTTTTTCAAACGGAACTTCGGCAAGATTGTTCTGGCTTACGTAGGCTTTATGACATAATGAGCATCTAGGACACGATAACTGTGGGCATCTTCAAATATCACTTTGAAGCAGCAAGACTTGACGCACTCCAACCTTAGCGGTGAGTGATGGTGATGATGTGTCCGATCCCTGTTGGGAGGACATGGAATGCTAAGCTTCAGCGCCACGTTGCCCAGGCAGCCACCACCGTTACCCAGCGGATGCGTCAGCGGCGCACTAGAGTTACCAGCAGCCTGGGCAAATGAGGTGGTAAGCAGCAAAACGGAAGGAACCGATGAGTCGCATAGGAAGTCAGCCATAGAACTCGTCCAATCAACTATTGCTATGTTTGACTCGGATTGGTCTTGAGAATGTCTCGCATTTCCCTCGTAAAGACCCAGTGGGACAAGAGGTTGGCGACAGGGGAACTGATGTGGGATTTTATGCCATCAGCCCTATGAGGATAAACGCACCAAATGGCCGCCGATACTCAGACACCCCTACCGGCAGTCAAAATGTCCCTGGCTACGCACATATGTACAGTAGCGTGCACCAGCAGTGTCCGACTATATGGATAAACTTGGCTTTGCTATAAGGCTAGATTTTGTGGTGTTTCAAGCATTTTGGAGGGGATGTACATTATGAAGTGTTATATGGTGCATAGAGATACCATTCCCCATAAATAGTGCAAGTGTTTCGCTGGTCAGTTTCCCGATCCTGTCCGGTCAATGGCCGAGGACGGCAGCAAACGGATCTATGTGTTCCGTATTCTTCAAAATGGAGACAAAGAAAACTGAAGATCGCTAACATTGGAGACAAGCAATCCAGCACAAGCAAGCAGTCTCCGAAGAGCCTCTGACTGGTATCTGCTGCGACCTCAAAAGCCTAAACTAATGAGCAGGTCTCAACCGACAAGGAGCCGCAAGTCCCTCTGAGAATCTATTTTGGTGCGCAAGTGAAGCATCTTCATGCGCATGCAAATTTGTTTCGTGATTGGCTGGACGAGCGACGGAATAAATGCGAGGAAAAGGGGTGACAACTCCATCCAAGCCTCGTAGCCTGGCGCTCACAAATCAAGCCCTCACTGAAGACTTGTGCGAAGGGTGGAGAATAACAAAGCGAAAACACATTCTTTGTCGTCTATGGCGACGCGAAGGAACATGTGGCTAGCAAAAAAATGCCGCTGCGGCCGGGCATGAGCTCTGCATGGTTGCAGTGAGCATCAACCTCATCCACGCGCGAGGTTGATCCGACTAAACATGATAACACCCCACGGTTAAAAAGCAACTGTGAGACTCAGTAGAGTACTTTCGTGTCTCAAAATAATTTTGTGACCTTTTCAGCCATATTTGGATTTCTAGTTCTTAAGCAGGTGGATTGAAAGGAATCATAGATGTGTTTCCTTGTTATGTGATGAGAAGCGTGTACATTGCACAGTAAGAGACTGTAATTTGTAATGTACTTGCGCAGGCTATGGAAACAACTGCGGCTGCATTTTGACTGTTCCAAGAGGGGCATTAGATGTGGTTAGTGCACAGCGTGGGAATATATTGTTGTAGCGGGCTAAGTGAGCGTGTTTTTGGAGGAAAAAAGATTGATGCCTCCCGTTACGGTAACGACCGCGATTGGAAGATCCTTGGTCGGCTGTGCCAAGATATCCACACGATAAGGTTGTGGCTCTTGCGTTTTTCCGACCTTTTGCTTGCCCGGAGAACCGCTGTTTTGTTGCAGCGGCCCATAATCTTAAGAGTTTTGTTAAAATTACTTCTCTTATTTTTTTTCCAACAATTAATGAGGACTCCCGGATGGACGCTCTGGGCAGCGAACTCGATTGCCTAGCTATTTTGTACTGTGTACTTCCCTCTGACACAACCTGCATGGTTTATCAGTGGCACATACCTGACCACCAGCATGATTTAACAGGTTGATATGGCCCAGCCTCCCCGGATTCAGTGGTGGAGAAGATGTGATATCATGTCGATCTCATCAAGTGATCGACAGAGCCCAGCACTTTGGCACCCAATGCCCTCACATCAAAAATGCCGATCTTCCCTCGAACATCAATCGCATGCTGCCTTCGCAGCCTTCTTCCACAAGGCATGGGTGGAAACACAACTTTGTAAGCTATGGGCGATCGCCCAGTGATGTTTCACATCTTGGTCAACTACACACGGTTTGCATACATATGCAGATAAAGTCATCTATTTTCTTTTAAATGACGCATTGACAATGAACACTTTTGTCATCCAGTGTCGGGCTGGAGTGTACTTCGTGATGTGACATAGAATGACTCTTCGGTTTGCGGACGAGACCACTTGATGAGGTCCGTGCACAGGTCCCTTTTGTGGCTGCTACCGGTGTGCAGGTTTCGTCGTAGAAATAGACATGAGAATTTGATACTAGGCAACTAATATTTCGAACTCCATGTTTAATTAGAGACGCGTTCCGAAAAGGCTATCTTTACTGAAGTTGTGAATCATCAAATCCTGAGTGATACAACTACATACCGGATTTTGTCGGAATGTTTTGCTGCCAGGGACGACGTTTTTGTTTCTCTTGTCGACTGTGGCAAAATGAGACAAACAGGCCGAAAGTGGTAAGAGTAAACGAGAAACCAATTTGGAACCCGCTTGGGCCTATCCGTATCTAAAAGGCCCGTGTTCAAAGTTCGGCACCGACTGTCAGACTTGGCGGTTCCTATGACGGTACCAGCCGAGCGGCGCTTCCTCAACGCCCGCCAGTGCCAAGACGGTAATCCTGCTTGGAAGGAAAATACCTTAAACATGCAGATACTCCTGAGCATGTAGTTATCGGGGATGCGGAAAACCGCCAATAAGATGCTGTCTTTCAGCTGCAGACGCCCGTACCTGGTCAACTCCATTACAATCCAGACCCCTGAAACTATGTACGCTGAAGCGGAGTCAATAAACGCGGCAGCCAGCACCGTTATGGGCAACTATCTCCCCGATGGTGATCAGAACTGCCCGTTGTCTTTTAGGGTCGGCCACGAGAACACTGATAACCCATTGTTTGATGGAGAGCTTTTGGGCCGCAGCAAACCACACCGGGAGTGATCAGGTGACATAGCAATCCATCTGTGCCCTTTCCATCCTAAGCGTGAAACATAAGACCTGCATACACCACTATATATCCTTTCTTCTAACCAAACACAGAATATATCATAACTACATGAGGACACGCGATCCGTAACTAGGTATGTGCTTGCGGAGTGGTTGCTGCGTATCATAAACGAAAAGTTCAAGACACAGCACTTCTTGAATCCAGCGCTCCGGTATCAAGTCAGCATCAGCGGCCTGCGAAACTGGCTTCAAATCTGTTTTTCTGACACTTGCGGCAAATTGGAAGGCGCCAATGTTCTAAGGCATGTGATATCTACAGACGGAGAACTCTGTAGTGTCATGTATGGGGCGTGCCTGTCCGCATCTTGTCCACCTCCGGCAGCTCACGGCTCGGCCCTTGATACCATTCCGTACGGAGTACGATGTCCAGCACCCGAGCGAGACTGGGTCCGACCGGTCAATCGGTGTCTGTCATCCCGTTCACAACGTGCATGTGTCGCCTCGGCAGCATGGTACAAAACTCCCGGCGAGTCAAGTTCGTTCCCCAACAGCTGGAACATCTGCATGAGAGATGACGGGCCAGCGATTATAAAATCGCGTACTAAATTTGACTACAAGTCTGCCATTCTGTCCCACCGTCCTTTTGATCTGTACGCCAACCCGGAACATCACGATATCTGAACTACCTGGACAACATCATAGATGTAGCACAGTCCAGAATTTGCGTGAAAATCTCCAAGCTCACCGCTGACCTCTCCGGATGTCCGAGGTTATTGTTGACTCTGTTTCGATTGTTTTGTAGTATCTCCATGCCGCACGGCTTGACGAGTCTTCGCGGCCGTCGATGATGCAACCACGTTTCGCCGCGCGACTTGTCGACTCGCCCAAGATAGGTTAGGTGTGGCGCCCTACTCCACAACTCAGCCTTCCCCAAACTCGCTTTTTTATCCCAAAGAGGCGCTGGGCGGACGTATGATCGTCCACCAAGCCTGTTTGGGCGATAGCGCAACGGTAAAAGAACGGTTGGGCTCGGACTCGAAGGCGGTCTGAATGCCAGAACCAAGTGTGCATTCCAGGGCTGCAGCTGTTGGGCGCGCTTGGCGGCTTTGTCACGGACCTGCTCCACTGACAGGACGCGCTCACACGTTGTATGTGGAGTTCAAAGTTTGATTATCGCTCCGCCAAACTGGAGCCTCTGAAGATCGATGTCCACATCAACATGGAGCCTGCGATTCCTTGGTGCCTGGAACCTGGAACGTAATACCTAGTGTAAGAAGTGCAAGAATTTGTACAGAGCCCGTACTACCTCTGGTTACACTGCCATCGCGATGGAATGAAACTGAGCCCGTTTCCTGGGTCAAATTCGCCCAACTTGTTGATTCTAAGCGAGCTCTGTGTCCTGTTCATGGCCATCTGAAAGTGTCACAGACGTATTCTGAGAGACACGTCTGCGACCAGACTTCCCAGCTTTTACCAACTTTTCGCATGCCTGCTCCAAGTCGCCTCTAGTTGAGAGCATAGCTTGCTGGCGTCTCTCTTACACTACAACATGCAGCATTTTGTACGACTTACTCCCTGCATCCAATAACGAACCGCTCTCGCATCCCCACAGGCAGGATATCGGACGGTTCCATACCCATGAGATAGAGCTAACTCCAACTTTGAGTGCTGACATTGAACGAGATCCAAGCCAATGGGTTAAACCTGGGACCTAAAGTCATTAATTGCAGGAAGCTTGGGCTAGAGTGTCACAGACTTCCCCGGTAACAGGTCTCATGTTCATAGCCCGATGATGTTTCTCTGTATTGTGCAAAAGTAAACTGACCTCTGCACAGTGTCATCGTCATCTTGTTGCAAAGACCCAGGTCAACTTTTCTTCTTGTGGATATTCGCGAGATCATGGCTGATCAGAGCGAATGACACCCCTGAGTCCAAGAGTTGTGTCACTGATGCGACGCAGCATCGACATCCTTGAACCCAACCCCCAGCGGAGGGCTGCGGGAAAAAAAATGCGACGAGGCTTGCAGCCCTTAGATCCGCCAAATCTGACCCAGCAGCACGGTTCCGGATCGCCGCAAGTGCCGCACGCTGCCAGATGCCCGAGGAGAATGAAACCTCATACCCCGTAGGCATGGATGCCCTCGTCTTAACACCACAAAAAGCTACGCTCCGTTGCTACATTGCACTGCTACCACGCAAGAATTGTTGGGGAGGACGATTACAGCAAGAACTCTGGGAAGTAGACTCGATCTTGACCGTCTCTTGACGTGGGATGCTGCGGTGAGTGATTGGTAAGGGACCCCCTTGCAGTGAAGCCTAAGAAACGGCAACTAATGCAACAATGCATCTCACAGGGGAATTATTGACAGCATCGCAAGCAGAAGGAAATTGTCTCTTCATTGCTTCTGTTCCGCCTGCCTGCATTCAACACAGGCTACAGCACGGCAAGTTGTATGTACGTATGTACCTCAACACGGTCTATGGTGGTTTTAACGAAGTTGTGACGTTATCTTCAGCTCTTCCAAGAGACTAGCAGCCTTTAACTTGCTGAAGATCGTCTCCAGCCTCAATGTGAACGCATGGCAGCCACTCCCACCGTGAGCTAGCGTCCCCAGTAGACCTCCGGATCAAAGATCTGCATGTCGCCTCAACCAGGGGACCCGAAGATCCGGAATTCAGCCATTGGCACTGTAGCATGGTGTGGCGCCTTGCGCGACCTTGCTCGTGGATTGCCGGAGAAGTGTCAGCAATGAGTTTGAGCCCTGCTGTGTATCTAGACTACAACTTATGCAGCAATTACAAGCGATATGTCGTATTCTTCCCCTCCGCCCGAGCTGTCGGGTTCATTGCTGGATGAAAGTCCCCTCTTGTTCTGTGCTTTCGTGGATGCTGTGTAGCTCTACTAATAACTGCTTGCATTGCCGACGCGGTGATGGGAAATCTATGTACTGTAACTGTGTTAACCCACCCGATTATACAGCCCACATCCAAGCGTCCCTTACTGCGGGATGTTGGCTCTTCTTGCCACCGCATTTCCGTTCTACCCTGGAAGTCTGATGATGCTGACAAGTATGCCATCCAAATGGCATCACAACCCATTTTCTTGGCGACAATGCAAATCAAACATCTCTGTCCACTCACATCTAGATTTAACTAGGTCATCATAAGATTTGCTTTCTTTTACTAGCATATATGACATGTCTTTTGTTCCCCACGAGTGAGAAGAGCAAGGGAAATGATGAAACCAAAAAAGCAATGGTCTGGGTTTGAACCCCACAAAGCCAAGCGAGAAAACAACGTTATCAAGGGTCTCAACCCTTCGTTGATGATCCTGGCAGGACCCTGGCCTACCGATCAAGAGTTGTCCGCGCTAAACGCGATGAAGCTTGGCCCAGGGGACCGGGTGCACAGCCGGCGCGCGCCTCACAAACAGAACCAAAGGCGTGACCATCATCACTCAGATTTCCACCTATCACGTGGAGTGAAAGAGCTTAACGTTGACAAGATGGCGAAGCAGTCAATGTAAGGACTCGCCTTTGGTAAACAATCCGCTTTTGCCTATCAGCGCCATTGATGGGTTGTCGCGTGTGCTTTACTGTAATGGGTTCCAACTCACCACAGGTGCCCCGCATCTAAGGTGCACGCATCCAAACGGAACGATGGCAAAGCAGAATGAAGCTTGGACAGTTCAGAATGGCCCAAGCAGCTCAACCGATGTGCAAAACATCTCTTTTGGGAACGGCAAAGGACGGAAGCCAGACAGGAATGGAAGTGAGAGGGAACGGGAGAGGAAGGCGCGCGGCAAATCCCGTCCACTGGGCTCAGCTGCACTAGGTTAGGCTCGCCTTGGCATCTGCAAAGAACGAGGGGGTTTTTTTGTGTGGGTGGCTTGCACAGAAGCGAGGGATGAGAATGAGCAAAAAAGTCCTTTCGCACAGCGAGCCAGTCACCAGTCACAAACTGCTCTAGTGCCCTTTCCGGTCGGAGAAGCCGGCACCCGAGATGAGGTGCTGCAGGTTAGGTCGCGGACTCGCCGACCAACTTGTTTTTGTTCACCACCATAAGAGCGTGGGATAGACGCAAGGTCAAATGTTGGTCACTGGCGGTTGAATTCGGAACGTGCTTTTTCAACAACACTCTACCCCGCCTGGAGGAGAAATGCAATGTAGTACACTAGTGCATGATGGATATCCGTACGAAATATCGCTGCTGAACCAACACCCTGAGATATGAGGTTCTTCCGAGATGTGAGGCACTTGAGGACAATTGTTATGTTTTGTCCTAGGGCACCCAGTGTGAATAATCCTGCTGCCTGTTACAAATGCATCCATATGGTAGGTACAAACACAGACCTGTTCATGACATAAGGTAGGTACCTACAGGATGTGTAATCCAAGATAAGACATGTTTCTAATGGTCATACTCAGCAATTTTAGAATCACATGGCATCTCATCTGTCTCAGACATCTGTTTCAAGCCTTACTTAACAGAACCTTTGGTAGGGAAGACAGTTTAGTGACAAGCTCTCCTTGCCTTTAAAATACTCTCTCTGCTGTGCTGATACTCATCAGGCAGAGAAGGTGAAAGCAGCTGCATCGTCGAGTTAATAAATTGGGCGAGTTACAATTGCCATCCATCTTCAATGTTGGGCACCACAACGGTTGTCCCTCTGTATTGCACACGTGGCTCAAGGGCGTCGGTGAACTCACAGAAAAAAGGGCAAAGAGTGAAATTGTAGACAATAAGCATCACAAACCCCTGACTCCTGTTACCACTGTGATTTCTTGGTTCAACAACAGTCTACTTGTCCTTGCCTAGATGGCACCAATAGTCACTCTTCCTGATACTAATCAATAAGGCCTAAATTAGGGGGGAAGCATTGGATCAGCCCTAAGAGGCGTGGAAGTGTCTTGAAATTCGGGTATCCAATGGTTTTGGTGTAGCTCAGTGTCTTGGAAACAAGAATAGAAACAATAATTCTTGGATGGTGGTGAGAGAATGTTAAGTGAGGCTTGTAGCTAGTGCACTTCGCAAGTCGCAATTCAAGTATCTAACTGATGTTGAGTGAAGACGTCCCTTGGGCGACTCGCCTTATGTTGCAAATATGCGGTCGATTAACGAGCAACAGCGGGCTGATATCATCCTGTGCATAGGCGCCGACTTTTCAGGAGGTGGCAAGATCCAGACTTTTGTTGCCCCATCCTTCGTGCCGCTTTGTTTCGCTTGGATAACACAGAGGATATTGTTAGATGAGCAAGCTCTGAAGAGCTCAGTAATGTAAAGCTTGCTGTACCACAAACTGTTACACGCATCGCCATGGAGTAGTACACCGTCATGTTGTCTATAACACTTTCGGAAGCCTAAAGAACCACTAGACCGGTGTTAGCCAGGCATTTCTTAAGGCTGCCGTAGCAGCGGATGAGTCAGGAGTCGCTGTAATCTGAAATAACCCTGAGCTAATAGATTAGAATCAGAGAATACACCCAGTGTGCAGAGGCTTGCAGAGAAACACATATTACAGCGTGGGTAAAGGTTAGGCTAGGAAAAGGAGTAACTGTGTTATGTTACTGCGAGGTGGTGCACAGTGAATTCCCACAACCTTAAATCTTTGGCCATACAACCATCTGGGAGAGCTATGTCAGCATTTCATTCCCACCCCTGCCGTAGATATTGCCTCGTGAGGGCTGACCGACAACAACTGTGCTGTGGACGATATGAGAAGAGCTCCGGAGCAGCAGTGACAGGATGATTAGATGACGATTTCCCGTTACTAGTCACATATGCTCATAAAACAAGTCCCAAAAACGCCATTCGCCGTCCACGATCAAGCAAACCGTCCAGTTGAACACCAACCAATATGAGAATGCCCTAAGAGAGCCAAGAACGATATCAGAATCTGATCGCTCAACATTAACCCTCAAATTCTTTCTGCAAGTAGACGCATGACACCATTGCGTGATCACGCTCATAGGGCTCGAGGGTAAGCTGCTCCTTGGGGAAGAACTTGTCCTCACGCAGCTTCTGGACTTCGCTGGCAAAGACTTGCTCAGGAGGAGCCGTGCTGTCAATGCAGCTAGCCTTGATGGAGATCAGAAGACCACCACCCTGCTTAAGGAAGAGACGGGCGTTGATGCCAACAATTCTGGCCTGATCAGGCTGAGCAACGTCGGCAAAGATGACGTCGACCATGGGGCTGCAATTGATCAGTAAGCAATCCAAGTTATCTGGTCAAGGAGTGCCACTTACACAAGCATACGGTAAGCCATAGGCTTACGAGCATCCTCAACAATCCTGTAAGAGAAGATGTAAGCATGAGAACTTCTCACTATAAGAGTCAAACAGCAAGTCTTACGGGATGACGTTCGTGCGGCGGGTCTAGATACAAGTTAGCAGTGTTCCTACTTGAATCGCAAAGGGGAAATAGGTTTCAATAGACATACCGCCATGTTGATCAGGTCACGGCCCGAACGGTGAGAGAACTCGACAGCCTAAGTCATTGCAGTTAGAGTGTGGGTGTCCAACAACGGGGGACCTAAGACATACATAGACAGCTCCGGTAGGACCGACGATGTCAGCGACGTGGGAGACAGAGGTACCAGAGGCAGCACCCAGATACAGAACCTTAGAGCCTGGCTTCATGTAGATAGTCTCCAGGCCACCGAGGATACCAGCTGCAAGCTTGCTCCGGCTGATATGTCGTCAGTAATTGAATAAGTAGATGGGAAGAGGGGTGTACTAACAAAGGATTCCAGATCTAAGGGGTGTTAGCCTTGTCATGTTCCAATGATTTCTAGTCAAAATTGCCCTTGTGCAAGCGGATGGGCATCAGGGGTGAAGACTTACGCGGTACTCAGTCTTGGTAGCAACGGCATCGGGGCCGCTGCCAGGAGTCTCAACAGAGATGCGCTTCTCGCCATAGACAGACTCGCCAGGGACTAGGTTGGCAGTGCAAAGAAGGTCCTCCTTGCCGCCTCGAGCGACGAAGACGCCCTTGTGACGATGAGGCTCGACAATGACCTTCTTGCCGGCCTTGGCGCCCTTCGCCTTGGGCTTGCCGCCACGACCACTGCGTCTATGAATTAGAAACGGGTGACTCTGAAACGGATAGGATTAACGCATACCCTCCACGACCGCGACCAGCGGGACCACCACGGCCACGGCCAGCAGGACCGCCACGACCGGCAGCTGATGAAAACTGTTAGCGCCTGTCTCTATCCCGTGGAAAACAGTTCAAAGCAGAGGACGCGACTCAGCGACGCAGAGCTGGACGGGCCGCAAACGATTGTTCATAATCCGAACCACGGTATCGACAAATTGACAAAACCAACAACATTTTGGGATCAAATCCGCTGTAGACCAAAAGTAGATAGCACATGGGCGACTTACGACCACCACGACCACCCCTCGCACCGCCACGGCCACCACGAGCAGCAGCACCACCGCGACCACCGCCTCTACCACCGCGCTCAAAGCCCATTGTGACCGATTAATGAGATGGTCTGTTGTTTAGAATGCAATGAAGTGTCGGCACCGATTGTGCTGCGTTGCGCGAGTTGACCGTTGAGACACAATGGGTGCAAATACGCGACGCTCGTGTTCAACTTTCGTCAAGAAGCTTGGGCGACTGGAGCTGGATGCAAAATTTCTGGAAGTCAGAAAAAAAAGCGGGGCCATGTTCGAAGCCGCTGCACGGCTGGGGCTTGGTCCCGTGCTATGAGTGGCCAGTCCTCAGCCGCGGCTCCACCGGTTGGAATCCTTAGCATAAAATGCAGTGATTTCCACGCTTAACTGTTAATACACCTATCGATAGATTCCCTGTTTCTCGGCTGCGTACCAACCAGGCCGGCTGATGCCTGAGGCCAAATTCGTCCGCACAGGCCAATCATCCAGTGCCCACAGAGCCCTAATCGCGAAAATCGGATTTGGCGCCAAAATTTCGAACCACCATCATCTCGCAAACCCAAAGTCGGTCGATTCCGCCCTCGCATCGACAAGCAGTCAAGATGGTCAGTCACCCTTACGAAACCCGTGTCAACATCGAATTGCCAAAAAACCGGTTTTAGAGACATTCTGCTACTCGATATCGAGGGTTGGATGGGGGGATTCATGGCAGATTGGCTGCGGGCAATGTCAAATCCTGTGTAGGGGCCCAGGCTGACTGGAAATGGGAAATTCAGGTTCGGTACGCTGCGACTGAAATTGCCCCGACGAAGTCGGCTCGCGCCCGCGGGTCGTACCTCCGTGTCTCGTTCAAGAACACCCGCGAGACCGCCCAGGCCATCAACGGCTGGAAGCTGCAGCGCGCTCTGACGTTCCTCCAGAACGTCATTGACAAGAAGGAGGCCGTCCCCATGCGCCGCTATGCTGGTTCTACCGGCCGGACCGCTCAAGGTACGAGTCGAAACGTCGCAATCCCATGAAGAGCTTTAGAGGACTTGGAAGAAGTGGTCAAAAGGGCATGAAAAGGGTGATGTGGATAAGATTCAACATAAACGAGGGGCATCATGAGATGGGAAGGCGGCTGTTCTAGCTGGAAGGATAAGACTGACGGATTTGGAATATAGGCAAGCAGTGGGGTGTCTCCCGCGCTCGCTGGCCCGTGAAGTCGGCTCAGTTCCTTATCGGCCTTCTCAAGAATGCTGAGGCCAATGCTGATGCCAAGGGCCTCGATACCGGCAACCTCATCATCAAGCATATCCAGGTTAATCAGGCTCCCAAGCAGCGCCGCCGGACATACCGTGCCCACGGTCGCGTACGTTCTCCGAAACCCATATCGGCACTACCACACGGGAACTCGTAGAGAGAGCTAACACTGGCACAGATCAACCCCTACATGTCCAACCCTTGCCACATTGAGCTCATCCTCACTGAGGCCGAGGAGACTGTCCAGAAGTCCGAGGCTGTTGTCCGTGACGCCGAGTCTCACCTCTCTTCCAGGCAGCGCGGTGTCCGCATTCGCCGGGCTCTGACTGCTGCTTGAAATTCGGGGCTGCTAGTTGAGCGGGGAAGCGGGGAATCTTTTGACTGAGGGCTTAACTTTTCTTCCGGAACGGTGTACGCGAGCATGGCATTGTTTTTCGGGTCTCAAGGCTACGATTCCAGAGGAAAAATGGGAGTCGGTTATCGCGAATACTCAATACATCATCATCGAGGGTCATACCGTGTATACTGGGCTGGATGGGAAATGGGCGCACACAACCGAAACACCGGTTAACATACTGCCTTTCCCAGGTCCGCGGCCGCACGCCGTTTCCATTATAGAGGAAGAAAGCTGCCGTTCGGTCATTCGTACCTATCGTGTTGTGAAGTGTCTGTATTAAGACTCAGTTGTAATGATTTGAGTCCTGGCTTGGCCTCTGCGTGGCTGGAAGCACATTTATCACAGGACCCTTCCCAGATAGAGTTACTGGCTGGGCTGCCACAGAGGATCTGGTTTTCAACGCGGCACGCAGACACATGGTCTGGGAGCGTTAAACATGACCTGGTCCTACACAAGCGCATCCGCATGTGAACCTTGATTGTCATTAGTTTCCAGGCAGTAAGTGTTTGGATCAAGGCAGAGGGTGAGCCGACATCTTGTTTTTTTTAGGGGGGGGGAGGGGCCCACTCCCATGAAGACAGCAGCGAAAGCATTCAACTTTCCCCGCCGGCTTAGCCCTGTCGTCACCGTCGCCAACCCCCCTGTCCACTCAAGGACACTACCCCGCCATCTCAACATCCTCCCCGCCGCCCCCGCCTGCCTTCTTCTGTTCTTCTATCCTCCTCCTCATTCTCTCTTTACCTTGTTCGATCCACTTCTCGTACGCGCCCTCCTGCTTCAACTTGGTCGCGACCACACCCTTGAGCACCTCACCAGCGAACCCCACAAAGTTATGCCGCCGCAGCGCGTTCTCAAACTGCCAGTCGCGGCGCTTCCGCTCCTCGCGCTCCAGCATCTCGAAATCGCCGATCTCGCGGGCGCGCTCGCGCAGGTCGCGCACTAGTGCCAGTAGATTGAAGCGAATCTCGGTCGCGCTGTAGCGTGCGATGCGCCGCTGTAGCACCTCCATCACCTTCGTGGGGAAGCTCTCCTGCGTGCAGGGCCCGTGGCTGATGGGTGCCGGCTGCAGGCCATCAAGCTCGTACAGAACGCCGTTGATGGGTGTGTAGGCGACGAAGTGGAAGGCATCAGGGTCAGCTTCGTCCGGCCGCGGACCAGTCTCGTCGACGAAAGGGCTGCTGCGCGCGAAGCTGTTGTGCACGCTGCGGATCAGCTCAGAGTTGGACAACGCCTCGCCGCGGTACTCCGGCGGCAACGCCATGGTGAATTCGCGGAAGTCGCTCAGCACTGGGCCGATGTCGATTGTGGTAGCCTGCTTGTCAGAGCTGGTCGCCTCGTCGTCGCCCGTTTTGTTGAGTAGCACGCTTAGCAGAGCTTGTGTACCGCAGGCGTTTTGGATTGTTTGCGCGGCGAAGAAGAGCCGCTCGGCTGCATCTTGGTCGAAGGTACCGTCGTGTGGTTTGTCGCCTGCATGGTAGGGAGCATCGGTCGGGAACTTGAAGAGAAAGATGACGCCATATACGGGATAGAGCTGCGCAAGAGCATCAGGATCGAGCGTCAGGAGCTCCTCGCATTGCACGCCTTTGACGCCGAGATTATCGAGCAAGAAGGTAAAGACACCCTGGTTTGTCACCCGTTAGCTCCGGAGCTCAAACAAACGGCTAGGATAGCATCATTGGAAGATGAGCATACTGCGTCTGACTCGACTGTAGTTTGTTAGTTAGCAAACGGATACCACACGACAGTAGGTTCAATAGCTGTAGGGACATACTCGTGTTCCAACCGCCACTCATCTTAATGTTGGTTGGACCGCTCTGCGGTCTTCGTTTTGTAAAGTGCTTTTTGGTGTTGCCTGGGCACAAATACCAATTTGCTAATGTGGCGGGGAGAGCGACGTAGAACAAATTATGGCGTCAATGGTCCAGTTTCAAGCTTTGAGGGCTTGACACGAGGAAGCAGATGCACTGAAAGCTTCCTGCTCCAATCCCTAAAGCAAAATGGAAATTTCTTGGGCGTGCTGGGTTCCAACTTCACCAAGAAACCACCTTACTGTGCAAGGCAATGATGCAGCCCGTTAGCTGCCTGTCGATTGATAAGATAGGGAATGGGCTTCTAGTGGGGCCCGGGGCCGGCCTGTGGCGACAGCCGTCAACAGCTGACGAGTTTGGCCCTACCCCAAGCACCCTTTGCCAGCTATCTATTCCCAGCATTTGGCTGAGATAACATGGCTGACGTACTTAAAGAGTACACCTCTTCCTGTCATCCCAGCTAGATACTGTATAAGCAAGCTCCTGGACAAATTCTTAGGGTTTACATACCCCGTCCACACAATGCAACTGTAATTTACAACTTACGAGCAAATGTCTGCTCTAGAGTCTCCATAGCGCCCATTCCTTTGAGTCACACTGGCAACGAAGAAGCTCCTACCTAATTCCTCGGTTACGACCCCTTTTCACCATTGACGGACTATATATTTCCCCGTTGCAGACGACCTGTTGATTGGCCGTGGAGTTGTTGGCAGTGTTACTGCTCAGTGACGGTCACGGATGAATTGACCAAATGAGCCACCAGATCCGGTCTTCTCCAGAGTGTGAGGTTCGTCCCGAGAAATGCCGTTATGGTCATTGTGAACATCATGAGCGTGCTCCGAGGCTTCATCTCCAGAGCTCAGAGGAATGGAAGGGTTCCTGTTCCGCTGGCTACCCTCACGCCGGGTCTTGATTGAGTAGATAAGCCGCTGGATCACCTGGAAAATCCACGGTTTGTTTCCCTTGGCCAGCTTCCAGGACCAATATTCCTTTCTGTCGTAGTCAGGCGGGGCAATCTTCCCTCGAGACAGCTTCATGATCAGCCAGATGGCGCCGTTGATGGTCACGTAGGTGAACAGACCTCTGGTATTGTCGGTTGTCCGGTTAGCATTCGGCTGAGGGTCGAGCTGTAACAAGCAAACTTACGCAATGATGCCATAGGCAACACTGAAGCTGAAGGGGATGAATGTGAGGGTCACCATTGAGGGAATCGCATCGCCGACATAGCTCCAGTTAAGTTGGCTAATCTGTCGAATCATCATGCAACCGACCTGTACAGCAACTTAGCAATCGCCAGACAACACGTATCCTGCCTGGAGCTTACCAGAATTAAGGTACCCCCAGTTGCCCATGGCGGGATGGACGCGAAGATCGGGGCAAAAAACATGGCGATCAAGAAGCAGACCCCCGTGGTAACAGCTGTCAGACCAGTGCGTCCGCCCTCGGCAATCCCAGCAGCGCTCTCGACGAAAGTAGTGACAGGCGAGCAGCCAAACAGCGATCCAATGCTGATGCAAACTGCATCGACAGAAAAAGCGACAGTCGACCGGGGGAAGTCACGTTCACCTTTGTGGCTACGCGAACAGAAACGTGCCATCGTGTACAACGTCGCCGTGGCATCGATGATATCAACGTACAGGAAGGTAAACAGCGCCAGGGCGAAATGCTGCCCGTTGCCGCCGCTGAGGTCCCACTGCTGCTGTGCCAGCGTGTGCTTGATTGGGTGGAAGTAGACAACCTTGCGGAAGAAGTTAAAGCGATTATCGCCCTCGGCAGTGTAGGGAAAATAGGTGAAGGAGGTGCCGCGCCTGGAGGCTGTCAGGAGGCATTCTCGCATTAGCGATACCGGTGTTACTTACGGCCATGACATAATGGACACAATTGCGATACCGATGAGGATCGCTGCCTTTACATGGAAGATCAAGAGCAGGCCCGTAAGAAGGCCGCCGAAGACGATGCCTAGCCACATCTGCAGACATGTTATTCCTGATCTATAAACCTTTGGAGAACGAGGAATAATGAAACTTGCCTTTGGGTCCGACATGATACCACTGGCACAAATTCCGGCTTCATTGCGGAGATGCTCTGGACAACCGCTAATTGTCAGAGGGGCCGCGGTAGCTCCTGTAACAAGACCCAAGCCGGACTGGTACGACATGCCGACCAAGATCAAGAACAAGCCGATGCCCGCAGCACTAGCGATCTTGATGCAGATGGGAATGATCTTTACAAGCCAATGGCGCAGACCTGTCAAGGCCAGGAATAAGAAGATACAGCCCTCGATGAAGACAGCTGTGAGGGCAATACGGTAGTCGACAGGGCCGGTGCCCTTGACGCCGACAACTTGGTAGGCAAAGTACGCGTTAAGACCAACACCTGGGCTGGGAATGTGTCAGTATCAGGTTGGATTGTAATGCCAGTCGGATCACTCACCCAAGACAAACAGGCAAGTTGGTGAAAAGACCAAACAGGATACTTGAAAGCCCCGCGAGAGCAGCCGAGGCAGTAATAAGATCCAGTCGAACCTCTGTTGGACTGTTAGCACCAAAAATTTATCCTCAAGAATGCCAACATTTGTCCTACCCTCATAGCATTTGGTCCACTCAGTGTCATTACCACATTTTCCGTTCTGATCGAGCGGCATCTTGCAGTGACAACCATAGCCGGTAACCGCGAGAATCGCCGACTGTGTCTTGTCAACATTTCCAAGTACTCTTTTGCACTTGAAATGGTGTAACAAACATTAACAGCGATGATATACGCCATCGTCGCGAAAGTGGTCAGTCCAGCACGCAACTCCGTCGAAAAGGCGGTCCCCTCAATTTGCTTCGGCTGAAGTGGCAGGAGAGTTAGCCATTCTCGTTGTTCCCGACAATAGCGAAGAGCGACTCACATGACCGCTCCCATCGAGACGGAACAGGTAGCCGACAACAGACTTGGCGACCGCATCATTCAGGCGCTTGACGGTGTTCTGGTACCGACCGGATGGGGCAGATTGACGAGCATTTTCGGGTCCCCGGGTAGAACCTGGCTCCTGGCTCACTGAGCACATTTCAATTTCCTCACTGCAGCGATCGTCAGCATTCCTGTTAACAGAAAAGCTCTCTGAATGAAGAAATAAAACGAAACATTGCCACTGCGCGACTGAGAATCCAGCTGAGGGAGATGTATCGAGGCACCACTGCATGAACTTGACTTTCCACCTCCAGAAGAGACAAAGGCAAAACACGACTCGACTTAACATGCTGTTGTCATACTCTGAAGCAGATCTGTCACCATCAGAAACCAAGGTTCAGCTGGCCTCGTCCAGCTAAGCCGACGAATGACAAAGCCGGGAGAGCAACACAAAGGTGCCCTCGGGTAGCAATGCTGGACACAACAGGAAGCTACTGACATATATGATATCTGTAGCTGAGATTTAAAAAAGTGTGCGGGAAGTCATACTTGGTTGCCATTTTAGCAGGATGCAGTGCCATTAATGTTGGCGACGTCTGTGAGGCGAAGATCCTGACCTGCAAGGTGTGGAATGGCGTAGAGAGGGAGCAGACAAAGTTCCTCTGAACGATTTTTCTCAGGCCGCGGAGACTCTTGTGTTGAGGAGGAAGGGTTGGAAGGAGGCTGCAAGGCAACAATTCCCAAACGGGGGAGTGATAAGCGGCAGCAGAATACCTCAAACGTGAAGGGGCAAAGGATCACTGAATGTGCGGCTGGACGTGGTCGGGACGAAAACCGTGGACAGTATAACAGAGCATAGTGCTAAAAGAGTTCTTATTCTGTTGATGCGCGAATTCTCAAAAGCAGTTTCAGTCCATCCGAACTTCTTGAGAAACAATAGCCAGATGTGAATTACGGGTATAAGGATCTCACACATTCCGTTGTGAAAAACATTTTGAACAATTGACTGCGTGCCAATTACCACAAAACATCCCATCTCTTCCCTTTGTCAACGGACCCTCAATTGAAGGCAAATTTCAGCCTTTTATGGCTAAAGACTTGCTGCTCAATAGTTAAGCCTGATGCGTTATTGGAAGAGTCCTTGACCCCCAGTTTTTAATGTGCATGCTGGCATCTGGTCAGCAAAGAACGCGAGTCTTCGTTCAGAATCAGAATATGCTCCATGTCCAGTTTGTCCAAGGATCTCTTGGCAATGTCAAGCTAACAAGGAGCATCTTTGAGTTCAGAGAGAAGAGACTATTTGTCCCTTGTTCTAAAAGTTAAAGGGGGAATTATAACGCCAGAAGGAACTTGGTCAGCAAAGTGATAGAGCGAACCTATTAAGAACACACCAAGACCAGATTGGAGTGGATCCGTGAACCTAGCCAGCAAAGCATGTGTGCTGTGTGGCATGGATGTGCAAGCATCAACTGATCGACAGAGGCTCAACGGCTTCCGTCTTGGCAACCACATGGGTGGAGCCGACCGATCGGATGACCAAAGGTCTGTTCGGCAGGAGGAGCTGGGTTGGTCGGTGTGGGGCTTTCAACTGCCAGTACCGTTCTTGGTAGACAGGGATTGTAGGGACGTCCCTCGTGATTGGGTTCAGCTAGTCCAACTCCATCTGGGATTTGAACTGGCCAAATGAATGATTTTTGAGGATAATAAAGGAAAATAGTTGGGTTTCAGATATTAAGATGCTGGAGCTTATTTTAGTTATGTTCTAAGCAGCCCACACAACTACTGGCAACTGATAATTGTCGAAGTCAGTGAGGAGTAACATTACTATTAACAAAGCATTGAGTCAGGCAACTTGTTAAAACGATCTTCCTGATCCAGATAATGTTTACCATAGTGGCAAAATCCGACATTACATAAGCATATCACCGCCATACTAGCATTGCACTTACAGATAAAAAAAGGCAGTGTGTGACGATCCAGCTAGCCTTCCTGAAATGGGTTCGGAGTTAGTTCAAGGCTTATGGATCTGAGAGACAGGAGTTCTTACACGAGACTCTGAAGCACTGCGGTCACCAGTTTGGACAACCGTTTGTATTGCTGACTGGGAAATTTTTCCTCCCCTTCTCTCGCGAAAACATCTATTTACATTATTTACAGATGATCCGTCCTTGGTTCTGCTACTAATGGCTTTTCTTCATGAGTAATTTTGGCTCTGACGACCTTTCGTAAGTGACTCTTCGCCTTTATTGGTCGTTTTTGACCAGCGTGTACCGCGCCTCTATTGGTCCTTTGTGCCTGATCCTGCTTTATTTTCCTGATACCCCTTGTTGGTCATGACACTGGCATAACACTGGGCCAACACGCATTGCTCTCTACAGCTGGGATATCACCTATGCCCCACTTTTCTAATCGAGCATATTGTAGAATCATAAGCCCCACCTGATCAAAAGCATTAGACTTTCGAACTCCATCCACCAAACAGTCGGTTGCCATGCTCTCACTATGACCATCTTCATCGCCATCGCCATCGCCATCGCCATCGCCATATTAGCCTTATCCATTCATAGTAGCCCCTACTACATACCCATACCAGCAAACCAACTAATAATATCCATTCCATAACTTAGGTATCATCATCATCATTGACATTATCACCAAGTTTTCCATTTACAGTACTACCCGCACATATCCCGCGCTAACCAACCGACCGTTCCATAAAAAATTACACAAGTCAAAGTCGTCACAGTAAATATCCTCGTACCTAGACCATTCAATGCAAACACCCTAATAGATAGAAAATAATATAGTGATATTTCTGTAATAACCATTGCAATTGCCAAAAAAAAGATATAAGTACCTAGGTCTAGCCAACTGAAAAGCTTACCCCTGGTGACGGTGCCATGCTAGCAGGGTAAGTGCAATGCTTGTTGGCGATCCTTGATCGGATTGGTTACTCAAATGAAGGTCTGCGTTATGCACGCATAGCTGTGCCAATGATTTGGTCTGGATTGACACAACCAACAACGGAGTCCCTTGAAGAAAACTTCTCTGAGTTTTCTGACAGGATCAGATCATAAGCATGAAAAAGGCATGCTATTATCCAAGTTACACGAATTTTTGTGGAAAATTACTTTCTCCTTCGTCTCAACAACGCGAAGTCTTCTAACTGACCAAACTGCTTTTTTAATCCCTCTCTAGTCTATGTGATACAACATGCTGGGTCTTGAACTGCAAGATCCCGGTTACATTGCAGTATGCTTGAGGAATCGTCTTTGAAGACATTTAGGAGCCTGAGCCGAACACTTTACACAGAGTTTTGCACAAGACCCCGTTCGAATAGCACCACACTAGTGTCCATGTCTAAAGTGTTATGATATGTCCAAATAAAAACTAGCCTCTTCCACCATAACATTGGATAGTTTCTGACCTACGGCAATACCTGCTCAGAGATACATCCGGCGGAAATATGTAACGCGCTCTCTCAACATTAGCCAACGACATGACCAGCTACTGGCTTTATACGTAAGAGAAAGGGGCCACAGAAGCACAAGTCACTCACTACAATTCAGATACTTGGGTAAATACAAGCTTCCACCTTGACTAGGCAGATGACAAACTGCAGGACACGTAACGGCCGAGACATGGCGCTGGCAACTTCCCGGATCCTTCGTCACACAGATGCTGCCTTAGAGAACTGTCATCCCAGGGTTGTCTGCTCAAATCGGGAAGGTTCCTATCGAGGTCGATTCTCCCATCTGTTTCCACAGGGGGCGAAGCAGCGGTCCATCCCCCCGCTGAGAGAGGGAATTCGGCCCATGACCGCTGGCGGAAGTCCCAAGCTCACCCGGCCCCCTTATTTTTTCCCCAGGGGCCTCAGTAGATTCGTTGTGGTCATGTAAAACTCAGTAAGAAGCCAACCGTCCGTATTTATTTTCCATCTGAACCTGTTACATGGCTGGCCAGTTGATAGCGGCGACTGCATGGAAGGCTTCCAGGAGACCGGTACACCCCCCTGCTCATGGAGAGCATAGAACCCTCCTGTTGATTCAATTGCTGTTGGTAGTTGCGCTTTCCTGGGTTCCTGGAGAAGTCGCTCTTGCCCTCGCACGTGCTGACCGAACATGTCGCTGTGTGTCGCCCCCATTACGCGACTTACAGCGACCTACCCCTCATTATAATTGTTTTTTTCTCCCAACCTTTAGCCCCTCTTTTCCCTCAGTTAGGTTACTGCGCGCTCCATCCCCTCCTCCTCCAGACCTTCTCCCTTTCACAACAACTGTGGTTTTCGAATCGGTCATCCCACATTCGATAACCAAAGTTCAAGTACACTAGGCAACTGTGTCTCGAGGCATATTTCCCAGAACCCGGCCCCCAGCAAATCTTCCGACTGGTCAAGATGTTCGAGTTTGAGTGGACAGACTTCGACCGGGAGACCATCGGCGAGCACCGCAGAAAGAAGGAGCTCGAGCGACGTCAGCAGGGCGCATACAAACCTGATCAAGAGGCACCGGCAACACGCAGTTCGTTGTTTTCTGACATCAAGGCGCCCAGTCTCTTCAAAGGGTTTGGCTGGAAGAAGAGCTTTGTTCCTTCGAACAAGACGGAGAGTCTCAGAGTTTCCAGCACCATCTCTACTGCGCCTAAGAACCATTACAGTACCTGGAACCATAAGAGCTCGACCCAGGCAGCTCCTCCTCTTCCTCCGCGACCATCTGGGACCGTCTTACGTCGGCAGACGAATAAGAAAGAGGACCTTTCTTCGCTCGTGAAAGATTCCTTAGCGACAAAGACCGAGATGACTGGCAAGAAGTCGTTAGATCAGTCGTATAGAGGTACCTACGCTCATTCTAATAAGCAGAAGTCTTCAAGCAGCTAACATTGTACTTCAGAATCCATGGTCTCGAAGGCAACCCAAACCAGCACTCCCACTACTAACTCTCAAAGAGTTGGGACGACCGCAAATCCCTTTAATGATCCAACAACGCAAGGCCAGGTAGCCAAATCGGGTATCACAGTTGACGAAAATGTCTACTCAACTTTGGATACTGTTAAATATGCGACTTGGACTCCCTCCCGGGTCAGTCAACCACCAAGGCTGGCGACTCCTCAGACACCTGTCACCTATCGCCGTCAGCATTTCTCTGTTCTCCCTGAGATTGAGTGCTCTACCTCTTCTCTTATCGACGACTGGTACCAGACTCTGCAGGGTGTTGTTGTCCCCGACCCCATGTGGTCTGCTCCCGATGCCGTCATCCGCAGGGGCCAGGTCCTCGTTCCTCCCAATGCCCAGCTCACCCAAGCCGGAGCCGACACGCCTACCCGTCCCCCCGCTCAGGTCAGGCGCGGCCCTCGTCTCATCAGGCGCGCCCCCGTTCGCTTCTC
>Ga0065720_1018913_pt1 | contig 57007 bp, 52 predicted proteins | sample Thericmetagenome_FD_59107 | JGI IMG/M metagenome (GOLD analysis project Ga0065720, IMG submission 59107) | Thermophilic microbial communities from the Joint Bioenergy Institute, California, USA of rice/straw/compost enrichment - eDNA_2 v2... | ecosystem: Engineered > Solid waste > Grass >... | reverse complement strand
CTGAAAAACATTATGCAGGCCTTCTTAGGGCATTACAAATCGAAGGACATACTGGTTCCTCTAAAGAAAATACTCCTATTAACAGGAACGTGAATTATGAAAGCGAACCTGAAAAGAAAACAAAAGCTAATATTCCAAAAAGAAGCCCAATCACAAAGAAAAATCAAGGACAAGGATTGGAGGATGGAAGACCCCCTCTTAGAACCCCAAGTGACAGACAGACCTCTGCTACAGGAAACACACAAGAAACCCTACCAACTGAGCCTAAAGACCCTATGATCTTACTAAAGGAGAAGTTCGACCAGTTACCCATGAACGAAAAGCAAGAATTTAGAAAGTTCGTGATTCAAGAATCTTTTGGAAAAGGACCTGGTCTCCCTGATCTTGGTCTGGGTGATCTCCCAGCTGCAGAGAATAAGAAGGAGACTAAGGAAGAGAAAACTCTTCCAAAGCTTCAAACTACTGAACCTCAAAAAGATACTTTCAAAATGCAACCATCCAACCAATCTGCCATCAAAGTTGAAGATAACGAAAAAGAAGAGGGTGAAGTTGATGAGGACGAATATGAGGATGACTTTGAGCTGTCTGAATCTGCCAAAATGAGCAGGGTTATCATAAATAAAAGTGAAATCCAGCAGGAGAAAAGAAATCCTGAAGATACACTCTCAATTGATTCTAAGGAATTTAATGAGAGCTATCTCAACCTTGAGGCCATGAAGAACAATTTGGAAACAATAAAAAATAAAGCTAAGGCCACTGTAGAATTTGATATTAAAGGCTTCAAGAATCCATAATTTCAATATTACTAATTATTATACTTTCGACAATTTTCCTGTAAAGATATAATTTATAGGCCATATGCATGTAATTACACTTAAGCAGAAATTAATTCAAATTCATCCTAAATATGTTCAGCTGTGTCAATTTTTAATAAGCTCTGCAAATCTGAACTATCAGTCGATAAATCATCATTTGATTGTTTGGAAATCAATCCTGGCTTATACTCTACTTGATCCTCTGAATACTTATAATCATACCATAGCTCTATCCAGTCTACATCAGTGGGAGAAAGCACCCATCTAACCCCTTTACTCTCAAATTGTTTATTCGCCTGCTCAATAAATGTTTCCAGAGGGATCACCAATTGCTGCATGACATCGCTTCTATGATATTGTTTGAAGATCTGAATAAAGTGTGCAACAATAAGACACATTGAAGTTCCGAGTATTTTTTGTGCATTAAGAAGATCATGCTTAATGTATACAGATAGGAAAATTCCCAGAACTACTAGCCCAACTTGTAAGAATGTAAGAAAATATTCCCATGGGAGTCGCTTAGAAAGTACTTCAAAGTTATTTGTACTTCTTGCAGCACCTTGGAAGAAATCGACTATTTCTTGATAAGAGACCCTGTAGTTTGTCATTTCGGGAGTGTAAAAGCTATATGTATATTGAAAAGTTTTATAGTTCATGGGAAATACTGCACAAACCTCGCAGGATGGTGGAAGGTTATTTAAACAGCAGATCAATTTATCACACATCATAGGAGGATACTTTGGTTGATATGCCCCTCCAAGCCATCTTCTCGTAAGGTGAGAATCATCGAAATATGCTTTATTGGGCTCCTTTTCAAATCTATACTCTAGCCATAATTCGATCCAGTCAAAGTTTTCCTGAGACAATACCCATTTTACTCCCATTATCTTGTACAAATTTTGATTTGAATAATTGATAATTCCTGTTATTTTGTTCCTATAACTCAAGAGTAGCTTCTTCACTCTGGCTATGTTATATGCTGCCACTAAAAGTGGTACAAAAAATCCAAGACAGAAGACTATTTCTGCAAGCAATGGATATTTTTTCTCCAAAAAGATTGTGCACATTGTGCAGATAAGCAAAAACGAGTAAAATGTAATATAAAAGACATCTTCCCAATCTCTCAGAGAGGAAAAGTTATTGCAGGCTGCATGAATTTCTTCAAAGAAAGAGTCTATCTGCACCTTTGGAATTCTATTGTCAGTCATGATTTGGGAGTAAAAGTTGTAGGAAAACTGTAAATTTCTGTAATTGAAAGGGAAAATTAGGATATTTCTGTTCGAAGAAGGGGTATCTATTTCCTTCCTCCAAAAGATATCATTCTTTGTAATATTTTCAGTCATGTGAGTATTCTGGATCTTATTCACAACTTATTTCTTGGTCACAAGAAAAAAGAAAAGAATTCTCTTTTTGTAAATAAACTTTATTCAATATCCTAAAATTCAAAAATTTCCCAAAGGAAATTTTTCTTCGGTTAGGTATCCGCCCACTTTTATCATTTATCCTTCAACCGATATCAAAGTCAAATGAATATTATAACCCGTGACTTTGTCTCTTTCAATATTATTTTTGTTTTATCAGGAAGTATGACTTAATTATATTATTTTAAACCAGCACAAGGCTAGCATATCAGACAGAGAATATGCTTAAATTAGGCTCTATTTATTCTTTTAGCTTACTATTTTATTTAGGGTTACTTTTATATCAGAAAAGTTAAATCTTATTTCAGGTATTTATGTTCCAGATTCTCAAAAAAAAGACTGTAATCAGTTCTGCCCTCAAGGCAACCAGGCTTCATAACTTATCATCAGCTTATTTCTCAGCACACACTTTTAAAGTGATTGATCCTTATACAAATGAGGTACAGCGATTAATGATATAATCATCTTTAGCCTTACGCTGAAGCTACATATAAAACAGCCGCTCAAGCACAAGATATAATCTTGAATGCATATGATCAACATAGAAAATGGCGAGTTACTCCTCTTGGTATATCGTTAAAAAAAAATCTAATTGATAGAGGAGAGAATCAAAGTCTTACAGAAAAGTGTCGAATACTTCCAAAAGGTATTCTTAATAAATAGCCAAATCACACCCTTTTTAGAATGAGAGCCAAATCGCAAAAGATATAACTTGTCAGATGGGCAAGCCCTTAAAAGAAGCTAAAGACGAAATCAAAGGATTTTATAATGTCGTGAAAAAGCTTATTGATATTGCTCCAGGAGCATTAGAAGGAAAGGTTGTCAAACAAAATGAACATGGAATCCTTAAATATACAAGAGAACCTGTTGGAGTTGTTATGGTTATATCTCCTTGGAACTTCCCTGTTCTTACTTGTGCAAATATTTTAGTACCCTCCATTCTTGCCGGAAATGCCGTAGTTATCAAGCATTCTCCTTATACTCCTCTTATCGCAAAGCACTTTGAAGAAGCTTTCAAGCAAGCAGGTGTTCCCAATTTGGTCAATGATATGATGATTGCAGCAACAGATTGTCAAGCCATTTATGAATATCCAGAGATTGGTTATGTCGCATTCACAGGATCGATGGAAACTGGCAAGTGTGTTCAAGAAGACGTTGCTGATTCCCGATTTATCAATGTTGGCCTTGAACTTGGAGGAAATGATGCTGCATATGTTGCTGAAGATGCTGACTTAGACCTTGCTGTAACTGAAATTGTCCGTGGGGCCCTATTCAATGCTGGACAATGTTGTAATTCAATTGAAAGAGTCTATGTCCATAACTCATTATATGATGATTTCCTTGAAAAGGCCCTTGTTGAAATAGAAAACTATCAAATTGGAAATCCTATGCTTGACTCTACAAAGCTAGGACCCTTATGTCTTCCTGAAAAGCCAGATCACTTGCAAAGGCAAATCGAAGATGCTGCTCAACAAGGTGCCAGAGTTCTTTGTGGAGGAAGTGCAACAACTGATATGGCTGGAAAAGGAAGATTCTATCTCCCAACTATGGTCGCAGATGCTCAAAATGATATGGACATAATGGTAAAATTATTCTGAAGAAGCTAATTATTAGATGACAGAATCTTTCGGACCTATCTTTGGTGTTTCTAATACTGACGGTGATGAAGAAGTAAGAATGATATGATTGTTATTAATGTTAGGTCATTAAGTTAATTAATGACAGCCAATTTGGACTTTCATCTACCATTTTTAGTAAGAGTAAAGAAAGAATTTTGGCTATAGCCCCAAAAGTAATTTATCATTATGACTTTCTAATGTTCATAGCTGAAAGTTGGTACTGTCTATGGAAATAAAGTCTTATCAGTTGATCCCACTTTGCCTTGGAGCGGAAGAAATCGCAGTGGAAGAGGTGCAAGCCTTTCTGAGTTTGGATTTCATCAAGTCACTGTTCCAAAATCTTATAACATCAAGTTTTACTCTTAATACGTTTGTGCATATATGAATCATTATAAGTTTCATTGTGATATGATAATATTCATTTTTGAGCCTAATTCAACTCGTATAGCAAAAGATTAATAACAATGAATTATATTCTGAATAGGGATGAAAAAGCAGAACTTCAATATGTGAGAAGACTTGGAGTGTTAAAGCTGATTAAATTAGCATGTTTTGATAAGGGATTGAGTTTTTGGGAATTTTTGAGCCATTTTGAGATAATATAATTCTGGAACGTTTTATTTATACATCTGACAAATTCAAAGAATAAAAGTTATGTCCATCCTGAAGTTAGATAGGAAGTATAAGTCACAAGAAAGCTTATCAGATCTTGAAGAGGAAGCTGTTGATTACAAGAAGCTAATGATGCATGAAATGTATGAGTCTAAGAAGCCCAAAATAGTCGCAAGACATTTTGTTTCGTCAGAGGTAGTTGCACACGAGTGTTTTAATAGAATTTTGGATGCTGCTGTGGACATCATTTATGAGAGATATGTTCTATCGAAAATGAGCTCCCACATCATCAGTGGGACGACAAATTTGATGGAACTTATTTTAGCATCACATTTTTCTACTTATGATACTGAATCTTTTACCACAGAAGAAGATTCAGAGCCAGTATTTTCCTCGGATACAAATTAATAATTAACTAGAGTACCTCAGTTGTTGACACCTGGGGCAGATCTAAAATCAACACCAAAAAGATTAGTGATATTCCAAGTAACACACCTGATCATCTTTCGTAATTGAGAATAGCTATTGAAGTCGGAAAGCCAATGACTGCATATTCTACCATGAGTGAGGACAAGAAAACTCTTCAAAAGGCCAAAGAAAAAGCAAAGAAGTAATAATTCGTTTCAACATTTATTAACCTTTTCAGGTTCATTCAAGATACTCGTAATGAACCAATCCCAACTCCTATTGACCTTCGAGAATATGAAGAAACAAATAAATCAGACGGTATTAATAAGATGAAATTTGACTAAATCTTTAGATGAGCTCAGAGCCAAGAAAGAGAGGGATATGAAGAGAAAACAGGAAGAAGAAGCTGCAGAAAAGCTAAAGAAACAGCAAGAGCAGTATATCAACAACAATATCTCATTTAATTCTTCAGACAATCCAAGTTTTTGAAGAAAGAAGCTGACCTGAAAAAGAAAGCATTTACCTATGATTACAATGGAAATATATTATTAGTACACCAGACCAAGACAGATAAGTTGCCTCCATCGGCATTCCTCGTGAAGTAATAGCAAGAAATGGCATTCTCAATTATTAGTTACAATATTCCGAACCCAGAAGAGGAGGGTAACAAGAAGAAAGACAAGAAGAAAGCTAGCAAGGATGTCAATGCCTTGAAATCAAAGTTGAAAAAAGCACCTGAGGCCGACAAAGAATTTATTAGCAAACTTGGAAACTACACAAGTCCTCCAGTATTTGACTTGATCGCTCCAGAAAAAGGTGTTGTCTTCATTGAAGGAGGTAGAGTCAAGAAAGGTCAACCATTAAAGAGCAGTGCAGTCACTCTAACAGCTGGCACTCTTACATCCACTGATGGAGGGCCTATCAGGCTTACAAGAACTGAATATCTACAAATCACTAGAGGAGGTAATCTGAGCAGACCAGCCACAGAAAGGGATGGTGGAATAAGACAAACTACAGTAGGATCCACAACTAACTGGACCATTAAAGTAGATGGAGTAAAGGAAGTCGACTTTAAAAAGGCAAAAACCATTAAATTGGCCAATGAGAATAGGGCTGCTGGAAATGGAATCAAGGATATAAATTACAATGCCTTCGAAACTTTGCTAAAAGCAGCCGAAGAAGATCCTATGGACACCTTGAAATCAGCTCCTACTCAGCTCCAGGCTCAACAAACTGCGTATACCATTGATGATACATTTAAGAAGAGCCCTATTGATGCTTTTAATCTAGAAATCATAAATTCCAAAGACTGGGGTAAGGCTATCACCTCAGGAATTACAAATAATCTTCCTAAATTGCCTGAACATAAAGAAAGACAGATGAGACAGACTCTAGGTATTAAACCTAAGTATCCTAGAGAAAGAGCTATAAATATACCAATGAGTAAAAGCCAATCGGAATTTCTCCTAAAGACTATCAAAGGTTAACTTATTCTATATCTATCTCAAACATAGGTTCTTAATTATTTTGTATTATGGTGACGCATGATATCCATGTAATTAACCTGGTTTTCATTAGTTGTATTAAGCTATATTACTCTTTTCCAAAATAAAAAATATCAACTTCAAATAAAAAAAAAAGTTCTACAAGAATGTCAGATCGCAGAGATAGAGATAGAGATAGGCACTTCACTATTTTGATTGATAAATAACCTATTTCAGAAAAAGGAGATTCTCGAAATCCCGCTCAAGATCTCGTTCTCGTAGCTCTCATAAGAAAAAGAGCTACAAAGATAAACATCAAAAAAAGAAAAATTATAAAAGACACTCTAGTTCCAGATCCCGCTCAAGTTCCAGCAGTTCCGGATCTTCCTCACCAACAAGAGGAGTTAATATTAAATTGGAGAAGAAGTAACTTGGCCTTTTCAATGATGATTGGATTTTTTTCCTTTCACAGAATGGTCGGACTAATTTTGTTAGAACAGAGCTTCCTATTATTGAGAGGCACCAGGCTCTTGCTGAATTTACAACGACACAGGAAGAGTCCAGTTGTGTAAGAAATTAATATTTTTTTATTCATTTCAAGCTTATTGTGACTGGCATACCTGATAATATGACTCAGAGCCAAGTATTTGTGACTTTGAAACAAACGATAAATGAATAATAGTTAGAGGAGCTCTTGACACAAGTCGCAACAAATTTACAGACTTCACCCCCCGAAAGTATTCAGTATGTATCAGTACTTAAGACTGCCTATGCGGTGTTTCCGACAGTCGAGTGTGCAAAGAGAATCTTGTTTGTATCATTATGCATTTTGACACTTTGTTAACTTAAAAAATCAGACTCTTCGTGGAAAATTGGATAATGGAAATGTCAATTTGACACTTGACTTTTACCCTGCAATCCTTGCCAAGCAGCGAGCACAAGGACCTTCTAAGGATGTTACTCTAGTACAAGACTGGATTTGTGATAAAGTATCCGCATATTATTTGACAAATGAACTCATTCTCGAAATAGTGTGAGTACAAAAACTTCGCTAAAAGAACCAAATGCCATAAATGTGACAACATCAGGAATTCAAATTGTAAAGTTGTCTATAACAGTGCTTCCTATGTGAAACAAAATCCATCAAGTCAGCCTCAATCATACTACTATGTAACTCAAATTAGACAATTTTTTACTTTTAGACTGTTCCAAGCGATCAAGGAGGGATCTCCAGCATTATGGTTAGAGGTAGTGCATTAATGGATGTGACAGAGTCCCAAGTAATATTATTTAGCAAATTGATAAATTTCAGCTGCTTGATCTTTTCAATAAATATGCTCCCGTCAAGGACATCAGATTAGTAAAGAATAGAAATACAGGAAATATGAAAGATTTCGCATTTGTCGAATTCTTTACACCTGAAGTAACAAATAGTGACAGTTATTTTACAGAATTAGGAAGCTGAGAGAGTAGTAAAGATGACACAAGGACCTGATTTTAGGGTCAATGGCCAGCCTGTTACAATCTCTCTTTCAAGAACAAAGAGAAGAGAAGTAATTATCACAAAGAATGGGATATTCAACTTTTTAGGATGAGCTTGGATATTCGATTGATGATATATCATCGATGTCCACTTATCAGAGAAATCAATATTATGGGTATTATTCTAAGTCATAAATTCAACCTGATAGAATGCTGTCAACTTACAATCCATACTACTCTGAAGGCTACACCCAAGAAAATTCTGATCAACAATCTCAAGCTACTCAACAGGCTTACAATCAATATCAATACCAACAGATGTACCAACAAGGACAAGCTGGAACTATGAATCAATACACCCAACTTCTTGGACAGCAAGGGCTCAACTATGGCAGTTATCAAAATTACAATCCTCAATTTCAACAAAGCTATAATATCCAATTACAGCAGCAACTTCAGCCAAGCTTGATCCAACAAACAGTCCAACAAAAACAACAAATACAAGCCAAGCCACCAGTTCAAACACAACCAACTCTCCCAAGCATGCAAGGAAATACTAATCAGCAAATGATTGCTCAGTTACCCCTTGCCATGCAACAACTAATGGCTAAGGCAAATACAGCTAATGCAAATAACACCACTAATATGAATCCAGGAATCAGTATCAATGACTCTAAGCCACTAGTCCAGCAACAAACTAAGGCTCCTACTATGCAAATACAATTTGCTGTAGGATCGAGTATAACCGGTAAAATAATAGTATGACTTTAGCTAATGTTGTTAGAAGAAAAGCCTGAACCTGCTAAAGCCGATTCTCAAGAATCGAAAAGTTCATCTGAGGTAGATAATAAGCTTGTTCCCGAAGAAAATAAAAAGCCTGCTTTTGAGATTATTTTTAATGAGAAAAAGACAACAGAGGCAGATAAGGTCAAAGAAGAACTAGAAAGGAAGAAGCAGGTTGAAATGGAAATGAAAAAATGGGAAAGAGAACAAGTAACTAAAAAATTAATGATAACTTACAAATAGCAAATGAAGGCAGCTGCTGAGTCTCAGCAAACTGCTCCGCAGACCCAAGAAAATAAAATTCAGATCCAACTGGAACCCGAGAAGTTCGCTCCTTTACAAGTCCAAAACAAGAAAATAAGTATTGTATTTGGAAGCAGTCAAGAAAATACCACTACTTCTTTTGATATAAAAACAGAGGAGCCCAAGACTCAATCCAAATTTAAAGTATATCTAGGAAATATACCTGTCTGCAGGCTCTGTCAAAGAAAGTTTAAAGACGATTACAGCATAGAGATGCATGAAAAGTTTTCTAAGCTGCATAAGGTAATTTACAAATTTTTCCACCCTGAACTCTTAGGAAAATCTTCAAAGATTGAAGCCAAACGTGTAAGTTGCCTTGTTTTTGGAGTCTATAAGATAATGTATTTATAAAATTGTAAATTCAGATGACACTTTTATTTTTCGTGTTGTCAGTTGATTTTGACAAGTTAACACAGAATTTTTTCCCTACCCTATTAAGTTCTTGAGAAAGAGGATATAGATGTCCCAGGTTCAATTGTAACAATTTCTAGAAAATCCAGGGACATATATGAAAAAAGTTTCATATTGTAAAATTGATCGATTAGGATATCTCAAACGTGCTAAATTTTATTTAATATTGGATAGTAATTATAGATGGAAGACGAAATCATTGTAGGAGCCAAAACTGATAGCTCAAAGGCTCAGCATGATCCGTAAAGGCTCATATCATCATAATTAACCTTTAGTCTTGCTATCGAAAAAACCTACTCTAAGGAAGACTTCAAAAGATATTTTTCAGATAAAACTTCTTTTGAGAAGATTGTTTCTGGATGCTCAAGAGGAGGACCACAAAATCTTCCTTGTAGATGGTCTTCTTGGAGAGCATTTTTGGGTTTGTACACCATTGGAGATGAAACGAAGGCTAGAGAGGAATTAAAGAAGTCTCGTGACTTTTATGCAAAGGAACTGGACAACTATACAAATTATAGAAAGAACCATATGGACGCTGATCCTCTTTCGGGCAGTGCCAAAGTACCTCATTCAGAAAGTTGAGAGTAATAATTTCTAGAACCCCTGGAACAACTTCTTTGAGGATTCTGAACTGAGAAATGATATAAAGAAAGATATTGAGAGAACGTATCAACTAGCTAACAATCCCTATAATTTCTCTAGTCATCAGGATAAAGAATTCTTCACTGTGAAGAAAATTCAAGATATCTTGACCAACGTTCTCTTCGTCTGGAGTAAGCAGAACTCCGATCTAGGATATAGACAGGGTATGAATGAAATTGTTGCCCTCTTAACTTGGGTCGCCTTCCATGAACATTATAAGGCAGAGGATCCCCAAAAGTAATCTATATCCTGTTTATCCTCAACCTTTAGTGATTTCTATGATTATCTCAATGATGAGAGATATTTGGAACATGATGTTTACACTGCCTTCAAAAAGATCATGAGTCTTAAACAAAAGGATATGTTCAGTACCAATCCCGTTGCCGTCCCTGTAAAAAGAACAAAAAAACTTTTATTCATATTTAGGGAAGAAAACGTGTCGAAAAAGTGGATGCTAATGGCAGACCAAATACTCCAATCGTCCATAGAGCTGTGCATATACAAGAAGGACTCCTTCCTTACTGGAATCGCGTCTTAGCTGATCACTTCAAGCACTTCAAAGTTGAGCCCCAAATCTACTTATTGTAACCCGTTGAAGTGAGTAATAACATCTATAGGAGATGGATCAGATGTATCTTGTGTAGAGAATTTACAATGGAAGAATCTATTCCTATCTGGGATGCTGTCTTCGCTTTCCACTATGCCCATCCCCCTCAGACTCCAACTCTCGAAATGATCGACTATATTTGCCTCGGAATGCTCCACCATATTGCTGATGATCGTATATTTGAAATGACACTCTTATCTTAATCCATTAGTTCTTGGAAGAGACGATGGTGGTACCATCCTTGGTCGACTTCTTAAATATCCTCCTGTTGAAGATATCTCAGTAATTATCAGTCTTGCTCACCAAGCCCGTGGTAAAACTTTAATTTCTAGATCTTTTATGTCTTAGAGACTATCCTAGCTAACCAAGCAAAGCCTGCAACTAAGCCCGTAACTAAGCAAGCTGAAGTTGCTCAAGAAATCGAAGATGATGACTCAAAATATCCAGAAACCAAAAAAACTACCGAGGAAAAGAAGAACGTTATTCTATTCAATCCAACAATGCCTTTATTCAAGGGAAAGACAACTAGCACTCCCACTACTAATACTAATACCATAACGCAGAAGCATGATAGACATGATGACGATCCCTTAGGCCAGCCCTCTCATACAACTTCTGATAATAAGCCCAAAATTGGTCATAAGAAGAAGGAAAAGGATGAGCCTATAATGTTTACTTCATCTGAAACCTTTACTTTGACCAGAGAAAAGCCTAAAGAGGTCATTAAGCCAGTCCCTGTAATTACAAATACAAGTTCAAAAGACAATTCCTCATCTGTAATATTTGTTGTACCTCTCCTCTAAAATGATTAGCTCTTTGACAGCCTTGATAACACAATTAAATCACGCACCAAGGATACTAAGAAGATTCTTGAAGAAAAGAATCATCAAATCACAAACCTTATTAAAGCAGCACTCGAGTCTGTCAAAAGTGAAAATCAATCGTAAAGATCCTTTTAAAACATGCTAATTTGCTAGAAATCCTTCCATACCTTTACAAAAAGTTATATCAGATTTAAATGAGGCTCTTGAGAAATTGAAAGAACAAGCCCACGAAATTGTTTCTCTTGCAAAGTAATTCTAGGTTATTTGAACTATACATATATCCTGCAATTTTACAGAGGAACCTCTTTAAATATTTGCATTATAGTCGAGTCCATTATATATCTTGAAAACATTCACAAATTTTGTTGAATATTGATTTAACTAATAAGACAGAATGTGAAACAATTATCACTCTCCAAAAATACCTGCCTCAGGTCTCAGCAAGATCCCTGTTTTGAGGCCCTTCTTATAATAAATCATTAATTTAATTTGGGTTTGTTAGTTCATGTATCAACTTTGGAGAGTTCTCAAGAGAAATCCCTTAGTCTGGAACCCTAGAGCTGTTGGAGCCATCTTTCTCGGTTATGTTACTTACAGCATCTATAGAGAAAAAACTCTTCCTGCTATCTTTAAATGGGTAAAGAATAATGAATAACTCAATAAGGATTAGGATGACTATGCTGAGGCCCATCCTCACTCCTTCGAAGAGAGAATGAGACAATATTCTAAAGCCAAAAACTTAGAATTCAGAGCATACATCACCGCTGAAAGAGCAAAATTGGAAGAACAGTATAATTTGATAATTCGATCTAATCTGCTAGAATGAAAGCTGAAGCATAAGAAATCATCATTCTATTAATTGACTTAGTATTGCCTTTACTATTTCATATCTTTGTGGCATAATTATCCAATTGAGACATTTTGGAATTTGGCAATCCATCAAAAACAATAATTCAGCTCTACAAATAGAAAATATTTTAAGCAAGATGAAAAAGCTAATTCTCTCCACCGAAGCAAGAGTGATAGATTGATTATAGAAAAGATAATTGAGCTTAAGTTTTTGAATCCAGCCTTATTTTAGATTTTACTAACCCTGAACGATTAAATAAGTCTAGGACTATCAGTCTGCTGCAGATGGCAATTATGTTAGGCTCTATAGCTCTATTTTAGGGTTCAATACAGTATTTCTATATATTCAATAAATTTAAAGTAATAATGAAAGACTTTGGGAAGAAAACTGACGTGAACATCTTCTTTGACCTGAGATCAAATGTCAAAGTCAAGGTTATGGATTACCATTACTGCCGACCACTTCTGGCATATGTCAGCATGAATAATAATTTTTGTGTCTGGGATTATGATAAGAAAACATGTCTAAAATCCTTCAATTGCAATCTTTTGGAATCCAGGGACATGACAAGAACAGTTGTAATAAAAGAAATAAAATTCTATGATAGAGACACCCTTTCCTCATTATTCCCCTATGAAGATGTAGAACCCTCAACCGATGATAGAGCATATTTTTACAAAAATAACTGGTTAATCTGTGTTGGAGAGAACAAAGTATATTTCTACGATTACGTCTGCGAGAAGATTGAACAAATTTCCCCTCTCATGCTTGATAATAGAATTCCTCGTTGCATCGAAATTATTGATACTCGCTATCTAGCTATAGGGTGCAATGATGGTTTAGTCAAAATCTTCGATACATTAACTTGGAGCATTCCTAAGACTCTCAAAGGTTACCATACAAAAACAATTACAAATATCCTTTCATATCAGCAAAATGAAGGAAGTAGAAATCGTCTTATTGTCGCCAGTAATGATGGTACCATGGCATGTTGGAATGCAGACACCGATGGTCCTCAATTTAGATTCCAGATGTTGAAGAATGGAAAACCGGTATGATTTGAAGCATATTTATTCATTAAGTAGACTGGAACTGCCAATAATTTGGAAGATATCACAAGTATATCATATAATAGACAATCCAATCACATTTTGACCTGCTCTGAACACTATGTATATGAACTCAGAACTTGAAATAATATTGATTAGATTACTGTATGGAGCAGCTTGGTTGGAAATGAAATTGTGAGATATAAAAATCCAAAAGATTCTGCCAAGAATACTATCATTGGAGCTCATTATCTGTATAATGGAGGTACTGAGTTCTGATTAACAAACTAAAGATTAGAAATAAATAAAGATTTTGTTTTGATCCATGGAAAAGGAACAGAACTACTTTTAATGGACGTTACTCAGGGAATAAAATTCAAAGATAAGGAGACTGTTGATACCATCCCTCTATTTGACTTCAAAACAATGAGAGATTTCGACAAAAACTTCAGAATCTATTTCCTAAAAGTTCACTATATGAAGCCTCATTATGTCTTTCTTGCTACAAGTCTTGGTAATTTTTTCTTTTATCCATTTTATCCCCAAGGTGTGTTCATATTGACAATTGGATCCCCTCTAACATCTCTTTGCAATTTTGCATCTAATCCTTTTTATACCACTTACATTACTCCCACCCAGGTCAAGGAGTTTATGAATGAAGATGGAACAATTAAGAAGCTCAATAACCAAATGATTCAGAAATGCCAGAGTTATGAGTTACCAGATATCGGAATGAGACTTCCAAATATCCTCCTCTTATCAGTTACCAATCAACTAGTCCAATGTCATCTAATCGATAGAACCAAATTTGATTCTCTTGTAAAACCAATAATTTTTTCGATAATCTTCTAGCATGCTAGCTCTAATCTGTGTGTCAAGACTATTTTGCATAGGATTGAAGAACTTCCTATATTTGATGGTACCAAAGAGAAAGCTTACGGATAACATTTAGATGAGCCTGAGGTTCAATCGAGTATGAGTGGAAAGTACTTTTCCGTTTGGTACAAGAAGAGTGGAATATTAAATGTTTTTGCCATAACAAACAAAAATATCTGCTTCCCAGAGAAGAACGACAATCTCATAGAAATAGATAATCTCCATCCTTGCGGCTCAGTCACAAAGTTGTATGCAGGAGCTGCAAAATCATTTGCTTGGCATCAGGAAAGAGATGAGTAAGTGCTTATTTGATACCCTAAAAATTTCAGGTTTGCTATTTTGGCTCCTGTAGACAAAGAAGGAAAACTTGTTGAAGCTAAAGAAAAGACTGAGAGCATATCAAAAGGCTTCTTCAGCAAGAAGACAACTAAAACCACACTTGAATTAGATCCTTCAACTATTACAAATATCATCCTTCTCATTATCTCCATTAATCAACTTGGACAAAATAAAATACAATGTGAACTAGTCCATAGAAATGACACGTATGATGGTGGAATTACTTGATAAAATCTTAGGTTAAAAGCTCCTACTAAAATATTCAGTGGGCCTTTCTATGCTATCTCCGATAGAGTTAGTGAAGAAGATTTCCAAGAACTTATGAGACCAGAGTTAGAAGCAATTAAGAGAGATATCAGATCCAATAAGACCAGAAAAATAAATTTCTATCAATTTACACCCACGGGATCTAAATTCTCAAAAGTGGGAACTGCAATTTTAGAACCATTACAAGTTTACTGGAATTTAGCTGGAACTATATGCGTGTTGGCTTATGAATTAAATTACATGGTCTATAAGGTCAATGAACAAGGCCATCTTTTCTACTACGGAGAAAAAGGCCATTCAGTAATTTATTTTACAATTGTATTAAGACCTAGATCCAATCAGGATACTTCTGGGAAAATCTCTTCTTCTATATTACAGAGACTACTGTGAATGTTGCTTTCTTTGATCTGAAGCAGGGCATAATCGATATCTGTCTTGCGGCTGATCAAGATCAGCCTAATTTGCTTGGAGAAAACTTCCTTGATGAGTATTTCGTCAAGGATGGCCATTTCCTTGAAGATACTATTTATCCCTTGATACAGCTCAGACCCCATGGTCATCTTAAAATAATTGGAATATATGATTATAAGCTGCTATTGGTGAATTCCAGAGAGGAATTTTTCACTATTGAGCTTTATCATCCATTTATAAGAGTCCTTATGTGTCTTCAGTTTGAGAATATCAGGGAAGCCCTTCGTCAAGTTGAGAAAATTGATCCCAAAAATTATCATTATTTATATGAGCTCTTTTCGGTATGTTGTTCAAAAAACTATCTTAGATTTAGATTTATGGATTCCAAGTCGAAGCGGAAGAAATATTAGCCAAGGTTAAAGATAAAGATGTACTAGCACTTTGTGCTTTGAAGAATAGCTTTTATGATGATGTAAAAGTTTTGAGAAAATTTCTAAACCTCAAGGCCAAGCTTATTTTTGAAAACCCAGAGAAAAAACCCATTCTAGGTTCAGATCTTATTGATCATCTTGCATTGGATGGCCACATAATAAAAGCGAAAGGAGATTTAAGCGAAGTGGCCCTGTTTAAGATCGATAAGTAAATTTACTGAGTTAATTTCTGATGATAGATTAAATGGTTTTGATGTAGTGCATAGGGAAGAAAGAAGTCAGGAATTCATCAAAAAGAATCCAGGAATAGAATTTTTCTTAAGGCGGGAACTTGGTCAGAACGATCCGTAAAATTTTAAATTTTTTGTTTCTTAAATTCAAGAAAAAACTTAACGCCTCTGTTGAAAAAGCTAGCTGCCTTATAATTTTTTTCGCTTTATTTGTAATGCTTCATTCCAAAGTAATTTGGTTCTAATTGCTTAGTTTATATCTTCGTGTTATTCAGAATGCATCAGATGTCTAATTTTGTTTTTCTTTAAAAACAATTCCTCAGTTAGTATTGATTATTGAGGAAAAAATTTTTTATATAAATAAGGTTCGAATGAATTTTGGCTTCTCTTTTTCTAGTGATGGAGGCATGATTATCAGGAATGGAAACCAAGTGATAAAAATGGGAGGAAATGGGATGACGATTACAAATCCTGGCGGTCAAAGGATAGTCATGAATGCCAATGGGATTCACATTAGCAACGCAACTAGCAATATAACCGTCAACTCGAACAGCTTTGGTAGAGGAAACATCAACATCAACACTAACATCTCATACGGAGGGAATGATTGGGATAGCGAGTACTCAGAAGAAGAAAACGTCAATGAAGGATATTCAATTGACTCCTCTTTTGAAGAAGATCAAGCCTATGAGCACTATCCTAACTACAATGTTCAATACAACATGAATTATGGAAATAATCATTACCATCATCATTTTAATAATTCTCATCTCATGAATTACCCACATCATCATTACCACCACCATCAGCAGCAAATGCATCAAGAACCTCCCAAGAAGGAAGGACTAACTCAGGCGGAAATAAATCAGCTTCCTATCAGTGTTCACACTATTAAGAAAACTCCTGTTAAGCCTACTTTATTTGGAAAGAGCTCTGCGACCAAAACAGGAACTAAGGAGTCTGTGAAAAAGGAGGAAAGTACTGGACCTTCTTCAAATCAGTCCTGTGCAATTTGTATTGGAGACTACAAACATGGAGACAGACTGAGAACTTTGCCATGCCTTCATAAGTTCCATGTAGAATGCATTGACAAATGGCTGAAGAAGAAGAGTGAATGCCCAATATGTAAATTAGATTTGCTTGAATAGAAAAGAAATTCTTTCTACTTATATGTATGTCTAGACACTTAGGAACAACTGGTGCGATGAACTTTAATATAAATCTATATTAAGATAATGTTTGTAAGAATGCATCATGATATATTACTTTACGTTGTACGGCAAAGAAAGATTAAAACTTTGCAAGAAATATACATTTGAAACCGAAAAATTTCTTAGAATACATTACATTTACTTTTCTTAGGACCACATCCTAGAGCCCCTCCCTTCTTTTTCTTATTTGGAGGAGGCTTGCTCACAGGATTCAGATTTATTACGCTTCCTGTGATGCTTGGGTCATTCACTTGGATTGACATGTAATTCCTTGCCTCAGAATAATTTATGATTGACTTCATTGGTGATTTATTAATGTCTGTGTAGTCGCTCTCATTAATGGCAAATTTATATGCTTCATTTTCTCCCACTATAAGAGTTAGATATAAAAGAAGTTTAGCTTACTTGTAAATTCCTTAACAGAGCGTTTACTCTCCCTAAGAAGTATGTCTATGCTCTGGAGTTCTTTTAGTATGTCAAAGTTCTTGTCTTCGAATATTTTTTCCTCTTTGACTTCACTTTCTCTGAATGTTAGAGGCTTTTCTCTCCTGCTGACGAGGTATTTAATTACTTGTCCTAGCCAATCTGGGCTATCAAGCTCATACAACTTTTGTAGAATTTGGATCCAATCGCTATTAATCAGAATACTTTCGAGAACTATAGGAGAGACAAATTTCACAAAGTCATTTGAGTCTATTAATTCTCTGAATTCTTCATAATTAAAAAGGAATCCTCCTTCTAAATTGATTTGAACTGAGCTATATTTTCCTCTCAGAGAAATAATAGGATAGACTGGTCCTTTGAAATTTGTCTTATACTCATACATGAGATTTCCATTATGAGTGAAATAAACAAAACCATTATTTGTAATTCCGCATCCAACAATATCATGAGATCCAAAATTGCAAAGATTTCCAACAATTTTCCCATTTAAAAATACTTTACCATCATCACCATGGAAAGCTATTGATCCTTCTAAGTAACCAGCGAATTCTTCAGTTGGATATTGATTACTTATAGCAAAGCCTACGGCTATTTGATCGTAGAATCCTCCCAATTTAATTTCAACTTCATAATATCCAATTGTTTTGTCAACTAATATTTAAGCAAAAATATTGGAAATTCTACCTTCAATTATTCCTGTGGAATTCTGCTGAATAGTACAGAGAGGGTTTGAAGACACAATAGTGCCTATTTCTCCATCCATGTTTACGAACATATTCTTTGCTTGTTCAGACTTGAAATTTCTAGGTATCCTATCAAAGCTGATCTTCAAAGAATCCAAGTAGTTGTTCGTTTGGTTCTAAAAATTAGAATTAAGTATGAGAGAAATTACTGTCAGATAGTCTGGAATTTCGTGGGGAGCCTTCATCATGCATTTATTGGAGACATCACATTTGCATCTTGCATATTGATATCCTGCAGGGAATAATATGTGGTCTTTATGACAATAGAATGCACAAACTGAGCAAACATAGAGGTCGACTTTTAGGACTTGGGAACATGTGGTACAGAAGAAGCCACTGCTATAGGGCACCAGCTATTCATTAAGACAATTTAGATGAATGCTACCATATCATGAGGGATCATGCTGTGAGCACATTGTAAGTGACATGATGAATAAATCATAATATTCTTGAATGAAATCCAAGAGTAGAGAACTTTATTTATCATCTTAATAAGGGCCTGATTTGGTTCTTGGATAAGTTCAGCTGCGTATCCCACAATCAGCTTCTTTATCAACTAATGCAATCAACATTAATTATGTCATGAATACCTTAAACAACACAGCGTCATTTCTTCTTGGAATGGGGATTCTCAATAACAGATCAAGATAATCCTCTTCAGGAAGATATTGGTCTGAATCAATTACTCCAGCAGTCCTTTAATTCACTTTATAACTCTATAATTAATACTTGTAGAAGTGGGCAGTCCCGAGGTAGAATCTTTTGTAAAATTCTGAATTATCTGATATGTTGGTAATTTGTGGCAAAATTCTCTGGATAAGCCCAGCTTTTTCAACAAAATGGAGGAAAGTTCCAGTGCAGTTTTCTCCATAGTATATGAAAAATTCACATAACAGCTGATAGCTACAAATTATTATCATTTAATAATTTATATACTCTAAGTCGTAGTCTATAAGACCAACAATCAAGCTGATGACTCCAGCAACAATGAGTTCTGTGCAATATACTCTAGGGCTAGCCTCAATAACTTTAATTAAGAAGCGAATTCCATCCTCTACTTGATAAGTCAAATATTTATGAATTCTAACCTAAAATTGGCGTATTCTCCTTATGCTTTAGAGTTCTTATGCACTTCAGATGAGAGATTATTGGATAATATAAGCTATCATTGAGCACTCGTTCAAAGAAGCTTGAGTCTTGCAAAGCGGTTTTCACTAAAATGCCAACAGCAACTCTAGAAATTGCCGAGCTTTTGCACATTATCCCTGAGACCAAGGGTTCATAATCAAAGTGCTGGTCGGAGACTTTCAATAAGGGATTTTTTTCTGCATAGATCAAATAACTAGATTGTTGTACTTCAGACATTTTCAAAGCTTCAGAAGGCAGAGGTCTATGCTCAAGGTCCTGGAATAATGCCGAAAGGATCTTATTTAGTGTAGGTTCTCCTACAAATTCATGAACTTCTTTCTTTCTCTCATGATAATCTAGGCTTCCCAAACTTTCTAAGACTTGTTTACATGCTATAAGCTTTTCTTCATGGAAGTGGGCGACCACCTCAATAATTATTACTCCTGCCATCCATATATCATATTTGATTGAAAGGTTTGGCTTTCCACTTTTATCAGATTTGAATTCAGGTGCTTCAATAAGTAGATGATTTGCTAATAGGTTTTTCCAAATAGTATCGCTTTGTTGGGTTTCAGTGGACTTGGCGATGCAGTCAAGATAAAGTTGAGCTTCAATATCACAAATACTTATACTAAAATCGTCTATGATAGCTTCCATGTATGCCTGGACAGTTGCCTCTTGAGGCATGTATAAAGGTCTTATGCACAAATTCGATGCATTTATGAATCCATGATAAGTATTATTCTCCTCTAGCTGCACTAAAGAATCCAATACGGCAATTAGAAGCTTGTGTAAAATCAAATTGTCCTTCATCTATGATGTTATATAATCAATTCAAAAGAATTTACTTTTTCTAGAATTCCCTCTATCTTTGTTGCCTGATCCAGGAATAGTTTGATGGATAAACAAGGAATATACTCTTCTACAACAATAACATGGAGAGCAACTTTATCAAAAAATGCCTCCACAATTTTTGGAGCAGAACTAATTTCTAATGCTTTGAATTCATTAACTCGAGAGACAAATTGTTCAGCGGTTCCTGAATCATCGAAATTGTAGACTTTGATTACGAGCAAGTTGTGGTTCTCATCTTCCACAAGGTATGAGCATTTAATTAAACTAGAATTATCCAAGAGAAGTAAAGCATGGTAATTTTGAATGCCTTTGAAGGTTATACCCTTATCTGCTATATCCAGGATCACCTTTTTGTGAAGGATCACTCCCTCCTCTTTCTTTGCAGCACTCATTGAAGATGAGTTTGATTAACGAGTATGCGATAAATTTAATTTTTCAAATGAGTCTCACTTATCATAATCGTTTCCTGTACAAATCTTTCAAATATTCTGCATCTAGGGATCTCCTAGAATCATTCTGGATCACTTTATTTTATTCAAATTTTAGGCTATTTTCTGGCCATCTTGTCCTGAATATTGAGGTCTTTTATAGAGATGAATAGAAAAAGCTACATGTAAGTTAGAAATATGTTGATGATGGTTTAGCGTAGATTCTATGCATCGCTGTAAGATATCACCCTAGATTAATTTTATTTCAACAAGAGATATGAATTATTTGAGAAAGAGAATTCTTAACACTCTGCCTAATTTCCTCACCTATGAGGTTAAATACTCATTTGCAAGGAATGTCAAACTAAGGAATTTAGAGCCACTGAAAACAATGCAAAAGGCTTCTGAGGCTGCAAGCAATATTGAAAATCAAGGAAAAGTCTTCATGAAGAGACCAGATGCACAGGATAAAAAGGCCAAAGTTGCTATTCCTAAGCCTGAAAAGGTCCTCTCTGAAGCAGAAGAAGCTTCCAGAGCTTTAAATGCATCGATATTGACAACTGAGAATCTTGATGAATTGTTCCTTTTCTATCAAAAGAACAAAGAAGATTTTAATATTGTCAACTACGCGACTTGCTTGAATAGATCTCTGTATCTTTCTAAGAAGGCTAGACTGCCCCATAAGGCCCTAAAGGATAAACCTGTGGTCCAAGAAATAATTGAAGTCATCAGATCCAGGTTTGATGAGCTTGATGCATTTGGATATGCAAATTTTATAGCTAATCTAGCTAAGTTAGATATCTTAGATGAAGATCTAATTAGGAAGATCGTCACTAAAACTCTCGAATCTAACTTAACCTATCATGAAAAATCACTTGCTTTTATAACATGGGCTCTCTGTAAATTGAAGATAAGACATGAAGAATATCTTAACTATGTCAGTGAGAAGATAATCTCTCAGGTAAGCCATATTAGAAAAAATTTTCATTGTTATAGAAAAGGCCAGTCGAAGTTAAAACCCTAACAAATATATTTTGGTCCATGAGTCAGCTCGAATATAAGAATAAGGATATATTGGATCTTACAGAAGCTTATATCTACAAAAATCACGAGCAATTTGATGCTACTGATATCAATTTAGCTTTTGCAGGATATGCAACTTATGGAATCAAGAACTTGGATATTTTGGATCATCTTTCATCAATGGCAATAAAGCATCTAAAGAAAATGCCTTTCAGAAATATTTCAAACCTAACAAATTACTGTGCTACCTTGGACTATAAAAACGAATTACTACTTGAACATATTGAAAAAGAAGTTGTGAAAAGATTGAAGAGGACTTCTGAATTCCAAGAATTACTTAAGAAATCTGAATACGATGAAGAACTACCTTTAATTGCTAGAGAAGAGATTGCCAAGATGAAGAGTAGTTGTTCTAAGGCTAACGTAATTTTTTAGGTGAACCTATAAAAGAAGAAGACAAAGCTGAAGAGTCCAAGACCACAGAAATAGTAGAGAAGAAGAAGGGGAAAAATGAACTTCAAGTGGAAGAGATAAATGACCTTGATGTGAGTCAGATATTGGTTTCGTTTTGCAAGTTGAGAATAGTTAAGCCAGAACTATTCGAACTTCTGGAATTGAAATTTGTCAGTAATATTAGAGAAGCTTCTCCCCAGAGTATCATTTCCTATGCTTTCGCCCATTCAGCACTCTGTGTCGATATGCTTGAAAGATATAACGCAAACAAGAAACAATTTTTAAGAAGAAGTATCAATAATCTAAAGTAATTTGTTCTTAGCTCTAATAAATTTCAGGAAATTCCACAACATGTTCTATGAACTAGTCATCCCTATTGCTGTTGAAAAATCAGATGAATTTACCTTTGAAGAAATGTATTCACTCCTTATCAGTGCTTCCAGACCAATGGTCACAAAAAGAGTTCTCAAGAAGGGTATGATAGAAGCTGGACTTCTAGTTCTTCCAAAGTTAGAACAACTCAAATCAACCTACCCCCAGATTGAATATGAGAAAACTTTATTTAGGTATAGCTTGCTTCTTAAAAAGTTCGTATATAAACCCGAACAGACTCTGTAAAAGCTTTCTTTGCTACTTTTTAATGTTTTAGGTCCATAAAGAAAGCTTTTGAAAAGATAGGAGTTGATATAGCCCTTATTGACAAAGCCTATAGCCAAATTCTTATTGGTGAATCATCTGGACCACAGTTTGAGGTTGAGGAGGAAGGATTCTTTGAAGACAGAGAGACTGGTGAGAAGGGCAATGAATATCCTGAATTCATTGATTTGACTATTGAGGAGGCTGCCGAAATTGAAAAAGAACAAGCTGAAGAAAAGAAAGATTGAATTATTGTTAATAAACTTGAATAATTTGGTTTTCTAATTGTATATTATGCTAGTTATGTGTAATAAGGGGGACCAAAGTGTTTAAATTATCTATTCTCAATTCAGGGATTACTTTGAAAACCAGCGAAACATCTATTAAGACACAAAATTACAGGAAATTAATTTATTGTTCTTGGGCTTGAGCTTGGGCTTGAGCGAGCCTTTGGTTTTGCATATTTTTAACGTTTTGGTTATAGACTCTTGCAATGTTAACTTCCATAGTGGTGATCTGATCCTTAAGGAAAGACAAATCTTCTTCCTATCCAATTAACACAAAATTATGACTTCTATTACAAAGACTTTAAGGTTGCTTTGAGCGTTCTCCAAATTCTTCATCAACAATTCCTTGGCTTCCTTGAAACTATATTCAACCATAATATTAGCTCCGAGCCATAAATGGACGGATTTATTTCCCTTAGGGATCTTGGCCTTAGCAAAGATGGCATCGGTCAAGAGGAAGTCCATGGTAAGTTCCTCATCTATTATTTAAATATAATGTCTTTGTATGATTTTACCCTGCTTTTGTTCAAGGGCATCAACAATATCAAGGGCTTTCTTGATTTCAGGGAGCTTAGCTTTCATACTTTGCTTAGAACGATAGAGGGTGGTTTCCATCATCTTATATTTACTATGAATGTGAAGAAATCAGGACAATAGAGCTACCTGTAGGCTTCTTGTAAAGCTTCCATAACTTTCTCAGCACCGAACTTGTTAACGAATTCTTCGACATTTTCCTAATGGATAAGAATTAGGAGAATCTAAATATACGATAAAGACGGCTGTGTGGATTTTTCTTGGGTTGGTGTTGTTTGGATTTGTGACTTGAAGTCTTTCCATTTTTAATTTTTAAATTTTATTGTAACAAATTGCCTCTTTTTTCTTTTCTGAAGAACATGCAAACATACTCATAAAATATCGAATTATAAGTTTGAATTATTACTTTTTCAAGAGGTTGACTACATAGCTGCGCTTTTCAGAATCCTTTTCAAATTTCATCCACTCATAGAATGGAATACTGTAAACCTTGTAACCAAGATTTGATAACATCTCCTTCTTCAATGAAGTACTTCTATTTTCTAGGTACTTCAATTCAAAGTTCTCATAGACCAAATAGTAATGTTGAGGGCCATTTACTTCCAACACGTTTTTCTTACTAATTAAAAAGTCCACAGGGAAGATTCCTTCAATTAAGGCTTCCTTCTGATAGCTTCTTTCCTTAATAAAAGTCTCAACTTCCTTCTGGAACTCTGATTCGATAGTATCATACATCTTCTCAAGTTCCTTCTGCAAGCCTGCCATCTTTTCTTGGATGAGTTTGTTGTTAAATACCTCTCCTTCCAAAATAAAAGAAAGGAACTTCATGGTCCTAAAAAGCTTCATCTTTTCTCTTACAGATAGCTTCTCAGGCTTAGATGACAATAATGCTTCCAAAATTCTGTTCCAGAGCTCTCCATCAAGCACAGGAAGCTCAGCAAGAGTTGAAACTTTTCTGCCTTCGTATCCATAATATATACTTGCAATAGCAATGTCTAATAAAGTTTCCAAAGAGGTCTCATGCTTCTTAAGGTAAGTAATAATATCATTTCTGCTTAACCCTCTTTCTATAGACTCAGGAAGAGATGAGTAGAAATAGAAAATATTGAAGAATTCTCCTGCAGTAAGGTTCTTGAATTTGCCATTTTTCAAGAGATGGGCTTCCATTTTTCTCAAAAGCTCGACGTGGACGCTTTGAGTACTTCTGAAAACACTATATAGAGTATGCATTTCACTCTTTTCTAATTCCATTGAATACAAAGCTTTGTAAAATACATTGACTAAATCTCTTCTCAAGATCTCCATGGTGTGAGATTCATAATAATCAGGGCTCCTGACCAAAAGATTGATGTATTCAATCATATCTTTTTGCTCGTAGACGGCTTTATTCATTAAAATTTCACGCTTCTTGTCAATGTCCTCATAGATGCTAAACAATTTGAAGTTACTATTGTTTAGCAAAATATCAAGGCATTTGTTCAAGTCTGGCAAAGAAGAGAGAGCTTTAGGGTTTCTAATTTGTTCTATCATGTGTTTTGATATCTCTTGTAATAAATTCTCTTTGGCATCTTGGTTGATAGTGGTGCCTTCGTCCAATTTGGTGGCCTTGGGGATTAAATTTTCAAATGGAGTTTCGTGAGGCAATAATTGAGTGCTATAAGTAGGGCTCCTTTTTTGTGTCTGACTTGAGATTCTTCTTGTAAGAGTATACAAGAAAGAAATATCACCTCTATAAATAGGATCTTGTTGAATTAGGTTGTTGACAAAGTTAAGTATTGTGACAGTGCTAGGCTCCCAGTACTTTTTATTGGTAAAGAAATAATCTAAGATAGACCATTTGAGATAACCAATTTCACCCTGAGTTCTTTCTTTACCATATTTATAATCTTTAGTGAGTTTTGAAACTTTCTCTTCGACATACTGAAGAGCAGTCTTTTTTGCGCTGTCAGCATTCTTAAGAACGCCTACAGACATAATATAGAAAGCCAAATCAATATCTGTATGATCAATAGATTGTCTCAAATGCTTCTCATTCAAGAGATAAAGACTTAATATAGTATCTAATTCATCTCTGTTATCAAAGTCTGCATCATCTCTAAGCACTTCATCAAGAAACTTTACTTTTGGGATATCTGTGATCAGTTTGAAGATGTCTGAGTATTTTGAATAATATTGTTCTAGTGCTGAACTTGAAGAATCAGCATCTAACCTCAAAATATTCTTCTCAATATCAAAAAGACTAATATTGTGAGTCTTGCTCAAAGAGCTGAGACCCTTGATGGTATCATACCATCCAATGAAGGTGCTACAAGTTGAAAAGGCTGATTTTGTACAATTAAATCCTCCATAATTTGAGCGAAAAACATTGTTGGCATAGAACAGAGGAAGATATTTTGAGAAGGCAGGAGTTTTACCTAAGCGAGTCGGGATCTGCCTAGATCCCAGCTTCCAAACTTGCCTGAGTGATAACATTGTGATCAATAATTTTTATTGTTAATATATCTAAACACTTTCTTAGAGAAATTTCTTCAGAAAAGAAATCAAAATGGAATAGAACATCTTAATTTAATACTTCTAAGTTGACAATTAAATTGATGCAGAGATTCAAAAGAGTACTACACAAAGTTAGACATACTGAAGATTCAATTGGTTTAATTAATAATACACTCCAGTATTCAATATCTAATCAGCTCAAGGAGAAGAATTTAAAAATCTCATGAACAATGTGCCTCATCCAGGGTACCAGAATTTTTACAGAAAGACTCCTTGTTATTTCCTTACTTTGGCTCAATTTAAAAATGTCAGATCTTTGACTATATCATACAAACAAACTGGGTGTGGGACTTTGAAATTTTGAACTTAAAATTGAAGAATCTCTAATTGATTATCAAGTTTACATTCTCTTACTTGTCTTCTTAAACATAACTTGGAGATTGTTATAAGTTGAATTAGATACAATAAGGAAAAAAGTCAAAAACACTTTGTTTTTTGGTATAACAGAAAAGATAAATTTGATGAAGGCTTCCTTACTCGCCAACACAAAGAGAACATACCAATTAATGTAGTACACACAGACCAATTTATCAAACCATAAAAAAAAAACAACCAGAGTTCAGTCAAGCTGAGTTATATAGAGAATATTTGATGATGTGTATATTTGGCTTCGACGAATAGTTTGACAGACATTTTAAGTTGTGCTGTATCTATATTAAAGAGGAATATAGTTAACCTTTGAGAAAATATTTCCTAAGACAATCAAGTCATTCCGATTAATTAGGAAATTAGTAAAGGCCTTCAAATTTCTCCCCTTTTATTTTTTCTCAATGATATTTTCTTTTAAATAAATGTATACTTGTATGAATCACTAAGTATTGACTGTTAGAGATCGGTATCTAATAAGCTATTAGAGGAATATAGTATCAGAATTTTGACGTGTTCGTTAAATAAAATTGAAGAAAGTTTTATTTGAAATGAATCAAGTCAAACCAAAATCCAATGAGAAAATTGGCACTCAGCCTTCTTCAAATGTAGCTTCTGGCAAGCATCCAGTCATCAAGAGGAAGAGAGAAGACGAACCCTTCCAAAGAATGGTCATGCCGAAAGCAGCACCCTCTTACGACCTTCAAAATAAGAAGCTAACAACTAATAAGCTTCCTAACTTCTCAAGTACTTCCTACTTCACTATTTTCTCAATCATATAGAAGAAGCTACCCAAGCCACATCTACTAAGAGACCAATCGTCGAACCAGAGCAAGAATTGAAGAAAAGTTTTCAAAATTTTGCTCAAAATTATAAGAAAAACACCACTAGTAGAGACTTACAGCCTATAGATGCTCTCAAGAAGAAACCAACTGAGAATTCAAGTAATAGTATTCAAATTTCTTTAAAGTTATAGTCTTCAACAAGAACGCCAAGCCAGTGCTGAATGTAAAGAAAATTGCAGGAGGTACTAAGAAAGAATATGAGAATCTCCTGGAAGAAGCCAAGAAATTTGATGCCAAAGCCGATGGGCTCTTGACTGATTTGAATAGTTTGGTTGATGAATTGGAGGACAAGACAAATCCTCTTCTTAAGAAAAGTGAAGAAAGATTACAAGAGCTGCAGAAAATCGCAGAGACCTTGAGTGGTGAGCATAAACAAAAAGTGGAAGAGTTGAGTGAGAAAATAAAGACAATGAGAGAAAGTCGATTGGCTTTGAACAATGAGCTTTCTGAAAAGAAAAAAATAAATGCTTCTGTTTTAAAGACCAAGACTCGCCATGAACTTGATGTAAGATAATGGGCATAAGAAATCATCAGATAGGTGGAACTCTACAATAGATCTTTGGCTGAGACCAGAAGAAATTTGGATGAAGTATTGAGAAAGAACAGAGATTTGAATAACTTCATCTCCAGGTAGTGATTAAAGTTTCCAGAGGTTAAGTGTATAGTTTGGAAGAAGCAATCAAGAACACAAAAGCCAGAGCCAAGGCCAGATGTCTTGACATCTTTATTGAGGAAAAGAAGATGATGATTATTGAAGAATTGATCCATATGAGAAAACAACATATTAGAACCTTCCTTCTTCTTAGACATAATGAAGCTCCTCAAGACAAGAACTCTTCATACAAAATCTCTGTGAACGAGTGCAGAAGAAGAATAAAGGTGGAAACTCAAGAAAATGAAGAAAAGTAATAAAAAGAGTCCATTTGACTAAAATAATAGGAAAAAGTCAAGATTCTTCGACTTCGAAGGAATTTACTCAATTGATAACTACCAACAAAGAGATGATGAGCTGTTCCAAAATCAAGACCAAATCCTATACAAAAATATCTTGAGCAGTATTTTCGAGACTGAAAATAAGAAGAATTACTTCTTCATCTTGCTCGCTCAAGACACTTTCATTAGAAAGCTCTTAAAAGACTTCATCACCACAATCGTCTCAGAACATGGCGATCCAGATGCTGAAATCAGCCAGCTTGCAGAAGTCCAGTTTGATCATGCTGGAAAGATCTTGTCAGGTAAAACATCTTAAATAAAACAACTTATTGTACTAGAAACCGTTGATCACTTTTCTAAGTTCGATATCAACTTTACTGAAGAAAATAAAGACTTTAAGCATACCTTCTATACCTTTGAGGCAAAATTGAAGGCCTTTAGCCAGCCAAAGAGATTTAGTTTTATGGTCATTAGCCCAGATGAAGTCGAGTTTATTGATACTTTGAAGAATATGGTTGAAAAACATAAAGATAAGCCAGACACTATGGGTGGAATGATCGAGGGCTATCCCCTTGGAAATCAGAATATCTTAGATTTCGTGAAAATCATTGCTCCTTCGAGTGCTCACTATTCTTTCTTGGCTGTTCAGACTCATGGCCATTATATTGAAAATCCGGAGTCTAACCAAGAAAATTGTATCGAGCTGTTACAAGCATTTAATAGGCTTCGTAACTAAGTTTCTTATTGAAGTTGTGAATAGTTGATTCCTTTGTTAATTGTCTTCCATTTACTGGAATTATGACTTATGTGAATATGTTTACAATCTGGTTAAGGGATCCAATAGTTTGAAAATTCAAATATCTTGGAGGATTTATTAAATAAAAAAATTACTTCGAGCATTTTTTCCTAAAATGGTTGACTTACAAAGCTACGATTTCCTCATAGCCTTCAGTGTATCAACAGCAGTGCCAGACGAAAAACCTGACAAACAATTATCCAGCACGAATGCCATCCTTATGGAAGACACCCCAACATATGGTCGCGTAATTGAAATTTGTTGGTCAGTTTACGACATCAAAAAGCAAATAGTTTGTGATGAGGTTGAGTGTCTAGTAAAGCCTTACAAGTTTCATTCCCTGTCACCTGCCACAGTCAAGAAAACTGGAATAACGAATGAAGACATGATAAGTCATGGAACTGTTCTTTCTGAGGTTTTGCGCCGTTTTAATGAGAATATTTATATGAATTATGTTATGAACAATGCTACCTTCTGTTTGGTCACTTTTGGAGATGACGTACTCACAAAAATTTTGCCTCACGATGCTAAAGAAATTGGAATTAAACTTCCAAATCACTTCCTCACTTATTTCGATATCATAACTGAATTCAGAAAGTGTTATAAGTTTTATGGGACCTTGGGCTCTATTAATGAATACCTTGCATTTCTTAAGCTAGGAGAAAAACCAGCTAAAACAAGCGGTTCTTTGGAATGCAAGAGTATTTTGAGAATTATTCATCGTATGGCAAAGGATGGACATAGATTCCAACAGGCAAAGGTTTTGAATCCTCAACATCAGCTTATTAACGAAACCGCTCAAGAAGTCTCAAGAGATTATAGATTAAATAAGAAATGGAGCACCTTCATTAGAAGCAGAAGCCCAGAAAGTTTCAGAAATCCATCCAAGACTTGGTATATCAGGCTAAGAGGACTTCCTTATACTGCTCGTGAACCTGAAATTATCGAGTTTTTGAGAGGAATTAGAGTATACAAAGAGGATATTGTTTTCTATTACGACTATGAAGGAAAGTTCACAGGAGAAGCTTATGTTCAACTTCACAATGAAGCTGACTATAAAGAAGCCCTTTCTTATACTTTAAGTGATATTGGAAACAGATTTGTTGAAGTTTTTGAAACAAATGAGAATGAATATAACAAGGCTAGGCTTTCTCAGTACCCTGAAAAGAGAGAAATTCGCCCTGAAGTGAGCCAGAATTGGGCACACCTCCTTCAAGACCACACAGGAATTATCAAAATGAGAGGACTTCCATATTCATGTACTGAAGGAGACATAAGAGAGTTCTTTAGGAACCTGAATATTATGGAGGGTGGCATCAAGAGACCTATTATTGGAGGAAAGGCAAGTGGAGAGTGCTTTGTAGTTTTCGAAACGAAGGAAGAGGCCTACGCTGCTTTGAACTTGAATATGGAGAAGATTGGAAATAGGTTCATTGAGTTGTTCCTCAGTAATAATAGGGAACTCGAGAATTTCTTGATCCATAACTTCACTGATAGTGGTCCTACTTATAGTAAGGAGCACTTGCCAAATATCCCACTTGATAAGAGAAAATCTACTGTAATTATGATGGGGCTTCCTTTTAATACTAATAAGAATGATATATTGAACTTCTTGGGAGGATTCAATTTGAAGGAACATGATATTCACTTGCTTCCAGGCCACAGTGGCAAGTTTTCGGGTAATGCCTTGGTGACATTTGAGGATGAGTTGGAGGCTCAAAGGGCTATTAAGACTAAGAATCTTACTTATATTAATAATAGATATATTGAGTTGTCTGAGTATAGGTAATTTTGTGAGCGTTATACATATTGTAGAAAAATACATGCAGAACTAAGATTTGTACATTGATATGAGTCTTACACAATGAATTAAGATTTTTCAAGTCAATCCATCACATTTATTATATACTATATGTTTCAATCTTGGTCTTCATCTTGCTGAGGTTCTTTTTATTTTTCACCAGGCAGTTCAATCCATTTATCCATTCCTTGAATGTCGAGTAATTAGGAGCAATAAACTCTATTCTTCCGCCCTTTTCCAACAAGACAGAGAAGGGATAATGCTGACATTGCATACACTTCTCTATTTTCATAGCTAAAGCCGGCCCTTTTTGAGCAAATATAGTCTTCTGATTTATATCAACTTGTACACTCTTGCCATCAGCATTCACTAGCATGCCAGTGTCAAAGTTTCTCTTTTGTACTCTGAGGATATCCATGGTGATCTGAGGGACAATAGCTCTCAGAATAGAGGTTACTTGAATCACACTCTCAACTCCTGGCTTCAAGGCATGACGAATCTCGATCTTCTCAAGAGATTTAGTCAATTTTAATGTCCTCATTCCATATCCACAGGACTCAGGAGGTTGTTGGTCAGCAATCAAAGGGTCAAAGGCGTTCTTCTTTAGAGATTGGGTACTAGCAAATTTCTTAAACATGAATCCTCCCTCCAATAAGGGTTTTATCTAAAAGATTAGGAAAAAATGATTGATGAGAATACTGATTCAAAGAAGGCGACATCTTGAAGAGTGCAGTTCTCCAGCTTGAATTTAAAGATACTCTTCTGTCTAGCTCCAACTGAGCTGTCCCTTCTATGTTTTTTCACAGCATCGACGGAATGTCCATGTAAGCTGTGAGAAGAATTATTTAGGATTTTGTTGGTTCCAGTTTCACTTTCCTCAGTTGGGATAGTTACTTGACGCCCTCTTGTATGGCTTTCAACAGATCTTGGCCTTCTATTTGGTTCCCTTTGTTGAACACTGGATCTTAAAGCATTATTCGCTCTACTTCCTGCCAAATATTCATCAAGTCTTTGCTTCAAAGGCCTTTGATCCTCGAGTACAGTGTAATTTCTAAAGAAAGTCATTGGATTGGATCCTTCTTTTCCTCCCAGGGTCTCTACTTTACGGTCAACAAGAAGTGAATTATTGTTAGGGTCAATTTGGAGACTGGTATCTAAGGACAAGGTCTTGTTTGTACTGATCTTATTTCCACCAGTGTATCTCTGATTATTGGCAATATGATGGTAGAAATCTATGTTTTGCTCTACAGTAGTTAGTTGGAAAGCATTATTATTAGGGTTCATTCCGAGGGCAGCTCTATAAGAGGTCTGATCTTCGTCAATAGTCTTCAAGGGGAAGTTGCAAGTAATCTTATTAGATGGGTTTGTAACTGTATTTGGGTTGGTAATAGGAATGGTAGGAGCTGTGGTGATTTGATTCAGAAGATTATGATAGTTAGCAATTGTATTATTTAAACTACTGTTTCCACTGTGGCTTGCTTGGCTGATATTGTTGATATTGATGGTCACATTCTTAGGGCTATGCCTGCTGCCTGCTTGCAAAGGAAGATTCATGTAGCTGTGGTTACTGTCAATGGAATCATATCTAGTATGACGGGAAGGCTTCTTATCATTGACAGCCTCAGAGAAAGATGGCTGATCAATATATCTCTTTTCTAGTTTTGGAAGATCCAGCAAATGACTTTTTGGAACAGATTTAGCTCTATTTTGGTTGTCTAATGATGTTTGGGGGATGGTAGTAAGGTTTTGGATATTGGCTTGGGTTTGGTGGAGGTTTCCTTTCTTCTGATAGTTCTTTAGATAGGAGATATTCTCTTTAGATTCTCTTCCAGGAGTTCGTCTACCATTTTGCTTAACAGTTTTGGAGGTATTCACTGAACCTTGGCTAGACTTAGAGAGTTCTCCACTCTTAATTTCGTAGCTTTGCCTAGTCTCAAACAAGCGCTTTCCTTTCATATTTTCAGGAGTCGCAGGGGTGTGCTTTATGGGAGAAAGTTCAATCTGCTTTCCAATAGGACTGTATTTGTCTTGAGTATCTATTTTAGGCCTCTCTTGGTTATCCTCAGCTTTGAAATTGAGAATTCTAGTAATATCATGGAATGACTCATTAGAGCCTGAGGCTCTGTCATCGTTGTTAACATAAGAGCTGGTATTTTGATATTCATCATTCAAGAAATTCTGCTCGATATATTTTTGCTCCACAGCAAACTTCTGCATTTCTAATTCCTCAAGTTGCTTTTTCAAGCTTCGGATTTCTCTTTCAAGTGGTTCTATATCGTTTGAAGTTTGTCTAACTTGAGATATCTGGGTTTCGAGGAATTGAAGCTCTTTCATAATCCTAGCTTCCTACAAAGTTTATTGGATATTTTCTTTTGGTCTACTTCAATGTTTGCCTGAGTGATAACCTTATCACATTCCATGAGGTGATTCTCTGTTTTACTTATTTCTTCTTCCATAAGGCTTAGTTTCTTCTCAAGGAGTTTTTTAGTCTCCTTCATTTTTAGAAGAGACTGAGTTGCAGGAAGTGCATAATTCTATAGAAATCAGTATTATTTTCCAATAATATACCTCTTTAGTTGATTTAAGCTTCATATTTCTGTTATTTATCAAGACAGCCAATTGCTGAGAGATCTCATCTTCAGTCTCGATCAAGCTAATATGTTGTTTCTTGAGAGCTGTGATCAGATTTTTTCCCTCAGTCAAAGAACCAACAATCTTCTTTAATGTTGGTAAAATTTCATTATCCACTATGAATATGTTATGATTGATTGTTTGATCCAGATATTTTAAGTCATTTTGGACCTGTCTGAATCTCTCAATACGTTTCTAAGAGACATTATTCCATGTTGAATTAAGCTCACCAATTGATTTCCCTTTGTGATTTCGATAAATTCCTTGTGATGATCATTCTTTATATTTTGGGCAGCTTTCTGTCCATAGGTTCTTGTAATAGCATCAAATGTACTTGATTGCTGTGAAAGATAAGCATTGAAGGCAGCATCAGCTTCTTTTAATAGATGGTGCTCGATAATAGCCCTCTTTTCACTAAGCTCTTGTTCAAGATTCTTCTTATACAAAAGAGTCTTGTTGAATTCCTCATCTATTCTTTTCATCTTCTCATCAAGAACAGCCTTCTCTTGCTTCTTTCTTTCTATCTGATCTTCAATAACCTTCTTTTCTTCTTGTAGATTTATCTCTTCTTGTAACTTCTGATGAACTATAATGTTAATTTTCATTCAAAAGCCACTTACTGTAAAGCTCATGTTGTTCTATTGAATTTAGATATCTATAGAACTGTTCTCTCAGTTTATTCTGTTCCTCGGGATCAACTCCTTTCTCTTCCATCATCTTAAAAATCTTCTCCAATTGTTTGTCTTGGTTAAGTCCCTCCACTTCATCTTCAGCTTCTCTTTCACTCTTTTCTGTAAGAACTTCTCTAACCTCGTCCTTCCATTTCTGAATGGCTTCCTTTCTCAACTCATGTCTAATTTTTAATTGCTCCAACTTATTATGGAGGTCTTGGAGTTCATGTAAGGTCATAGGATCTTCAGGCTTGCTTCTTAGGATGGTTATAGCTTCCATTATGCTAGCTTCCTTTTGCTCAAATTTCTCTGTAATCTTCTTTTCCTCATCTTCTATTAGCATCAATTGTTTTGAGAGAATTTCCTTTTCAATGTGCCCACTGAAATAAGAACAAATTTGTTCAAACATCTTATCCAGTTCCAAGATCCCTAGTTCTCTGGCTTTGGTATTGATAAAGTTCTCAATGCTGTCTATTTCATTATTATCGGCAACAATTTTTTCATTCTTTTCAGCCAAGAGGATTTGATACTTCTTATCAATCTCGAATACTTTATTGCTAAGGTCTTTGATATCCTCAAGGACTTGCTCAAACTGAGGTAAGACCTTCTTCTTTTCTATCCCAACTTCATTCAGATATTTTGAAGTCTTTTGAAGTTCTTCCTTAAGTTGAGCTTCCTCAGTATAGAATTGGATCTCGACCTTATTACTCGCTTTCAGCCCTTCAAATATCTCATCCAGTTCTTCCCTTTGAGCAACAATTTCTGCTCTTTGTAATAACTTAGCATTCAGATCTTCCTTGAGCATGGCTTTTATTTCCAAGTTTTGAGAATAGAGTAGCTGTGCTTCATTCATCTTGTTGTATATGGCTAATTTCTCTTCTTGGATATTCCTTATGGCTTCTTCAAATTGTCTAATGTGAACACCAAATTCTCCTTCAATTATTCTCTCTTGCTCAGCTATTTCCATTTCTCTCCTTTTAATACTTTCCTCAAGTCTACAGAATTACAAAGGAACTGTGTAACACTCACTTGCTGATCTCTGCAGTATAGTTTGCTGTTTCTTTCTTCAACTTCTTGAGTTTTTCTTTTGCAGCATCAATATTCATTTTGCCTATTGAATTATTTTTTCAATTAGAATGTAATACTTCTTAAAGTAGCTCTTTGAGTCTGGATATTTTCAAGCTTCTTTCGAAGAAGATACTGCTCTTGACTCAGTTTCTCCTCAGACCTTTTCAAATTATGCATAAAATAAACAGTAATACTTGGGATTTGTGGAATCAGTGTCTAACCGGCTCTTCCTAGATTCTAGAGTCTCGATCTTGGATTGGAGACGAGCTGTTAATTCATTAATCTTTTCTTGTATAGCTCTAACTTCTTCACTTTCTTCTATTCCTATCTTTGTGGTATTCATATCGAAGGCACTCTCATTAGTTTTGTTCAGATTTAATTGTTTCTTATTCTCATTAAATCTTGATGGTATCTTTGTATTCAGATTCATTCTATCTTCACTTTGAGAGTTAAGCATCTCATTGAGGATTTTAAATTGAATATCATTAGAGTTTTGAGAGCCAGGGGTACTTACATCCCTCATTAGGAACTTTGGATCCTTCAATTTTAGATTGAAGTTCTTTACTACATTTTTCTTCTTATCATTATCGCCTGGGGTACAGGGACGCTCTGTTGTTCGCTCTTGAATATTTTGATCTGTGATATTTAGTTTGGATTCCCCTAGAACCTTGCTTTCTATCTGCATAAGGTCTTGTCTCAGCTGGTTCAGCTTTCGGGTAGGCGTAAAAGGGTTTTCTTTTAGAGAAGTATCGACTGCTAGTGGCTCACTCTGTATTTCAGTCATACTTGATTTAAAAATTTGCAGTTAGTACGTTTGAATAAATCAACATTTAAACTAAACACACTATGCAAAGGGTACAAATTCCTTCCTAATGATAAGAGGAGGTCTTAGTATTGGGATAATCTAAGGAAGACGACAATATTTAGTGCCAAAGACTAAGGTCTTTGCTTGGATTGTTATATTTGATACATGAAGGAGGAACTATAATTGACATTATATTTAAATGCACAAACTCACTGTAGAATGTATGTAGGAAGCAAAACTGCAGAAATGTTACAAAAACTTAATTATTCAATTTGTAGTACTTTAGCTTATGGTAAGGGTCATCGTACTTAGTGTCAAGCTCACTCTCCAGCTTTCTATCAAGCTCAATAAGACTGGTCACCCAATCTAAGTTGTGTATCACTTTTATCTTCTTTATGATTTTATTCATCAAGGAATTTTCAGAAAGAAGTTGCTTAACTTTCGAAATTGCTTCTCCTTTTTCTTCAACATTCAAATAGTCCATTATAGTCCTCAAGATTTCCCTACTACTATCAGTAGTTCCCTTCTTCATAGACATGTATTCCTCCATCAGTCTTCTAATCCATTTCCAGGCCTGTTTCACAGTAGGACGGCTCTTAAAATGTCCAGGAGGTGAACACGAGGCTACTAATTCAGTTACTTTATCAACGAACTTAGTGTTGGACTTGCTTTCATGAAGGATTTCCTTCAACCTAGGGAGAATCTCATTCATATTTTGGACTTCGAGCTCATCTGCTAAGTCCCTCAGGAGCCTCTTAGTAACTCCTCCAAATCCATCGCTACTATTCTTTCTCATTTCCCTAGTTTGGCTCTTGAGTTCCTCAACCTTGCTTCCTAACTGCATTCTAAGGTCGTCATTTTCAGCCTCAAGTTTGGCAATTTTCTGCTTGTAAAGGGCAATCTTGTCCTTATTTTTCTCATGAAGTTCGGCTCTGATCTGATTGACCTTTTCTTCAATCAGTCTGGTATTCTCTTGGTAAGAGGAATCCAACTTCATCAGATAATTTCTGTCCTTTTCTTCATGAAGTCTTTTCAAGGTCTCCAGTCTGTGGAGAAGTTCTTCATTTTGATGAGTCAAAGTTCTGATCTGAATGTTGCTTTCTTCGAGACTTGCCTTCAAAAGCATCTTTTCTTGGTCATCTTCGACATCTCTTTTGCGGGAGACAGCTTCAAGTCTTTGCTCCATACTACGTAGATCCGCGTTGAGTTCTTCTTTTTCTCTTTTAAGTTTTTCGACTCTGGAATTCAAAGCATCTATTCTAGCTTCATATTTCTTGGACAAAACAGACAACTCTGACTTGAGAGACTCATTTTCGTTCTCCAAAGTCTCAATAATAGCTCTTTTTTTGTTCTCATTTTGGCGAAGTTCATAAACTTGGTCCTCAAGTTGATTTATCTTAGACCTCAAGAGTTCATTTTGGTTGTGGTTAAGAGTGTTCTCGTTGTAGATATTTTCCTTCTCGATCTTGGTCTTATCCAGTTCATTCTTGAGTTCTATGTAATTTTGGTAAAGTTCATCATGGAATTCCTTCATTTGTTTCAAAAGCTGCTCTCTATAAAGCAATCTTTCCTCCAGTTTCTCATTTTTACTCCTTTCAAAATTGAGCATTTCTAAGAGCTCTGTACTATCTTTCTTGTAGAAGGAGGACTCAGTCTTAGAGAACATGGGTACATCTGCATAGCCACTCTTTTTTTCTGCATATTTCTCGCTAATGTCTATCTCATAGTCAGACTGGTTGACTCCAGATGCGAACTTAGTGCTTGTTTGCTGAGCTTTTCTCACTGTAGAATTAACACTAGAGGCTCCAGAAGGACCATAATGACTATTCTTACTGATACTGAAGAGGTTATCTTCAACACCCTTCTTATCGAAACCATCAATACTTTGAAGAGTCTGTCCAAAAGACTTTGGTCTCTCAATATCTAGTCTTTCTTTGTGAGTCTTTGGTCTCTCGAAGCCTTCTTGTTTTCTTTCAGGTCTTTCATATTCATCTAGCCTCTTTCTATCGAAGCCTTGTCTTGATGATTCGCTATACTTTTTGGAAGTATACTCATCGTAAGATAGCTCTCTGAACTTTTCTCTAGCTGAAGGTTCTTGTGGGCGTGCAGAATCCTTGGATTTGGATCTTTTAGATTCAACATTCTCAAGTTGGAAGCGAGGAGATATGAAATTACGCTCACTCTCGTGAGATCTGATATCAAAGGTGTTGCCTATTGTCTTGTACTTGGTATCATACTTATTATCGAGCACGGTACTTTGGTGATGATGTGAAGTGGAAGTGGGGAGGGTCCTATGGCCCAATTGGGTATGAAGATTATAGTAATCGTATTTCCCTCTGGAAAGGTCACTCTCAACCATGCTGACTTTGAAATTTGTGTCGCTATGTTCGATGCTTCTTTCAGGAACAGCTTCTAAAAATGGTTGAACACCTCTTGTCTGCGAACCTGGATGAGATGTAGGGATGTTTTCTAAGGAGCTTGTAATTTGGATATCAGGGCCAGATAACTGTGAATCTCTGCGTTCTTGGGACCCTTGCAAATTTGATTGCTGAGACTTTATATTTGTATGATCATATGCAGAGTCATGAAGATAAGAAGATGGAGAGTAAGTTTCCTTCAGGCTTGGATATTTGTCCATATGTGAGTGTAAGTTGTCTCTGATCAGGGAGTCGTCTTGACTGAGTGAGGAATTATGCATGATACAAGTTCAAATTGTAATACTTTTTTAAAAATTTTGCTTTTAATTAGTATGTACTAGCTAAATCAGTTAGTCAAATTTTTAAAATATGACCCATCTCTCTCAATTTCATTCGAAGCTTTTGAGTAATAACGACTTTTCTTCATTGAAACCTACAACAATAGCCAGGCAGTAGCTTCCTATTGATTATTTTCTAACCAAACACTCCAAAATTTTGGCGTTCTGCCCTTGTCAAATACAATAATAGCTCATCTCAGCATTTAAAAATTAAAACAACTCTTATTTAGCACTATAATGGAAGAAGTACACGATGATGTAGTCGAATCAACCACAGTGAAAACGATACGTAAAATCAAAAGCAAGCGGTAGCCCAAGATCTAATTTCTTTAACATTATTAGTGATAGTTTGAGCAAAACTATGAACCCATCTGACCTCAAAGATACATTCACTAAAGGAGATACACCAATTGAAGACAAGAGTTCGACCGCGAAGTCAACAGATCCTAAAGCAACGAAGAAAGCAAAGACAATAAACTATGTTGATGAAAATGGAGAGTTTGTTGTGAGTGATAATGCCCAATCTAAAGAAAAGGAAAACGTTTTCAGGCGCCTCGCCAAGGGAAAAACACTCTCTTTAAGTAAAGATTCAAGGAAAAAGAATGCTACTCCGCAAGCACAAGTCAATTTCTTTGATAATCAATATAAATCATCTATCACTGGTACTTAGCACACTATTACATCTAATGTGAATAGTTCTAATTGATATTATTGTCAGCAAGAGCAAAGAAATAAAAGACTTCATGGAGGTCAACTCAATGTCAAGAGGATATATCAATAAATACATCTTAGAGGACCAACATTTCCTTTTATGTAGTTTTACAATGAAATGATCATGATTTATTAGGCTTTACTGGACTCTTAGATAGAATGTTAAAGGCTGGTGAAATTACAGGAGATTTGAAGAACCTGAATAAACAAACTTTTACGAAGCTAGAAGAGTTTATCAAAGCAAAAATTGAAGCTAGGCTCAAACTTGATCAGATACAGGAAGCCCTTGAGGGTAAAGACATTAAGTTCCTATTCTTATTTTGTAGAACATACCAAATCGGGTGAGTTGATGGCTAAGAAAAGAATAAATGATCTGCATAACATGTTGAAAAAATAATCTTCTGCCCAAATTGATCTGGACACCCAGACCCTCACACAATAGGGTATTTTACACCATATATCTTTTTCTTTTTTTTCTGTACTATGAATCTAATCATTTTCTAACTTTTGTATTTTAGTGATTTTTTTCTTAAGAATGTATAGTTATATTCTCCATAAGGCGAAGTTCATTTTATAAATGAAGCTCATTACCCTCATAAAATATTCATTAATGCCATAAAACAAGTGGGCTTGTAATAGTAGGTTTCTCTCCAGCCTTTTCTTTGGCAATAGCTTCCTTTTCAATGGGGTAAAGTCCAGCTTGCTGGTCTCTATAGAAGATTTCAGGTCTATACAGGAGTCTGGTTGATTTTCCAACAGCTCCGAAAGTGAAACCAAATTTATTGTCAGGATGAAGTTCACCCCAGCATCCAGCGACGGCTCCCTGTATAATAAGAAAGAAATTTTAGAAAATTACCTTGACCAAGTACCAGAGAGGAGGACCAAAGACTAAGAGGGCACCAAGCCAGGTAGCTTTAGAGTTGGTGTATCTTCTGCTTCTGGATCTAGCATCTTGCAATCTATTAAGGATTATAGAAGGATAATTAAGGAAATTACAAGGCATATTTTTGAATGGCCTTCATGCTCTCTTGAGGAGTAAGATGGGATCTGTCTGAAAGAAGGATGTTGACGAATTTGTGACCTTCTGACATACTTTCTTCAAATAAAATTATTGAATTGATTATTTAACAAAAGGCAATTTCGGAGCAGTCTAACCCATTACTCCATTGAGCCAGACTCTAGACTAGGAAGTATTGTCATTTGAGAAAGAAAATGTGAGAAAAACTTATCAAAAATAAGAACATTCTTGCCAGGGGTAGCTGATGTTCATTACAATATATCGAGAAAAAGGGACTGCAATATAACCAAAATAGACTACGCTGTACTTATACAAGATGTCGCAAAAATATGAATGGAAAATATACAAAATGTCAGTAGATATAAGAATGAAGTACTTTAATACATACCCATGGAACTTACTCTTCTGTTTCGATTTTCCTTTGGATCTCAGCTTTCAACTCATCTTCATTTTCAAAGGCATACAAGGTTATGCAGGCTAGAAACTTTAGTGATTTTAAATCTATTACTTACTTGAATCTATGTTTATCTCTGTAATGATCTTAGAATTATCAATATCCTTCTTGGTAAAAGTTAGGCCCTTCTTAAGCCTCTTCTTTTTCTCCAAGAATTTATTGTGTTGTTTTTCCTCGTTGTCACTGTCAACTTCCTCTTCAAGATCTTTATTGTATTCCATCACTGATAAATCGGGTTGTATCTCTGGTACTTCAATCAGTTCCCCTGGTTGTAACACTAGTCCCATTGAGACAGGTTCCTCAAATTCGATGTCTAACTGGGCGTTTTTATCGGAAAGATTATCATAGTATCTTATCTGTTTTTTCTCAGTAAATTTCCTTCTTGCACGGCCTTTCCTTCTATGGCCTCCAGTTCTAGCTTCTCCTTTCATAGCTCTTCTTTTTAAAGCGGTTATACGTGCAGGTTTCATAAGACATTTTGGACACTTGCAAAGCTTCTGACAAGGATAGCATACCCATAACTGTAGGCGACCTTTCTGAATGTCAAAGTTCTAATAAATGAGTAAATGCTTAGAATAAGGTAGAAAAAAGTAGAAAAACTAAGAAAATCTAGGTACCCTTTCAAAGCGTGACTGGATACAGAACACGCAGAAGAACTTGCGACAATTAGGGAGAGAGCACTTCATCATGTTGATATCCTCATAGATGTTTTCACACAAGTGGCATTCCTTGGATCCATCTTCTGTATTTCTTTTTTTGAATCCCCCTGAAAGTTTAAATTTTTCTGAAATGGATTACCTCTTCTTCCCTTTTTTGGGAACGTAGGCTTTTCCTCAAGGGGTGTATTTTCATCCTTGGTACTCTCAGAGCCATTTTGGGATTCATCTTGGTCTAACTCTTCATCCTCGTCAATTCGAACGAGTCTCTTGAGTCTTCCTTTATATTTCATCTTGATCTCATTTGAGGACGGCTCTTCGATTTGTGAGTCCTTAGACTTGTTTGTAATAGGCTCGGGCTCTTCTGATTTCGTTGATTTGCCCTCTTTCTTTTTTAATTGAGCTTTATGAGGTCTCTCCTTTTTAGATTGCTTTTCAGAGAAGGGTTTCTGTTTTTCTTTCTTTATTATAGGTTCCTCTCCTTGCTTTTCTTCATTTTTCTTGTCAGAACTGAGATCCATATTGACTTCGGGCTCTTCTAGAACTTCCTTACTTTCTCCTTCTTCCTTAACAGTTATGGGCTCATCGCTTTCCTCTATGAAAGTTATAATCTGCTGACATAAGTGGTATAGAAGAATGCTCACCTAACAAAGAGACTAAACTTACTTTTTAGATGCTGTTTTTTCTTAGCTCTTTCAAAGGTTATAAGTTCTGCAGGGAAGAATTCAGTCTTTCCATAAAATCTGTCCTTACATCTATCCATTAAGTAAAGTGGAGGGCTAATTTTACATCCTACAGTTGCAAGAACCTTTACAAGAGTAACAATTCCAAGAATCAGAGTTGATGATTTCATATATTTCCTCTGGAGAGCTGTGGTACCTCTTATTCGAACATCGGAGGCAGAAATATCGAGCACACTCTTTATCTGTACATTGAACTAAGTATTTTCTTTCCAATAACGAGTGACAAGAATGACATGTGTAATATGAAGAAATATCACCACTCACCTTGTTTTCTAGGGAGGATTAGTCTTTCTAAGCCTAATAGATATACTTTTTGTAAGTTTTTTCAACTCTTCAATTCTCGTTTCGATTACATCGATGGAGGCTTTGTTGATTTTTGAAATTTGAGTCTTATTCTTTTTGTCTGAGAAGTCTTCTATAATAATTTTCAAATCGTTTTGCTTAAGAGGAAGTGTTGTTGAAGAACGATCGGTGTCAGAATTCTGTGAAACTGTGGCCTTTATATCATTCATATTGTGCACTTCGATTTTGAAAATTTTTATAAGATTTTGTCTGTGGTTCAAATTATTTAACAATGTGATCTTTTAGATCAAATTCAGCTTCTCTAAACATAATACACCATTATAGACTTTCTACAAAAATATAAAGAATTTTTCAACGCCCAACATAAAGAAATAATATGATTTCTAATTAACATGACCTCTCAATAAAAAAGGAGCTCTGGACTCTAGAAAATTCGGCCTCGAAATCTAAAATCAAATAATTCACAAAAAGAAACGAACTATAAAATGTCAAATGACTTCAAGTTATTAGATTCAACAATATCAAGTTTGACTGAGTGACATTAGACTCATTTCGAATACCCACCTACAAGACCAGTTCATTTTACATTTCTTTATGGCCTTATTGGGCATTGGAACCTCTCGCTAAGGAAATTGCCAAAATTTTGAACCTCTTCTATAAGAACCTACATAATGATCTTCAAGGAGGTAAGACCAGTCAAAACCGCTTCAAAGATATTTTCATTTGAGGATAATATTCAAGCTCAGATGAAATTTAGAATTGTCATAGATATTGAGAAATCTATTGCGTTTCAGGTAAAAATATCACGATAATCAACTTGTGCGGTGTTAGTATACTTCAGGTTAATGATTAATTTCTGTTGAGTCTCTTTTCTTTCGACGATATTAAGAGCTTTATATTTGTATTGTTTTGATACTTTTTAATTAATTGATGATTTCATTAAAATTGTGAGAATCAACAAGAACCATTTTATAAAGAGTGGGCAATACAAATAGAAATACTTAAACAAATTTTTTACAAAAACTTTTGTTGGATTTTCAGTTCATCATAAAGGAGGAGGCATAAAGAGCTTCCAAGACTTCTAAAGACATTGGATGAATATCCCTTCCAGAAACTGAAAAATCCACCAGTTTGATATGTCTTTCTGAAACAGTCTATAACACCAGCATATTGAACTTGATCTTTGCCTGCTTGAAGCATTAATTTTCTCTTGACAGTATCAGTTGGATATGAAAATAATTCTGCACACAAGACACATGACTGTGCATAAATAAATTTGGTCATAATACCTAAGTCCTTTCTGTCGCCCAAGAAAATTGGTTTGCCAGTATCATAGAAGCCAAAGTACAATCCTCTGTACATGAAAATTCCAAAGATTGCCATGTTCATACCTCTATACAATCCTACTATGCCATCGCTTTTGACAATCTTAACAGCACAGTCAGCCATTCCAGTAAATTCTCTGTCCAATTTTGATCTTCCTAAATCAACTCCTAATCTGGTTCTCAAGAAGTCCAATGGATAAAGGAAGAGGCATGCTGTTGATCCTGCCATGCCCCCTGAAAGGATATTTCCGAAGAAGAATTTGAGTGGTTCTTTCTTGTGATCATAAGGATTGAAAGTGTGCCGGAAAAAATCTTTGAAGGCAAAGTTCATTGCTTGGGTTGGGAAGTATCTGACAACATTTGCCCAATTACCTCTCCAAAAGGCTAATAAGCCTTCTTCTTTGAATACTCTAGAGAAACAGTTGAAGACTCCAGTGTAAGGTTGTTTCAGTTTAGAATTGTTATCTTGAGTTTGGAGTAATAGCTTGACTCTTTCAGCTGGTGCTGAGACAGTTTTAGCTATACTGCCTGCAGTTCCTCCGCTAATGAAGTCTAGAAGGAAAGCTTTTAACTTATCCTCTTTTTGAATAACGGATGCTTGCATAATAAAAAAGCAGATTTTTAAAAAAATCCCATCGAATAAATAGGCAATCTCAACCGAATTACGACCGAATCTAATTTTATTTTAAATTGTTTCAGCAATTCTGATGAATCTACACACTGGCCTGGACTTATTATCAGCCCTGGCATTTTTAATCATGCTAATCATAGGAATAGGTAACTAGAAATCAGTTCTCATTGATTCTTTAGGCATCGGAAACGCTGCCTTAACTGTAAGAATTAGTCTTTTACATTATTTAGGGTTCTAGCTAGTAGGCGGTATCGGGTATTTTCTTTACCCGATTGCTATCGAATTCCTTCTCTTCATTTGGATAAGATTCTTTTTCAAGGAAGTTGAGTATATCAAAGAGCTTAAGAGGAAGGAAACCAAAATGAAAGGAATTAAATATCCAATTGTGTATCATAAGGGTTATAACATGACTCTCTTTGGGATTGAGAAGATACATCCCTTTGACTCAACGAAATATGATAAGATCTTCAAGCTACTGATCGAAAAAAAGGTTCTTAGTGCTGAAACAATACTTCATAAACCAACTCATATCTCAAGAGCTCTTTTGTCAAGAGTATAGTTACTTTTTCTTTCTAACCTGACTAGGTTCACTCAAGGTCATACCTCGCTCGACTCAACTATAGCTTAATCCTAACACGTATCGTGGAAATTCCATTATGTGTAATTCCCGCATGCCTACTAAGATGGAGAATTCTAGAACCAATGGGAATGGCTACTCAAGGCACAGTGGGTATAGTTACTTTCTGGGAAGATGTGATATCATAGATGCGGGCCTTTTGGCCTTAATGAAAGGATGGGCTATTAATTTAGGAGGAGGATTTCATCATGCATCCTATCATGATGGTAGTGGATTTTGTGTCTATGCAGATATAACTCTCTGCATTCAGCATCTAAGACACTACCATGCTGATAGAGTGAAAAAAGTAATGATAATTGATTTAGATGCACATCAAGGAAATGGACATGAAAGAGATTTTATGGATGATCCAGATACATATATCATAGATGCCTATAATCCTGATAACTATCCCTATGACTTCCCTGCTAGAAAGGCCATATCTAAGGATATACCAGTCTATTCAGAGGACAATGATTATACTTACTTGAATAAATTAAGAGAAAATATTGGACCAGCCTTCGATGAATTCGAACCCAGCTTTATAGTGTATAATGCCGGGTATGATTGCCTCTATGGCGACCCATTCGGAAGTAATCATCTCTATTGCCTATGCTAATTGTTAGGGCTTCATATTACTGCAGAAGGAATAATCAAAAGGGATGAATATATTTTTGAACTTGCATTCAGAAGGGACATCCCTATTGTGATGCTATTATCTGGTGGTTACCAGAGCAATAACCCTGAGGTCATAGCGGACTCTATTGAAAATATAATGAGAGTTTTCAACTTGAACTGATAGTGTTGAGAATTAAAAATACTTACATACTCGCTTGTAAAAATATGACATCCTTACTGATACTTGTATAGATAAATAATAATTTGTTACAGAAAATATTCCAGAAAGCTGCAGTTAATTTACTAGATCTTGGAGGGTCTCAAATTACTTAAAGTGAGAGTTTTATCTGTCTTCTTCAAAGGCCTATGGAATAGTTTGAAGGGTACATCATATTCAGGCTCTTCCCTGATGAAGGAGGTTAATTGTCTAATTCCATCAACATATTCTCCTTTTTCTAAGAATTCAGGATACTTATGATCCACAAATCCTTGTTCTTTGGAAGCAGGTTTGAAAGTACTAATCCAAGGATGAGGATTCCTCCTCTTTAAATAAGCTTCATACTCTCTTTCTTGCTTGATACGCTCTTTTTCTAGCAATTCTCTAGATCTATAGTCATTTTGTAAGCTCTCATCGTATATCTTTGGGATCTCCTTCTTCCAGCCCAACTAAAAGAATTACAGAACATTCAATATGACTTACCACGAAGACAGGCTTGTTTAGTGGAGGCAGGTCATCTCTGAACACATGGTCTGTAGGAGGTGTATAAGGATCTAATATTGGTTCTGCCTTGGCAATTCTGGCTCTGATTGTGAAATTATCAGGGCCTTTGAAGCTACTTTTGAAGATAGGCCGTCCTTCTTTGTCAGTTGTAATCTCCTTTTTGGGTCTTAAGGAACTGGACAACTTAACATTTCTGTTAGGTTGTAAACTTAAGCTCTGAGTAACTGTTGTTTTCAAGTATGATTTAGGAGATCTCGATCTGAGCAAAGCTTCACTTTGTGAAATAGGAGTCATTCTCTTAGATCCAAAGTTTGGCTGTACACTAGCTTCTTCGTCTCTTTCTAACTTTCCTGTGGAATCTATGTTGATATTCGAGCCCTTAGGAGATTCTTCTTCCTTTTCAACTTGATTATAAACTAGAAATTAGCTGGATAAGAATTGTGCTTACTGAAATCATAGCTTGCAGGGATGAACTTCTGGATCGGATTTATTTTTTCATTAATGTAAGATTGAGGATTTAAAGACAGTCTGAGTGCCTCATCAAAGTATTTTCTTGTTGAGAAGTTAATAGTTGCGAAATCAGAACTTTTGGTCAAGTCTCCGAACTTAGAGTTTATGGTCTTGACAAAAGCTTCCTCATTGAGTTTCCTCTTATTAACAGGGCTAGCCATTGTGTCAATATATATTTCTTGGATATTCTGCGTGTTTTGGATGAGGACACCAGCTTCTGGAGTGTATACAGGCTTATAAATAACAGGCTTGAGTTCTTTGATTTTGATATGCTTGAAGATAAGATAAACTATAAGAATGTTACTGTGCTTTTGGTGGACAATTGGGGTTTGAAAGTATTATGGAGGGCTTCATCATTGGTTAGGATAGGCTTTGGCTTAAGAGCAGGAAGGGTATATTTTGGCAATTTTATTCCAACTAAACCCATTAAAATCAACCACTGCTCCCTAAAGGGTCTGTTAGTAGTGTACCAATCCTGAGTTTCGTGATCTCGCTTATATGTGTATCGAACTATAACAATTAGGGTAAGATAAGGCTTTGCTACTGGCATGATAAAGCTCATCCTCAGTGATAGGGGTACATCTTTGAGATTCCACTTTTACGTTTCTTCTCTTCCAAATATCATCAAACATTTCATCAACAGTCTAGAAAGATTAATGATAATAATCGATGTAGTACTGATTCCTCAATGGCAATAAAGTGCTTTTTAATCAGCGCCAGAACATCTGCCTTGGAGATTTTGTCATCATTGTCAGTATCTAAAGCTGCCACGAATTTATGACAGAGTTCCAAGTTTACATCAGGCTTTGTATGCTTGATATGCTCATACTTGGCTGGAATTCTCAGCTTTGTTGACAATGTACTCTTTCCAAAGTCATGCTTACCCTTTTTCAAATGATTGACAGTTTCAGCTCTCGACATAAAGATATCAGGGCTATCAGGAGCCATAAGTTCAAGTATATCTGTAAGGAACAGGATGTAAATACTTTTCTTTCCTTCTCCAAGGAACACAGCAACCGTGTTGAAATCAGGATTTAACAAAGAAATTTGTTGAGGGATTTCTTTATTAAAAAGCTCGATTTGGATATTCTCACTTGCGAGCTGCTCAAGACCAGCGTTTAAAATGAAGAATTCTTCCAATATTGCGAACAAAATGAGGGAGTCTATATTCGTAGTGACATCAATGTCATGAATGTACAGTCCCTGATAATTGCGACTTGGGATTTTTCTTCTTAGTTGCTCAACAATTTCTTGGTCCTTATTCAACAGCCCTTTATTATTCTCGATATATGGTCCAAAGGTTTTGGAAAATAAGTTGTTTATAAAAGGCCCGTTTGAGAAATCAGGAATAGTCATTTTCATTTCAGACAAACTTGCAATATAGTGCCTCAACCGGTCAATATCTTCTTGGCTTTGGAATTTAATGGTTTTGTTGATGTCCTTCATGACAATAACATTGTCTTGGAGGTTGGAGTTCTCGTTGAGGAGGTCTTCAATTTTATCCCTCACCAAAGAAATTTTTAGTCTGTACATATTGATTCTGGCAACTATCTCATCTTCAACTGTCCTGAAGGAGCGTATCATTATCTGACTTGTGCTTTGCGAGAATGTTTTCTCCACTAAGTGAGACTGGAGACTGCTCATGCTGAATAAATTTATCTCGGTTTTATATTCTTTGACAAGAAAATTTTGGCGTGCTAAATAAGCAAAGCATTAGCATCTTTAGAGTTTACTACAGGGAATAATAAGGTATTTGTTAATAGTAAGAGAGGGATTTAACTTCAAACTGTTTCTGTGTATTCGTGAATACTACGCTGCTATAATTTTATAAATATATGTAATTATAAGATTTATGAAGAGGCACTCCATTGGTTGTAGATATCTCTTAATTTCTCATTCTTAAGAACCTTCTCTTGGTAGAAGTCCTTGAACTTGGGGATAGATTCGATTTCATTGCATCTGGTCAAAGTAAGAATGACTCTGACGAAGGCTCTAACACAGTCATTAACTCTTTCTCCTTCTTGCTTGGAGTTCAAAGATTTATTGAGGTTAGTAAGACTTTCGTTGAATTTATCAACCAATCTTTCAATATCAGTGGTCAAAGGCAAGGGGCTGATAAGAGCCAACTTATTCAAAATTTGATAGCTCAAAATTTGAATATCATCATCAGGGTCAGCTAAAAACATTAACACAAAATAACCTCAAATATTACTGATTCCCATCATGATTAGGTTCACAATGAATCCATAATCAACCTTCTCAAGAAGATATTCCAAAGAGGTATCAATGAAGCCAAAGGCGGATCTTCTGAGGGGCAATCCTTCATCAATAAGATGCTTAATAGGACCCAAGATAATTTCCTTAACTAATTCTTGCTTGTACTTGCAAAGGTCAGCCAAAGCATTCATGAAGTTAGAGTTGGCGTATTGGATAGACTTGGGGACATTGTAAACGAGAGTGTTAAGACTTCCCAAAGCAGACTTCTTCACGCTGAAGTCGTTTTCGCTGATAAGCTTGAACAAGGCTTCAGCCAAGGGACCAATTTCATCAATGCTGGTATGCTTGGTACAGAAGTATCTGTAAGAGAAAGCAATAGTGTTCTTTCTGTTGTTGTTGTTGCTGGCCAAGCTGTCCAAAATGAACTTCTTACAGAGAGAGAGGTCGTGAATGGCCAATTTACCTTTGAGGTGAATATTATTAGAGATGAATTCTTACCAATACATTCGGCGACAATTTGTCTGAGGTTCTCATCAGGAGTTTCAGTGTAATCGAAGAGGAACTTGTGGATGTTTTGTTTCTTGAGGATTTCGAAGGTTTCCTTGTTACCGTGGATGATGATTTCCTTCAAAGTATTCAAAAGGAGGTATTGATATTCCTTCTTTTCGTTGATCAATTCAAGGACCATGGGCAAGTAGTGATTGATATTACCCAAGGCAATACCACCAAGAGCAATTGAAGCATTATACTTGGTGTCTTCATCGTTAGAGCCGAAGAGAGCAATAACAGTTTCGATAACTTTCTTGTCAGAGGACAAGTCGATTTCCTTTCCGAGTTCGCTCAAGGAGAGGAGACTGAGTTGTTGGACCAAAGACTCAGTGGAGTTGGACAAGCTGTCGATGAACTTCTTAATGTAAGGATTCATAACACTCTTGACTCTGTTGGTGACAGCGGCAATACATCTGGAGGTGGCGTGAAGAGAGTTCTTATTGATGTTGGTCATGAGGCTGTTGACAACAGCTCCGGTGTCACAGAGATCGTTTTGTCCAATGACAGTGAAAAGTTTGGTGAGCTTGTCAATGGTGGGTCCTTGGATCAAGGAGGACTTGGCCAAAGAGATACAATTATTGATGACTTCGTCGATTTCGGAAGACTTCTTAGGGTTAGCAACGACGATATTGATCAAGATGTCAATGGAGAGTTGGGCCAAGTAGAAATCTTCATCCTTAATGAAGACTGAAATGTTCTTGATGATGTCATTTTGGAGAACTTGAGGGAGATCGTTATGGAAGATACCCAAAAGCATATTCATGACTTCAAGAGCGGAGATCTTGAGAGCTCTATCTTGCTTGAGGAGGAGAGTGAAGAGTTCCTCGAAGTATTTGCTCAAAAGATTGTAGAAATCATTCTAGTACAATTAACAAAATTTTCACAAGACTCATACAGACTTGGGGAACTTAAGGTCTCTGGTGGGGATTTTGCTCAAAGCCTTCATGGTTTGTTGTCTCTTAATTTCGGACTTCAACTTCGTCAACAAGTGAGTGAAGACTTGGGTGAGCTCTTCAACACTCATGGCATCAGCAAAGACGGAGAGGAGAGAAGTAACATTGACAGTAACAGCTGATTTAATCTAAAAGGGTAAGAATATTTAATATATCCTATTACTTCCTGATCAATATCAGTTTCCTTGAGCTTGTCAACAATGAGGGGAAGGATAGGCTTAACGTAAGTGGAGAATTTATCAGGACTGGCAGAAACGTTAGGACGAAGGACTCTGTAGAAGACGCTAAGAGCCTTGAAACCTTCAGCAGAGATCTTGAAGTAGTCATTCTTAATGGCAGATTCGATGATCTTGATGATCTTGTTGAAGTAAGCTTCTAATTTGGTGCTTTGCTTGTCAACTTGGGACTTCAAGAGAGATCTCAAGATTCTGATCATATTGACCTTCAATTCAGAAGGATTGTTGCTTTGAGAGAAGTGGGTTTCAATGAGAGGGAAGACAACATCAATTTTTTCGATGACGGCATCAGGTGTGCACTTGGAGGCCTTGAAGAGGAGATTAGAAGCAGCAACCTTCAAAGCAGGAGTGGCTTTCTTGTCCTTGAAGACCTTAGTGAGACTGGCAATCATATTGGAGATCTTATGGGAGTAGTCAATGAAGGCAGACTTCATTCTAGTAAGCTTTGGCATTTCAATGAGTTCTTCAATGTTGTCTTCTTCAGTTCTGGTGTCTCCGTAAACGATCATTCTCAAGAAGTCAGAGAGGGCATTGAAGACATCAAGCTTGACGTTTTGTTCCTTTTCCTTGAATCTCTTGACGAGTTTGTCAAAGACAGTTTCAGCTAATTCTCTCAATAATTCAGGGTGGGTCTGAATAAGGGTATCAGCGACTTGGACAGCAGCTCTTCTGACCTTCCAGGCAGTGTCACCATTGTCATACATGTCGTCCCATTCTTCATATTCGTCTTCTTCTTCCTCAATGTCGATTTCTTCAGCATCATCATCGACAGCAGAGTTAGGATCGTATGAGATGAGCTTATAAACGACATCAATAATGCTCTTCAAGCTGCTCTTGGTTTCATTGGGGCACATTCTGACGAAATAGTCAATGATAGAAAGGTAGTAATCAACAAGTTCGTTGATATATTCGAAGTCTTCAGTTTCAGTATTAATCTTTTCGTTGATGTCCTTGAAGATGAAGGGAAGGACAGTGGTAACGCTGGCACCAATCTTGTTGGCAACGTTCTTAACAATAGAATTGAAACCGATAGTGTAGTAGAGGAGTTCCTTATTTTTAGCATTTGAAATCATGTTGTTGATGAGGATTTCAGCAACTGAGGCAATTTCTTTATTGGTAAGGATGAGAGAAAGGGAACCCAAGCACAAGCTGGCCTTCTTTCTAAGAGAGCTTCTTTCGTCCTTAATGTTCTCTAGTGGGTATTAAAAAGGATTTTTAATCGAATACTTAATAAATCCTTAACCATGGCATCCTTGTTGAAAATGCTGCTATTCTTAGAGAGGAAAACGGAGAATCTCTTTAAAAGATGATTGGTGATTTCAATAAGTTCTTCATTGATTTCAGAGAAGTCAGTTCTCTTGGTAAGACCTTTGGAAAATGAGTGAAGGACTATTCAAATACTCACCTGAATTGACCAAGGTCTTGCACATAATTTCAGCGAAATCTTCAGGAATTTCGTTGATCAAAGTCTTTAAGCAGGTGGTGTAAATGTCCACATTCTTAATTTCCTCCTTCTTTTGAGGGTTGTTAATGTTAGTAATCAATTTTTTGCAGACCTCACTAACAAGTGTCTCAGGAATCTTGCTGACAACCTTAGCAAGGCACTTGATGGCGTTTCCTACGAGATTTACGTTTTTATTCAAGTGGTTATGTACCCTTGATATCAGCGGTACTATCATCGAGTTGTCTAATGAAAACTTGGATGATCTTTTCGACAGTTTTGTTGTCGAGATTGTTGTTGGGCTTGAGGAGTTCCTGGCAGAGATCGTTAGCAGCCATGAATCTGTGATCAGTATCATAGCTTTCTGATTGCTTAAGTAATTCGTCGATCTTAGATTGCATTTCTGATAAAGACTTGCAAAGATATATTTAATTGAAAATTATATTAACAAAGTGCAAAAAAAAAAAATCTTATGTGTCAAAAAACCTGATTTGATTTGGCAGATCAATATTCGAACCATTTCACTTAATTTTTTTTACAAATAAATAACTCAGAACAAACATCCAGTTCATAGTTCGAAAGGAAAACATAATGGTCCTACTTTACTTACCTCAAAGAAGATTTTTACTTCTCCACTTGTTGCGGCTGGATTTAACCTCTTTCTGATTTTCTAGGCTATTCAACTGCCTACTGAGGCTCACTAACTTCTTCATGAGGTCTAAAGCGTCAATAAATTTTAGTTATAAGTTACGCATCAATATTCCAGGTCAACCCATGTCAGTCATCAGCGAGGAAAAACTGTCCAAAATCAAGGAGGACATAAAATCAGAATTTAACAGATGGAATCATAAGTACTCTCCATTCCTGGAAAGCTAATTCTTCTCTAGACCCAGATTTGGCTTATTTAGTTACACATCTTCTCGTCCTTTCTTTAGTGAGGGCGAACAACGCCCAGCAACAAGTAAGAATAAACAGACAAAGTATTAAGGTGATCAGGCTATAGAGATGAGAAGGGTTCTGTCAAGTTAGAACCCAAAAACTTTTATGGTGGAACTTACAAATCAGGAAAACTCTTTAATAAAAGTTTCTCTCAGACTGGCTTTTTGAGCGAGAGTAATACGTTCTAAGTCATTACTAAAGTGAATTAGTGGACCCTTATATAGACCCATGCAAGATAATCAACAAATTCAGAGATCAGGGTGCGCCAAAAATGTCCAGGTCTCACTCTACAGCATTCAGACCTTCTGGAGCGAATAAGAAACCGTAACTTGAAAAGTTCTTTATTCTGAATTTATTAGAATTGGAGCACCTTATGAATATATGTCCGATCCTTTTGACAAGGGCAACCGTAAACATTAAACCTTTTGATCTAGAACATATAGAAAGTAGACCTGAACCCAAGAATTTCATGACTGCTCCTTTGAAGAAGGGACTAGGTAATACTACAGTTGGTCATTTGTTCTCCAAACCTCCTGAGTATATTCCTGATCCTTATGACAGGTTGAAGGAATCCCACTCAGTAATTAAATGGTGAAATTTGAATAATCTTCCTAGATGGAGAGACTTAATCATAAGAAAAAGATGGGCAAGGAAGCTTTCCATTTGACTTTTAGCAAAATGTACACTTTCACTCCCAACAGAATTATCTATCATGATCCTGATGATTTGAAGCCCAAGACACCAAAGAAAGTAATATTTGGATGATTGAAAGCTTATTCAATAGCCTGAACCCTTAAACAAGCCTCCTTTCATGCCCAACAATCCTCCCAAGAAGGTACCACGTTTTGTTAAATTTCATAATTGAGCTAGGGCTTTAACAAGACTATTAATAGATTCCCAGAGTATATGCCAGATCCTCTCCCTGAACTTGATCCTCAAGAGGTTAGAGAGAGAGAAAAGCAAAAGAAAGAAGTTCCTTGGAGGTAAATTTTACAATCTTTTTTCTTTAAAAATTAGATATAACCCCAAAGGACTGACGGTTCCTACACCTTCAATCAAGACCTATAATTCTCTCTATAGACCCAGAAAGGCTGAAGCATAATTACTCCTAGAATATATGAGTAAGTTACATACCTTACACTGTAGGGATATTCGTATTGTACATGAATCGTCATGCGTTTTCAATGAAAGAACTTATTCTCATCCAATTTCTAATTACCCAAAAATTTTTTTTAGAAAAATGATATCCTGAGAAAATACTGAATCAAGTAGAACTGATCTTAGCTGTTTATTCTATTAACTAGGTTAGAGGGACTTTTTCTAAGTGATAGTTTCACCAATCATCCATGCTGAAGGATTGTTTAGGAAATAATTCATTCATATTCATGAGACACATGTTACTAGTTTTATGCAAGATTAGGAGGCTTAATTCCGTATTTCTTTCTCATTTCGAAGTACTTTCTGTAGTTTTGGTTTCTACAAGGGTTGACAATAATCTTCCATCCTGGCAAGTCGTAGTAGAGAGCTTGAGTCATTGGCATTTGTTGTCTGGCCCACCTACAAAATTATGACTTATTCCCATTATGACTACTTTTCATCGTTCCAGCCGAATCTGGTCAATCCAGAGCCTGAGACGTTTTCACCAGAAAGAAGGATGTAAGCTTGCTTCTTGGCATTTCTGTCTATAGGGGGATTAGGGAAGGACTATGCTAATAAATTACAGGATTCTTGTTTGTATTTCATCAACATGAAGAGGAAACCGAAGCCCAAAGTGGTGGCTTGTAATCTGAACAGTTAGAGAATGGCCATTTGAAATTTACCTGTGTTTAGCAGTTCTTCTGTTATAGGTCTTCCAGTAGAAGTAACCAAGAGGATGCTTGATGAATCTGAAGAGGTTCTTGAAGAATCTTCTCTTGTTTCCTTTATCAGGGAACTTCTTTGAGGCCTAAGGGGAGCATTAATATTAAATATTAGGCATTCATACTCTGAACTTTTCCATTTCCCAATCGCAAGACTTGCCGACAGATCTATACATTTCAAAGAAGCCTTGGTGAGAATTTTACCTGTACATCATTTCAAGTCTTTCTCTCTTGTTGGGAGCATGGTAATAGAGATAATTGTAACCATGAGTTCTAAGGAGTCAAAAGACTGTAGAAAAATAATCACCTAGCCTTGGCCCAAGTATCGGCATTAGAGTGATCTCTGAGCCAGAGATAGTCAGTGGTCATTTTATCGTGTGTTGTTGCCATTTCCCTTTAAATTTATCTGCTAATCTCAATTAATAAATCTTTCTCTGTGTTCTAAATCAAATAAAGGTGTATCTTTCGTTAGGTTTTTCACGAAATACCAACATTGATCCTCTAATTAACTAGAGGTCATCTTTTCTAAGTGTTCTTAATGGCAGGTAGGTTCCAGACTAAGGAGACATTATGGAGTCACATAGGCATGTTAATAAAATATAAAATTTAAAAAGAATCAATATCCATGGAAAGATTGGACCTGCACAAGATAATTGATCATCAGTTCATTGATTATGTTATGGCAAGAGAGGGACTTAAATATATCAAATTTAAGGACGAGTTCTTGCTCAATCAGAATAGAATTCATTATGAAAAAAACTCAAATAGATTATTGTTCCTCAATATACAAGTTGTTGCAGATGAAGTTAGATTCTATATATTGGCGGTGGACTTGCAATTTATTGTCGAAGAGAAAAAGGAGAATCAACCACTTGATGCCTTCCTAGAAGACTTAAAGAAGAAATATTTTCTGAAAGTGCAGATTAATTTTAGTATTCCTGGTCAAGAGGTCACTAAGGATGGAAAAACAGTATATGGGAAGTTCGGGTATAAGAAAACTGATGATCCTGCTATCATTCCTCAAAATTTTATCGTCAATTGTAAAGGCGATCTTCTTGCCTTCTATTCTCAAAGGCGCATTTTTATCTGCAATTTCAAATTGAATCCAGCCAACCAAGTACAAGAGCTAACCGCAAAAGAATTAACATTAGATGAGGGAACTTTGGATCTGGATTCAATAAAATGGCATCCAGAGAGTCCTGTCCATCTTGGTTTCTTGACTAATAACAGATTTATGATATATGATGTCTCAGAAAATTTAGAAGACCCAGAATTCTCTTTGTCTTTGAGCACAAAGAAGAAAAGCAGAAATGTTATAGCTTTCCCAGGTGACGAACCTAAGGATGAAAAATCCCATATGGTCGATTTTTGTTTCTGCACTCAAGACAGGTTGGAAGACTTCAGGTTCCTCTCTGTCTTCTTTATGAATAGTCATGGAGAGATATATTATTATGCTCCCATTATTCTGGGAAAAATCGCAGTGGATGAAGTTGAACTTTTAGATCTTAAGAGAAGAACCTTCGAAAAATGGGAAGGAACTGATGACGCTCCAGAATGTGATGAATATTATAAAGCGTTATTTGATTGTCTATTAACCAACTCATCACTCGAACATACAAAATTAGTTCTGAAATCTGTTGCCAATACACCCTATGAAAGTTTAAATAATAAAAATTC
>Ga0065720_1000024_pt1 | contig 57156 bp, 48 predicted proteins | sample Thericmetagenome_FD_59107 | JGI IMG/M metagenome (GOLD analysis project Ga0065720, IMG submission 59107) | Thermophilic microbial communities from the Joint Bioenergy Institute, California, USA of rice/straw/compost enrichment - eDNA_2 v2... | ecosystem: Engineered > Solid waste > Grass >... | reverse complement strand
TCACCGACGGCAACCTCGCGGTGNTCAGGCAAGATCAATTCCGACGACAACGCCNCCTTCCGCCACCCCGACGNTGGTGGCGATGCGCGACATCCGCCAGGAGGACGAGACCGAGGTGCTGGCCAGCGAGCACGACCTCAACTACGTGACCATGGACGGCAACATCGGCTGCATGGTCAACGGCGCCGGCCTGGCCATGGCCACCATGGACGTGATCAAGCTCAACGGCGGCGAGCCGGCCAACTTCCTGGACGTCGGCGGCGGCGCCACCAAGGAGCGCGTGACCACCGCGTTCAAGCTGATCCTGTCCTCGGACAAGGTCAAGGCGATCTTCGTCAACATCTTCGGCGGCATCGTCCGCTGCGACATGATCGCCGAGGGCATCATCGCGGCGGTCAAGGAAGTGGGCGTCAAGGTGCCGGTGGTGGTGCGCCTGGAAGGCACGAACGTGGAGGCCGGCAAGAAGCTGCTGGCCGACTCCGGCCTGGCGATCATCCCTGCCGACGACATCAACGACGGCGCCAAGAAGGCCGTCGCCGCCGCCGCCGCCGCGGCCTGATCCACCGACGGCACCGGACGGGCGCGTCCCGCCCCGGTCCCGCCGCAGCGGCGGGACGGGGCCGGGCCCACGCCCCCGGCACCGGCCACGGCCGGTGCCGCGCCCCCGGAGCCGGCGNCCAATGAATATCGAGGACTAAAACCATGTCCGTTCTGGTCAACAAGAACACCAAGGTGATCGTGCAGGGCTTCACCGGCCAGCAGGGCACCTTCCACGCCGAGCAGATGATCGAGTACGGCACCAAGGTCGTCGGCGGCGTCACCCCCGGCAAGGGCGGCCAGCAGCACATCGGCCTGCCCGTGTTCAACACCGTCGCCGACGCGGTCGCCGAGACCGGCGCCGACGCCTCGGTGATCTACGTCCCGCCGCCGTTCGCGGCCGACGCCATCCTCGAGGCCGCCGACGCCGGCATCAAGGTGATCGTGGCCATCACCGAGGGCATCCCGGTGCTCGACATGCTGCGCGTGAAGAACGTGCTCAAGTGCTACGAGGACGTGGTGCTGATCGGCCCGAACTGCCCGGGCATCATCACCCCGGGCGAGTGCAAGATCGGCATCATGCCGGGCCACATCCACAAGCCGGGCAAGGTCGGCATCGTGTCGCGCTCGGGCACCCTGACCTACGAGGCGGTCAAGCAGACCACCGACGTGGGCCTGGGCCAGTCCACCTGCATCGGCATCGGCGGCGACCCCATCAACGGCCTGAACTTCGTGGACTGCCTGAAGCTGTTCAACGAGGACCCGCAGACCGAGGGCATCATCATGGTCGGCGAGATCGGCGGCAGCGCCGAGGAGGAGGCCGCCGAGTACGTGCGCCAGTACGTGAAGAAGCCGGTCGTCGGCTTCATCGCCGGCGCCTCCGCCCCTCCGGGCAAGCGCATGGGCCACGCCGGNGCCATCGCTTCCGGCGGCCAGGGCACGGCCGCGGGCAAGTTCGCGGCGATGGAAGCGGCCGGCATCACCACCGTCCGCTCGCCGGGCGACCTGGGCGCGGCGATCAAGGCCCGCCTGGGCTGATCCGCCTCCGGGCACGCAACGGAAAGGCCGCCTCCGGGCGGCCTTTCCTTTTGCGGCGCCGGCGCCTCACGCGGCGGGCGCGGCCGGCGCCGCTATCATGGACCCTCTACCCGCCGACCGTCCGATCCCATGAGTGCCTTCCTGCGCATCGCCCTGGCCCAGTTCGACTTCCCGGTAGGCGCGATCGAGCGCAACGCCGAGCGCATCGCCGCGATGATCGCCGAGGCCCGCGACGAGTTCGGCGCCGACATCGTCCTGTTCCCGGAGCTGGCCGTGTGCGGCTACCCGCCGGAGGACCTGCTGATGCGCCCGTCCTTCCTGGCCGGGTGCGAGGCGGCCCTGCACCGCATCGCCGCGGCCACGCGCGGCATCACCGCGGTGGTGGGCTGGCCGGAGTCGGCCGGCAGCGTGCTGTACAACGCCGCCAGCGTGCTGCGCGAGGGCCGCGTCGAGGCCACCTACCGCAAGCGCGAGCTGCCCAACTACGCGGTGTTCGACGAGCGCCGCTACTTCGAGGTGGACCCGGACGGCGGCCCCTGCGTGTTCGAGGTCAAGGGCGTGCCGGTGGGCGTGCTGGTGTGCGAGGACCTGTGGTTCCCCGAGCCGCTGGCGGCCACGGTGCAGGCCGGCGCGCAGCTGGTGCTGGTGCCCAACGCCTCGCCGTTCGAGCGCGGCAAGCACGCCCAGCGCGACGCGCTGCTGGCCGAGCGCACCCGCGACACCGGCGCGGCGGTGGCCTACCTCAACCTGGTCGGCGGCCAGGACTCGCTGGTGTTCGACGGCGCCTCGGTGGTGGCCGACGGCGACGGCACCGTGCACCCGGCCGCGGCGGCCTTCACCGACCAGTGGCTGGTGGTGGACTACGACCCGGCCGGACGCCGCTTCACCCCGGTGCAGTGGATGGACGACGGCGACGAGAGCATGGACGCGCTGGCCTGGCGTGCGGTGGTGCGCGGCATCCGCGACTACTGCGCCAAGAACGGCTTCTCGCGCGCCTGGCTGGGCCTGTCCGGCGGCATCGACTCGGCCCTGGTGCTGGCCCTGGCGGCCGAGGCCCTGGGCCCGGAGAACGTCACCGCGGTGCGCCTGCCCTCGCGCTACACCGCCGACCAGTCCAACGACCTGGCCGCCGAGCAGTGCGCGGCGCTGGGTGTGCGCCTGGAGACGGTGCCGATCGAGCCGGCGTTCCAGGGCTTCCTGCAGGCGCTGGGACCGCTGTTCGAGGGCCGCGGGGCCGACACCACCGAGGAGAACCTGCAGTCGCGCTGCCGCGGCGCCATCCTGATGGCCCTGGCCAACAAGTTCGGCGGGCTGCTGCTGACCACCGGCAACAAGAGCGAGTACGCGGTCGGCTACGCCACCATCTACGGCGACATGTGCGGCGGCTACGCGCCGCTGAAGGACCTGTACAAGACCGAGGTCTACGGCCTGGCCAAGTGGCGCAACACGGTGGGCGGGGCGCCGGTGATCCCGCCGGCGGTGATCAGCCGCCCGCCCACCGCCGAGCTGCGCGCCAACCAGACCGACCAGGACTCGCTGCCGCCCTACGACGTGCTCGACGGCATCCTGCGCCGCTACATCGACCAGGAGCAGTCGCGCGCGGAGATCGTCGCCGCCGGCTACGACGCGGCGGTGGTGGACCGGGTCCTGCGCCTGGTGCGGATCAGCGAGTGGAAGCGCCACCAGGCCGCGCCCGGGCCCAAGGTGTCGCGGCGCGCCTTCGGGCGCGAGCGGCGCTACCCGATCAGCAGCGGCTTCGGCGGCTGAGGCCGCGGCGCCGGGCGTCTCCCGGCGCCCGGAAGCGGAAGGGCGCGCCGGCGGGCGCGCCCTTCGTGCATGCCACCGCGGCGGGCCGGTTCAGCGGTCCAGCACCGCGTCGCGCTGGCCGGTGGTCGGCGACTTCTCGCCGGCGAACGGGTTCAGGCGGCGGATCGCCCACGGGTACTTGGGCCAGTCGCCGCGCAGGTAGGGGTGCTGCGGGTTGTTCAGCTCCAGCACCCGGCGCGCGTCGGCGGCCAGCCTGTCCTGGCCGATCCTGCTGTAGGACTCGGCCAGCGCCGCCACGGCGTCGTACTGGTAGTCGCTCTGCGGGTAGGTCTCCAGCACGTACTTGGCGCGGCCGATGGCCGACAGCCAGGCGCCGCGGCGCATGTAGTACAGCGCCGTGTCGATCTCGTGGCGGGCGAACACGTTGCGCAGGATCACCATGCGCTGGCGCGCGTCGGCCGCGTAGCGGCTGTTCGGGTAGCGGGTGACGACGATGTTGAAGTCCTCGTAGGCCTGTTGCGGCGAGGACAGGTCGCGGCGGCTGGGGTCCAGCGACCATACCCGGCGCAGGAACACCGCGTCGCGGTTGGAGTTGGACAGGCCGCGCAGGTAGTAGAAGTAGGCGATGTTGCGGTGGGTCGGGTAGGTGCGGATGAAGCGGTCGATGGTGGACACCGCCTCGTCGTGCTTGCCGGCCTTGTACTGGGCGTAGGCGGTCTCCATCAGCGCCTGCTCGGTGTACGGNCCGTACGGGTACTGCGCGACCAGCCGGCGGAAGGTGGTCTCGGCGCCGGACCAGTTGCCGCGCTCCATCATGTGGTGGCCCTTGCGGTACAGCTCCTCGACCGACGCACCCTCGTTGGCGTCCTTCCTGCTGTTGCGGCCGCAGCCGGTGACCAGGAACAGGGCGAGCAGCAGCAGGGCCGCCAGGCGCAGCGGTGCGGGAACGGAAAAGCGGAGGCTATGGGCCATCGGGAGGGCAGGCGGACGCGGAAATGGAGGCTCGATGATAGCCTAGTGGCCTGTCCGGCGACTGACTTGCGCCGCCGGAACGTTCCCGCCGCCGGATTTCCATGTCCCAGCCGTCCCCATCCCCCCTGCAGGCCACCGTGCCCGACGAGGCCGCCGGCCGCCGCTTCGACGCGGTGCTGGCCGAGCTGTTCCCCGAATACTCCCGTTCCCGCCTGGCCGCCTGGATCAGGTCCGGCGACGCCCTCCTGGACGGCCGGCCGGCGCGCCCGCGCGACCCGGTCCGGGGCGGGGAGCGGGTGACCTTGGCCGCCGTGGCCGAGATCCAGACCGAGGCGGTGCCCGAGGACATCCCGCTGGACCTGGTCTACGAGGACGAGCACCTGTTCGTGGTCAACAAGCCCGCCGGGCTGGTGGTCCACCCGGGCGCCGGCAACCCGGCCGGGACCCTGGTCAACGCCCTGCTGCACCGCGACCCGGGCCTGGCCAACCTGCCGCGCGCCGGCATCGTCCACCGCCTGGACAAGGACACCAGCGGGGTGATGGTGGTGGCCCGCACCCTGCAGGCGCACACCGCCCTGGTGGAGCAGCTGGCCGCGCGCCAGGTCCACCGCCAGTACCTGGCCGTGGTGGTGGGCGCACTGGTGTCCGGCGGCACCGCCGACGCGCCGATCGACCGCCATCCCCGCGACCGCCTGCGCATGGCCGTGCGCGAGGACGGCCGCGAGGCGGTGACCCACTACCGCCTGCGCGAGCGCTTCCGCGNCCACACCGCGCTGGAATGCCGCCTGGAGACCGGCCGCACCCACCAGATCCGCGTGCACATGCAGCACCTGCGCCACCCGATCGTCGGCGATCCGCTGTACGGCGGCCCGCTGAAGCTGCCGCGCGGGGCCACCGAGGCGCTGGTGGCCTGCCTGCGCGGCTTTCACCGCCAGGCCCTGCACGCCGAGGTGCTGGAGTTCGCCCACCCGGTCACCGGTCAGCCGGTGAAGGCCGCCGCGCCGGTGCCGGAGGACATGGCCGGACTGCTGCGCCTGCTGCGCGAGGACACCCGGCTCTGGGAAGAGAAGGAAAGCCAGCGCCGCTGAGCGGGGCGCGGGGAGGGGCGATGGCGGCGCACGCGGACACACACGGGCAGGCGGTGCTGGTGGCGGACTGGCCGGCGCCCCCGGGCGTGGTGGCCTTCACCACCCTGCGCCACGGCCCCGGGGTGTCGGCCGCGCCGTTCGACCGCTTCAACCTGGGCGCGCGCTGCGGCGACGATCCGGCGGCGGTGGCCACCAACCGCCAGGCGCTGCGTGCCGGCCTGGGCCTGCCCTCGCATCCGCACTGGCTGCAGCAGGTGCACGGCACCGCCGTGCTGCGCGTGGAGGCGCCGCTGACCGCGCCGCGTCCGCCGGAACAGGAGCCGCAGGCCGACGCCGCGGTGACCGCGGTGCCGGGCGCGGTGCTGGCGATCCTCACCGCCGACTGCCTGCCGGTGGTGTTCGCCGCCGGGGATGGCAGCGAGGTCGGCGCCGCCCATGCCGGCTGGCGCGGCCTGGCCGGCGGGGTGCTGGAGGCCACCGTGGCCGCGATGCGCACGCCCCCGGCGCGGCTGCGCGCGTGGCTGGGCCCTGCGGCCGGGCCGCGGGCCTACGAGGTGGGCGAGGAAGTGTACCGGGCCTTCACCGATGACGATCCCGGCGCCGCGGCCGCGTTCGCGGCCACCCGGCCCGGGCACTGGAAGGTGGACCTGTACGCGCTGGCCCGGCGCCGGCTGGCCGCCGCGGGCCTGGCGCCCGCGGCGGTGCACGGCGGCGGCCTGTGCACGATCGGCGATGCGGCGCGGTTCTATTCGCACCGCCGCGACCGCCGCACCGGCCGCATGGCGACGGTCGTCTACATGCGGCCGTGAGCCCGGCTCAGCGGAAGGTGTAGACCAGGTTGACCGTGGTCAGGGTGTCGGTGCGCTTGATGTCCGCCTCCTCGACCTCGGTGTTGTGGCGCGTCTGCAGGCCGGCCTTGAGCGCGAAGTGCTCGTTCATCGCCACCGACAGGCCCAGGTCGTTCTGGGCGAAGGTGTTGTCCTTGCCCGACTCGACCAGCAGGCTGTTGAACAGTTCGGTGTTGTCGGTCAGCTGGTGGCGCAGCTCCAGCGCGGCGCGGCCGATCAGGCTGCTCTGCACCTCGCCGTCGTCGGCCAGGCGCGCGCGGCGGTAGCCCGGGCCGATCTCGCCGCTGAACTTGGTGCGCTCGTTGTCCACGAAGCGGTGGCCGTAGCCCAGCGCCACCGTGCCCTGGTACTCGTACGAGGCGAAGTCGTTGTGCTCGTAGCGCGCGCTCCCGGACAGGTGGTTGCGCGGGTCGAAGCGGTAGGCGGTGGCGCCGGCCACATCGTAGCGGTTGGCGCTGGTCTGGTAGCGGCGCTCGGGGGTGCCGTCGCCGTCGAAGTCACCGCTGACCTCGGCGCGGGTGCGCAGGGCCGAGGCGTTGAAGCTGTTCTTCCAGCCTTCGGTCTCGTGGGCCAGGCGCAGGCGGGTGTTCAGGCTCTCCGAGCGCGAATTGCCACGGGCCATGGCCAGGCCGAGTTCGCCGGTGCCGGTCCAGCCGTCCGGCGACTCGGCCAGTTCCTGGGCCGGCGCGGCCAGCGGGAGGAGGGCGAGCAGGAGCAGGGGGAGGGGGCGGCGTTGCATGGTGCGTTGGAACCTCGGTGCGGATGGAACGCGCACACCCGGCGCATGGCATGGCCGCCCGGACGCGCGCGTGCGCCCCATCATCGGCATCCGCAGCTGAGGGGAAGCTGTCAGGCCGATTCCAGGGCTGCCAGATAGTCCTTGCGCCAAGCCTGGATGTCGTGCTTGCGCAGGTGCTCCATCATCGCATGCCAGCGCTCCTTGCGCCGCGCCAGCGGCATGGTGGCCGCGGTGGCGATGGCGTCGGCCACGCCGTCCAGGTCGTGCGGGTTGACCAGCAGCGCCTCGCGCAGCTCCTGCGCGGCGCCGGCCAGCAGCGACAGCACCAGCACGCCGGGGTTCTCGGGATCCTGCGAGGCCACGTACTCCTTGGCCACCAGGTTCATGCCGTCGCGCAGCGGCGTGACCAGGCCGATGCGCGCGGTGCGGTAGAAGCCGGTGAGGGTGGCGTGCGGGAAGTTGCGGTTGACGTAGCGCAGCGGCGTCCAGTCCGGCTCGGCGTGGGCGCCGTTGATGTGGCCGGCGATCTGCTCCAGCTGGCTGCGCAGGTTGCGGTACTCGGTCACGTCGGTGCGCGACAGCGGCGCGATCTGCAGGTAGGTCAGCCGGCCCTTCTGGTCCGGGTGCCGCTGCAGGAAGCGCTCGAAGCCGTGGAAGCGCTCCGGCAGGCCCTTGGAGTAGTCCAGCCGGTCCACGCCGATGGCCAGCATGCGGTCCTCCAGGCTGGTGCGCAGGGCGCGCACCGCGGGCTTGGACACGGCCGCGGCCGCCTGGCGGGCGATGTTNTCGGTGTCGATGCTGATGGGGAAGGTGCCGGTGCGGAAGCGGCGCCCGTCCGGGCCCTCCAGCAGGTTCTCGCCGACGATGCGGCCGCCGCCGTACAGGCGCACGTAGGAGTGGAAGCGGTCGGTGTCGCGCCGGGTCTGGAAGCCGAGCAGGTCGTAGGAGTACAGGCTGGAGAACAGCTGGGTGTGGTCCGGCATGGCCATCAGCAGGTCCGCAGAGGGCACCGGCACGTGCAGGAAGAAGCCGATCCGGCAGCCGACCCCGCGCTCGCGCAGCAGCGCCGCCAGCGGAATCAGGTGGTAGTCGTGCACCCACACCGTGTCGCTGTCGCGCAGCAGCGGCGCCAGGCGGTCGGCGAACATGGCGTTGACCCGCCGGTAGCCTTCGCGGGTGGCGCGGTCGTAGTCGATCAGGTCCAGGCGGAAGTGCAGCAGCGGCCACAGGGCGCGGTTGGAGAAGCCGTTGTAGTAGGCGTCCAGGTCCGCGCGGTCCAGGTCCACGGTGACGTAGCGGATGTTGCCGTCCTGCTGCTCGTGGACCTCGCCGCTGCGGGCGCGGCGGGCGGTGCGCCCGCTCCAGCCGAACCACACGCCGCCGCGCTCGCGCAGCGCGGCCAGCAGGGCCACGGCCAGGCCGCCGGGGCGGTTCTCCCCGGGAAGGGCGACACGGTTGGATACGACGATCAGTCGACTCACGAAGCCTCCTGCCAGGAGCGGGACAGCCGCATCGCGGCGATGATCAGGCCCACGTGCGAGTAGGTCTGGGGGAAGTTGCCCCAGCCCTCGCCGCTGTCGAAGGCCATGTCCTCCGACAGCAGGCCCAGGTGGTTCCGGCGCGCGAGCACCCGCTCGAACAGCTCGCGCGCCTCGTCCATGCGGCCGATGGCCGCCAGCGCGTCGATGTACCAGAAGGTGCAGATGGTGAAGCTGGTCTCCGGCGTGCCGAAGTCGTCCGGAGCGACGTAGCGGAACATGCCGTCGCCGCGGCGCAGCTCGCGGCCGATGGCCTCCACCGTGGCCACGTAGCGCGGGTCGCGCGCCTCGATGAAGCCGAACTTGGCCAGCAGCAGCAGCGAGGCGTCCAGGTAGTCGCTCTGGAACGAGGCGCTGAAGCGGCCGCTTTCCGGGCGCCAGGCCCGCTCCAGGGTGGCGGCGTGGATGATGTCGGCGCGCTGCCGCCAGTAGCGGGCGCGGTCCTCCAGGCCCAGGCGCGTGGCGATCTTGGCCAGGCGGTCGCAGGCCACCCAGCACATGGCCGCGGTGTAGGTGTGGACCTCGGCGCGGTTGCGGAACTCCCACAGGCCCGAGTCGGGCACGTCGTACAGGGCGAAGGCGCGTTCGCCCAGCGGCTCCAGGCGGGCGAAGGTGTCCATGTTGCCGGGGTCGGCCAGGCGCTGGTCGAAGAACAGCTGGGTGGAGGCCAGCACCACGCTGCCGTAGACGTCGTGCTGCTTCTGCATCCAGGCCAGGTTGCCGCGCCGCACCGGGCCCATGCCGCGGTAGCCGGCCAGCGAGGGCACCTCGTGCTCCTCCAGGCGCTCCTCGAAGCCGATGCCGTACAGCGGCTGCAGGTGGCCGTCGTGGCTGGCGATGTTGAAGATGTAGCGCAGGAATTCCTCCATGGTGCGGGTCGCGCCCAGGCGGTTGAGGGCGCGCACCACGAAGGCGGCATCGCGCAGCCAGCAGTAGCGGTAGTCCCAGTTGCGCGAGGTGCCCGGTGCCTCCGGGATGGAGGTGGTCATCGCCGCGATGATCGCGCCGCTGTCCTCGTACTGGCACAGCTTGAGGGTGATCGCGCTGCGGATCACCGCTTCCTGCCAGTCCAGCGGGATGGACAGGTAGCGCACCCACTCGCGCCAGTAGTNGCGGGTCAGCGCCAGCGCCTCCTCCACGTAGCCGGGGATGGAGCGGGCCAGCGGCTCGTCCGGGCCCAGCACCAGGTGCATGCGGTGGGTAAGCACGAACGGCAGGCCTTCGCGCACGAAGCGCACCGGCACGTCGGTGGTCAGGCGCAGGGTGAACTCCGGCAGCAGCCAGCGGATGTGGTTGCTGCCCCAGGTATGCTCGGGCACGCGCGCGCCCCAGTCGGCCAGCGGCCGCATGCGTACGCGCACGCGCGGGCTGCCGGCCAGCGGGGTGAGCCGGCGGATGATGGACACCGGCCGGTAGAAGCGCCCGTTCTGGCGCCAGCGCGGGGCGAAGTCCACCACCTCCACCGCGCCGCCATGGGTGTCGTACAGCACGGTGCGCAGGATCGCGGTGTTGGGCAGGTAGGCCTGCTCGGAATGGGAGAAGTCCTCCAGCTCGATGGCGAAGTCGCCGCCCTCGTGCTCGCGCGGGGAGAGCAGGGCACAGAAGGCCGGATCGCCGTCGAATGCCGGCAGGCAGGCCCAGACCACGCGCGCGCGCTGGTCCAGCAGGGCGCCGAAGCTGCCGTTGCCGATCACGCCCAGGTGCAGGTTGGCCTCGTGTATCTGCATGCGCGTCCCCGGATTCAGTCGTGGCCCGGCGTGGCGGTTTCCGCCACCGGTGCGTTGGCCAGCAGCCAGGCGTGCACGGCACGGGTGTCGGGCAGGGCGTAGGTGGCGGCNCTGGCGGTACGGGTGCCCACCAGCACGCTCCATCCTCCGGCACGGTTGGCGGCCTGGAAGCCGTATTCGTCGGTCAGATCGTCGCCGACGAACACCGGTACGCGGCCGGCGAAGGCGGGTTCGGCGAGCATCCGCTGCACCGCCCGGCCCTTGTCGCTGGCCGCAGGCACGAACTCGACCACGTGGTCGCCCGGCTGCAGGCGGTAACCGGGCAATCCTGCGACGCGCGAGCCGGCGAAGTCCAGTACCGCGGCGGCGGCGTGCGGGGCGGCGCGCCAGTGCAGCGCCAGGCTCACGCCCTTGTGCTCCACGCGCACGCCAGGGTGGGCGTGGGCCAGGTGCAGCGCCTCGCGGTGTAGCTCGTGCAGGAAGGCCGAGGTGTCCCCGGGGATGGCTGTGGCGGCCTCGCCGCTGCCGCGGAACTGGTGGCCATGCACGCCGGCGGCCGGCAACCGCAGCGGCGCGAACAGCGCATCCAGCTGCTCCAGGGTGCGGCCGCTGACCAGGGCCACGGCGCCGCCCAGCCGCGCGGCGATGCGGCCGATGGCGTCGCGTACCTGGGGCGGGATGCGGATGGCGGACGGGTCCGGATCGAAGTCGACCAGGGTTCCGTCCACGTCGAGGAACAGGGCGCAACCGTCCCCCAGTGGGGGGGGCAACGGACGTTCGGGTATCGCGTCGACCATGCGGACCATTGTGCACCACCACGGCGTGAGCACCAGGTCGGGGCCGCGCAGGCGCGTCCCGCCGCGGCGTGCGGATCGCGGCGGGCATCGCGCGGAACGCCCGCGGGATGGTATGTATCCGTCCATCCGGATGAAGCGATATGATGTGGCCGGCCGCCGTCCCGGCCGGCCCGTCCTCCCTCCCGCCCCACCAGGAGCCTTCCGATGAAGCCCTCGCATCTCCCGCCGCTCCGCCGCCGCCNGCTGCCTGCCGCCCTGGCCGTCCTGCTGGCGGCACCGGCGCTGCACGCGCAGGACGCCGCCACCCTCGATGCGATCCAGGTCACCGCCCAGCGCAAGGTCGAGAACATCCAGGACGTGCCGGTGTCCATCACCANCGTGGATGCGGAGAAGCTGGCCCTGTACGGCTCCGCCGGCGCCGACATCCGCTTCCTGTCCGCACGCGTGCCNAGCCTCAACATCGAGTCGTCCTACGGCCGCGCCTTCCCGCGCTTCTACATCCGCGGCCTGGGCAACACCGACTTCGACCTCAATGCCTCGCAACCGGTGTCGCTGCTGTACGACGAGGTGGTGCAGGAAAGCCCGCTGCTGAAGGGCTTCCCGCTGTTCGACCTGGAGCGGGTGGAAGTGCTGCGCGGCCCGCAGGGCACCCTGTTCGGGCGCAACACCCCGGCTGGCGTGGTCAAGTTCGAGTCGGTCAGGCCCTCGCAGGAGTTCGGCGGCTACGCCAGGCTGGGCGTGGGCAGCGACGCGATGGTCAACTTCGAGGGCGCGGTCGGCGGCCCGCTCGGCCCGCGCTGGTCGGCGCGCCTGTCGGCGCTGTACCAGCGCCGCGACGACTGGGTCGACAACACCCTCGACGGCGCGCCCAACGAGGGNTTCGAGGGCTACGACGAATCCGCGGTGCGGGTGCAGTTCCTGTACGAGGGCGAGGCCTTCGAGGCCCTGCTGAANCTGCACCGGCGCGACCTCAACGGCACCGCGCGCCTGTTCCGCGCCAACATCATCCAGCCGGGCACGAACGACCTGGTCCCCGGCTTCGATCGCGAAAAGGTCTCGCTGGACGGCGTCAACTTCTCCGACCTGGAGACCTGGGGCGCCAGCGCGCGCCTGCGCTGGGACTTCGACGGCCTGGTACTGCATTCGATCACCGGCTACGAGACGGCCGAATCGCTCAACCGCGGCGACATCGACGGCGGCTACGGCGCGGCGTTCCTGCCCGATTCCGGCCCCGGCGTGATCCCGTTCGCTTCCGAGTCGGCCGACGGCCTGCCGGACCACGAGCAGCTCACCCAGGAGCTGCGCCTGGAGTCGGCCTACGACGGCCCGTTCAACTGGCAGGCCGGCCTGTTCTGGTTCCGCGAGGAGATCACCATCCACGGCTTCAACTACGACTCGCTCAGCCCGGGCAACCCGCAGGCCGGCTTCGCCGTGCAGCAGCAGGAGAACACCGCCTGGGCCGTGTTCGCCTCCGGCGAGTACGACGCCACCGACCGGCTGAAGCTGCGCGGCGGCCTGCGCTACACCCGCGACCGCAAGGACTTCGCCGCGCAGGTGCTGGAGGCCGCGCCGTTCGGCGCACCGGTGGGCGGCCCGTACCGGGTGCACACCGACGCCAACGATGTCAGCTGGGACGCCAGCGTGGTGTACGCGGTGGACGAGGACGTGAACCTGTACGCGCGCGTGGCCAAGGGTTTCCGCGCACCCTCGATCCAGGGCCGGCTGCTGTTCGCCGATCCCGGCGCGCCCAACGGCGGCGTGACCACCGCCGACTCGGAGGAGGTGCTGTCCTGGGAGCTGGGCCTGAAGGCCGACCTGTGGGACCGCCGCGCGCGCCTGGGCTTCAACCTGTTCCGCTACACGGTGGACGACCAGCAGGTCATCGCCGTGGGCGGCGGCAGCAACATCGCCACCCTGCACAACGCCGACCGCACCATCGGCCAGGGCCTGGAGCTGGACCTGGAGGCCTACCTGACCGACCACCTGCTGGTGACCCTGGGCTCCAGCTACAACGACACCGAGATCCGCGACGACACGCTGTCGGTGGCCGTGTGCGCGGCCTGCACCGTGACCGACCCGCTGGACGCGGCCGGCCGGGCGCTGATCGACGGCAACCCGCTGCCGCAGGCGCCGGAGTGGGTGCACAACCTCACCNCGCGCTATGGCGTGCCGCTGGCCGGTGGCGAGCTGTACTTCCTCACCGACTGGGCCTACCGCAGCGAGGTCAACTTCTTCCTGTACGAGTCGCGCGAGTTCCGCGGCAAGTCCTCGCTGGAAGGCGGCCTGCGCATCGGCTACCTGTGGAACCAGGGCGACCAGGAAGTGGCACTGTTCGGCCGCAACATCACCGACCAGGAGCGCATCGTCGGCGCGATCGACTTCAACAACCTCACCGGCTTCCTCAACGAGCCGCGTACCTGGGGCGTGGAGTTCCGCACCCGCTTCTGACCGGACGGGGCCGGCCGCGACGCCGGCCCCGCCACGTCCTCCCATCCGTGCGGGCCGGCCCGGTGCCGGTCCGCTTCCACGCGACCCGAGCGAAGACCATCCCGATGTCCGATGCCCCCGCCCAGTCCCGCCGCCTGCCCTGGATCGTCGCCGGCGACCTCAACGGGTTCTTCGGCCTGGTGGTCGACAACCTGTCCATCCTCGGCTTCATCGCCGCGGCCCTGGTCGGGATCTTCCAGTTCCCGGCGGAGGTCGTGTTCGGGCGCATGTTCCCCGGCACCGCGCTGGGCGTGCTGGTCGGCAACCTGGTCTACACCGTGATGGCGCGGTGCCTGGCACTGCGCAGCGGGCGTGACGACGTCACCGCCATGCCGCTGGGCCTGGACGCGCCGACCAGCATCGGCATGGCCCTGCTGGTGCTGGGCCCGGCCTATGCCGGCTTCCTGCGGCAGGGCATGGCCAGCGATGCTGCGGCACTGGCCACCTGGCGGCTGGGCATGGCCTCGCTGGTGGTGATGGGCCTGCTCAAGCTGGTGATGTCCTTCGCCGGCGACTGGGTCACCCGGGTGCTGCCGCGGGCGGCACTGCTGGGTTCCATCGGCGGCGCCGCGCTGGCGCTGCTGGGCTTCCTGCCGCTGGTCGAAACCCTGCGCAACCCGGTGGTCGGCATCGCCACGCTGGGCCTGCTGCTGTACGTGCTGGTCGGCAGGGGCCGGCTGCCGTGGAAGGTGCCGGGCGNGTTCGCCGCGTTCGTCGCCGGCACCGCGCTGTACTACGGGCTGGGCATGGCCGGCCTCGGCGTGCCGGGTTTCCGCCTGCCGGAGCTGCAGCCGCCGGCCTTGGTGCTGCCGCTGCCCAATGCCGGCTTCATCGCGGGCCTGCCGTATACCGTGCCCTACCTGCCGCTGCTGCTGCCGTTCGGGCTGCTGATGGTGGTCGGCGGGATCAATGTCGCCGAAAGCGCGCGCGCGGCCGGCGACGACTACCGCACCCGCGACGTGCTGCTGGCCGAGGCGGTGTCCACCCTGGTGGNCGGCGTGTGTGGCGGCGTGGCCCAGACCACGCCCTACATCGGCCAGCCGGCGTACAAGCACATGGGCGCGCGCCACGGCTACACGCTGCTGGCCGGCCTGTTCATCGGCCTGGGCGGGATCCTCGGCTACGTGTCCATGCTGGTGCAGTGGCTGCCGGTGGCGGTGCTGGCGCCGATCATCGTCTACGTGGGCCTGGACATCACCGTGCAGGCCTTCCACGACAGCCCGCGCCGGCACGCGCCGGCGGTGGCGCTGGCCTTCCTGCCGGCGATCGCCTANCTGCTGGTGATCAAGCTGGGCAACCCGGCCTGGATCCCGGCGCAGACCTTCGCCGCGCTGTACGAGGGCGCCGACGGCCACGGCCTGCCGGAGCTGGCCGCGATCGTGACCCTGGGCAACGGCTTCATCATCACCGCCATGCTGTGGAGCACCACGCTGGTGGCGCTGGTCGAGCAGCGTCCCCGCCGTGCCGCGGCGGTGCTGCTGCTGGCCGCGCTGCTGACCCTGGTGGGCGTCATCCACTCCGTCGACCCGCGTGGCGGCATCTACCTGCCATGGTCGCTGGAGGGGGTGCGCGCCATCATCGCCTGGCAGTTCGCCGCAGGCTACGCGGTGCTGGCGCTGTTGCTCGGCCTGCTGTCGCTGCAGCGTGTGGCGCCCATGCCGCAGGCCTGACGCCGGGCCGGGGAACCCCTGCGGATCCTGCCGGTCAGACCCCGCATGTCCGCCACACGAGGAGACGACATGCACGAGGTCCGCAACCGTCCTGCACGCTGGCCCTGGCTGCTGGTGGCCGCCGCGGTGGCCGTGGCCGGCGGCTGGCTGCTGTGGCCGCGGCCGGCCGATCCGCCGGAAGCGGCCGCGCCGCCCGCGCCAGGCGGGCTCCCGCCATCGCCGCAACAGGCCGGGGACGGGGCGGAGGCGCCGCCGCGCCATCCGGTGGCGCCGCCGGAGGACGCGGCCGATGCGGCGATCCCGGCCCTGGCCGACAGCGACGCGGCAGTGCGCGACGCGCTGGCCGGGCTGGTGGCCGACCCCGCGGTCCTGGAGCTGCTGCTGCGCGACCATCTGGTGCAACGGCTGGTGGTGATGGCCGACAACCTCACCCAGGCGCGCGTGCCGCGCACCGCGCTGGCCTACCGGCCGCTGCCGGGCAGCTACGCGGTGGCGGAGCAGGACGGGGTGCAGATCGCGGACCAGGCGGCCAACGCCGGCCGCTACGCGCCATACGTGGCGGCCCTGACCGCCGCCGATCCGGCACGGGTGGCCGCGCTGTACCGCCGTTTCTACCCGCTGTTCCAGCAGGCCTGGGAGGAACTGGGCCATCCGCCGGCCTATTTCAACGANCGCCTGGTGGCGGTGCTGGACCACCTGCTGCAGGTGCCCGAGCCGGCGCAGCCGCCGGAGCTGGTGCAGGACGCGCACGGCCGGCTGCGCTACGCCGATCCGGCGCTGGAGTCGGCCTCGATCGGCCACAAGGCGCTGCTGCGGCTGGCGCCCGGGCATCGCGCCGAGGTCAAGGCCTGGCTGGCCGCGCTGCGCAGGGCGCTCGCCCGTCCCTGAGGCGGCGCTGCACGGATGCGGGCGCGGCGCTATCCTGCGCGCCCGTTCCACCGCCCGCCGCCACCATGACCGGCCAACCGCCCCCGACCGTCCTGACCACCGCCCCCGAACCGACGGTGTTCCAGCAGGTGCTGCGCGCGCCGTTCTTCAAGCTGCCGGAGAGCGTGCGGCGCCTGCATTCGGTGCGTGGCCGCGACGAGTTCGCCGGGCGGGTGGACATCGAGCGCGGCGGCGGCCTGCTGGCGCGGCTGTGCGGCTGGATCGCGCGGCTGCCGCCGGCGATGCGGCAGGCGCCGCTGCGCATCGGCCTGACCGCCGGTCCGGGCGCGGAGACCTGGCAGCGCCAGTTCGGCGGCCACCGCATGGTCACCCGCCTGCGCTGCCGCAAGGGCCTGCTGGTCGAGCGCCTGGGGGCGGTGCAGTTCCGCTTCGCCCTGCACGTGGCCGACGGGGTGGTGTACTGGAACGTGGCCGGCGCGCGCCTGCTCGGGCTGCTGCCCCTGCCGGCGCGCCTGTTCGCCGGGACCCGGTGCCGGGAATGGGAGCAGGACGGCCGCTACCACTTCCACGTGGAAATCGCGCTGGTCCTGCTGGGGCCGCTGGTGCGCTACCAAGGCTGGCTGGAGCCGGCGGCGGAGGCGGCCGGCCCGCCGCCCTGACGGGCCGCGGCCGGAGGGGCGCTCTGCTTGGCTTGGCCGGAAGTGACGCTGTCGATGGTGGCAACCATTTCCGGCGGCGTCGGCCAAGGTGAAATTTGCGTAAACACCCCCGCATTCCGTCGCAGGCAGGCTTGAAACGGCCGCCGGCAACCGCACCTCTGGGGCATCGGGCCGGCTGGCGGCCCCAAGACTGGATGGTGCCCACATGCGGATGGACAAGCTCACTTCCCGTTTCCAGCAGGCGCTGGCCGATGCCCAGTCGCTGGCGGTGGCGCGGGACCACAACCTGCTCGAGCCGGTGCACGTGCTGACCGCGCTGCTGGACCAGACCGGCGGCAGCACCCGGCCGCTGCTGGCCCAGGCCGGCGCCAACGTGCCGCTGTTGCGCGAGCGCCTGGGCGAGGCACTGGAGAAGCTGCCGAAGGTGTCCGGCCAGGCCGGCAGCCTGTCCGTCGGCAACGACCTGGCGCGCCTGCTCAACCTGACCGACCGGCTGGCCCAGGAGCATGGCGACCAGTACATCGCCAGCGAATGGTTCGTGCTGGCCGCGCTGGAGGACGGCGGGGCCGCGGGCCAGGCGCTGAAGGCGGCGGGCGTGACCAGGGCCGGCCTGCAGAAGGCCATCGAGAAGGTGCGCGGGGGCGAGACCGTGCAGTCGGAGAACGCCGAGGACCAGCGCCAGGCGCTGGAGAAGTACACCATCGACCTGACCGCGCGCGCCGAGGCCGGCAAGCTGGACCCGGTGATCGGCCGCGACGAGGAGATCCGCCGCACCATCCAGGTCCTGCAGCGCCGCACCAAGAACAACCCGGTGCTGATCGGCGAGCCGGGCGTGGGCAAGACCGCGATCGTGGAGGGCCTGGCCCAGCGCATCGTCAAGGGCGAGGTGCCCGAGCAGCTCAAGGGCAAGCGCCTGCTGGCCCTGGACATGGGCGCGCTGATCGCCGGCGCCAAGTACCGCGGCGAGTTCGAGGAGCGTCTGAAGGCCGTGCTCAACGACCTGGCCAGGAGCGAGGGCCAGATCATCCTGTTCATCGACGAGCTGCACACCATGGTCGGCGCCGGCAAGGCCGAGGGCGCCATGGACGCCGGCAACATGCTCAAGCCGGCGCTGGCGCGCGGCGAGCTGCACTGCATCGGCGCCACCACCCTGGACGAGTACCGCCAGTACGTGGAGAAGGACGCCGCGCTGGAGCGCCGTTTCCAGAAGGTGTACGTGGGCGAGCCGTCGGTGGAGGACNCCATCGCCATCCTGCGCGGCCTGAAGGAGCGCTACGCCGTGCACCACGGCGTGGAGATCACCGACCCGGCCATCGTCGCCGCGGCCACGCTGTCGCACCGCTACATCGCCGACCGGCAGCTGCCGGACAAGGCCATCGACCTGATGGACGAGGCCGCCAGCCGCATCCGCATGGAGATCGATTCCAAGCCGGAGGAGCTGGACCGCCTCGAGCGCAGGCTGGTCCAGCTGAAGATCCAGCGCGAGATGCTGAAGAAGGAGACCGACGAGGCCTCCAGGCAGCGCCTGGCCGACCTGGAGGCGGAGATCGCCAGGCTGGAGCGCGAGTTCGCCGACCTCAACGAGGTGTGGAAGTCGGAGAAGGCCGCGCTGCAGGGCGCCACCCGGATCAAGGAGCAGATCGAGCAGGCCAAGCTGGAGCTGGAGGCCGCCCGGCGCGTGCAGGACTTCGCGAAGATGAGCGAGATCCAGTACGGCCGCATCCCGGCCCTGGAGAAGCAGCTGGCCGCGGCGCAGGAGGCGGAGAAGAAGGAATTCCGCCTGGTCCAGGACAAGGTCACCGCCGAGGAGATCGCCGAGGTGGTCAGCCGCTGGACCGGCATCCCGGTCAGCAAGATGCTGGAGGGCGAGCGCGAGAAGCTGCTGCGCATGGAGGCCGAGCTGCACAAGCGCGTGGTCGGCCAGGACGAGGCCATCCGCGCCGTGTCCGACGCGGTGCGCCGCTCGCGCGCCGGCCTGTCCGACCCGAACCGGCCGATCGGCTCGTTCCTGTTCCTGGGCCCGACCGGCGTTGGCAAGACCGAGCTGTGCAAGGCACTGGCCGAGTTCCTGTTCGACAGCTCCGACGCCATGGTGCGCATCGACATGAGCGAGTTCATGGAGAAGCACTCCGTGGCCCGCCTGATCGGCGCGCCCCCGGGCTACGTCGGCTACGAGGAGGGTGGCTACCTGACCGAGGCGGTGCGCCGCCGGCCGTACTCGCTGATCCTGCTGGACGAGGTGGAGAAGGCACACCCGGACGTGTTCAACGTCCTGCTGCAGGTGCTGGACGACGGCCGCCTGACCGACGGGCAGGGCCGCACGGTGGACTTCCGCAACACGGTCATCGTGATGACCTCCAACCTGGGTTCGCACCAGATCCAGGAGATGGCCGGCGACGGTTCGCCGGAGGCCTACGTGCAGATGAAGGCCGCGGTGATGGGCGTGGTGCAGGCGCACTTCCGCCCGGAGTTCATCAACCGCCTGGACGAGATCGTGGTGTTCCACCCGCTGGACAAGGCGCAGATCAAGTCCATCGCCCGCATCCAGCTGCAGGGCCTGGAGAAGCGCCTGCACGATCGCGGTCTGAAGCTGGAGCTGTCGGACGCGGCACTGGAGCTGCTGGGCAACGTCGGCTTCGACCCGGTCTACGGCGCCCGTCCGCTCAAGCGTGCCATCCAGGCGCAGCTGGAGAACCCGCTGGCGCAGAAGATCCTGTCCGGCGAGTTCGGCCACGGGGACACGGTCAAGGTCGGCGCCGAAGGCGGACGCCTGGTGTTCGCCCGCGGCTGAGCCGGCGCCGCCGGCCTTGCATGGGGAGGGCCGCCCGCGGGCGGCCCTCCGGTCTGCGCGGTTATCAGCTGATGCCGCCGGGTAATCGGTTGGCCCTGAAACCATGCGCGCGCGCGGCCGTGGCGCCGGCTATCTTCGATGGCCCTGCNACGCTACGGTGAGACCAGCGCGCATGACCCGGCCGAACTGGAAGCCCGAAACCCTTGCCGTCCACGCCGGCTACCGCCCGGACCCGACCACGAAGGCGGTGGCCGTGCCGATCTACCAGACGGTGGCCTACGCCTTCGACAACACCCAGCACGGCGCGGACCTGTTCGACCTCAAGGTCCAGGGCAACATCTACACCCGGATCATGAATCCGACCACGGACGTGCTGGAACAGCGCCTGGCCGCGCTCGAGGGCGGGGTCGGCGCGCTGGCCCTGGCCTCGGGGCAGGCCGCGATCACCTACGCCATCCAGACCATCGCCGAGGCCGGCGACAACATCGTTTCCTCCAGCGCACTGTACGGCGGCACCTTCAACCTGTTCGCCCACACCCTGCCGCAGTTCGGCATCCAGGTGCGCTTCGCCGACTACCGCGACCCGGGCGCGTTCGAGCGGCTGATCGACGGGCGCACCAAGGCGGTGTTCGTGGAGTCCATCGGCAACCCGCGCGGCAACGTCACCGACATCGAGGCGGTGGCGAAGGTGGCCCACGCCCACGGCGTGCCGCTGATCGTGGACAACACCGTGGCCACGCCCTACCTGCTGCGGCCCTTCGACCATGGCGCCGACATCGTGGTGCACTCGCTGACCAAGTACCTGGGCGGCCACGGCACCAGCGTGGGCGGGGCCATCGTCGATTCCGGGCGCTTCCCCTGGGCCGAGCACCGCGAGCGCTTCCGCCGCCTCAACGAGCCGGACGTGAGCTACCACGGCGTGGTCTACACCGAGGCGCTGGGCCCGGCGGCGTACATCGGCCGCGCACGGGTGGTGCCGCTGCGCAACACCGGCGCGGCGCTGTCGCCGTTCAACGCCTTCCTGATCCTGCAGGGCATCGAGACCCTGGCCCTGCGCATGGAGCGGATCAGCCAGAACGCGCTGGCGGTGGCGCGCCACCTGCAGCGCCACCCGAAGGTGGCCTGGGTCAACTATGCCGGCCTGGACGACCACCCCGAGCACGCCCTGGTGCGCAGGTACCTGCCCAGGGGCGCCTCGGGCCTGCTGACCTTCGGCCTGCCCGGCGGGCGCGAGGCCGGCGCGCGCTTCCTGGACGCGCTGCAGCTGTTCACCCGCCTGGTGAACATCGGCGATGCCAAGTCGCTGGCCACGCACCCGGCCTCCACCACCCACCGCCAGCTCTCGCCGGAGGAGCTGGAGCAGGCGGGCGTCAGCGAAGACACCGTGCGCCTGTGCGTGGGCATCGAGCACATCGACGACCTGCTCGCCGACCTGGACCAGGCGCTGGCGGCGGCCTGAGTGCGGCCGGCCGCGCCCGCGGCGCCGGTCAGGCCCTGCGCTCGAACGAGAACAGCGCCGCCAGCGGATGGCGGCGCCGCTCGATGCGCGCGCGCAGCAGCTGCGCGCCGATGGCCGAATAGGTGATGCCGTTGCCGCCGTAGGCCATGGCGAAGTGCACCCGCGGCCCCCACTGCGCGTGCGGGCCGAACCAGGGCAGGCCGTCGCCGGTCTCGGCGAAGGTGCCGGCCCAGGCGAAGGCCGGGCGCAGCCGCAGCTCCGGGAACAGGGCGCCCACCCGCCTGGCCAGCTTCCTGGCCTTGCCCTGGACCCGGGCGTCGCGGCGCAGGGGCACGTCCACCGCGTCGTCCTCGCCGCCGGCCAGCAGGCGGCCGTCCGGGGTCAGGCGCAGGTAGAGGTAGGGACGGGCGCTCTCCCAGATGAGGGTGTCGCGCAGCGCGGCCTGCGCATCGGCCGGCAGCGGGTCGCTGACGAAGGCGTAGCTGGAGCGGTTGCGCGCCACGTTCTTCTCCAGCCAGCGCTGGTTCTCGTAGCCGCAGGCCAGGACCACGTGGCCGGCATGGACCTGCACGCCGGCGTCGGTGGCCAGCACCACCTTGCGCGGCTGCGGGCGAATGGCGACCACCTCCTGGTGGTCGTGGACCGGCGTGCCGGCCCTGGCCAGGCGCGCGAACAGGGCGTGGGCCATGCGGTACGGATCCACCTGCGCGGCCTTGTGGCTGAGGATCGCGCCCGGGGCCTCGAAGCCCCAGGCCTGGCGGATCTGCCCGGGCTCCAGCCAGTCCACGGCGATGCCGTGGCGGCGGCGCGCCTGGAACTCCTCGTGCAGGTCGCGCACGTGCCGGCGCCGGCTGGCGTAGTACAGGCTGGTGCAGGGGCGGAACCCCACCCCGGGCAGGCCGCGGGCCCGGCCGCGCAGCCAGTCGATGGCCTCCACGCAGGCCAGGTAGGCGCCGGCGGCGTTGTCCTCGCCGTGCCGGCGGGCCAGGTCCACCAGGTGGGTGTCGATCTCGTACTGGAGCAGGGCGGTGCTGGCACTGGTGCTGCCCCAGCCCAGGTCGCCCTTCTCCAGCACCACGACCTCGTGGCCGTGCGCGGCCAGTTCGTCGGCGATGAGCGCGCCGGTGATGCCGCCGCCGACCACGGCCACGTCGCAGCGCAGGTCGCCCCGCGGCGGCGGGTGCGGCGGGGCCAGCAGGTTGCGCACCGCCCAGAAGGGGCAGCCGCTCTTGGTATCCATGGCGGCCAGTCAACCCGGCCGCGGGCGATCACCCCGTGAAGGCCGCCCGGCTCAGACCGGCGGCACCGCCACCTCGCGCCCGGCGTAGCGGAACGGCGGGGTGGACATGACCATCTCGGCCAGCGAGTAGGCCAGCTCGCGCTCGGCCATGACGGCGCCGTCGGCGCCGTGCTGCAGCAGGTGCTTGACCTCGGCGTCGCTGTGCGCGCGCGCCAGCACCGGCAGGGCGGGATTGATGGCGCGCAGCTTGGCGATGGCCTCGCCGGCCTCCAGCGGCTGCGGGATGGCCAGGATGGCGATGGCCGCCGATTCCGGGTGCGCCTCGGCCAGCACCTTGTCGGAGGCGGCGTGGCCGCGGATGCCGGGGATGCCGGCCGCATGCGCGCGCTCCACGTGCAGGGCGTTGTCGTCGATGACCACCACCGGCACCCCGCGCTCGCGCAGGACCATGGCCAGCTCGCTGCCGACCCGGCCGTAGCCGATGACGATGGCGTGGTGGCCCGGCTGCAGCGGCGGGCCTGCGGGCGGTTCCGGCTCCTGCCGGGCCGGCGCCTGCTCGCGGTGCCGCGCCTCCCAGCGGTCCAGCAGCATGAAGATCAGCGGGTTGAGCATGATCGTGATCAGGGCGCCGGCCAGCACCAGCGCCTGGCCGGCCACCGGCAGGATCCCCAGCGCCACGCCCAGGCCGGCGATGATGAAGGCGAACTCGCCGATCTGCGCCAGCGAGGCGGAGATGGTCAGTGCGGTGGACTTGGGGTGGCCGAAGGCGCGCACGATCAGGAACGCGGCCGCCGACTTGCCGAACAGGATGATGGCGGCGGTGGCCAGCACCTGCCAGGGATGCTCGACCAGGATGGCCGGGTCGAACAGCATGCCCACCGACACGAAGAACAGCACCGCGAACGCGTCGCGCAGCGGCAGCGAGTCGTTGGCCGCCTTGTGGCTGAGCTCGGACTCGTTGAGCATCATGCCGGCGAAGAACGCGCCCAGGGCGAAGGACACGCCGAACAGGGCGGCCGCGCCGAACGCCACGCCCAGGGCGATGGCCAGCACCGAGAGGGTGAACAGCTCGCGCGAGCCGGTGCCGGCGATCTTCTCCAGCACCCAGGGGATGACCCGTCGCCCTACCAGCAGCATCACCGCCACGAACAGGCCCAGCTGGACGAAGGTCCAGCCGATGCGGGACAGCACGGCGCCGAGGGTGAGCGATTCGCGGCCGGCGTCCGGGCCGAACAGGNTGGCGATGACCGGCATCATCACCAGCGCCAGCACGCAGGCCATGTCCTCCACGATCAGCCAGCCGACCGCGATCTTGCCGCGCATGGTCTCCAGCAGGCGGCGCTCCTCCATGGCCCGCAGCAGCACCACGGTCGAGGCGGTGGCCAGGGAGAAGCCGAAGATCAGGCCGTGCAGGTGCGGCCAGCCCATCAGCCAGGCCACACCCCAGCCGAGCACGGTCGCCACCGCGATCTGCGCCACCGCGCCGGGGATGGCGATCCACTTCACCTCCAGCAGGTCGTCCAGCGAGAAGTGCAGGCCCACGCCGAACATCAGCAGCATCACGCCGATCTCCGACAGCTGGTTGGCCAGCTCCTGGTCGGCGACGAACCCGGGGGTGAACGGGCCGACGCAGACGCCGGCCAGCAGGTAGCCGACCAGGGGCGACAGGCGCAGCCGGTTGGCCAGGGCGCCGAGCACGAAGGCCAGGCCCAGGCCGACGGCGACGATCTCGATCAGGCTGGTGTCGTGGTGCATCGGGGAGGGGTGTACCTGGGAGGGGCGGCGGCGGGCCGCGTGCAACGAGTTTCGCCGATGCCCCCGTGCGCCGTAAACAAATTCCGGAGCGGCCTTCCCCCGGAACGGAAAGGCCCCGCCGGGGCGGGGCCTTCCGTGCCGGCGCGGCGGCGCGGCTCACCAGGCGTAGCCGACCCGGCCGTAGACGTAGCGCCCGTTGAAGCCGAACGGCGAGTACAGGCTGTACGGCATCATGCCGGAGGTCGAGTTCGGGAAGATGGTCTTCTCCGGGTACTCGTCCAGCACGTTGTCCNCACCCAGGGTGAAGGTCCAGCCCGCCACCGGGCGGAAGCTGACCGAGGTGTCCAGGGTCCAGCGGGCGCCGTAGGTCTGGTCCTGCGCCGGATTGGAGGCATGGCGGCTGGTGAACTCGCCGTAGCGGGTGGCGTTGGCGGCCAGCTCCCAGGCACCCGCGCGCCACAGCGCGCCCAGGGCGAACTTGTCGCGCGGTGCGCCCTCCTCGATGCGGCCGCGCTCGTCGCGGCCGATGCGCTCCAGGTTCGCACCCAGCTGGTCCAGGATCGGCGGGTTGGGCGCGATCCGGGTGACCTCGGTCTTGTTGCGGTTGTAGCTGGCGGTCAGGTCCAGGGCGGAGGCGGCCAGCGGCACCGTCCAGGTGCCGACCACGTCCACGCCGCGGGTGCGGGTGTCGATGGCGTTGTTGAAGTAGCGTGCCGCGGTCACCCCGTTGATGCCGAGGCTGGCCAGCAGGTCCTGCGCGGCCTGGTTGTCGGTCAGGTTGAGGTTGGACGACAGCACGATGCGGTCGTCGATGTCGATCTGGTAGGCGTCGATGGTGATGTACAGGCGCTCGGCCGGCTGCAGCACCAGGCCCAGGCTGTACGACAGCGAGGTCTCGGCCTTGAGCGGCTCGGCGCCCAGGGCCTGGGCCACCGCGCCGGAGGCGGGGAAGGTGCCGGTCTCGGTGACCACGCTGTTGTTGATGTTGGTGGTCACGGCCTGGTAGTTCTGCTGGGCCAGGGCCGGAGCGCGGAAGCCGCTGGACACGGTGCCGCGCAGGGCCACCGCCTCGGAGAAGGCGTAGCGGGCCGACAGCTTGCCCGAGGTCTCGGTGCCGAAGTCGGAGTAGTCCTCGTGGCGGCCGGCGATGCCGGCGGAGAAGCGGTCGGTCAGGTCGGCCTCCAGCCCGGCGTAGACCGCGTAGCTGTGGCGCTCGTAGCTGCCGGCGTTGCGCGGGGTGAAACCGGCGAAGCCCTGCGCGCCGCTGCCGAAGTAGGAATCCGGCTCGCCGGCCGACTGCCGCCACTCCTCGTTGCGGTACTCGGCGCCGAGGGACAGGGTGGCCGGGTAGGCCAGGCCGAGGTCGAGCGCGCGCGAGAAGTCGGCGTTGACCACGTCCTGCCGGTACTGCAGGTTGCCGGTGTAGAAGCGGTGCGGGCTGCCCACGCCCAGGCTGTAGTTGATGGTGTTCTGGGTGTAGAAGTCCAGGTCGTTCTCGCCGAAGTTGTAGCTGATGTCCCAGTTCCAGCCCGACCCGGTGCTGCCGCGGGCGCCGAGCACCACGCTGCGGTCCTGCGAGATCTGGTTGATCTCCGGCACGTAGCCGTCGGGATAGACCTGCGCCAGCAGCGCGCCCTGGCCGCTGTGGTTGCGCGAGCGGTAGAAGGCGAAGGAGACGATGTCGCGGTTGCTGCCGATCAGGGTGGCGTAGAGCTGGCTGCTGTCGCCGATGTCGAAGGCGGCGTTGGCCGAGACCGCGAACTGGTCCACTTCCGGATCGCCCATCTTGAAGGCACGCTCGCCCACGCCCGGGAAGTTGCCGGTGTGCGGCGCGGTGCCCTGGTAGGGGCCGGAGCGGTTGGTCGGGTCCTGGTGGCCGACCTGGGCGGCCAGGTGCAGGGTGCCGCCGTCGTTGCCGAAGGACAGCCCGGCGTCGCCGGCCAGCTGCCACTGGCGGCCGTCGCCCTCGGAATACTCGCCGCCGCCGAGGCTGATGCTGCCGCCCTCGCCGGCGCCCTTGAGCACGATGTTGACCACGCCGGCGATGGCGTCCGAGCCGTACTGCGCCGAGGCGCCGTCGCGCAGCACCTCCACGCGTTCGATCGCGGCGATCGGGATGGCGTTGAGGTCCACGGCCGAGGAACCGCGGCCGATGGTGCCGTTGACGTTGACCAGCGCCGAGACGTGGCGGCGCTTGCCGTTGACCAGGATCAGCACCTGGTCCGGCGAGAGGCCGCGCAGCTGCGCCGGGCGCACGCCGCTGGTGCCGTCGGCCATGGCCGGGCGCGGGAAGTTCAGCGAGGGCAGGGCGCGCGCCAGCGCGGTGGCCAGCTCGGTGGTGCCGGTGGCCTGCAGCGCCTCGGGGGTGATGATGTCGATCGGCGACTGCGACTCGGCCACGGTGCGGTCGGCCACGCGGGTGCCGGTGACGATCACCGTGTCCAGGGTGCTCGCCTGCACCGGGGCCTCCTGGCCGCGCGCGGGCGCGGCGGCGAGCGTGGCGGCGATGGCGATGGCCAGCGGGGAGAAAGCGCGGAAGGACATGTCTGACGGGGCTCCTTTGCGGTGTTGCAGGAACGCCGGGCGGGCCCCGGCGGATGACGGTGTCGCACTGCCAGGAAGCTTCGCACTGGGAACCGGCACGCACGNGTCTGCGGCGTCAATATCGCATTCACCTGCGCGCCGGTTCTCAGGAATTTTGATTATATGCACATGCCCGGAGCGGCCGGGGAGCCGTGCAGGGCGGACCAGCGCGCCGCGAAATCGCGACGCAGGCCAGCTGCGCGGCCGACCGGATGCAGTTCGGGCTGGCCCTGCGCACGCATTCGGCGGCGGCCGCCGCCGGCAGGTGCCTTTGCACCACCAGGAAGCAGGCCAGCATCGATCCGGCGCGTCCCGGGCCACCGCGGCAATGGAAGGCGACCGGCGCGCCGGCGCGCGGGACCGGGGAGGGTGGTGCCGCATCCGCTAGAATCCGCGCATGATCGCCTTCCGCAACTTCGCCCTGCGCCGGGGCGAGCGCCTCCTTTTGTCCGACGTCGACCTGGCCCTGCACGCGGGCTACCGGGTCGGCGTGGTCGGCCGCAACGGTGCCGGCAAGTCCAGCCTGTTCGCCGCCGTGCGCGGCGAGCTGGAGCCGGACCGCGGCAGCCTGGAGCTGCCGGGCAAGGTGCGCATCGCCTCGGTGGCGCAGGAGACTCCGGCGCTGCCGGAGCCGGCGCTGGACTTCGTGCTCGGCGGCGACGCCGTGGTGGCCGCGGCGCTGCGCGAGGAAGCCGAGGCCAGCGCACGCCAGGACTGGGAGGCGGTGGCCGCCGCGCACCAGAAGCTGGCCGAGCTGGGCGGCTACGACGCCGAGGCTCGCGCCGGCCGCCTGCTGCACGGCCTGGGCTTCCCGGCCGAGGTGCACCGCCGGCCGGTGGCCTCCTTCTCGGGCGGCTGGCGCGTGCGCCTGAACCTGGCGCGCGCGCTGATGACGCCCTCGGACCTGCTGCTGCTGGACGAGCCGACCAACCACCTGGATCTGGACGCGGTCTACTGGCTGGAGCAGTGGCTGCTCAAGTATCCGGGCACGCTGCTGCTGATCTCGCACGACCGCGAGTTCCTGGACAACGTCACCACCCACACCCTGCACCTGCACGGCGGCACCGCCAGGCTGTACACCGGCGGCTACACCGACTTCGAGCGCCAGCGCGCCGAGCAGCTGCGCCAGCAGCAGATCGCCTACGAGAAGGAGCAGGCCGAGCGCGCCCACCTGCAGAGCTTCATCGACCGCTTCAAGGCCAAGGCCAGCAAGGCGCGCCAGGCACAGAGCCGGATGAAGCGACTGGCCAAGCTGGCCGGCACCGAGCCGGTGCGGGTGGAGCGGCAGTTCCGCATCGAGTTCGCGCCGCCGCCGAAGCTGCCGCACTCGCTGATCCGCCTGGACGGCGTGGACGCCGGCTACGGCCGCGACGCGGTGGTCCTGCGCGGGGTCGGCTTCGGCCTGGAGGCGGGCGACCGCATCGGCCTGCTCGGCCCCAACGGCGCCGGCAAGACCACCCTGGTGCGCACGCTGGTGGGCGAGCTGCCGGTGCTGGCCGGCGATCGCGCCACCCACCCGGACCTGCGCATCGGCTACTTCGCCCAGCACACGGTGGAGTCGCTGCGCGAGGGCCAGTCGCCGGTGGACCACTTCCGCGAGCTGTCGCCGGACGTGCCCACCCAGGCCATCCGCGACTTCCTGGGCAGGTGGAACTTCCCCGGCGACCGCGCCTTCGAGCCGGTGGACGGCTTCTCCGGTGGCGAGCGCGCGCGCCTGGCCCTGGCCCTGATCGCCTGGCAGCAGCCGAACGTGCTGCTGCTGGACGAGCCGACCAACCACCTGGACCTGGAGATGCGCGAGGCACTGGCCGAGGCCCTGGCGGACTTCGACGGGGCCATCGTCATGGTCAGCCACGACCGCCACCTGATCGGCCTGGTCTGCGACACCTTCTGGCGCGTGGCCGACGGCCAGGTCGAGCCGTTCGACGGCGACCTGGACGAATACGCCGCCTGGCTGCGCACCCGCCCGGTGGCGCAGGGCACGCGCGCGCGCCTGCAGGAACAGGCCCCGCCGCCCAGGCCGGCGCCGCCCCCGGCGCCCGCGCCGGCGCGCAAGGTCAATCCGGTGAAGCTGGCCGCGGCGGAGAAGAAGGTGGCCGAACTGGAGGCGGCCCTGGCCGAGCTGGACGGCCAGCTGGCCGACCCGGCCAACCATCCCGATGCCGCGCGCATGGCCGCGCTGACCCGCCAGCGCGGCGAGCTGGCCGCGCGCCTGGAGCAGGCCGAGCTGGCCTGGCTGGAACTGATGGAAGGCTGACCGGCGGGGCGGCGGCCGGCGTGCCGGCCGCCCTCCCGCGGTCATACTGCGGCCCGGCCGCCACACGGAGGATGCCGATGTCCGACCGCCGCCATTTCCTGCGCCTGGGCGCCGGGGTTTCCGCCCTGGCACTGGCCGGTCCCGTCCTTGCCGCCGCGCCCGCGGCGACCGACCCGGCCCTGGCCGTGATCGCCGCGGCGCCGGACTTCGCCGCGCTGGAGGCGGCCAGCGGCGGGCGCCTGGGCGTATGCCTGCTGGACACCGCCGGCGGCCGCGTGCAGGGCCACCGCCTGCACGAGCGCTTTCCCATGTGCAGCACCTTCAAGGCGCTGCTGGCGGCGGCGGTGCTGGCGCAGGCCGACCAGGGCCGGTTGTCGCTGGACCGGCGCCTGCAGGTGCGCGCGCGGGACCTGCTGGAGCACGCGCCGGTGACCCGCCGCCACGTGGGCAAGGACCTGACCGTGCGCGACCTGTGCCGGGCCACCATGGTCACCAGCGACAACACCGCCGCCAACCTGCTGTTGCAGGCCATCGGCGGCCCGGCGGCGGTGACCGCCTTCGTGCGCGCGCTGGGCGATGGCGTCACCCGCCTGGACCGCTACGAGCCGGAGCTCAACCTCCACGCGCCCGGCGATCCGCGCGACACCAGCAGCCCGGCGGCGATGGCCGCCAGCCTGGCCCGCGTCGTCGCCGGCGAAGCGCTGGCCCCGGCCTCGCGCCAGCAGCTGGCCGACTGGCTGGTCGACAACCAGACCGGTGACGCCTGCCTGCGCGCCGGCCTGGGCCCGCGCTGGCGGGTGGGCGACAAGACCGGCAGCGACGGCCGCGGCATCCGCAACGACGTGGCCGTGCTGTGGCCGCTGGCCGGCGGCGCGCCGCAGGTGCTGGCGGCCTTCCTGGAGGGCGCGCGGGTCGGGGCCGCGGCACGCGACGCGGTGCTGGCGCAGGCCGCGCGCCTGGCCGAGGGCCTGGTCGGCGGTGGCCAGCCGGCGGGACCTTGAAATCCGCGCTATCGTCCCCACGTCACCGTGGCCGGCCTCCGCCGCCGGCATCCATCTTCCCCGATCCTTTCTCCGTCATGCCGATTTACGCGTTCCAGTGCGCCGAATGCGGCCACAGCTTCGACCGCCTGCAGAAACTCTCCGATCCTGATCCGGACGCCTGTCCGGCCTGCCAGGCCAAGGGCAGCGTCCGCCGCCAGGTCACCGCGCCGGTGTTCCGCCTGGCCGGCAGTGGCTGGTACGAGACCGACTTCAAGAAGGACGGCGACAAGAAGCGCAACCTCGCCGACAAGGGCGAGGGCGGCGCGAAGTCGTCCGATTCCGGCAGCCCGGGCAGCAGCAGCTCCACCGCCGCGACGGCCTCCTGAGGCCGCCGCGATCCGCCCACCCGGGGCCGGCCGGCATCACGCCGCGCCGGCCCTTTGCATTGCCGCCGCGGCGGCGCTCAACGCCCGGCGAAGCGCGCGCGGCAGCCGCCGTCCACCCAGACCAGGCCCTCGCGCTCCTTCCAGCCCCAGTTGTGGCCTTCCTGGCAGCGGGTGCTGGACAGCTGCTCGACCAGCACCGGGCGGCCCCAGCGGCGGTCCCAGTTGCACGCGCGGAAGCGCTTGCCGTCGCTGCTGCAGGTGATCGTGTGGCCGGCGACGGCGCCGGCCAGGGCGAACTCGCCGCGGCAGCCGGCGTCCACCCAGATGTCGCCGCCGCGCTGGCCCCAGTTGCGGCCCTCGACGCAGGCGGTGTCGGACAGCTGCTTCACCAGCACGGCCCGGCCGCGGAAGCCGGCGGGGCAGAGCTGGTGGCGGCGGTCGCGGCTCTCGCAGCGGACGATGCCGCCGCTGCCGGCGTGCGGGCGGCCGCGCCCTTCGGCGAAGCGGCCGCGGCAGCCGCGGTCCACCCACATGGTGCCGCCGCCACCGCCGAAGTTGACGCCCTCCACGCAGCGCGTCCTGGAGATGTTCTCCACCAGCACCGGACGGCCGCGGAAGGGCGTGCGGCATTCGCGGCGGCGGNGGTCGGTGCTGGAGCAGATCAGGGTCTGGCCGGTCCAGCTGGACCCGTTCCAGCCGCCCCAGCCGGCGCNCGGACGGCCGCTGCGGCTGCCGCGCAGGGACGCGGCGATGTCCTGGCGCACCTGGTCGAAGGTCCAGCCGGCGGCGACCCGGTCCAGGTAGAACTCGAGCTGGTCGTCGGGGATGGCCCGGCCCCGTGCCTGGCGGGCGTACTCGCGTTCGATCGTCTCCACCCGCTCCGGCAGCGGCATCCGCCGCAGGTCCTGGTGCCCGCGCCCTGGCTGGGCGGCGGCCGGGACGGAGGACAGGGCCAGGCACAGGGCCACCAGGGCCGCGGCCGGGAAGGCGGGCTTTCGACGCTGCATGGGGATCGGGACTCCTTGGTGCGGCCACCACGATGGTGGCGATGGGCGGGATTTAACCGGAGCCGGCTTAATGCCGCCCCACCGTGCCCGTCGCAGGGGGCGGCCGCATTTGCCGGACCGCCCCGGCACGCTCAAAATAACTGGCTTTTCCGGCGCCGGCGCGCCGGTCCCCCTCCGTGGAGTTCCCATGCGTACCCATTACTGCGGCCTGGTCGACGAGACCCTGATCGGCCAAACCGTCACCCTCGCCGGCTGGACCGACGTGGCCCGCAACCTCGGCGGCGTGTGCTTCATCGACCTGCGCGACCACGAAGGCATCGTCCAGGTCACGGTCGAGCCCGACAACGCCGAGGCCTTCGCCGTGGCCGCCTCGCTCGGCTACGAGGACGTGATCCAGGTCGAGGGCGTGGTCCGCGCCCGCCACGCGGTCAACGAGAAGATCCGCACCGGCAAGGTCGAGGTGATCGCCAGCCGCATCACCGTGCTCAACAAGGCCGCGCCGCTGCCGTTCCACGCCCACGAGAACCCGGGCGAGGACATCCGCCTGAAGTACCGCTACCTGGACCTGCGCCGCCCCGAGATGCAGCGCATGCAGCGCACCCGCATCCGCCTGGTGCAGGCCCTGCGCCGCTGGCTGGACGCGCGCGGCTTCCAGGACATCGAGACCCCGATCCTGACCAAGGCCACCCCGGAGGGTGCGCGCGACTTCCTGGTCCCGGCGCGCATGCATCCGGGCGAGTTCTACGCCCTGCCGCAGAGCCCGCAGCTGTTCAAGCAGATCCTGATGATCGCGGGCTTCGACCGCTACTACCAGGTCGCACGCTGCTTCCGCGACGAGGCCCTGCGCGCCGACCGCCAGCTGGAGTTCACCCAGCTGGACATGGAGTTCGCCTTCGTGCGCGAGCGCGACGTGCAGGACACCGTGGAGGCGATGATCCGAGACGTGTTCCGCGAGGTCATCGGCGTGGAGCTGGCCGNCCCCTTCCCGCGCATGACCTGGGCCGAGGCCATGCGCCGCTACGGCTCGGACAAGCCGGACCTGCGCAACCNGCTGGAGCTGGTGGACGTGGCCGAACTGGTGAAGGACTGCGGCTTCGCGGTGTTCAGCGGCGCGGCCAACGACCCCAAGGGCCGGGTGGTGGCGCTGCGCATCCCCGGCGGGGCCAGCCTGAGCCGCAAGCAGATCGACGAGTACGCCGCGCACGCGGCCAAGTTCGGCGCCAAGGGCCTGGCCTACGCCAGGATCGACGGGAACGGCGCGGTCAACTCGCCGATCGCCAAGTTCTTCGCCGAGGACGCGTTCGCCGCGCTGCTGGCGCACGTGGGCGCGGACAAGGGCGACATCGTGTTCTTCGGCGCCGGCCCCTACAACAGGACCAGCGAGTTCATGGGCGCGGTGCGGCTGAAGGCCGGCAGGGACTTCGGCCTGGTCGAGGAGGGCTGGCGGCCGCTGTGGGTCACCGACTTCCCGATGTTCGAGTGGGACGAGGAGGAGCAGCGCTACGTGGCCCTGCACCACCCGTTCACCGCCCCGGCCGTGGACGACATCGAGCAGCTGCGCGCCGACCCGGCCTCGGCCGTCTCGCGCGGCTACGACATGGTGCTCAACGGCAACGAGATCGGCGGCGGCTCGATCCGCATCCACCGACCGGAGATGCAGAGTGCGGTGTTCGAGCTGCTGGGCATCGGCGCCGAGGAGGCGCAGGCCAAGTTCGGCTTCCTGCTGGACGCGCTCAAGTACGGCGCCCCGCCACACGGCGGCATCGCCTTCGGCATCGACCGCATCGCCGCGCTGATGGCCGGCACCGACTCGATCCGCGACGTGATCCCGTTCCCCAAGACCACCACCGCGCAGTGCCTGATGACCGGCGCGCCCTCGCCGGTGCCGGACGAGCAGCTGGCCGAAGTGCACGTGCGGGTGCGCGAGGAGTCGCTGCAGAAGTAGCCCGGCCGGGCCCGTGCCGCCGGCGCGGCGCGGGCCCCGGCAGGTCCCTTCAGGCCGCTCCCGCCAGGGGCCGGCTTCCATGGCAAGGAGGATGTGATGAGCCAGTTCGCGTTCGCGCTGCAATGGGAAAGGCTGGACAACGAGGGTTCCGAGCCCGGGCTGGTGACCGAGCGTGCGCGCGTGTTCGGCGGCTGGCTGGTCCGCGTCGGCAGCAACCCGTCCGCCATGGCCCTGGCCTTCGTTCCCGATCCCGGGGGGCGCTGGGACGGCGAGGACTTCGGCGAGGACGACTACGCCTGCGACGAGGACGACGAGGACTACGACGAGGACGGGGACGATGACGACGACCCCGACTTCGACGTGGACGACGAGTACGAGGAAGACGAGGACTGATGGAGCTGCGCCTGCGTCGCGCCGGGCCGGGTGACGCGGCGACGCTGTCATCGCTGTGCGCGCGCACCTTCACCGAGACCTTCGGCCACCTGTACCCGCCGGAGGACCTGGCNGCCTACCTGGCCGAGGCCTACGCCGTGGAGCGCCAGGCGCAGGTGCTGGCGCATCCGGACTATGCGGTGTGGCTGCTGGAGGACGCGGACGGCAACGCGCTGGGCCATGCCGCCGCCGGACCCTGCGGCCTGCCGCATCCGGAGGTGGCGCCGGGCGACGGTGAGCTGAAGCGGCTCTACCTGGTCAAGGGCCTGCAGCGCGCCGGCCACGGCACGCGCCTGATGCAGGCGGCGATGGACTGGCTGCTGCGCGACGGGCCGCGCACCCTGTGGGTGGGCGTGTGGTCGGAGAACCACGGCGCGCAGCGCTTCTACGCGCGCTGGGGCTTTGCCAGGGTGGGCGAATACCTGTTCCCGGTCGGCCGCCAGCGCGACCTGGAGTTCATCCTGCGCCGCCCGGCCGCGCCCTGAGACGCGCGCCGCGCCTCAGGGGCCGCCGGAGGCGATCCGGGCGCGGACCTGGCTGACCTCGGTGCGCGGTGGCGCACCGAACAGGCGCTTGTAGTCCCGGCTGAACTGCGAGGGGCTCTCGTAGCCGACCCGGTGCGCGGCCGCGCTGGCTTCCAGCCCTTCGGCGAGCATCAGCCGGCGTGCCTCGTGCAGGCGCAGCTGCTTCTGGAACTGCAGTGGCGACATCGTGGTGGCCGCCTTGAAGTTGTGGTGCAGCGCCGACACGCTCATGTGCACCGCCCGGGCCAGTTCCCCGATGCGCAGCGGCTCCTGGAAGTGCTGGCGCAGCAGTTCGACGGCACGGGCGATCCGCTGCGGGCGGCTGTCGCGCACCGCGACCGCGCGCAGGTGCTGGCCCAGCTCCCCGCGCAGTACCCGGTAGAAGATCTCGCGGATCGCCATCGGTGCCAGCACCGGCAGGTCCTGCGGGTCGTCGAGCAGGCGCATCAGCCGCAGCACCGCGTCCAGCAGCTGCGGCGTCACCTGCGCCGCGAACGCGGCGCGGGCGATGCCGGGGCGGGCAGTCTGGCCGCCGGTGTCCAGCAGCAGGCTGGCGATCTGCTCCGGATCGATGTCCAGGCGCAGCGACAGGTAGGGCTTCTCCGGCGTGGCCTCCACCACCTGGCCCATCATCGGCAGGGTCATCGACACCACCAGGTAGTGCAGCGGGTCGTAGTGGTAGACCTGACCGCCGAGCATGGCGATCTTGCTGCCCTGCACGACGATGCACAGGCGCGGCTCGAACACGTTCGGCGCGCATGGCGTGGGCACGCTGGAGCGTGCCAGCTGCAGCTGCGGCAGCACCGTGGGGTGGATGCCGTCGCCCAGCGGACGCGTCAGCCGCGCGATGCGGTCGGCCAGCTCCGCCTGCTGCGCGGCGAGCGCGTGCGGGGCGATGGCGCGGGGAGGAGTCATCTCGCTCATGGCCTTCGGTCTCCTGCCGGTGCCGGGGATTATCCGGCGCCGGGCGGCCGGCGCCGCGCCGGCGCGGGCCGGTTTGCAGGATCGGGCAAGCCTGCGCCACCAATGGGATGCNGCCGGCGGCCAGCCGATGTTCACGCTCGCTGCGCTCGACCCGCTGCGGGGCGTGGTGCACGTGCCGCAGCGCATCGCCCTGCAGGTGCGGCCCGGGCTGCAGGCCGAGGTCGTCTTCCCCGGACTGCCCGGCGAACGCTTCCAGGCCGAGGTGGTGCGGGTGGCCGGCAGCATCGCCGGTGACACAGGCGGACCAGGGCGAGGCCATCGCCCTCCGCCGGGCGGCGCTGGGCCGCAATCCCGGCGGCCAGGTCGAGGTCCTGGACGGACCGGCGCCGGACGATGCCGTGGTGCTGTGGCCCAGCGCACTGCCGGCCGAAGGCAGCCGGGTGCGGGTGCTGCCGGCCGCGGCGCAGGGCGCCGGTTCGCAGCGGGAAGGCCCCCGGCGGCACCCGGCACGCGCGGCGACGGCCGCCTTGCGGCGGCCGTCGCTTGCAGCGTGGTCACTGGCGCAGGAATTCCAGCAGATCCTGGTTGAGCCGGTCCTTGTGCGTGTCGGTCAGGCCGTGCGGCGCGCCCGGGTACTCGATCAGCCTGGCACCGCGCACCAGCCTGGCGGTGACGCGGCCGGAGACGTCGATCGGCACGATCTGGTCGTCGTCGCCGTGGATCACCAGGGTCGGCACGTCGATCTTCGCCAGGTCTGCGCGCATGTCGGTGGCCGAAAACGCGGCGATGGAATCGTACGTGTTCTTGTGGCCGCCCTGCATGCCCTGCGCCCACCAGCTGTCGATCAGGCCCTGCGAGGGCTGCGCGCCGGGACGGTTGAAGCCGTAGAACGGGCCGGACGGGATGTCGCGGTACAGCTGCGCGCGGTTGGCCAGCTGGCCGGCGCGGATGCCGTCGAACACCTCGATGGGCACGCCGTCCGGGTTGTCCTCGGTCTTGAGCATGAACGGGGTGACAGCCGACACCAGCACCACCTTCTTCACCCGCGAGGTGCCGTGGCGGCCGATGTAGCGGGCCACCTCGCCGCCACCGGTGGAAAAGCCGACCAGGGTGGCGTCGCGCAGGTCCAGTGCGTGGATCACCGCGGCCAGGTCGTCGGCGTAGTGGTCCATGTCGTTGCCGTCCCAGGGCTGGCTGGAGCGGCCATGGCCGCGGCGGTCGTGCGCGACGACGCGGAAGCCGTGTCCGGCCAGGAACAGCATCTGCGACTCCCAGCTGTCGGAGTTCAGCGGCCAGCCGTGGCTGAAGGTGACGACCGGGCCGTCCTTCGGGCCCCAGTCCTTGAAGTACAGGCGCACGCCGTCGTGGGTGACGACGTGGTCGCCCTCGATGCGGGCGGCGGCGGCCGCCCGGGTCGGGGAGACCGGCGACGCGGCGGACGCGGAAGTGGTGTTGCGGATCTCGGTGGACATGGCGTCGGCTCCTGTCGGGGGGANGGGAAGACCGGACGGCGCGGCCGTCCGGTGTGGCCATCTTCGCCGGCCGCTAACGCCGGGGGACGGCATAAAATCCGGAAAAATTGACCCGGAGTACGGCAATGGCCGACAGGCTGGCGGCGCTGATGGCGCACTTCCCGGTCAGCGCACGGGTGTTCAACGCCGGGCCGCTGTGCGGCATCAACACCCTGAATAGCGACGGCGTGCATGGCCAGCTGCACCTGGTGCGCAGCGGCGCGCTGGAGGTGCAGTACCGCAACGCCTCGCTGCAGGTGGACCGGCCGAGCCTGCTGTTGTTCCCGCGGCCGCTCACCCACCGCTTCATCACCGATCCGGAGCGCGGCGTGGACATGGTCTGCGCCAACCTCAGCTTCGAGGGTGGTGCCGGCAATCCGGTGGTGCGGGCGTTGCCGGAACTGCTGTGCGTGCCGCTGGAGGAGCTGCCGGAGACCGGCCTGGTGCTGTCGCTGCTGTTCCAGGAGGCGTTCGAGGAGCGCTGCGGGCGGGTGCCGCTGATCGGGCGCCTGTTCGAGGTGGTGATGATNCAGCTGCTGCGCCACCTGATGGAGCAGGGGCAGGTGCGCGCCGGCCTGCTGGCCGGGCTGGGCCACGCGCGCCTGCGCCATGCGCTGGTGGCCATGCACGAGGCTCCGGGGCGGGACTGGACCCTCGAGGGACTGGCCGCGAGGGCCGGGATGTCGCGCAGCGTGTTCGCCGACACCTTCCGCGACGTGGTCGGCATGACCCCGGGCCAGTACCTGCAGGGCTGGCGCGTCAGCCTGGCGCAGCGGGCGCTGCGTCGCGGCCGTCCGCTGAAGGTGATCGCCGCCGAGGTGGGGTATGCCAGCGAGGCGGCGCTGTCGCGCGCGTTCAAGGCCCACACCGGGGTGTCGCCGCGGACATGGAAGGCCCGCCAGCAGGAGGCCGTGCTTGCGCGCTGACGGTGGCGGGGAGCGGGTGCTGCTGATCCATGGCCTGTGGAACCGGCCGTGGTGGCTGCTGCCGCTGGCCTGGCGGCTGCGCCGATCCGGTTTCCTGGTTGGCCACTTCGGTTATCCCAGCATCGTCGGCGGCGCCGAGGGTGCCTGCCAGGNCCTGGTCGAGCGCCTGCGCGGCGGGCCGCCGTGCCACCTGGTCGGGCACAGCCTGGGCGGACTGGTGGCGCTGGAGGCGCTGCGCCGGGCCCCGGACCTGCCGGTGCGGCGGGTGGTGTGCCTGGGCTCGCCGCTGTGCGGCAGTGCCACGGCGCGCCGGCTGGCGCTGCGGCCGTGGTCGGCCTGGCTGCTGGGGCGCTCGGCCGGAATGCTGCTGCGTGGCTGCCGGCCCTGGGACGGCAGCGCCGAGGTGGGCGTGATCGCCGGCGACCGGCCGCGCGGTATCGGCCGGCTGCTGGCCGCGGTGGATGCGGCCTCGGACGGCACCGTCGCCCTGCACGAGACCTGCCTGCAGGGCGTGGCCGGGTACTGCCGGGTGCGCGCCAGCCACACCGGGCTGGTGCTGTCGGCCGAGGCGGCGCGGCAGACGGCCGCCTTCCTGCGCACCGGCCGTTTCCAGGCCGGCCCCGGCGGGGAACCGGGGNCGCCGGTATAATTCCCCGCCTTGTTCACAGCAGCACTACGGATACCGATGGCCGGGCATTCCAAGTGGGCCAACATCCAGCACCGCAAGAACGCGCAGGACGCGAAGCGGGGCAAGATCTTCACCAAGCTGATCCGAGAGATCTCCGTGGCCGCGCGCATGGGCGGCGGCGATCCTTCCGCCAACCCGCGCCTGCGCTCGGCCGTGGACAAGGCGCTGTCGGCCAACATGGCCAAGGACGTGATCGAGCGCGCGATCAAGAAGGCCACCGGCGAGCTGGAGGGCGTGAACTACGAGGAGGTCCGCTACGAGGGCTACGCCCCCGGCGGCGTGGCGGTGATCGTGGACTGCCTGACCGACAACAAGGTGCGCACCGTCGCCGACGTGCGCCATGCCTTCGGCAAGTTCGGCGGCAACCTGGGCACCGACGGCTCGGTGTCCTTCATGTTCCGCAAGCTGGGCGTGCTGAGCTTCGCCCCGGGCGCGGACGAGGAGAAGATCACCGAGGCCGCGATCGAGGCCGGCGCCGACGACGTGGTGGTCTACCCCGAGGACGGCTCGATCGACGTGCTGACCGCGCCGGAGAACTTCGCCGCGGTGCGCGACGCGATGAAGGCGGCCGGGCTGGAGCCGGCCCAGGCCGAGGTCACCTACCGCGCCGACAACGAGGTGTCGGTGACCGGCGAGACCGCGCAGCAGGTCGCCAAGCTGCTCGACTGGCTGGAGGACCTGGACGACGTGCAGAACGTCTACTCCAACGCCGACCTCGGCGAGGACGCCTACTCGTGAGCGCCGCGGCCGGGAGCGGGGCGGCGCCGTGCGGGCGGCCGCCTTTCCCGTGCTCCCGGTCCGCCGGGGCGGTTCCCGGTGGCAGCCGCCCATGACCCGCATCCTCGGCATCGATCCCGGTTCGCAGCGCACCGGCGTGGGCATCATCGACGTCGACGCCACCGGGCGTGCGCGCCACGTCCACCACCAGGCGCTGGTGCTGCTGGGCGAGGGCGGCTTCGCCCAGCGCCTGCGCCGGCTGCTGGACGGCCTGGGCGCGCTGATCGACGAGTACCGCCCGGACGAGGCGGCCATCGAGCAGGTGTTCGTGGGCCGCAGCCCGGAGTCGGCGCTCAAGCTGGGCCAGGCGCGCGGCGCGGCGATCAGTGCGGTGGTGCTGCGCGACCTGCCGGTGAGCGAGTACGCCGCGCGCGAGGTCAAGCTGGCGGTGGTCGGCACCGGCGGCGCGGAGAAGGCCCAGGTCCAGCACATGGTCGCGGCCATGCTGGGCCTGAGCGGGCGCCTGCAGGCCGACGCCGCCGACGCCCTCGCCGTGGCCCTGACCCATGCCCACGTGCGCGCCACCGCGCGGCGGCTGGGCGTGGCCGCGCGCGAGGCCTGGAGCAGAAAATGAGCCGGACCGAGTTCCGCTGGAGGATGTGCCCATGATCGGACGCCTGCGCGGNATCCTGGCGGTGAAGCAGCCGCCCTGGCTGGTGGTGGACGTCAACGGCGTCGGTTACGAGCTGGAGGCGCCGATGAGCACCTTCTACGACCTGCCCGAGGTCGGGCGCGAGGTGCACCTGTTCACCCACTACGCGCAGAAGGAGGACAGCGTGGCGCTGTACGGCTTCCTGCGCGAGAGCGAGCGGCGCCTGTTCCGCGACGTGCAGAGGGTCAGCGGCATCGGTGCCCGCATCGCCCTGGCGATCCTGTCCGGGGTGAGCGTGGACGAGTTCGCGCGCCTGGTCCAGGCTGGCGACGTCACCGCGCTGACCCGCATCCCCGGCATCGGCAAGAAGACCGCCGAGCGCATCGTGGTGGAGCTGCGCGACCGCGCCGGCGACCTGGCCGGCGGCGGCGCCGCGGCCGGGATGCCCGCCGCGGCCGGCGATCCCCAGGCCGACGCCGCCATCGCCCTGCAGCAGCTGGGCTACAAGCCGGCCGAGGCCGCACGCATGGCGCGCGACGTGGCCGCGGCCGGCGACGACGCGGCCGCGATCATCCGCAAGGCGTTGCAGTCGGCGCTGCGCTGATCTTTACTTGGCGGACGGCCATGTCCAGCTCCCAGCAGGCACAGCAAGCGGGCTCCACGGGGCATGCCCAGGGCGGGCACCTGGCCCTGGTGATGGCCGCCATCGGCGTGGTGTTCGGCGACATCGGCACCAGCCCGCTGTACACCATCAAGGAGGCCTTCTCCGGCCACTACGGCCTGCAGCCCGACCACGCCACGGTGCTGGGCGTGCTGTCGCTGGTGTTCTGGTCGCTGACCCTGGTGGTCACGGTCAAGTACGTGACCATCATCATGCGTGCCGACAACAACGGCGAGGGCGGCATCATGGCGCTGATGGCGCTGGCCCAGCGCAGCCTGCGCCCGGGTTCGCGCTCGGCCTACCTGGTCGGCATCCTCGGCATCTTCGGCGCGTCGCTGTTCTTCGGCGACGGGGTGATCNCCCCGGCCATCTCGGTGCTGTCGGCGGTGGAGGGCCTGGAGGTGGCCGCGCCGCGGCTGCACCACCTGGTCGTGCCGATCACCCTGGCGGTGCTGGTGGCGCTGTTCGCAACGCAGCGCTTCGGCACCGAGAAGGTGGGCAAGGTGTTCGGCCCGGTCACCGCGCTGTGGTTCGTGGTGCTGGCGGTGCTGGGCGTGGCCAACATCCTGCATGAGCCGGCCGTGCTCAAGGCGGTCAACCCGTGGTGGGCGGCCAGCTTCTTCGCCAGCCACGGCTGGCACGGCGTGTTCATCCTCGGCGCGGTCGTGCTGGCGGTGACCGGCGGCGAGGCCATCTACACCGACATGGGCCACTTCGGCGCCCGGCCGATCCGCCACGCCTGGTACTTCTTCGTGCTGCCGTCACTGATGCTCAACTACCTGGGCCAGGGCGCGCTGCTGCTGGAGGACCCGGCCGCGGTGCGCAACCCGTTCTACGTGGGCGTGCCGCAGTGGGGCCTGATTCCGATGATCGTGCTGGCCACGGCGGCCACGGTGATCGCCTCGCAGGCAGTGATCACCGGCGGCTTCTCGGTGGCGCGCCAGGCCATGCAGCTGGGCTACATCCCGCGCATGCGGGTCAAGCACACCTCCAGCGAGACCATCGGCCAGATCTACATCCCCGCGATCAACTGGTCGATGATGGTGGTCGTGGTGGGCCTGGTGCTGGCCTTCCGCAGCTCCAGCCACCTGGCCGTGGCCTACGGCATCTCGGTGTCGGCCACCATGCTGATCGACACCCTGCTGCTGGCGCTGGTGGCGCGCGCGCTGTGGCCGGTGTGGCGGCGCTGGGTGCTGCCGCTGTGCGTGGGCTTCTTCCTGATCGACGTGGCCTTCGTCGTGGCCAACGGCGCCAAGCTGCTGCAGGGCGCCTGGTTCCCGGTGGTGCTGGGCGTGCTGCTGTTCGTGCTGATGCGCACCTGGCGGCGCGGCCGGGAACTGCTGCGCGAGGAGATCCGCAAGGACGGCATCCGCGTGGACACCTTCCTGCCCGGGCTGATGCTGGCCCCGCCGGTGCGCGTGCCGGGCACGGCGGTGTTCCTCACCGCCGACCCGGCCGTGGTGCCGCACGCGCTGCTGCACAACCTCAAGCACAACAAGGTGCTGCACGAGCACAACGTGCTGCTGACCGTGGAGACGCTGCCGGTGCCGTACGTGCCAGGCGAGAAGCGGCTGAAGATGGAGACCATCGGCGAGGACTTCTACCGGGTGATCGTCCGCTTCGGTTTCATGGAGACCCCGGACGTGCCGGTGGCGCTGATGCAGGCCTGCGACCAGGGCGGCGTCTCCTTCGACCCGATGGACACCACCTACTTCGCCAGCCGCGAGAACGTCGTGGCCGGCCGCCGCCGCGGCATGCCGACCTGGCGCGACAAGCTGTTCGCGGTCATGCACCGCAACGCCGCGCCGGCCACCGGCTTCTTCCGCATCCCCGGCAACCGTCTGGTCGAGTTGGGCGCGCAGGTGGAGATCTGAACGGGGTTTTCCCGCGCCGCCCGCTTGCCCGCATAATCGCCGCATGAACCAGACACGCATCCTCGGTGCCGCCGCCACCCGCGAGGACGAGGCCCTGGAGGCCTCGATCCGCCCGCAGCGCCTGGACGAGTACCTCGGCCAGCAGCCGGTGCGCGAGCAGATGCAGATCTACATCGAGGCCGCGCGCGCGCGCGGCGAGGCGCTGGACCACGTGCTGATCTTCGGCCCGCCGGGCCTGGGCAAGACCACGCTCAGCCACGTGATCGCCAACGAGCTGGGGGTGAACCTGCGGGTGACCTCCGGCCCTGTGATCGAAAAGGCCGGCGACCTGGCCGCGCTGCTGACCAACCTGCAGCCGCACGACGTGCTGTTCATCGACGAGATCCACCGCATGTCGCCGGTGGTGGAGGAGGTCCTCTACCCGGCGATGGAGGATTTCCAGATCGACATCATGATCGGCGAGGGCCCGGCCGCGCGNTCGATCAAGCTGGACCTGCCGCCCTTCACCCTGATCGGCGCCACCACCCGGGCGGGCCTGCTGACCGCGCCGCTGCGCGACCGCTTCGGCATCGTGCAGCGGCTGGAGTTCTACACGCCGGAGGAGCTGACCCGGATCGTGCGCCGCTCGGCGCGGATCCTGGGCATCGACTGCGAGCCGGAGGGCGCGGCCGAGATCGCGCGCCGCTCGCGCGGTACCCCGCGCATCGCCAACCGCCTGCTGCGGCGGGTGCGCGACTACGCCCAGGTCAAGGCCGGCGGGCGCATCGACAGGGACGTGGCGCAGGCGGCCATGGCCATGCTCAAGGTGGACCCGGAGGGCTTCGACGAGCTGGACCGGCGCCTGCTGCGCACGGTGATCGAACACTTCGACGGTGGCCCGGTGGGCGTGGAGTCCCTGGCCGCCTCGCTGTCGGAGGAGCGCGGCACCCTGGAGGACGTGGTCGAGCCGTTCCTGATCCAGCAGGGCTTCCTGGTGCGCACCGCGCGCGGGCGCATGGCCACCGCCAAGGCCTACCGCCACCTGGGCCTGCCCACGCCCACCCGCGGCGAGAGTGGCGAGCTGTTCTGAGCGGCCATGCCCCTTCCGCCGGGCGGCGGGGGAAGGTCAGCGCTGCAGGCGCTGCGCGGCCATGCGTGCGCAGGTGGTCACCGCCGCCTCCAGGCTGGAGGGATCGGCCAGGCCCTTGCCGGCCAGGTCCAGGGCGGTGCCGTGGTCCACGGCCACGCGCGGATAGGGCAGGCCCAGGGTCAGGTTCACCGCGCGCTCGAAGCCGCTGTACTTGAGCACCGGCAGGCCCTGGTCGTGGTACATGGCCAGCACCGCGTCGAAGCCGCGCAGCCGGGCGGGCAGGAAGGCGGTGTCGGCCGGCAGCGGGCCGGCCAGGCGCATGCCCTCGCCGCGCAGCTGCTCCAGCACCGGGCCGATGACCTCGATCTCCTCGCGCCCCAGGTGGCCGTCCTCGCCGGCGTGCGGATTGAGCCCGAGCACGGCGATCACCGGGTCGGCGATGCCGAAGTCGGTGCGCAGGGCGCGGTGGGTGATCGCGAGCACCCGGCGCAGGAGTCCGGCGTCGATGGCGTCGGGCACCGCGCGCAGCGGCAGGTGGGTGGTGGCCAGGGCCACCCGCACCACGTCGTTGGCCAGCATCATCACCACCTCGCAGCCGGCGTGGCCGGCCAGCAGCTCGGTGGTGCCGGTGTAGGGGATGCCGCCCTCGTTGATGGCCGACTTCTGCACCGGGCCGGTGACCATGCCCTGGAAGCGGCCGTGCAGGCAACCGTCGGCCGCGTCCAGCAGGGCGTCCACCACCGCGCGCGCGTTGCGCGGGTCCGGGCGGCCGAAAGCCACCGTGTTGGCGTTGGGGAACATGCGCAGCGGCAGGTCGCCGGGCGCGCGCGCCGGCTGGTCCTCGTGCAGCAGGTTCAGGGGCAGACCCAGCGCCTCGGCCGCGGCCTGCAGGGTCAGCGGGTCGGCGAAGGCGACCAGGCGGCAGTCGCTGCGCGGCCGTTGCGCCAGCCGCACACACAGCTCCGGCCCGACGCCGGCCGGCTCGCCCGGTACCAGCGCAAGCCGGGGCAGCATGGCATCAGCCGCCGGCCGGCGGGGTCTCGCCGGAGGTGCCGATCGGGTCCACGTCCTCTGCGCGGTCGCCGGCGCGGTAGACCACGTAGGCCTCGCCGCGCAGCTCCTGCAGGAAGCGCTCGTACTCCTCCTCGAGCTTGCGGCGGCCGATGGTGTCGCGGACCTGGGCGCGGCGGGCCTCGTCGGTCACGTCGCTCTCGCGCCGGGCCACGCGCTGGATGATGTGCCAGCCGGCCTCGCTGCGGAACGGCTGCGACACCTGGCCGTCCTCCAGCGCGGTGATCTGGCCGCCGAACTCCTCGCCGTAGGCCTCGGCCGGGAACCAGCCCAGGTCGCCGCCCTGGCCGCGGGTGTTGTTGTCCTCGGAGGCCTCGCGGGCCACCGCCTGGAAGTCCTCGCCGGCCTCGATGCGGGCGCGCAGGGCCTCGATCTTGGCGCGCGCGGCGGCGTCGTCCTGGCGGTCGTTGACCCGGGCCAGGATGTGGCGGACGTGGTACTCGGTCAGGGTCTGGGCCGGGGCCTGGTCGGCGTCGCGCACGTCCACCAGCTGCAGCAGCTGGAAGCCGCTGGGGCCGCGGATCGGGCCGATGATCTGGCCCGGCTGCATGTCGCGGATCAGCCGCGCGAACGCGGTCGGGACCTCGTCCAGGCTGCGCCAGCCCAGGTCGCCGCCCTCCAGGGCGTTGGGGCTGTCGGAATAGCGCACGGCCGCGGCGGCGAAGTCCATCTCGCCGCGGTCGATCACGCTCTTGATGCCGTCGATCTTGCGCTGGCCGGTGGCGATCTGCTCGGCGGTGGCGCCCTCCGGCAGGGCCACCAGGATGTGGGCCAGGCGGTACTGGCGGCCGCTGGCAGCCTGCTGGGCCAGGGCGGCGTCCACCTCGGCCTCGCTCACGCTGACGCGCTGGACGAAGCTCTGGCGCAGGCGCTGCACGGTGATCTCGTCGGCCANGGAGCGGCGGAACTCCTCGAAGGCCATGCCGTCGGCGGCCAGGCGCTCGCGCAGGCCCTCCACGGTCATGCCGTTCTGCTGAGCGATCGTGGCCACGGCGCGGCTGATCTCCTGGTCGTTGACCCGGATGCCCATGGAACGGGCACGGGCCACCTGCAGCCGCACCAGCACCAGGCGCTCCAGCACCTGGCGCTCGAGCACCGGGCGCGGCGGCAGCTGGTTCTCGCGGCCGGCGTACTGCGCCAGGATGTTGCGCACCGCCAGGTCCAGCTCGCTCCTGAGGATCACGTCCTCGTCCACGATCGCGGCGATGCGCTCGACCGGCTGCAACTGCTGCGCCAGGGCGGAGAACGGGAAGGGCAGCAGCAGCAGGGCCGCCAGGAGGATCGCGGAGATGCGTCGGCTCATGGACTCAGGGAATGAGGTTCGGATCGTAGTCGTCCGGATCGGGCGTGGTGTTGCTGGGCGGGACCAGGTACAGGTCGTCGCGGTGGTAGCCGAGAATAGCACGCCGCAGGGTGCGCTCCGTGTCCTGGCCGGCCGAACCCAGGCCCTTGAGCACGAACTCCACCTGAATGGCGTTGTCCAGGTCGCCCTCGCGGTTGCGTACGTAGCGGCGGGCCAGGGCGCGCACGGCCAGGCAGCAGCTGTCCCACTGCACGCCGGCGATGGCCTCCAGCAGCTTGTCGTCCTGGAGGGAGTGGTAGTACCGGCCCACCACGCTCCAGGTCTGGTTGATCGGATAGAGGAAGGAGGCGTCGGCCTGCTCCAGCAGGCCACGGCGGTAGCGGTAGCTGAGGTTGACCACGCCGTCGTCCGGCCACAGGTAGCGGGCGCGGATGCTGGCCAGGTCCTCGCGGCGGAACTTGGGGTCCCACTGGTAGGAGGCGCCCAGGGTCCAGCGGTCGTTGACCACGTAGTTGGCGTCGGCCACCCAGGCCGACTTGCCGCGCTCGACCGGGGTCTCGCCGCGGGCGACCACGTGCGAGTCCTCGAAGTAGCGGATCTGGCCGATGCTGGCCGACAGCTTCTCGCGGCCGTCGGCCTGGCGGATCAGGCGGGTGCTCAGGGCGATGGTCAGCTGGTTGGCGTCGGTCTGGCGGTCGGCGCCGGAATAGCGGTTGTCGCGGAACAGCTGGCCCCAGCTGAAGGTGAACGGGCGGGTGTCGAACAGCGGCAGGCCGCTCTGCTCGCGGTAGGGCGCGTACAGGTAGAACACGCGCGGCTCGAGCGTGTTCAGGTAGGCGTTGCCGCCCCAGGTGACCTCGCGGTCGAAGTACACGCCGGCGTCCACGCTGCCGATCGGCAGGCTGCGGGTCGGGTTGCGGTCGCCGCCCAGGCTGTCGGCCAGGCCGGACTCCAGCTGGTAGGCGGTGTAGCGCCAGGCCAGGGTCGGGGTCAGGTACCAGGCCGGCCCGCCCAGGCGTGCGGAGATCGAGGGCTTGAGGTCCAGGCGGCGGCCGCCGTCGCGCACGCTGTGGTGGAAGTTCACCGCCTCCGCCCACAGGCCCGCGTCCAGCCAGCGGCCCAGCGACTGCTCCCAGGTCAGGTAGGTGCGTGGCAGGCGGCTGTAGGGCAGGTTGGCGTCGGTGAGGGTGTAGTCGGTCAGCTGGAAGTGCTCGACCATGGCACCGGCGTTCCAGTGCCGGCCGTGGCCGAACACGCCGGCGGTGCTGCTCAGGTAGGAGATGGAGACGCCGGCCAGGCGGTTGCTGAAGTCCTCGACGAAGCGCTCGTCGCTGACCCAGCCCAGGTTGGCGCGGGCCTGCCAGTGCCGGTCGATGTTGTGGTAGCCGGTGAACGAGAAGCGGCCGCGGTCGCGGTCGCGCAGGTCGTCGTCGGGCATGTAGCCGGCGTCGAAGGTGCCGCGGCCCTTGCCGTACAGGTAGCGGAATTCGGCGTCCAGCATGAAGCCGCGCTTGGTCATCAGGCGCGGGGTCAGGGTGGCGTCGTAGTTCGGCGCCAGGTTGAGGTAGACCGGCTGGCGGTAGTCGAAGCCGTTGCGGCCGGACATGCTCACCGACGGGTACAGCAGGCCGGTGCGGCGGCGGTCGTCCACCGGGAACTTGAACCACGGCACGTACAGCACCGGGAAGCGGCCCAGGCGCAGCACCGCGTTGCGGGCCACGCCGAAGCCCTCGTCGTTGTCCACGTCGATGCGCTGGGCGCGCAGCTCCCAGGCCTGCTGCGACGGATCGCAGGTGCTGTAGGTGGAGTGGTGCATCTGCCCCAGCGGGCCATGCAGGCGGATCGATTCGGCGCCGCCGTTGCCGCGCCGGTCCACCAGCTGGTAGCGGACGTTGGTGATGACGTGGGTGTCCTCGTCCTGGTTGCCCTCGGCGCGGTCGGCGACGATGCGGATGCCGGAGTCCTGGTAGCGGACGTTGCCCTCGGCCACGTAGGTGCCGCTTTCCACGTCGAAGCGCAGCGCGTCGGTGCCGAGGAACTGGTCGCCGCGGACCAGGGCCACGTTGCCCTGGTACTGCGGGGTGGTCTGGGTGCCGGAGAGGCTGTCGCCCTCGATCTCGGTCGGTTGCTGGTCGCGCGCGACCGCGCCGGCCGCCGCCGGGGGCGCGTCATCGAACGGGGGGACGATGTCGCCGGCCGGGCACAGGGCCCAGCTCAGCGGCTTGTCCTCGGCCGCGGCCGGCAGGCACACGGCGATGGCGAGCGGGAGCGGCAGCAGGCGCAGGGGGAATCGCACGGGCTCGGGTATCCGGGGAAAAAACGGCCGTAGCTTGCAGGAAGGGGGTGCATGGGGGCAATGAAAGGCGGCCGCCTGGGGCGGCCGCGATTCATGCGCCGGCGGACTTCAGCCCAGTGCCCTGAGGTGGGCGACCACCGACTCGGCCAGCGCCTCCGGCTGGTAGCCGCCTTCCAGCATGGACACCACGCGCCCGCCGGCGTGGCGCCGGGCGATGGTGCGCAGCTCGGCGGTGAGCCAGGCGAAGTCGTCGGCGTCCAGCATCAGGTCGGCCAGGGGGTCGGCCATGTGCGCGTCGAAGCCGGCCGAGACCAGCAGCAGCTGCGGGGCGAACGCGTCCAGCGCCGGCAGCAGCTCGTCGGCCCAGGCGTTGCGGAACTGGAAGCTGCCGGCCCCCGGCGGCAGCAGCACGTTGTACAGGTTGCCGGCGCCGCGCTCGTGGCCGCGGCCGGTGAGCGGGTACAGATCGGACTGGTGGCTGCTCAGGTAGGCCACCTTCGGCTCGTCGCGGAAGATGGCCTGGGTGCCGTTGCCATGGTGCACGTCGAAGTCGACGATGGCGATGCGCTCCAGCCCGTGCTGGTCGCGGGCGTGGGCCGCGGCCACGGCGATGTTGTTGAGCAGGCAGAAGCCCATCGCGGTGTCGGCCGAGGCGTGGTGCCCGGGCGGGCGCACCGCGCAGAAGGCCACGGCGTCCTCGCCGGCCATCAGCGCGTCCACCGCCGCCACCCCGGCCCCGGCCGCGTGCAGCGCCGCCTGCGCCGAGCCGGGCGAGAGCCGGGTGTCGTCGTCCAGGGACACCACCGTGCCCGCTTCCACCGCCGCCAGCACCTGGTCGATCAGCGCGGCCTCGTGGACCCGGCGCAGGTCGCCGCGGCGTGCCGGCGGTGCCTCGCGCCAGGCCAGCTCCAGGCCGGAGTGGTGCAGGGCCTGCAGCACCGCCTGCAGCCGCTCGGGGCGCTCGGGGTGGTCGGGGCCGGGATCGTGGGCCAGGCAGGCCGGGTGGGTGAAGACGAGCATCCGGCCAAGCTACCGCGGGCCGGACGCCGGCGCCACCGGGGCGACGCGGAGGGGGTCAGTCCGGGGCGTGCCGGCGCTCGCGGCGCCACAGCACCTCGCCCTGGCCGTCGGCCCGGGCCAGCACCCGCGCCAGCACGAACAGCAGGTCGGACAGGCGGTTGAGGTAGCGCAGCGCCTGCGGCCGCACCGCCTCGGCCCGCGACAGGGCCACCGCCTCGCGCTCGGCGCGGCGGACGATGGTGCGGGCCAGGTGGCAGCGTGCGGCGGCCTCGCCGCCGGCCGGCAGGATGAAGTCCTTCAGCGGCGGCAGGCCGGCGTTGTAGCGGTCCAGGTGCCGCTCCAGCGCCTCCACGTCGGCGTCGGTGATGGCGGTGTGGCCGGGGATGCACAGCTCCCCGCCCANGTCGAACAGCTGGTGCTGGATGGCGGTCAGCAGGTCGCGCACGTCCTCCGGCACGCCCGGCGCGGCCAGCACCACGCCGATGGCCGAGTTGGCCTCGTCCACCGTGCCGTAGGCGGCCACGCGCGGGGCGTCCTTGCCGGTGCGGGTGCCGTCGCCCAGCCCGGTGCTGCCGTCGTCACCGGTGCGGGTGTAGATCTTGGACAGGCGGTGGCCCATGCCAGGCGACCGGCGGGAGGCTCAGTGCTGCGCGGCGCGGGCGGCGCGCAGCAGCGGGGCCACGCGCTCGGCGGCCACCTGCAGCACCGCGGCGATGGCGGTGTAGCCCGCGGCGGTGCCCATGTAGCCCGGCAGCCAGTCGAGGAAGTTCTGCCACCAGCCGGCCAGGGTCGGCTCGGCGACCACGCCGCTGTACCAGTAGAAGGTGCCCTGGGCCACGAGCTGGCAGGCGGTCACGGCGACCAGGAAGGCGGCCAGCAGGCGGCCGGCCGCGGCCAGGTCGGCGCCCCGGTAGTGGCGGCGCAGCCAGGAGCCGCCCATCCACAGCAGACCGTAGGCCGGGATCAGGCCCCAGTAGGCGGCNGAGACGCAGTAGTGGTCCCAGAAGGCCATGCTGTGGCTGGAGATCACCACCCAGTCGATGCCCATGGCCAGCGCCATCAGCAGCGGGAACACCGCGCGGCCCCAGCCNCGCAGCAGGAAGCCGCCGACGAAGAACACCGCCCAGGTGGCGTCCGGCGGCGAGAAATGGTCGAACACGTGCGCACGCGAGGCGGCCATCAGCAGGGCCAGGACGGACAGAAGGAAGAAGCGGGACGTGTTGGCGGTCATGGCACACGGTGGGTGAAGACTCGACCGGCATTCTAGCCGACCCCGGCCGCCGGCGGCGCGCGGCGGGAACGGCGGCGCCGGCGCGTATCATGTGCCGATGATCCCCACCCATGACGTGCTCATCGTCGGCGGCGGCCTGGTCGGCGCCAGCCTGGCGATCGCCCTCGACGGGCTGCCCCTGGACGTGGCCCTGGTCGAGGCCACTCCGCCCGGCGAGCTGCCGGCGGTGTTCGACCAGCGCAACCTCAGCCTGGCCGCCGCCTCGGTCAACGCCCTCACCGCCCTGGGCGTGATGGAGCAGCTGCGCGCGCCCACCGGGCCGGTGCGCCGCATCCACGTCAGCCGCGCCGGCGATTTCGGCAGCGTGAAGCTGGAGGCGGCCGACTACGGCCGCGAGTGCTTCGGCCGGATCGTGGTGGCGCGCGACTTCGGCCAGGCACTGGAGGCGCGCCTGGCGCGGGTGGGGCGCCTGACCCGTTACCGGCCGGCGCGCTTCCTCGGCCTGGAGCCGGGCGAGGGCGGGCTGCGCCGGGTGCGCCTGGCCACCGCCGAGGGCGGGGAGCTGCGCCTGGACGCGCGCCTGCTGGTGGCCGCCGACGGCACCGCCAGCGGGGTGCGCCAGGCCCTGGGCATCGGCGTGCAGCGCCACGACTACGGCCAGACCCTGTTCGTGGCGCGCGTGCGCGCCAGCCGCGCGCCCGACGGCACCGCCTGGGAACGCTTTACCGCCAGCGGCCCGACCGCGCTGCTGCCGCGCGGCGACCGCGCCTTCGGCATCGTCCACGGCGTGCCCACGGTGCAGGCCGAGGCCGTGGCGGCATTGGACGAGCGTGGCTGGCTGCAGCGCATCCAGGACGTGTTCGGCTGGCGCGCCGGCCGCTTCCTCGAATCCGGCCCGCGCAGCGCCTACCCGATCGCACGGGTGGTGGCCGCGGCACTGGCCGCGCCGCGTGCGGTGCTGCTGGGCAACGCCGCGCAGACCGTGCATCCGATCGGCGCCCAGGGCTTCAACCTGGGCCTGCGCGACGCCCTGACCCTGGCCGGGCTGCCTGCGCGCCCATGCCCGGCGACCCGGGCGACGAGGCCCTCCTGGCGCGCCATGTGCGACAGCGCCAGGCCGACCGCGAACGCACCCTGGCCTTCTCCGACGGCCTGGCGCGGCTGACCTCCAACCCCTCGCCGCTGCTGCGTCCGCTGCGCAGCCTGGGCCTGCTGGCGGCCGACCGCGCCGCCTGGCTGCAGGCCTGGCTGGTGGGCGGGGCCATGGGCCTGCGCGGCGACGTGCCGGAGCTGTGCCGATGAGCCGCGTGCGCCTGGACGTGGTGGTCGCCGGCGGCGGCGTGGTCGGCGCGGCCTGTGCCCTGGCCCTGGCGCGCGCCGGCCTGGAGGTGGCGCTGGTGGATCCGCAGCCGGCGCCGTCCTGGTCGCGGGCCGAGCCGGGCCTGCGCGTGGTAGCGCTGGCACCGGACGCGGCCGACCTGCTGGCCCGCCTGGAGGTGTGGCCGCAGGTGCTGGCCGCGCGCGTCCAGCCCTACCACCGCATGCGCGTGTGGGACGCGGCCGGCGGCGGCGAGCTGGCCTTCGACGCCGGCACCCTGGGCCGCCCGGCGCTGGGCTGGATCGTGGAGAACGACCTGCTGATCGAGCGCCTGCGCGCGGCCCTGCCGGCGGCGGGCGTGCGCGTGCACTGCCCGGGCAGGGTCGAGTCGCTGGAGCAGGACGCGGCCGGCGTGCGCCTGCGCCTGGACGACGGCACCCGCCTGGACGCGCGCCTGGCCGTGGCCGCCGACGGCGCGGCCTCGGCGCTGCGGCGCATGGCCGGGGTGGAGGTGGACGCGCACGACTACGGCCAGCGCGGCGTGGTNGCCTACATCGGGACCGAGCGCCCGCACGAGGACACCGCCTGGCAGCGCTTCCTGCCCGGCGGGCCGCTGGCTTTCCTGCCCTTCACCGAGGGACGCTGCTCGATCGTGTGGACCCTGCCGCAGGAGGAGGCCGCGCGCGTGCTGGCGCTGGACGATGAGGCCTTCGCCGTGGCCCTGACCGACGCCTCGGCGGCGCGCCTGGGCCGGGTGTGGCCGGTGTCGCGCCGTGCCGCCTTCCCGCTGCGCCGGCAGCTGGCCCGGCAGCAGGTGGCCGGGCGCGTGCTGCTGCTGGGCGACGCGGCGCACGTGGTGCATCCACTGGCCGGACAGGGCGTGAACCTGGGCCTGCGCGACGTGGCCGCCCTGCTGGCCACGGTGGAGGAGGCGGCGCGCCGGCACGTGGACTGGTGCGCGCCGCACCGCCTGCAGCGCTGGGCGCGCACGCGCCGCGCCGACAACGTGCTCTCGGCGCACGCCTTCGAGGCGATCAACCGGCTCTACTCCAACGAGCACCCGGCCGCCGTGCTGGTGCGCGGACCGCTGCTGGGCCTGGCCGGGCGCCTGCCGCCGGTGCGGCGCGCGCTGTGGCGGCACGCCGCCGGCGTATGAGCCGCTAGCGGATCCAGCCGGACAGTTCCTCGCGGTCCAGGCGGCCGTCGTTGTTGGCGTCCACCGCGCGGAACTCGTCCAGCAGGGTGGGGTTGGCCGCCGCTTCGCGGCGGTCGATCACGCCGTCACCGTTGGCGTCCATCGCCTCGAAGTCGATGCGGTAGTCGCCGACGACGCTGTCCGGCTCGACCGAACGGACCACGATCTTCTCGTCGTGGTCGCGGGGCAGCACCACCATGCCGGTCTGGCGCTGCAGCGGCTGGCCCTGCGGCGCGGGCGTGGTCTCGGGCAGCGGCAGGGCCTGGACCGCGCCGGATCCGGGGCCGTCGAAGGCGAGGGCGTGGGCGGCCAGCAGCAGGCCGGCGCAGGAGCAGGGCAGGACGGAAACGCGCATGGCATGCATCTCCCCATGGACACGGCCAAATGCTGGCGCGGCGACAATGAAGTGCCGGTAAACCCGCCCGGCTCCCCGGCGCGGATGCGTTCCTCGCGGCCGGGCTGCGCCCTGCAGGGAGCCGCGTCCGCGGCGANCCGGCCGGCATGTCCGTGCCGGCGTTCGAGCGCCACGTGCGAGATGGGCGATCGGGGGCATCGCGTCGTCCGCGACGACCATTCCGGCGCTCCCGGCACGGGCGCATCCGTCGCGGCCGGACGGGGCGTCGCCGTTCACGCGGTCCGTGCACAGAGGGACCGGTCGCCGGTGTTCACAGGAAGGGGAAGACCAGCCTGAGGAGGTTGCGCAGCGCACCCTCGGCGCTGCCGGCCACGGCCCGGGCGCCCAGGCTGTTGAGCGCGTTGCGCACGTCCTGCCAGCCGATCTGCGCCAGGTCCTTGCGCAGCAGCTCGGCCAGCTCCTGCGAGGCCGGGGCCAGCTCGCGCAGCCGGCGCACCACCGCCTCGGTGTCCGGCTGCAGGAAGCCGCTGCGCTCGGCCAGGGCCACCAGGGTGTCGAAGCGCACCGCCAGCACCTCGCGGTTGCGCTCGTACACCGGCAGGCCGCCGGCGTCGAGGATGGCCTGCTCGAAACGGGCGCGGTCGTCCGGGTGCTCGATGCGCACGGCCAGGAAGCCGTCCTTGCGGCTGCGCTCGCTGACATGGCGCGCGCCGGCACGCAGGTTGGCCTCGGTCAGCACGTGGCCGAGGATGCGGCGCAGGGCCTGGTCGGCCGGTTCATCCACCAGCTGCCGCCAGCGCGCATAGCCGTCGCGGCGCAGCGTGCGCAGTTTCGCCGGGGTCACCCGCAGCTGCGCGGCGGCGGTGTGGTTGCTGGCGGCGCGGTCGATGGCGCCGTCGCGCTCCAGCAGCACGAACACCAGCAGCTCCAGGTCGCGCTTGCCCAGCGCGCCGAAGCCCTGCAGCAGCATCTGGCGCAGGAATTCGTCGGCGAAGGCGGACGGGTCGCGGAGTTCGAGGTGGGGCATGGCGGCTTCCTCCCGGTGCGGCAGTATCGGCCGGCGGCCTCGCAGGGCATGAGAATGCCCGAAACCGTGCCCGCGGCCGCCTTCACAGGCCCGCCAGGGATGTGACGCATGCCGCCGTTCGCGCCGCGGCCCAGGCTGTGGCATCGTCGTGCGGCCCGCATGCCTGCGCTCGTCCATCCGGAGGAAGCCATGGGATCCCAGGGACTCACCCGCCGCGAACTGCTGGCCGCCATCGCCGGCGCCGGGATCGGCGCCGCCCTGCCGCCCGCCGCGCGGGCGGCGCCGGTGGCCGGGACATCCGGCGCCGCGTCCGTGCCGCGGCGCAAGGACTCGGTGGGCGTGGCCCTGGTCGGGCTGGGCCACTACGCCAGCACCCGCCTGGCGCCGGGCCTGCAGCTGACCCGCCACTGCCACCTGGCCGGCATCGTCACCGGCTCGCCGCACAAGATCCCGGAGTGGCAGCGCCGCTACGGCATCCCCGACCGCAACGTCTACAGCTACGACGACTTCGACCGCATCGCCGACAACCCGGACATCCAGGCGGTCTACATCGTCACGCCCAACGACCTGCACCTGCCGCTGACCCTGCGCGCGGCCGCCGCCGGCAAGCACGTGTGGTGCGAGAAGCCGATGGCGATGGACGCGCAGGAGGCGCGCGCCATGATCGAGGCCTGCCGCCGCGCCGGCGTGCAGCTGACCATCGGCTATCGCCTGCAGCACGAGCCGACCACGCGCCGGCTGATGGCCATGGCCCGCGAGCGGCCCTACGGCCGCATCCTCCAGGTCCGTGCCGAGGCCGGCTTCCACGCCTACGACGACGTGGATCCGGCCCGCAAGCCGTGGCGGCTGCTGCCGCAGCACGGCGGCGGGGCCATGTACGACATGGGGGTGTACGCGCTCAACGCCGCCCGCTACTGCACCGGGCAGGAGCCGGTGGCGGTGCGTGCGCGCCAGGAGATCCACCGTCCACACCTGTTCGAGGGCGTGGACGAGACCATGCATTTCACCCTGGAGTTCGCCGACGGCACGGTGGCCGAGTGCGCCACCAGCTTCGGCCAGGCCATGAACCACCTGCGCGTGGACTGCGAGCGCGGCTGGTACGAGCTCTCGCCGTTCCAGACCTACAGCGGCCTGCGCGGCCGTACCAGCGACGGGCAGACCTTCGCCGACAGCGTGCCGCACCAGCAGGCCAGGCAGATGGACGACGATGCCCTGGCCATCCTCCGGGGCACCGCGCCGCTGGTGCCGGGCGAGGAGGGCCTGCGCGACATGCGCGTGGTGGACGCGGTCTACGCCTCGGCCCGCGCCGGCGGGCAACGCATCGAGCTGGCGCGGGAATGACCGGCGCGCCGGCTCAGGCCGGCCGCGCGAACACCGTGATCTCCTCGCGGTCGTGGTACAGCTGGCGCGTGCGCACCCGCAGCGGGCGCCCGGCCTGCTCGCGGAACAGGTCCAGGCACAGCCGGGTTTCCTGCCAGCGCTTCTTCATCGGCAGCTTGAGGTTGAACACCGCCTGACGGCACCAGCCATGGGCGAACCACTGCGCCATGCGCGCGGCCACCCGGCTGGGCTGCTCGACCATGTCGCAGACCAGCCAGTCCAGCGGCCCGGGCGGCTGCCAGCGGAAGCCGTCGGCGCGCAGGTGCTCGACCAGGCCGCTGTCCAGCACGTGCTGGCGCAGCGGGCCGTTGTCGATGGCCCACACGCGCACGTGGTGGCGGGTCAGCACCCAGGTCCAGCCGCCGGGCGCGGCGCCCAGGTCGGCGGCGCTCATGCCCGGGCGCAGCAGCTGCTCGCGTTCGGCCGCGTCCAGCAGCACCAGGAAGGCCTCCTCCAGCTTCAGCGCCGAGCGCGAGGGCGCGTCCGGGTGCAGCTTCAGGCGCGGGATGCCCAGCGGCCAGGGGGCGCTGTCGCGCGGGTCGGCCAGGGCCAGCAGGGCGTGGTCGCCCGCCAGGAAGCACACATGCAGGCGCGGCAGGTGCGGATCGCTCCCGGCCGCCAGCACGCCGGCCTTGCGCAGGGCCGGGCGCAGCGCGTTGCCGAAGCTGCGCGCCAGCGCCGACAGCGGCTTGCCCGCATCGGTGTCCGGATGCTCCACCCAGGCCTCGCCCAGACGCAGGCCGGGCGGCAGCGCGGCCAGCAGCGGGCCCAGCCGGTCCTTCGGATCCAGGCCGCGCAGTTCGGCCAGCAGGCGCAGCTTCTGCCGGGCGAAGACCAGGTCGCGGAAGGGCAGGGCGCGGGCCAGCGCGGCGGCATCTCCGGCGTCGGCGGTGATGAAGCGCACGTGGCCCGCGTCGCGCTCGGCGCGCGCGTAGCCGGGCACGCCGGCCGCGGCGGCGCGTTCGCCCAGTTCGGCGGCCAGGTCGGATTCGAAGCCCTGGCGGCAGTAGCACAGCAGGCCGTGCATGGCGTCAGTAGCGCTCGCCGCCGCCTTCGCCATAGGCGCGCAGCACCTGGCGCGCCTGTTCGCGCAGGAGGTCACGGACCACGGTGATGCCGCGCCGCTCCAGCTCGCCGATCCAGTCGGCCGGCAGCGGGCCCTCGTCGAACTCGGTCAGCTCCATCACGTCCTCGGCGCGCGCGCCGATCAGCAGGCGGTCGATGCCCGCCCAGATGGTGGCGCCGTAGCACTGGCAGCAGGGCTGCGAGGAGGTGGCCAGGGTCACCGGCGAAAGCACCTCGTTCAGGCGCGGCGCCTGCAGGCGCTGCTGGGCGAGCATGTAGGCCATGTTCTCGGCGTGCGCCAGCGAGGTGGCGTGGGGCACCACGCGGTTGACGCCGGCGGCGATGACGCGGTGGTCGGGGCCGAATACCACCGCGCCGAACGGGCCGCCCGAGCGTGCCTCCACGTTGCGGCGCGACAGCTCGATGGCCAGCGCCACCTTGGCCTCGTCGCTTTCGTAGGTGGNGGCCGGGTCCACGACCTCGTGGATCCAGGCCGGNAGGGTCAGGTGTACCTGGGCGTAGAGCATGCTCAGTTTCCGGAAGCGTTGGGGTCGTAGCGGGCCGGCAGGGCCTGGCACCGGCCCTGCACGCACCGGCAGCCGCCGATCTCGGGGAAGCCGCACACGTCCATGCGCCCGTCGGCGCGGCACTGCGCCTGCACCGCGGCCGGGTCCACCGCGGCGTCGCGGTGGACGCAGGCCGGCATGGCGCCGCAGCAGTTGCCCACGTTCTTCTACCACGCACGTCGGCGTCGCT
>Ga0065720_1002898_pt1 | contig 57166 bp, 64 predicted proteins | sample Thericmetagenome_FD_59107 | JGI IMG/M metagenome (GOLD analysis project Ga0065720, IMG submission 59107) | Thermophilic microbial communities from the Joint Bioenergy Institute, California, USA of rice/straw/compost enrichment - eDNA_2 v2... | ecosystem: Engineered > Solid waste > Grass >... | reverse complement strand
CCGCGTCGAGGACGACGCCGACATGATCAACAGGGCGGTTCGACCGCGGTGCCGACGCTGTCGCCGGAGTACCTGCTCGCTGCAGTGCCTACTCCGCATCCTCAGCTACTCCGCATCCTCGCGGACCGTGTGCACAGCCGCCTCCTCCGCGGAGGCGGCACCACCGGAGATGCCTTCGTCGCGGGCGTAGAGCTCCTCGTCGTCGACGAAGGCTCCACCGGTGGCCGCGAGCCGGCCGGAGCGCTCCTCTCCCACCTCGTCGTCGAGCAGCTCACCGTCGGTGTCGTCGGTGTCGCCGAGCCGCTCCCCCGTCTCGGGATCCACGTCGCGGTCCCCCGCCTCCTCGGCCGCGTCGGGCAGTTCCCGGGCGAGGCGCTCCTCGATCGGCTCGCCCTCACGTTCCTCGCGCGCCGTCGTGCCCCAGTCGTCGACCGCGTACGGACGCTCGGGCGGCGACCAGCCCTCGTCGAGGACGTCGAACCGCTCCCCCTCACGGCCGCGCTCCACCAGGGTGTCCGCGGGATCGAACTGGGCGTCCTGATCCAGCTGGTCGAGGTCGTCGCCTTCGTCCGGGTCGGTCATGCGCGGCAACGGTAGCCGCGCGCGGCCCGGCCCGCACGTCAAACACCGGTGACGAGCTGGTGCCCCGCCCAGGTCGCGACGACGACCGCGACGCACACGACCAGCGTCAGCAGCGCAGCCGGCCACGCCGCCCGGCGCAGCACGATCCGCCGCACGGTCAGCGCGAGTCCGCCGAGTCCCGTGGCCGCGGCGAGCACCAGCCCGGTCACCACCGCGGCGACCGCCGCACCCGCGGAGCAGCGCGGCGGTGCGCACGGCCCGAACGCCAACAGGAAGACCCCGCCCAGCACCGCGGTGGCGACGACGGCGGCCGCCAGGACGAGGAGCGCCGCCGACGCGAGGGCATCGGCGGCGCGGATCGGTCTGCGGTCGGGCTCAGGCGACGTTGACCCCGTAGTCGCGCGCGATGCCCGCCAGCCCGGAGGCGTAGCCCTGCCCGACCGCGCGGAACTTCCAGTCGCCGCCGTGCCGGTAGACCTCGCCGAACACCATCGCGGTCTCGGTGGAGGCGTCCTCGGTGAGGTCGAAGCGGGCGATCTCGGCGCCGTTGACCTCGTTCACGATGCGGATGTAGGCGTTCTGCACCTGGCCGAAGTTCTGCCCGCGAGCATCGGCGTCGTAGATGCTGACCGGGAAGACGATCTTCGCCACGTTCGGCGCCATCGCCTCCAGGTTGACCTTGATGACCTCGTCGTCGCCCTCGCCCTCACCGGTGAGGTTGTCGCCGGTGTGCTCGACGGTGCCGTCCGGGCTGGTGAGGTTGTTGAAGAAGACGAAGTGGCTGTCGGAGAGCACCTTGCCGTTCTCGCCGAGCATGATCGCCGACGCGTCGAGGTCGTAGTCGGCGCCCGTGGTGGTGCGCACGTCCCAGCCGAGCCCCACGAGGATCCGAGTGAGACCCGGAGCCTCCTTGCTCAGGCTGACGTTCCCGCCCTTGACCAGGGTGACGCTCACGGGCTGGTTCCCCCTTCGAAGATCGCCGAACTGTGTCGACGCCCACCCTATCGGTGGCTGTGACGCGAAGCTCACCGCGACTCCTCTTCGGACACTGTCCAGAGTGATAATCTGGAGTCATTCCAGAGAAGGGGAGCGTGAGATGACCACAACGAGCATTCCCGCCACCGTCGGCACCGACCTGCAGGACACCCTCGTCGAGCTGACCGACCTCCACCTGCAGGCCAAGCAGCTGCACTGGAACGTCAAGGGCCGGCACTTCCGCAACGTGCACCTGCACCTCGACGAGTTGACCTCGATCGCGCGGGAGGCCGCCGACACCGTCGCCGAGCGCGCCGTCACCATCGGGTTCCCCCCGGACGCGCGCGCCATGACCGTGGCGAAGAACAGCCCGCTGCCCGACGCCGTCGAGGGCAGGATCACCGACGCGGCCGCCGTCGACCACGTCGTCGCACTGCTGACGGTGATCACCGACCGGCTGCGGGAGCGGATCGTCCGCATCGCCGACATGGACCCGGTCAGCCAGGACATGCTGATCGGCGTGGCGACGGACCTGGAGAAGCAGCTGTGGATGTTCAGCGCCCAGCAGGGCTGAGCCCGGCCGAGGCGCTGCGGTCACGCGGCCTGCGGGCCACCCGCCCGCGGGTCGCGGTTCTGGAAGCACTGGCCGATCTGGGCCCGCACCGCTCCGCTGAGGAGGTGCGGGCCCGCATCGCGGAAGGGCCGGATCCGCTGCCCCGCTCCAGCGTGTACGGAGTACTGGAGGCGCTGGTCGGAGCCGGCCTGGTCATGACGGCCGACGCCGGCCCGGGCCGGATGCTCTACGAGCTCGCCAGCCGCTGGCACCACCACTTCGTGTGCCGGATCTGCGGCCGGGTCACCGACGTCGAGTGCGCCGGCGACGGCAAGCCCTGCCTGAGCCCGGTGGGCGACGTGGGCTCGGTCGACGAGGCCCAGGTGATCTTCCGCGGGATCTGCACGTCCTGCGCGTCAGCTGCGCGGGCGCAGTCGGACCCGGGGCAGCTCCGGCGCGGGTAGGGGCGGCGCCGGGTGGTCGACGGTGCCGAAGCGACCGTGCGGATCGCCGCCGTCGACCACGTCGGCCTGCCACTCGCGGCGGAACCGCTCGATCTCGTCGTGGCTGCGGCCCACGAAGTTCCACCACATCACGATCTGCTCCCCGAGCGGCACCCCGCCGAGGAGCAGCCCCCGCACCGGGGTGTCCGCGGAGACGACCAGCTCGCGGGCCCCGGTGCCCACCACCCCGTGCGACGACGGCGGGACGGGCACGCCCTGCACCCGCGCCGCCCCCGCGTCGACCAGGAAGCCGTGCTCGAACGCCGGATCGACCGGTACCCGCACCGTCGCCCCGGCCGGCACATCGAGCTGCGCCCCGAGCAGCGGAGAGAACGTCGTCACCGCGGCACGCTGCCCGGCCAGCTCGCCGACGAACACCCGCAGCGTCGCCGGCCCGAGCGCGATCGCCTCCGGCTCGGCGTGCTCGAAGAACGGCGCGATCCACCGGTGCGCGTCCGGCAGCGCCACCCACAGCTGCACGCCGTGCAGCGCGGCGGCCGCGGCCGTGGACGTCTCGGTGTGCGCGATCCCGCGCCCCGCCGTCATGAGGTTGACCTGCCCGGGCCGCACCAGCGCCCTGGCCCCGGTGGAGTCGCGGTGCTCGATCTCGCCCGCGTAGAGCCAGCTCACCGTCTGCAGCCCGGTGTGCGGGTGCGGCGGTAGATCCATCGCCGTGGCGTCCGGCGTCGGACCGTAGGCGTCGGCGAAGCACCACGCCCCGACGAGGGTGCGCCCGCGCTGCGGCAACGTGCGGTGCACCGTGAGCGCCCGGGCCCCACCGAGCGGCACGTCCCGGGCCGCCAGCACCTCGATCCCCTGCCGGGTCGCCGTCATCAGCCCATGCTAGGCCGCCCCGGGACGCGAACAGGCGGAATCCGCGCGGCGCATGTCGAAGCCGTTGATCAGGGATGCCAGGATGCCAGCGGCGAAGGGGCTTCGGATGGAGTTGGCGGCGATCTTCCCTCTGGTCCAGGCGGAGGGCTGGGTCCGACACCTGTCGGTGCCGCTGTTCACCGGCGTCATCGGGTGGATCACGAACTGGACCGGCGTGTGGATGCTCTTCTACCCGATCCGGTTCAAGGGCGTCCGCGTCCCGGGCCTGAAGACGCTCTCCCACCTCCTGCCGCGCAAGGTGCTCGAGGTGCCGCTCGGCCTCACCCAGGGGAAGATCGGCTGGCAGGGGATCATCCCGTCGCGCGCGGCGAAGATGGGCAGCATCGCCGTCGACAAGGGCCTGACGAAGCTCGGCACCCCCACCGAGTTCTACGAGCAGCTCGACCCGAACGCGATCGCCGAGCACATCCTCGCGACGTCGCGGGCGGAGATCGACTCGATCGTCGACCGGCTGATGCGCACCCACTACCCGGTGCTGTGGGCGAACGTGCCGGCCGGCGTGCGCGCCGCGATCCACGCGCGGGTGGAGGCCCAGTTGCCGCGGATCGTCTACGACCTCACCCGGGAGATCGGCGAGCACATCGACCAGCTCCTCGACATCAAGCTGATGGTCATCGGCCACATGGAGCAGGACCCGACGCTCGCCAACATGATCTTCCAGGAGATGGGCCGCCGGGAGCTGAAGCTGATCGTCCACCTGGGCTTCGTGTTCGGGTTCCTGCTGGGCATCCCGCTGCTGCTGCTCACCCTCGCCTACCCGCGGTGGTGGGTCGTCCCGCTGTGCGGCGCGCTCATCGGCTGCACCACGAACTGGCTGGCCATCGCCGTGATCTTCGAACCGGTGCGGCCGGTGAAGCTGGGGCTGTTCACGCTGCAGGGGCTCTTCCTCCGGAGGCAGCGCCAGGTCGCCGACGTGTGGGCGGGGATCATCGCCGAGCGCATCGTCTCGCTGAACAACATCGGGTACGAGCTGTTCCACGGCCCGCGCGGGGACCGCACCCGAAAGATGATCGAGAACCTCATGCGGCCGTTCGTCGACCGCGCTGTCGGGATGGCCCGCGTGCCGGTGAGGGCGGCGATCGGCGCCCGGGCGTACGACTCGATGGCGCAGCGGGTGGTCAGCGAGGCCGCCGCGGTCGCCAGCGCCTCGTTCCTCGACGCGGAGTTCAACGCGAGGCAGAGCGAACGCATCCGTAACCTGGTGGCGGAGAAGACCCGCTCGATGCCGCCGTCCGACTTCGCCGAGATGCTGCGCTCGGCGATCAAGGAGGACGAGTGGCTGCTCATCCTCCACGGCGCGGCGCTGGGCGTCTTCGCCGGGTTCGCGCACTTGATCGTCTTCGGAGTCTGAGATGAACCGAGCGGACACGAACGGGCAACCCGTCGGGCAGCGGCGGGGACTGCTCGGCCGGACGGTCGGTGCGCTCGGCGACGCCCTGGGCACCGCGATCGGGGGCCCGCTCGGGGACACCGTCAGCTCCACGGTCGACCGCACGGTGGGCGCCGCCGTCGACGCCGTGGAATCCGCGCTGCCGGCCGGGACCGTCGACCGGTTGGAGGCCACCCCGATCGGGTCCGTCGTGCGGGCGGTGCCCGACATCGCGAAGGTCACCGGTGAGCTCCTGCGGCGGACGAACCGGGTCGCGATCAGCACCTCACTGCACCTGGGCGGCATCGTCGTACGGGGGGCGATCGACGGCCGGTCCGCGGACGTCGTGGTCGAGCAGCTCAACGCCGAGGCCAGGGCCACCCTGCGCGAGCTGCTGGGCGTGGGCGAAGGGTCCGACCCGCTGCCGACGCCGCTGCGCGAGCGCATCGGGCGCACCGGCCGCGACACGCAGATCGGCCTGCCGGAGCGGCTGCACGCGCTGCTCGACGCGTCGGCCGACGTCACCTGCTCCGATGACGGCCATCCCGCCTACGTGCGGTTGCTCTCCGAGCTCTCCCCCGACGAGGCCCGCATCCTGCGGCTGTTCGCCGAGCGCGGCCCGCAGCCGTCGGTGGACGTGCGCACCAAGCGACCGTTCGGCATCGGGTCGCAGCTGGTGGCGCGGGGCATCACGATGATCGGCCGGTACGCCGGGTGCACCCACGTCGACCGGGTGCCCGCGTACCTGAACAACATGTTCCGGCTCGGCCTGATCTGGTTCTCCCGCGAGCCCGTCCCGGACCAGTCCGTCTACGACGTGCTGGAGGTGCAGGAGGAGGTCGAGGCGGCGCTGAAGCGGGCCGGGAACGGGGTCACCGTGCGGCGCAGCATCGAACTGACCGCCTTCGGCGCCAACCTCTGCGCGGTGTGCGGGCTGTTGCCCATGGAGCAGAGCACCACCGGCGCCACTCGGGAGACCGTTCACCAACTGCCACCACCCGACGAGCACTGACCACCACATGATGCAGGGTCGATGACCCGTTCGGATCAACGACGTAACGCCGAGATACGACCGAGCGACGTAACTCCCGAGTTTGCCCACGTCCATCGCCCGATCGGGGCGAGGACACGAGCGTGTCGGGGGACGCCATGAACGGGGCGATCGACGCCGTACGCGTGCTGATGGAGGAGCCACGCGCTCCCGCTGCGTTCCTCGCCGTGATCGTGCTGATCACCGTCGCGTCGCTCGTCGCGCACCGGGTCCGCACCGCACGCCGGCTGCGGGCCGTCGGGACGACCGCCCGCCGACCGTGGCCGCCCGCGGTGCGCGCACCGGAGCCGGTCGCCGCACCCGTCGCGCAGGTGCGGCTGCGGGCCGTGCCGGAGCCTTCCGACAGCGGCGGCGAGCCCATCGGCACACTGCTGCTGACGGTGACCCCGGACGGCCCGGTCGCGGCCACCCTCCCCGCCGACCTGCTCGGCCTGGAACCCGGGTTGGGGATGCGGGTGCGCCGGGCCGACCTGGAGCTGGACGCCCTCGTCGCCGCCCTGCCCGACGAGGCCGCCATCACCCTCGACGACCTCACCGCCGCGCCCGCCGACGCGGACCGCAACGCCCGCTTCCGCGCCGCCGTCGACACCACCCGGCCGCTGCTGCCGTGCGCGGTGATCCTCACCGGACCGGACGCCGCCGCGCCCGTCGTCGCGCTCGGGACGCTGGCGCTGCGGCCGCTGCTCGCCGAGGAGCCGCTGCTCGCCTCCCTGCTGGCCGGGGCGGTCGCCACCGGGGCCGACGACATCGACCGCAGCGCGTTCGCCACCGCGCTGCTCGCCTCCGTCCGAGCGCGGCCGATCAGCACACTCGTCGACCTCGACGGGCTGGTGACCGACGATCCGTGGCTCGCGGCGAACCGCGCCGAACTGCGCGTCCAGTACGCGAGCTTCCTCGGCAACCAGGCCCGCAGCGCCTGAGCCCTGGCCGCGAGTCGTGGATTCCAGGCCGGCGGGTTGCGGCTTCCGCGGCACCGAGCCGCGGAGCTGGTGACGGCGCCCGGAAGGCGGCAACCCGCCCGGTCGGGCCATCTCGCCGACCCGGTCCGGGCAACTCGCCGACCCGGTCCGGGCAACTCGCCGACCCGGTCCGGGCAACTCACCGACCCGGTCCGGGCAACTCGGCGGCGCGGTCCGGGCAACTCGGCGGCGCGGTCCGGGCAACTCGGCGCGCGGAATCCACGACTGGCCGTCACCGAACCCGCAACTCGCCGGCCTGGAAACCACGACTCGCGGCGCTACCGGCGGCGCCGCTTCCTCGCCAGCGCCACGAGTCCGGCGACCGCCGCGCCGGTGGCCAGCGCGAACGCCCAGCCCGGCACCCCGGTCCCGAACTGCGGCACGGCACCGGGCACCGCGGGTTCCTCGTCGAGCAGCGTGACCGTGCCCGCGTCGCCGTCCACCCGGACGCGGGCGCCGTCGGGGATGCGCTTGGTCGCGACGCCGGTGCCGAGCACCGCCGGGATGCCGTACTCGCGGGCGACGATCGAGCTGTGCGACAGCGGCCCGCCGATGTCGGTGACCACCGCCGACGCCATCGCGAACAGCGGGGTCCAGGCCGGCGTGGTGATGCCGGCGACGAGAACGTCGCCGGGTTGCATGCGGCCGAAGTCGGCCGGACCGGACAGCACCCGGGCGGGTGCTGTCACGCTCCCGCCGCTCGCCCCGGTCCCGGTCAGGACGGCGCCGGTCTGCTCGTCGGGGTTCGCCGGGAGGAACGCCTCGAACCGGTCCATCAGCGTGCCCTGCGGCAGCGTCTGCGGCGGTGTGGCGCGACGCTGCCCGCGCCAGATCTCCTTCCGCCGCGCCACCTCGCCCTGCCGCGGCCGGCCGGTGAGCAGCTCGTCCTGCCGCAACCAGAACACGTCGTCGATCTCGTCGATCACCCCCGCGGCGACGCAGCGACGGCCCAGCTCGCGCAGCACCCGGCGCAGCTGCGGCCAGGCCAGGCCGATGTCGGCGAGCGCGTCCTCGCGCAGCGGCGCGACGCACTGGGCCCAGCCGAGCAGCTTCGTGAACGCGGCCCGGCGGAGCGGGTCGAGCCGGGCCACGACCTGCGCGGTCAGCTCGTCGCGGCGCCGCGCCGAGCGGGCCTGCCGCTCCCGCGGATCGGTGCCGTCCCCGCGCAGGTAGAACCGCAGAGTCTCCAGCAGCGGCGCAGGATCGTCGGCCGGCACGGCGGTGGCGAAGTCCAACGTGTAGGTCGTGTGCCCGTACGCATCCAGGTGCGCCTGGAACCGGGCCCACCACTCGTCCCCGTCCGGCCCGGGCGGCAGATCCTCGGGTCCGCTGGTGAGCAGCGCCTCGGCGATCTCGGGCCGTGAGCGGGTCCACACCGCGAGGTCGTACAGCGAGGTCTCGGCGCGGATCGGGGCGCTGTCGAAGCCGAGCAGCAGCGTCGTGGCGGGCGGGTCGTCCGGCCGGCGGACCAGCGCGTCGTAGAACCGGGCCAGCGCCAGCTCGCTCGACGCCGCTTGCGGGATGATCGTCTGCACCGCCGTGTAGTACTCGGTGCCCGCGTCGAGCAGCCGGATCGCCGAGTCGAGCAGCTCGGCATCGGAGAGATCGGGCAGCGACCGCGCCGACTCCTCCGCGACGATCCGCCGGTACCGCGGGTGCGCCACGTCGCGCCAGCGGGCCGGCCCGGCCCCGACGAGCGCACGCACCGCACGCACGCTCTGCAGGATCAGCTTGCGCATCAGCGGACGCGGGTAGCGGTAGTAGGCGTAGCCGTTGATCGTGGGTAGGGAGATCTCCCCGTCCTGCACGGCGTCGTCGCCGAAGGACTCGCGCATCAGCTTCGGCAGGGTCCGGCCCACCGAGGCGTCGACGAGCTCGGCGAACAGCGGGGTCAGCGGATCGGGCAGCTGCTCGACGATGCTCGCGCGCACGTAGATCGCGTCGTCGGGAACCGGCCACTCCGTCGGGACCGGCCCCGCCGGCTCGGGCAGCGCGGTGATCGGGCGCGACTGCACGATCGCGAACTCCCCGCCCGCGCGCGCCCACTCGATGTCCTGCGGCGCCCCGAAGTGCGCGGCGATCGCGGCACCGAGCCGGGCCAGCTCGATCGCCGCGGCGTCGTCCAGCACAGCGGCGGTGCGGCGCGGCCCGGTCAGCTCCTCCTCGCGGGTGCCGTCGTCCGTCGCGACGGTGATGACGCGCTTCTCCGCGGTGGTGCGCGAGCGCACCTTCCCCTCGGCCGGATCGACGACGAGATCGTCGGGCGTGACCGTGCCGCTGACCACCGCCTCACCGAGACCCCACGCCGCCGACACGACGGTCTCGGTGCGTCGCCCGTTCACTGGGTTCGCGGTGCACACGACGCCGGCCGCGTCGGCGGGAACCATCCGCTGCACGACGACGGCCAGCGCGACCGCGGCCGGGGCGATGCCGAGCCGGGCGCGGTAGGCCATCGCGCGGGCCGTCCACAGCGAGGCCCAGCAGCGCTGCACCGCCGTGGACAGGTCGTCCGCGCGGACGTTGAGGTAGGTGTCCTGCTGACCGGCGAAGCTGGCGTCGGCGAGATCCTCCGCGGTGGCCGACGACCGCACGGCGAACGGGCCCGGCCCCAGCTCCGCGACCGCGGCGGCGATCTCCTCCGCGATCCGCTCGGGCAGCGCGACGGACTCGATCAGCCCGCGGATCCGGGCGGACGCCGCCTCGATGTCGGGATCAGCAGCCAGCGCGAGCAGCCGGTCCCCGATCCCCGACTCGGTGACGAACGCCCGGTGCGCCGCGGTGGTCAGCACGAACCCGGGCGGCACCGGGAACCCGCCGCGGACCAGCTCCCCCAGGTTGGCACCCTTGCCACCGGCGAGCTCCACGTCGTCGCGGCCCAGCTCGGCGATGCGGCGGACCAGCGCCGCGGAACCAGCGTCCATGCACCCGCATTCTTCGCCCGCGAGACCACCGGTGCACAAGCCGACTTGTGACCCACGACACACGATGGGAGGCTGCAGGGTTCGGGCATCCCCCGCCCGGGACGGAGGCAACCCGATGGCCGTTCCCGAGCCGCGCAACTTCCTCCAGCCCTGCCTGCTCCTGCTGCTGCGGGAGCGGGCCGACCACGGCTACGAGCTGGTCTCCCGGCTGAGGCCCATGCACGACACCGAGAGCGACTCGGGCGGGGTCTACCGGGCGCTGCGGGCGCTGGAGCAGCGCGGATTCGTCCGGTCGGAATGGTGCACGTCGGGCTCGGGACCGGCGCGGCGCACATACCACCTCACGGTGGACGGTGCGGCGCACCTCGACGAGCAGGTCGCCGAGCTGGAGCAGATGCACGAGGCGCTGCACCGGTTCCTGGACCGCTACGCGCGCTGCACGAGCGAGCGGACCGCGCGCGGAGAGGCGGGCTGACCCTCACCCCAGCGTCCGCAACCAGGCCACCCACTCGGCCATCCCGTCCCCGCGCGTGGCCGAGACCTCCACCACCGGCACCCCGGGCCGGGCCCGCCGGGCGTACTCCACGCACCGCGCGACGTCGAAGTCGACGTAGGGCAGCAGGTCGACCTTGTTGACCAGCAGCAGATCGGCGGTGCGGAACATGTGCGGGTACTTGAGGGGCTTGTCCGTGCCCTCGGTCACCGACATGATCACCACCCGGGCCCGTTCCCCCAGGTCGAACAGAGCCGGGCAGACGAGGTTGCCCACGTTCTCGACGAACAGCAGCGCGCCCGGCTCCGGGGCCAGCTCGCGCAGTCCGGTGGCGACCATGTCGGCGTCCAGGTGGCATCCCGCGCCGGTGTTGATCTGCAGCGCGCGCACCCCGGTGGCGGTGATCCGCTCGGTGTCGAGCACCGTCTCCTGGTCACCCTCCAGCACCACGACGGGCCGCACCCCGACCAGCTCCCGCACGGTCCGCTCCAGCAGCGTGGTCTTCCCCGAGCCCGGGGAGCTCATCAGGTTGACCGCGACGATCCCCTGCTCGGCGAACGCGGCCCGGTTGCGGGCGGCCAGCAGGTCGTTGGCGGCCAGCAGGTCCGCCTCCAGATCGACGGTGTGGGTGTGCCCGTGGCCGTGGCCCGGCTCCGTCACCCGGGTCCCGCCGCATCCGCAGGTCGCGCACATCCCGTCCCCTCCTCCGACCGGTAGCCGACGTCCCGGATCCGCAGCTGCTGCCCACCGCTCACCGCGACGTCGGCGCTGCCGCACGCGCACAGCGGCAGGACCTCGTCGGTGACGAACGCGCGGCCGCAGCTGCGACAGCGCGCGTCCCCGAACGGTTCGTCGATCTCCAACGCGGCGCCCTCCAGCGTCGTCCCCGGCGTGACCAGCTCGAACGCGAAACGCACCGCGTCGGGCACCACCCCGGACAGCTTCCCGATCTCCAGCCGCACCCGGTGCACGCGCGCGGCACCGAGCCGGCCGACGATCGTGCCGACGATCGACTGCGTGATGGCCATCTCGTGCATCAGCCGCGCCCGAACGCGTCGTCCACGCCGGTCACCCAGCCCAGGGACGCCGTGGCCACTCGCTCGTCGATCTTCTCCAGGGCGAACCCCATGTGGATCAGCACCCAGTCACCGACGGCCAGGTCGAGCGGCGCGTCCGGCCCGTCGCGCAGCAGCCCGACGTTGATCGCGCGCGACACCCCCTCCACGGTCACGAGGGCGAGATCGGGATGGCCGGCCGCGAGCTCGACCACCTCGCCGGGGATGCCCAGGCACATGCGTGCCCCCTACATCCGGCTCATCTCGCGGTAGCGGCTGATCTCGGCGCGCGAAGCGACGATCAGGCCCACCGCCACGGCGAGCGCGAGGGTGAGCAGGATCAGCAGCACGGTCTTCATGGAAGACTCCCTCCGGGGACGGCGGATTCCAGCAGCAGCGCGACCAGCTCATCGGCGGCGACCAACGCGGGTTCGACGGCCGCGGCGACCGGTGGGGACAGGCCGATACCGTCCTCGAGGTCGGCGGGTTCGCACCCGAGCACCAGCACCCGCCCGACCGACCGCTCGACGCCGGTGGCCGCGGCGAGGTCGTGCAGCAGGCCGAGGACGACGTCGGGGCGCATGTCGTGCGCGTCCAGCATCCCGGGTGCTCCGTCGATCAGGTCGTGCTCGATCCGGTGCAGGGTGCCGGGCGGGCTGCCGCGCTGCACCGCGTCGACGAGCAGCAGGCCCGCGTAGCCGTCCAGGAGCCGGTGGGCCAGGTGCACTCCGCGGATCCCGACGTCCTCGACCTCGACCCCGGCCGGAAGCCCGCCCCGGGCGAGCAGCCGGTGCACGACCTCCACCCCGAACCCGTCGTCCGAGCGCAGGATGTTCCCCACGCCCGCCACGAGGACGCGCACCGGCGACGAGGACGACCTCGGTGTGGTCGGACCGCCCTGTTGATCACGGTGACGCCGGGCTCGACGGGGCTCTTCTGCCGCGGGCTCCAGCTCCTCCGGCCGGAAGTACCGGAACCGACCGTGCGCCAGCTGCAGCTCGGCCGCCGGGTCTCCGTCGATCGAGACGGCCACGTGCGTCCCGCCGTCGACGTCGTGGACGACGGCCTGGACGGTCGCGCGCAACCCGGCGAGGAACGCGTCCTGCGCGTCCGCCGATGGGCGCGGCCGCAGCACCACCGCGCTCCCCCGCGCCACCGGCACCCCGCCGACCAGCGCGGAGTCGGTCGCCGGGTCGGCTGAGGCATCCGCGTCCTGGTCCCACCACGGGGTGGCCCCCGCCGGGGCGGCGCCGGGATCATCGTACCCGGCCCGGGCCGGGTACGGGGGCGCCTCACCGGCTGCAGGAGCGACGGCGCGCAGGGTGCGGATCGCGCCGTGCAGCCGCTCCAGGTACTCCGGCGGCAGCGCATCGACGGCGTCGACGATCGCCGCCGCCCGTGGATCGGTCGCACGGGCCTCGGCCTTCTCGGCGTCCGTCAGCACCATCGTGCGCAGCGTCAGCAGCTCGTCGTTCTCGGTCCCGTCGAACAGCTCGATGCCCGATTCGGGCGCGATGGCCGCGTGGTCGGCGAGGATGATCGGCGCGGAGAGCAGCAGGTCGGATCGGCCCTCAGTTCCGGCGAGCGCCGGCCACAGGTGCTCGCTGCGGCACTGCGCGACGAACCCGCGTGCCCACTCCGGGGGATCCGTCGGCGACACGAACGCGCCCGGGTCGGCGGCGAGCAGCACGTGGGTGCCGATCAAGGCGGCCCGCAGCGCCTCGTCCCGGCTCGCCCCGGGGGCCGCGATGGCGGTGTTGCGGACATCGATCCGCAGCTTCAGCACGTCGTACGGGCCGGGCAACTCCTCGGCCCGGACGGCGACGCGCGCCGTGAGCGGCCACCGCGTCCGGGTCACGTCCCCGTCGACGCGCTCCGCTGCGTCGACGACGATCCCGAACTCCGCACCGGCGAGCAGCTGCGACCGGGTGAACGTCGCGTCGGCCTGCCCGGGAGTCCCCTCGTCGTACGGTTCCCCGCGCCCGGTCCGCCGCTCCAGGTGCAGCCAGCGCACCCGCACGTGCAGCTCGCCGCGCAGCTCCACCAGGCACTCGGTGCGGTTGGCCGACGCCTCGCCCGACTCGGTGCCGTACCCCTGCGGCATCAGCACACCCCACTGCCAGCGCACCCGGTTCTTCTGCGCCGACGCCCGGTACGGGTACAGCAGGTAGCCCTCGTGGAGCACCGCGTCCGCGACGGCGGCGACCTCGGCGAACCGGTCAGCCATCACCCGCCTCCTTCAGCAGGCGCTCCAGGGCGTCGTCCCAGGTGGGCAGGGTGTGCGCGGAGCGGTAGGCGCTCAAGCGGTCGAGCGTGTCCCGGCGCAGGCGCACCCAGCCGCCACCGGGGTGGAACGCGTCCATCGCCGCCCGCCACACCCCCACCGGCAACCCGTGTGCGGCCTCCTCGTGCCACGGCACCAGCCCCACCTGCACCCCGGCGTCGCCCGCGTAGAACAGCGTGCCGGAGAACAGCAGCAGGAGCGGGATCTCGCCGTCGTCGAGCGAGTGCAGGTAGCGGGCGGCGGCGATGTCCAGGTCGTAGGTGAGCGGCACGGTCACCGGCACCGTCACCGACCCGACGAACGACGGCGTCAGCACCGGCACGGTCGCCAGCTGCAGCGGCTGCAGCGTCTCCCCCCAGCGCTCGGGCTCGCCGAACAGATCGGCCAGCCGCGCGGTCTCGGCCGCGCTGTACCGCCGCGGCCGCGGATCGATCCGCAGCTGCACCCGCAGCGCCGCGGTGTGCACGCGCCGTCCCGTCCCGTCGCCGACGCGCAGATCGAGCGTGATCGCCGGACCGGCCGAGCGGGTGTCGGCCCGCGACCCCACGCACGCGAACGTCAGCACGGCCGGGCCCGCCCTCCCAGCTCGGCGAACAGGTCGTCGATCGCGGCCCACGCCTCCTGCCCGCCGTCGAACCCCCGCCAGTGCAGCCGCACCAGTCCGACGAGCCGGTAGCAGGCGTCGATCGGCACGAGCAGGCACGTCCGCGGCTCCCGCCGCACCAGCAGCGCCTCGACGTCGGGCACCAGCTGCGCCGCCAGCCCGCTCGCGCCGATGCCGTCCGCCCACGCGGTCAGCGTCAACTCGCTCTCGGTGGCCCCGGCCGGGCTCGGATAACACGCGACCACAGCGCCGCGCACCGAGTTGTGCAGGAAGAACGCCAGCCCGACGGGGATCTGCAGCGCGTCCCACTGCGCGTCGGTGAGGGTGGACCCCGGGTCGGTGAGCACGCGGTCGGGGACGCGGGCGTACCCGCCCCCACCGGCGCCGGGGTTGTCGAACAGCACCCCGCACGGCCCGCACGTGCACAGCAGCCGCCGCTGCGCCACCTGCACCAGGTGCGGGTGCTCGGGCGGCAGCGGGGTCGCGCACAGCTCGCACCGCAGTTCGACCTCCGCCGGGACGGGATCGGTGACGAGGAACCGGCGCAGTGCCCTCACGACGGTGCCCTCACGACGGTGCTCCACGACGGTGCCCTCACGGTGGCCGAACGCCGATCTGCAGCAGCGGCGGCTCGGCGGCGCGCTCGACGAACGCTGTCCCCACCGCGTCCGGGGCCGCCGCGGTCACCTCCTCGTCGACGATCTCCCGCACGGTCGCGGTGCCGCACCCGGCGGCGGGCAGCGCCACCCGGACCGTGCCGTCGACGTCGATGCCGAGCAGCTCCACCTCGGCTCCGTGGGCACCGAGGCGGCGCCGCGCGGTCGCCACCGCGTGCTCGACCCGGGTGCGCAGCGGCACCGGATGCAGGTCGTGCAGGGCCAGCAGCCCGCCGACGAGCGGGTCGGCGGCGAGCCGGTGAACGAGCCCGTCCCCGGCCGCGGCCCGCACGATCGCGACGGCCTGCTCCAGTCCGGTGCCGTAGAACCGCAGGAGCAGCCGCACGAGGTCCTCGCCGACCGGGCGGACCCGGGGACCGAGCCGGTCGAGGGCTTCCTCGATGCGTTCGGCGACGACAACCGGGTCGAGCGGGTCAGCCGGCATTCAGGCCGCCCGGCGTGTGCGTGGTGTGGATCGCGCGGCCGTCGCCGAGGTACATGTGCACGCCGCAGGGAAGGCAGGGATCGAAGCTGCGGACCGCCCGCATGATGTCGATGCCCTTGAACTTCTCCCGCGGGTTCTCCTCGAAGATCGGGGTGTTCTGCACGGCGTCCTCGTACGGGCCGGGCGTGCCGTAGACGTCGCGGACGCTGCCGTTCCACGGCGTCGGCGGGTACGGGTGGTAGTTCGCGATCTTGCCGCCGCGGATCACCATGTGGTGCGACAGCACCCCGCGCACCGCCTCGGTGAACCCGCAGCTGATCGCTTCGTCGGGGACGGTGAACTTCTCCCAGGTCTTCGTGTTGCCGGCCCGCACCTCGGCCAGCGCCTTCTCGATGGAGTGCAGCGCGACACCCGCGGAGTAGGCCTGGAAGTAGGTGCGGGCGCGGTTGCGCTCGATGGCGTTGGAGAGCGGTCGGCCCTGCTCGTCGACCGGGGGCCGCCACTCGAAGCTCACCTCGGGCTTGAGCGCGGTGCGCGGCAGGTTGATCTCGACGCTGTGCCCCGTCGCCTTGACGAAGCCGCAGTCGACCAGGCCGGACAACGCCGTCGACCACAGCCGGGCGAGCGGGCCGCCGCCGGTGTCCAGTGCGAGGTGATCGGTGCCGTCGAACCAGCGCGGCGACATCGTCCAGGAGTACTTGTCGTCGAAGTCGCGCTTCTGCGGATCGGGGATCGTGTGCTGGTTCCACGGGTGCCGCTGGTCGACCGGGTTGCCCAGCGGATCGTGGGTCACGAACACCTCCTGGTCGACCCAATCGCGGTAGAACGAGTGGCCGAGCAGGATGCGGATGCCGAGGTTGATCTCGGTGAGGTCGTTGGTGACGAGCCGGCCGTCCACGACGACGCCCGGGGTCACGAACATCTTGCGCCCCCAGTGGGTCATGTTGCGGTAGGTGAAGTCGCAGTGATCGGGGTCGTTCAGCGAGCCCCAGCACCCGAGCAGCACCCGCCGCCTGCCGACCTCCTCGTACCCCGGGATCGCCTCGTACATGAAGTCGAAGAGATCGTCGTGCATCGGCACGACCTTCTTCATGAACTCCACGTACCGCATGAGGCGGGCGTAGTAGTCGGTGAACAGCTGGATGGTCGCGTGCGTGCCGACCCCGCCGGGGTACAGCGTCGACGGGTGGACGTGCCGGCCCTCCATCAGGCAGAACATCTCCCGCGTGTACCGGCTGACCTGCAGCGCCTCGCGGTAGAAGTCCCCGCTGAACGGGTTGAGCGCGCGCATGATGTCGCCGATGCGGCGGTATCCGTGCTCGGCCGCGTGCGGGCTCTCGGTGCGGTTGGCGAGCTCGAGGACCCCGGGGTTGGTCTCCGCGATCATCTTCTCGCAGTAGTCCACCCCGACCAGGTTCTCCTGGAAGATGTTGTGGTCGAACATGTACTCGGCGGCCTCGCCGAGGTTGATGATCCATTCCCCCAGGTGCGGCGGCCGCACCCCGTAGGCCATGTTCTGGTTGTAGACCGAGCAGGTGGCGTGGTTGTCGCCGCAGATCCCGCAGATGCGGCTGGTGATGAAGTGCGCGTCGCGGGGGTCCTTGCCCTTCATGAAGATCGAGTAGCCGCGGAAGATCGACGAGGTCGAATGGCACTCGGCGACGCGGCCGGTCCCGAAGTCGATCTTCGTGTAGATCCCGAGGCTGCCCACGATCCGGGTGATCGGGTCCCAGGACATCTCGGTGAGGCCGGTGGACTGCGGGTCGGTCCCCGAGTGCTTCGGCTGTGTGGTCGTCACGGTGTCCTCACCAGACCTTCGCGTAGCCGGTCGTGAGCTCACGGCCCTTGCGGCGCCACTTCGGCTCTGTGTCGAGCTTCTTCTCGGTGATCCTGCGGAGCCTGCGGACGACGCTCCCGTAGGACCTGCTGGCGACGCTGGACACGAGGCTGCCGGGCGGGGCGTCCATGAACGGCATGAACTTGTCCGGGAAGCCCGGCATGGTGCAGCCGATGCAGATCCCGCCGACGTTCGGGCAGCCACCGACACCGTTGATCCAGCCGCGCTTGGGCACGTTGCACTTCACGACCGGCCCCCAACAGCCCAGCTTCACCAGGCACTGCGGCGAGCCGTACTCCTCGGCGAAGTCGCCCTGCTCGTAGTAGCCGCCGCGGTCGCAGCCCTCGTGCACGGTCTTGCCGAACAGCCACGTCGGGCGCAGCGCCTCGTCGAGCGGGATCATCGGCGCGGCGCCGGTGGCCTGGTAGAGCAGGTAGAGGATCGTCTCGGCCAGGTTGTCGGGATGCGTCGGGCAGCCCGGCACGCACACGATCGGGATGCCGGCCTTCGACCGCCAGTCCCAGCCCAGGTAGTCGGGCACGCCCATGGCGCCGGTCGGGTTGCCGGCCATGGCGTGGATGCCGCCGTAGGTGGCGCACGTGCCGACGGCGAGGACGGCCAGCGCCTTGGGGGCGAGCCGGTCGAGCCACTCGCTCGTGGTCATCGGCTGGCCGGTCTCGGGGTTGTTGCCGAACCCGCACCAGTAGCCCTCCGGCTTGATCGCCTCGTTCGGGATCGAGCCCTCGACGACGAGCACGAACGGCTCCAGCTCCCCGCGCTCGGCCTTGAAGAACCACTCGATGAAGTCGTCGGCGCCGCCGACCGGCCCGTTCTCGAAGTCGATCAGCGGCCAGTGGACCGCGATCTTCGGCAGGCCCGGCAGGGCACCCAGCGCGATCTCCTCGATGCTCGGCTGGGTGGCCGCGGTGAGCGCGACGGAGTCGCCGTCGCAGGACAGCCCGGCGTTGATCCAGAGGATGTGGACGGGGGCCTCTGCGGCGGGACCCACCCCGCCGGCTGCGCCCTGGGTGTCGGTCGGTGCGGACATCGGTACGCCCCTCATGGCGCCGCGGCGGGCGCACGGATCGGCGGGTGTGGTGGCCGTCACTGTTGTAGTACCGGTCGGCCGCCAGGACTAAGTGCCGCCGACAGCTATCGGACGCCCGCCTCCCCCGACCGGTCTCCGCCGCGTCCGGACCCGGGTGAGGCAGAGGTGACCGTCCGGGTACTGGGCGAAACCGCTCGTCACCTCTACGGTTCGCTCCATGACTGAGCCTCCGCAACCACCACCAGGCCAGTGGGGCGGCCAGCCCCCAGGTCCACCGCAGGGAGGGGGCGCGCCCTACGGCGGGCCGCCTCAGGGCGCGCCGCCCGGGTACGGCCAGCAGCAGCCCCCGCCGTACGGCAACCAGTACGGCGATCCGCAGCAGTACGGGAGCCCGCAGCAGTACGGCGGCCAGCAGCACGGCTACTCGCCGTACCCGGCGAACGGCGACCAGTCGGGCTACGGCCCCGGCCACGGCACGCCGGTCGAGCGGCCGGCGGACGTCGAGACCTCGTTCAAGCTGTGGATCGCGTCGGTGATCGTCGGCCTGATCAGCTCCGTGATCGCGTTCATCCAGATGCCGGCGATGATCGACGCGGCGATCGCCGCCCAGCCGCTGCCGACCGGACTCAGCGAGAGCGACCTGCGGTTCGGCATCCAGATCGGCATCGTGGTCGGCATCGTCGTCGGACTCATCTTCCTCGCTCTCTACCTGCTCTTCGTGTTCAAGATGCGGGCCGGGCGGAACTGGGCGCGGATCGTGCTGACCGTTCTCGGCGCCCTCTCGGTCCTGTTCACGCTGATCTCGTTCGGATCCGTGATCCAGCAGTTCTCTGCGGGTGCACTCGGCGCCGTCTCGGCGATCCTGACGATCGGGCAGCTGCTGCTGATCATCGCCGCGATCGTCTTCATGTGGCGCCCGGCGGCCGCCGCGTACTTCAGCCAGAGCCGCGCGGTGCGGTGAGCGGCGCGGCTCCACCGCGCACCTGCACTCCTCGATCCTTCGTCTCGATCCTTCGTCGGCCGCTGGGGCCCGCAGCGGCCGACCCGTGCTCCGCCGCCCGTGCTGACGACGAGCGTTCTCCAACCGGCCTCGGCGCCCCGTCCGCAGCACCGCGGGCACCCGGACCGACGTCCTCCTCGATCGTCGTCATACCGGTGACGACGCCGTGCACCTGCTCCGCGACCACACCGGCGTCCTGATCGACCGCACCGGATCGCTCCGCCCGCGAGAGCCACCCGGCGATCGGCGATCCCCGGCCCCGCCGGGCCGTGCCCGGCCTACCCGGAAGTGCAGGTTCCGCCCGCTCACGCGGCGCAACGTTGCGCACCGCGTGGTACGGGCGAGCCTCACCGGGCGGACTGCACCGCGCGGCGGCCGATCTCGCGATCGCGAACGCGAGCACTCGTCGGGGCGGCGCGGGCGGACAGGTCGCGAGCCGGCTCCCTCCAAGACGGCCGGCAAGCGGAAACACGTCCTTGACGACTAGGCGTTGACCGCCGCCAGTTGAATGTGCAAACGTTCCTCCCACAAGGACGTCGTACGTCTGAGCGGAACACGAAGGAGTGCCATGGCGTCCGATGCGCTGCAGCACGTGCTCTCCCCCTTCGAGCTCGGAGGGCTGACGCTGCGGAACCGGGTGTTCGTCCCAGGGCACACGACGAACTTCGGACGACAGAACATGCCGACCGAGCGGCACGTCGCCTACCACCGCGAACGCGCCCGCGGTGGGGTCGGCCTGATCATCACCGAGGCGGTGCGGGTACACCCCACGAGCGCCGGGCGACACATCAGCCTGGGTTGCTTCGACGACGAGGCGATCCCTGCGTTCGCCGCGATCGCGGAGGCGGTCCACGCGGAGGGCGCGAAGCTGTTCGCCCAGATCATGCACGCCGGCCGGCAGGCCAACGGCGAGGCGACCCGCACCGTCGCCTGGACGGCGTCGCCGATCCGCTGGTCGAGCTCGGCGCACGTCCCGCACGCGATGGGGCACGGGGAGATCCGTACCGTCGTGCAGGCCTTCGGCGACGCCGCACGCCGGATGTCGCAGGCCGGGCTCGACGGGCTCGAGGTGCACCTCGGGCACGGCCACCTGCTCCACCAGTTCCTCTCGCCGGTCACCAACCAGCGGACCGACGCCTACGGCGGCAGCCTCGAGAACCGGCTGCGCATCACGCGCGAGGTGCTGGACAAGGTCTTCGCCTCGGCGCCGGACCTCCCGGTGGGGCTGCGCATCAGCGCGAACGAGTTCCTGCCCGGCGGTCTCGAGCCCGAGCACATGATCGAGGTCGTCGGCAAGCTGCGGGCCGACTACGACCTCGCGTACGTGCACGTGAGCCACGCCGCGTACCAGGCGTGCTACTCGCTGTCGACACAGATGGCGGACATGAGCTTCCCGCACGCCCCGTTCAAGCACCACGCGGCGATGTTCCGCAGGGCCTTCCCCGACCTCCCGGTGCTCGCGGTGTGCCGGCTCGACAGCCTCGAGGAGGCCGCCGAGCTCATCCGGGACGGCGAGGCGGACCTCGTCGGCCTCGCCCGGCCGCACATCGCCGATCCGCACCTGGTGCGCAAGGCGATGGAAGGGCGTAGCCACGAGGTGCGCACCTGCCTCGCGTGCAACCAGGGCTGCGTGGGTCGCCTCGAGCTCAACCTGCCGATCTCCTGCGTCGTCAACCCCGAGGTCGGGGTCGAGGCCGAGTGGGAGAAGCTGCGCAGCACCAAGCCCGCGGTGAGCAAGTCCGTTCTGGTCGTCGGCGGCGGCCCGGCCGGGCTGGAGGCGGCGCTGTCGGCCCACCGCGCCGGGCACCGCGTCACCCTCGCCGAGGCCTCCGACCAGCTCGGCGGCCAGCTGCGGGCCGCGGCGCGGGTCCCCGGCCGCGAGCGCCTCGCTCCGCTGTACGAGGAGCTGGAGCGCGACGTGCGCGCGGCGGGGATCGAGGTGCGCACGGGATGGCGCGTGACCGCGGAGGAGGTCCTCGCCGGGAACTGGGACGACGTCGTGATCGCGACCGGCTCGACGCCCGTGCGGCGCGACCTCGTCGACGGACCCCGGGTGCTCGACGTCTGGGAGGCGGTCGACCTGGTCACCGACGGGCCACTGCCCACCGGTGCCGTCGTGGTGTACGACGAAGAGGGCGACTGGCGCACCGCGTCCATCGCCGAGCACCTCGCGGCCCAGGGCGTGCAGGTCCACATCGTGTCCCCGAACGCCCCGCTCAGCCCGCGGATCACGACCTACTCGAAGCTCGGGCTCGTGGAGCGGCTGACCCAGCGCGGGGTGCACGTGCACCTGCTGCGCAAGCTCACCGACGCGGGACCCGACGCGGTCGCGCTCGTCGACGTGATCGGCGGTGGCCGCACGGAGATCACCGGGGTCCAGTACGTCATCGACGGCGCCCCGGGCACCGCCCAGGACGCCCTCTACCGCGAGCTCGACGAGCGCGTCCCCGCGAACGGGGGCCCCCGGCTGCACCTGGCCGGCGACGCCAACGCTCCCCGATCCGCGCTCGAGGCCGTCTACGAGGGCCGCCTCGCCGGCGCCGTCCGAGCCACCCACGACGACCCCGAGCCCCTCGTCCTGGCCCTGAGCCACTGACAAGAAGTCCTCAACCGGAGGTTGTCTTGATCGACATCGAGGAACGTCTCACGCTCGACGAGCGGTCGGCCGTGGACTTCGTCCTCGGCCTGCGCAAGCGCTGGTCGGACACGGTGTACCCGGCGATGGTGGCGGAGTTCGAGAGCAAGGCCACCACCCGGCCGTCCTCAGTGGCCGAGGCCGAGGAGGCCATCAAGGACCTCGACCTCTACCCGTGGTTCAGCCACCTCGAGCGGGTCCAGCAGAAGATGCTGTGGAAGACCGTGGGCGACGTCGTGGTCAGCCGGAACGAGGAGCTGAAGCGAGAGCTCGACGAGGCGCCCGCGGGCCCGGGCAAGCTGGAGCTGAACCCCGACCTCGCGCTCGAGGACTGGTACACCGACTACGACATCCACGTCCAGCCGGGGAGCTTCTTCTCCGACGACCTGTGCTCGTACGTGTACGAGCTGGGCGCGCGCATCGTGATGCTGCGCGACAACGACGGGTACAAGTTCCACAACCTGTTCGTGTCGACGGCGCTGCCGGAGCTGCCGAACGCGACCCGCGTGGTCGACCTGGGCTGCGGCTTCGGCAAGAGCACCCGTCCGCTGAAGAAGCGCTACCCCACCGCCGAGGTCATCGGTGTCGACCTCGCGGCGCCCGGCCTGCGGCTGGCCCACCTCGAGGCACGGGCCGAGGACCTGGACATCACCTACCGCCAGGCCGACGCGCGCCACACCGGCGTGGAATCGGGCACCTGCGACGTGGTCACCGGCACGATGCTGCTGCACGAGATGCCGGAGCAGGTCATCCGGGAGACCATCCAGGAGGCGGCGCGCCTGCTCAAGCCGGGCGGCACCGTGGCCTTCCTGGAGTTCATGCCCACCGGCGACGTGATCCGCGACGCGACCGTCTACGGGCACGCCGAGCGCAACAACGAACCCTTCTTCCGCGACCTGTTCGGGGCCGACACCGTCGGCATGTGCGAGGAGGCCGGGCTCACCGACGCGCGCTGGACCCCGTTCGACGAGCGGGCCGAGGGCGTGCGGCCGCAGGGCTGGGGCCACCGTCCGGAATGGCACTTCCCGTGGGCCGTGCTGTCGGCCACCAAGGCCTGAGAGGAGTCGGCATGTCCGTCGCATTCGTCCGCGAAGAAGGCAAGCTGACCACCGAGTTCGACTACCTGCGCGACCGGCAGGTGTCCAAGCTGCTGGACCTGGTCCTGCAGCTGGCGACCGAGGTGCACGTGAGCCGGCAGCGCGAGCGCGCGCTCGAGGCGCTGCTGGTCCGCCACGGGGTGCTGAAGGCCGGTGAGGTGGACCAGTTCCGCCCGTCGGAGGACGAGGCGCAGGTCCTCGACCGCGAGAAGAACGGCCTGACCAACCGGCTGATCCGCATCATCACCGAGGACGGTCCGGCCGAGCACCCGCTGCGCAGGCAGTGGGAGGACGCGCTGAACTCGAAGGCCGAGTGATGCCGCTCCACCCAGCTGCTGCTCGGGTGGATCGCTACCTCGACCTCTGCGAGGAACGACGGCTCGACGAGGCGGGTGCCATCCTCACCGAGGACGCCCGCCTCGTCTTCCCCGGCGGGGTCGAGTACCGCGATCTCGCCGCGATGGTCGCCGACGCGAGGACGAGGTACCGATGGGCCCGCAAACCCGTGCGCGACTACGTCGTCGCTCCCGGTGAGGCACCCGGTCGCAGCATCGTGATCTGCCGGGGAACGCTCACCGGCGAATGGTTGGACGGCAGCCCCTTCAGCGGGGTGCGGTTCGTCGACATCTTCGTCCTCCGCGGAGACCGCATCGCGGAGCAGCACGTCTACAACGACCTGGCGGTCGTCGCCGCCATGGACACGGCCAACCACCACGAAGACACCCTGGAGACCGCGCCATGAAGCACATACGACGACTGGCGGCCTTCGCCGCCGCGGGAACCCTGCTGCTCGCCGGATGCGGCGGTGGAGCCGAGAGCGGCGGCGCCGCAGCCGGCGAGGCGGGCGACGACAAGATCACGGTCGCGATCGCGTCGGCAGTGACCGGCCCCAAGGAGGAGGTGGCCATCGTCGCCGTCGGCACGAAGATGGGCTACTTCGCCGAGGAGGGCCTGACCGTCGACACGATCAACGCCGACGGATCGGTCGCCGCCGCCCAGGCGGTCGCCTCGGGCAGCGCGGACATCACCCCCGCCGACACCGGATCGCTGCTCGCCGCGGTCCAGGGCAACGTGCCCATCAAGACGATCGGTGGCCTGGTGCAGAACTGGCCGTGGCAGATCGCGGTGCTGCCGGACAGCCCGATCCGCAGCGGCGCCGACCTCAAGGGCAAGAAGGTCGGCGTGATCAGCCTCGCGTCCGGCTCCGCTCCGTACGCCCGGGCGTTCATCCGGGACGCCGGCCTGCAGCCCGACGTGGACGTCGAGCTCGTGCCGGTGGGCGTCGGTGCACAGGCGACCGCTGCGCTCACCAACGGTGAGGTCGACGCGCTCGCGCTGTACGGCCAGGCGTACACGATCATCGAACTGGCCGGCACGCAGCTGCGCTACCTGGACAACCCGCCGGTCTTCCAGGGCATCCGCTCGCTCAGCTTCGGCGCCTCGCAGCGCGAGCTCGACCAGGACCGCGAGAAGTTCGTCCGGTTCCTGCGCGCCGCCTACAAGTCCATGCTGTTCTCCGCGGCCAACCCGAAGGCCGCGATGCAGATGGGCTACGAGGTCTTCCCGCAGATCCTCGGTGGTGCTGACCCGGCGAGCCGAATCGATTCAGACACCAAGACGCTGGAGAAGTGGCTGGAGTCGGCCACTCCGCTGCAGGGTGAGCCGGCCGACTGGAAGAGCTGGGGCGACATCACCGACGAGGAGTGGGCCAAGACCCAGGCCTACACCAAGGAAGCCGGCCAGATCAACGCCGAGATCCCGCTCGACCGCGTCTGGGACCCGAGCCTGCTCGAGGCCGCCAACGACTTCGACGCCCAGCTCGTGCTCAAGCAGGCTGCCGAGTACCAGCCGTAACCGGGTCTGGTCCTGGGAGAAGAGGAGACGTCGTGAGCCTGCGAACCACCGGACGCCCGGACGTCGACACGGCTTCCGTGCCGGCGGACGAAGAGAAGTGGATCAACATCGCGAGCCTGAACAAGGTCTACCAGGCCCGCCGGTCCGCTCCGACCCATGCGTTGTCCGACATCACGTTCTCGGTGCGGCGCGGCGAGTTCATCTCCGTCGTCGGACCGTCGGGATGCGGCAAGACCACCTTGCTGAAGATCCTCGCGGGCATCGTCAAACGCTCGTCCGGCGAGGTGCGGATCGCCGGTGCCGACGTCACGGGACCGCTGCCGCAGGTCGGGATGGTGTTCCAGGCCGCGACGCTCCTCCCCTGGCGCACCGTCCTGCAGAACGTCATGGTCCCGGTCGAGGTGCAGGGGCTGGACAAGAACCGCTACCGCGAACGGGCCCGCGAACTGCTGCGCATGGTGGGCCTCGCCGAGTTCGAGAACAGCTACCCCTACGAGCTGAGTGGGGGCATGCAGCAGCGCGCCGGGATCTGCCGGGCGCTGGTCCACGACCCGGCCGTGCTGCTGATGGACGAGCCGTTCGGCGCGCTCGACGCCATGACGCGCGAGTACATGAACGTCGAGCTGCTGCGGATCTGGGCGGAGAGCGGCCAGACCATCGTGCTGGTGACGCACTCGATCCCGGAGGCCGTCTTCCTCTCCGACCGGGTCATCGTGCTCAGCCCGCGCCCCGGCCGCATCGCCGAGATCATCGACATCGACCTCGATCGCCCGCGCGAGTTGAGCGTGATGTCCAGCGACCGGGCCGGCGTCTACGTCGACCGCATCCGCCGCCACTTCAACGCCAGCGTCATCGACTGAGGTCCGAGGGGGGATCATGACCACCGCACCTGCAGCGGACGAGGTCACCGACGAGGTGGCGCCAGCGAAGCCGACCCGCGGCAAGCGCTTCGACCTCCGCGAACGGCCGGAGCTGATCCTGGTTCCCGCCGTGTTCGTCGTACTCGTGGCGGCGTGGGAGTTCCTCATCCCGCTGCTGGGGATCGGCGACTACGTGCTGCCGCGGCCGTCGCGGATCGTGGAGGCGCTGGGCCAGCAGCTCGGCAACGCGTTGTTCTGGCAGCACCTCGAAGTCACCGTCCGCGAGTCCATCATCGGGTTCCTCATCGGCGTGGGAACCGCACTCGTCCTCGGCACGGCGATCTCTCAGGTGTCTTTGGTCGAGAAGACCCTGATGCCCTACATCGTGGCGTTCCAGACCGTGCCCAAGGTCGCCCTGGCGCCGCTGTTCGTGGTGTGGTTCGGCTTCGGCATCACCAGCAAGATCGTGATGGCTGCGGTCATCTCCTTCTTCCCGATGCTGGTGAACGTCATCGAGGGACTCCGCGCCGCCGACGCGGACCGCATCCAGATGCTGACCGTCTTCGGCGCCAGCAAACTGCAGATCTTCCGGATGGTGCGGCTGCCCAGCGCCATGCCGTTCATCTTCGCCGGCCTCGACATCGGCATCGTGTTCTCGATCCTCGGTGCCGTCGTCGGCGAGTTCATCGGGGCGAAGGAAGGACTCGGCTACCTGCTCCTGCAGACGAACTACAACTTCGACATCGCTGGCATGTTCGCCGTGCTCATCGTCCTGTCGGTGCTGGGCCTCATCGCGCACTTCATCATCCGGTTCGCCCAGCGCAAGTTCGCCTTCTGGGCGGAGGAGAGCCGGGTGATCGCTGCATGACCGATGCCACCGGCCGACCGGCCGACCCGAACTCCTTCGCCGGGCGGGTCGCGCTCGTGACGGGAGGTGCCCGCGGAATCGGTGCGGCGGTCGCGCAGACCCTCGCCGCCCGGGGTGCGGTGGTCGCGCTGGCCGACGTGCTGCCCGAGTCGGAGTGGACGGTCGGCCTGGGTGCGCCGCACACCCGGCACCGCCTGGACGTCCGCTCGACGCAGTCCTGCCAGGCCGTGGTCGACGAGGTGGTGGCCGCGCACGGTCGGCTCGACCACCTGGTCAACGGCGCNGGCATCGTCCGGCGCGGCCCGGCGGCGGAGACGACCGACGAGGACTTCACCACCGTCCTCGACGTGAACCTGACCGGCACGTTCCGCATGTGCCGCGCGGCCTACGCCCCGCTGGCGGTGGCCAGGGGGTCGATCGTCAACATCGGCTCCACGAACGGCCACGTCGCCGTGCGCGACACCGTCGGCTACTGCGTGAGCAAGGCCGGTGTGATGCACCTGGCCAGGGTGCTCGCGCTGGAGTGGGCACAGGCCGGGATCCGGGTCAACGCGGTCGGCCCCACGATCGTGCCGACCGACATGACCGCGGACGTCCGAGCGGACCCCGAGTACCTGGCCGAGAAGCTGGCCACCATCCCGCTGGGCCGGATGGCCGAGGCGACCGACGTCGCCGACACCGTCGCCTACCTGCTCAGCCCCGCCGCCGGGATGATCACCGGACAGACGATCTTCGTCGACGGCGGCGTCACCATCCACTGATCCTGGGANGTTTAGTGACCGGCACCGCGTCCTCGAGCGTGGTCGATCGCAGCGCTGTCGACGCTGCCCTGCGGGCCGTGGACGAGCACTTCGACACCTTCGTCGCAGAGCTGCAGGAGCTCTGCCGGTTCCGCAGCCGTCGGCAGGAGCCCGACCAGATGAAGGCCACCGCGGAGTTCCTCGCCGAGTCGGTGCGCCGCTGGGGAGGTGAGGCCGAGGTCATCCCGTGGGAGGACTCCCACCCGTACGTGCTCGGGGAGGCCCCCGGCGGGCCCAAGCGGCTGCTCCACTTCACCCACTACGACGTCGAGGTCGAGCCCGCGGGCGACGACTCGGACTGGATCTCGCCGCCCTACGCGGCGGAGATCCACGACGGGAAGCTGTACGCCCGCGGTGTCGCCGACGACAAGGGCGCGATCATGTCCCGCCTGCACGCGGTGGCCGCGTTCAAGCTGGCCGGGGTGACCCCGCCGGTGACCAACCGGTTCATCATCGAGGGCAAGCAGTGGCTGCACTCGCCGGGGCTGGGCTCGTTCGTGGCCGCCCACGCGGACCGGGTGGCGGCCGATGCGGCGCTGTGGGAGAACTCGTGGCGAGACGGCACCGGCCGTCCGCTGCTGAAGCTGGCGGAGAAGGGCATCCTCTACCTCCGCCTGAGGGTGCGCACCCTGCCGCGCGAGCTGACCAGCCAGAACACCGTACTGCTGCCCTCGGCGACCACCCGGCTGATCGCCGCCCTGTCCTGCCTGGTGCGCCCGGACGGGACCGTGCTGGTCCCCGGCTTCTACGACGGGGCCCGCGAGCCCAGCCCGGCTGAGGTCGAGCTGCTCGGCGAGGTCGAGTTCGACGGCGACTTCCTGCGGCGCCGCGCTCAGGTGGACTCGTTCCTCGGCGACGTCGACGACCGGCAGGCCGCGGTGCTGATCCGGACGCGCCCGACGATCACGATCGCGAGCCTGTCCGGCGGTGACGACCGCGACGACGTCACGCTCGGCATCCCCGCGGTCGCCTCGGCCAAGGTCGAGGTGCGGCTCATCCCCGGGCAGGAACCGGAGGAGGTGCTCGAGGCCATCCGGCGGCACCTGGAGCGCAGCGGTTACGCGGACGTCGAGATCGACGTGATGGCGACCAGCCGGCCGAACCAGACCGACCACCGCCACCCGTTCGTGCACCTCGTGGCCGAGGCCGCGAAGCGCGCGTACGGGATCGACCCGGTCATCGAGCCGTACACCCAGTGGATCGGCAACCAGGGCGTCCTGGGCGACCTGCCGATCGTCGGGGTGGGCGTGTCCCGGGCCGACTCCGGGATCGACGGGCCCAACGAGCACATCCGCCTCGAGGACTACCGGCTCGGCATCAAGCACGTCATCGAAGTGATGGCAGCAATGGGAGAGCAGAAGTGAGGAGCTTGCGCGGGAGCTCGGAGCGCGGTTACGTCCGAGCCCCCTGGGGACAGGTGCACTACCGCTGCGGTGGGGACCCGACCGCGCCCACGGTGCTGGCCCTGCACCAGTCGCCGTTGTCGTCGGCCACCTTCGAGGCCGTCATCGAACCGGTCGTCCGCCGCGGCGTGCGGATGGTGGCGCTGGACACGCCCGGTTTCGGGATGTCGGACCCGACGCCCGAGCAGTGGACGATCCCGGACTACGCCCGTGCGGTGTGGCAGGTGGCGGACCTGCTGGGCCTCGGGAAGGTGCACCTGCTCGGCCAGCACACCGGCGCGGTGATCGCCGCCGAGGCGGCCTTCCAGCAGCCCGAGCGGATCGACGGGCTGGTGCTGCAGGGTCTGCCGCTCTACAGCGACGAGGAGCGCGAGGAGAAGAAGCGCAGCTACGCACCGGCCTACGAGCCGGCCGAGGACGGCAGCCACATCGGCGTCATCCGGGACCGCATCCGCAGGCTCTACCCGAGGTTGGGCGTCGCGGAGACCGACCGGCAGCTCATCGAGTACCTGAGCACCGGACCGGACTACGCCACTGCCTACCGCGCCGTCTTCGACTACCGGGTGGACACCGAGCGGCTCGACACGTTCCCCGTGCTGCTCCTGCACGGGTCCGACGACCTGGTCGACCGGTTCACCCCCCAGGTCACCGCCGCACTGCCGAACGCCCGGCTGGTGACCATCCCGGACGGAACGGACTTCGTCATGGACGAGCAGCCCGAAGCGTTCGCCGAGGAGCTTGCGCGCTACGTCCTGCGCGAGACAGCCACCCTGAGCGGAGGTGCACGATGAGCACGACGGCCGAGCCGAAGGTCCTCTACACCGCGGTCGTCGAGGTGACCGGCGGCCGCGCTGCCGGCCACGCCACGTCGCAGACCGGCAGCCTGGAGGTCGACCTGGCGCGCCCCGCCGAGCGCGGGACCGAGGCCAAGACGGACCCGGAGGAGCTGTTCGCCGCCGGCTACGCCGCGTGCTTCGACGCCTCTCTGGCGGCAGCGGCCCGTCGCGCCCGGGTGAAGCTGGGCCCGTCGACGGTGACCGCGGCGGTGTCGCTGCTCCAGCACACCGAGACGCGCTTCGGCATCAGCGTGAAGCTGACCGTCCGCGCGCCGGAGTGCCCTCAGGACACGCTGGCGGAGCTCGTCGAGGCGGCGCACCAGGCGTGCCCGTACTCGAACGCGCTGCGCAGCGGTGCGCCCGTGGAGATCGAGTCGCACGGAGCCGCGTGACCGGTCCCGGGCGGCGGTGCCGTGCCGCCCGGGACCGGCGCAGGTACTGAGGAGGGGGAACTGATGCCCGATGCGGCCGAGATGACCGAGCCGGACTCGCGGTCCGGGCTCGCCCGGGCCGTCAGCGTGATCAACCTGCTCGCCGAGAGCTCACCCGACGGTATGGGCGTATCGGCTGTCTCGCGCGAGCTCCAGCTCCCCAAGACCGTTGCGCACCGCATCCTGAAGGAGCTCGTGGCGCTGGCCTTCCTCCGGGTCGACGAGTCGACCAAGCACTACCACCTCGGACCGGGGGCGCTGCGGGTGGGGATGGCCGCCCTGCGTGGGCTCGACGTGCCCGTGCTGGCCCGTCCCTACCTGCGGCGCCTCGTCCAGGAGACCGGGGAGACGGCCACGCTGTCGGTGCGGCAGGGCTGGGAACGCGTCTACATCGACCAGGTGCTCTCGCCGCACGAGATCCGGATGTCGGTCCCGCTCGGCACGTCCCACCCGCTGCACGCGGGATCCTCCAGCAAGGCGATCCTCGCCGCCCTGAGCGACGAGGAGATCCAGGAGTACCTCGACTCCCGCCCGCTCACGTCGATCACCGGGGCGACGATCACCTCGCGCGCGGAGCTGCGGGCCGAGATCACCCGCATCCGCGAGGTCGGCTACGCGACCAGCCTGGGTGAGCGGCAGTCCGGAGCGGGCAGCGTCGCCGCCCCGGTGTTCACCGTGGGCGGCGACGTCTTCGGATCGATCTCGTTGTGCGGGCCACTGGATCGGTTCGGCCCAGCGGTGTTCCGGTCCCACGGGGAGCTCGTGGCCAAGACCGCCAGAGAAGTCAGTGCGGAGCTGGGACACCGTCCGCAGAAGGCACTTGGAGCGTGATGACCGAGATGACCGAGCCCGCTGACGGCGCCCGCCCCCGCGGCCCACTGGCCGGGATCAGGGTGATCGACGCGTCCACGATCCTGGCCGGTCCGCTGTGCTGCCAGATCCTCGGCGACTTCGGCGCGGACGTGATCAAGATCGAGCACCCGGTCGCCGGGGACAACATGCGGGGCCACGGAAAGGCCAAGGACGGCCACCCGCTGTGGTGGAAGGAGATCTCCCGGAACAAGCGCACGATCGGCCTCAGCCTGTCGCAGCCGGAAGGGGCCGAGGTGTTCCTCCGGCTCGCCGAGACCGCCGACGTCGTGGTGGAGAACTTCCGCCCGGGAACGCTCGAGCGGTGGGGCATCGGACCGGAGAAGCTGCACGAGGTCAACCCTCGCCTGATCATCGTCCGGGTCACCGGGTTCGGCCAGAAGGGCCCGTACGCGCAGCGGGCCGGCTTCGGCACGCTGGCCGAGGCGATGAGCGGGTTCGCGCACCTGACCGGTGAGGCGGACGGTCCGCCGACGCTGCCGGCCTTCGGGCTCGCGGACAGCATCTGCGGGATCGCCGCGTCGTCGGCGACCGCCATGGCCCTCTACCACCGCGACAACGGCGGCGGCTCCGGGCAGATCATCGACATGAGCCTGCTGGAGCCCATCCTCACCGCGGTCGGCCCCGGGCCGATCGAGTACGACCAGCTCGGGATCGTCGGGCACCGCCACGGCAACCGCTCGACGAACAACGCGCCGCGCAACACCTACCGCACCAAGGACGGCCGGTGGGTCGCGATCTCCACCAGCGCGAACCAGATCGCCGAGCGCGTGCTCCGCCTCGTCGGACACCCCGAGGTGGTCGACGAGCCGTGGTTCGCCACCGGCGCCCAGCGCGCCGAGCACGCCGACGAGCTCGACGAGTACGTCGGCAGCTGGATCGCCGAACGCACCCGCGACGAGGTCATCAAGGAGTTCACCGAGGCCGGCGCCGCAGTGGCCCCCATCTACGACGCCCGCGACATCGTCAACGACGAGCACGTCCGGGCCACCGAGATGCTCACGACGGTGGACGACCCGGACCTGGGCCCCGTGCTGATGCACAACGTGATGTGGCGGATGTCGCAGACGCCGGGGTCGATCCGGTTCACCGGACGCTCGCTCGGCGCCGACACCGACGCCGTCCTGGTCGACGAGCTCGGCTACGACCCGCAGACGGTGGCCGAACTGCGCAGGCGGCAGATCGTCCGGTGAGGCGCGGAACGTCGGACCTGGCCAGAGAGCGAAGGGAAGCATGACTCACACGATCGGGGGAAGGGTCGACGATCCGCTCCTGCGCGCGGTCACCGCCGGCGTGCGGATCTTCGACCTGGGCAGACCGCTGACCATCGGGATGCCCCAGTCGCCGAACCACCCGCCGTACTGGCACACGCTGCCGCGGCGGCACGGCGACCGGGTGCGCGCCGACGGCGGGTCGGCCGCGAACGACCTCATCTCGATGGGCACGCACGTCGGCACCCACATCGACGCGCTGGCGCACGTCTCCCAGGACGGCAAGCTCTACGGCGGCGCCGACGCGGTCGCGGCCGGGGTCGGCGGGAAGTACGAGGAGCTGGGGGCGCACACCATCGCGCCGATGGTGCGCCGCGGTGTGCTGCTGGACGTCCCGGCGGCCATCGGCGAGCGCTACTGCGCCCCGGGCTACGAGATCAGCCCGGCCGATCTCGACGCCGCCGTGGCCCGGCAGCAGACGCCGATCGGGCCCGGCGACGTCGTGCTCGTCCGCAGCGGCTGGGGCCGGCACTTCGACGACCCCGACCGCAACGTCTACATCGGCCACGAGTCGGGGGTGCCCGGCGTGTCCGAGGCCGGCGCGCGCTGGCTGGCCGACCGGCAGGTGCACGCCGCGGGCGCCGACACGATCGCGTTCGAGCGGCTCGCCCCCGGCGCGGGGCACGCGCTGCTGCCCGCCCACCGCGTCCTGCTGGTGGAGCACGGCATCTACATCATCGAGGCGCTGGCGCTGGAGGAGCTGGCGGCAGCCGGGGTGCACGAGTTCGTCTTCCTGGCCAGCCCGCTCGCCCTGCACGGGGCGACCGGCTCGCCGATCCGTCCGCTGGCGGTGGTGAGCGATGGCTGAACCATCTGGGCCGACCCTCGCCGAGGAGCTCGCGGCGTTCGCGGCCAAGACGATGGCCGGGTCGCTCCCGGACGACGTGACCACGAGCGTCCGCCAGCGGGTGCTGGACGTGCTCGGGCTGTGCGTGGCCGCTGCGGACCTGCCCACCAGCAAGGCCGCGCTGGAGCACGTGGCCGAGCAGGGCGGCCGACCCCAGGCGCACGCCGTCGGGCTCGCCGAACCCGTGCCCGCCGCCTGGGCGGCGTTCGCCAACGGGGTCACCGCCCACTCCCTCGACTACGACGACACCCACCTGCCCTCCGTGCTGCACCCCAGCGCGGCGGTCGTCCCCGCCGCGCTGGCCGCGGCCGAGCTCGCCGGGAGCACGGGCGCCGAGACGGTCCGCGCGATCGCCGTCGGTCTGGAGACGACCGTCCGGCTCGGCATGGCCGGGTACGACACCGAGCTCGGCAACTCGGTGTTCTTCGAGCACGGCCAGCACGCGACGTCCATCTGCGGCGCCATGGGGGGCGCGGTCGCGGCCGCGCTGCTGCTGAACCTCGGCGAGGACGGGGTGCGCAACGCCCTCGGCGTGGTGGCCTCGATGGCCTCCGGGGTGATCGAGGCCAACCGCACCGGCGGCACCGTGAAGCGGCTGCACTGCGGCTGGGCCGCGCACTCCGCCGTCACCGCCGCGCAGCTCGTGCGCCGCGGCTTCACCGGCCCGCCGACCGTGCTGGAGGGCCGCTTCGGGTTCTTCCAGGCGTGGATCCGCGACCGGTTCGACCCGGCGGCGATCCGGGACGGGCTGGGTGAGCGCTGGGAGGTGCCGGGCATCTTCTTCAAGCCGTACCCCGCCAACCACTTCACCCACACCACCGTCGACGCCGCCGCCCGGCTGCGCGAGCGCGGGGTGCGGCCGGAGGACGTCCGGTCCGTGCGGCTGGGTGTGCCGTCGGCCGTGATCCGCACGATCGGGGAGCCGATCGAGGTCAAGCGCGCCCCGCAGACCGGCTACCAGGCGCAGTTCTCCGGGCCGTACGCGGTCACGGTGGGGTTGTTCGGCGGGTCCGGCCTCGGCGCGGCCTTGTCCGACTACACCGACGAGCTCGCCGCCGACCCCGCCCGCCGCGAGCTGATGGCCAAGGTCGAGGTCGTCCCCGATCCGCGCTGCGACGAGATCTTCCCGTACCAGTTCCCGGCCGTGCTGTCGGTGACGACGAAGGACGGCCGGGAATGGGTGGAGGAGGTGCTGGCCAACCGCGGCGGGCCGAAGCGTCCCCTGTCGGACGCCGAGCTCGCCCGCAAGTTCCGCGACAACGCCGCCGGGCGCATCGGCCCGCAGGTCGCCGCCGAGGTCGAGCGGGCCGTGCTCGCGCTCGACGAGGTCCCCGCGGTCGGCCCGTTGCTCGCCCGGTTGTCCGCCTAGGGAGGAACCCGTGTCCCTGGACCTGATCGTCACCAACGCCCTCGTCGTCGGCCACGACCGGCCGGACCCCGAGCGGCTCGACATCGGCGTGTCCGGCGGGAAGATCGTCCGGCTCGCCCCGGCGATCCCCGCCGACCAGGCCGAGACGGTCGTCGATGCCGCCGGCAAGCTCGCCTTCCCCGGCGTGGTGGACGCCCACCAGCACTGGGGCATCTACAACCCGCTCACCGAGGACACCGAGTCCGAGAGCCGGGCGTGCGCCCAGGGCGGCGTCACCACCGCGCTGAACTACGTGCGCACCGGGCAGTACTACCTCAACAAGAGCGGCCCGTACGAGGAGTTCTTCCCCGAGGTGCTGTCCGCGTCCGAGGGGCGGGCCCTCGTGGACTACGGCTTCCACGTGGCCCCGATGATGCGCAAGCACATCGACGAGATCCCGACGCTCGTCGAGCGGTTCGGCGTGACCTCGTTCAAGATCTTCATGTTCTACGGCGGGCACGGCCTGCACGGCCGCTCCTCCGACCAGAGCTCGTTCCTCATGACCCCGCCGGACGAGCGCTACGACTACGCCCACTTCGAGTTCGTGATGCGGGGCATCCAGGCCGCGCGGGAGAAGTTCCCCGAGCTGGCGGACGTCATCTCGCTGAGCCTGCACTGCGAGACCGCGGAGATCATGTCCGCGTACACCAGGATGGTGGAGGCCGACGGCTCCCTGTCCGGCCTGGCGGCCTACTCGGCCTCGCGGCCGCCGCACTCGGAGGGCCTCGCCATCACCATCGCCTCCTACCTGGCCCACGAGACCGGGCTGTCGAACATCAACCTGCTGCACCTGTCCTCGGCGAAGGCCGTCGATGCGGCGCTGCGGATGGCGGAGGCGTTCCCGCACGTCGACTTCCGCCGCGAGGTCACCATCGGTCACCTGCTGGCCGACGTCGACACCGCGCACGGCCTGGGCGGCAAGGTCAACCCGCCGCTGCGGCCGCGGGAGGACGTCGAGGCGCTGTGGCGGCACCTGCTCGCCGGCGATCTCGACTGGGTGGTCAGCGACCACGCCTGCTGCCGGGACGAGATGAAGTTCGGCGACCCGCGCGACGACGTGTTCCTGGCCAAGTCCGGGTTCGGCGGCACGGAGTACCTCCTGCCCGGCCTCATCACCGAGGGCCGCAAGCGGGGCCTGTCCTACCAGCGCATCGCTCAGCTCACCTCCTGGAACCCCGCGCAGCGGTTCGGTCTGCGCACCAAGGGCGCGCTGCAGGTGGGCTACGACGCCGACATCGCGCTGGTCGACCCGGACCTGACGTGGACGGTGCGGGCGGCCGACTCCGAATCGACCCAGGAGTACACGCCGTTCGAGGGCTTCGAGATGACCGCCGCGGTCACCGACACCTTCGTCCGCGGCCGCCAGGTCCTGGCCGATCGCAAGGTCGTCGGCGAGCGCGCCGGTGGTTACCTGCACCGCCCGACCAGCCGGGGCTGATCACGCCCGTCCGCGGGGCCCGCCAGGTGCCGGGCCCCGCGGACGGCGAACGTGGTGGCAGGGCGGTGATCCTGTGCCGATCCCGGCCGGTGGGCGATGAGTTCCCGCTCCGGCCGGGGTCCACATCGGCATGACGACGACGCACGTGCTCTCCCTGCCCGGCGTGGGCCTCACCTACGACGTGCACGGCCCCCTGCCCACCGCCGACGGCCGCCCGCCGCTGCTGCTGATCGGCCAGCCGATGTGCGCGGACGGGTTCGCCGCACTCGCCGCGCACATGACCGACCGCACCGTCATCACCTACGATCCGCGCGGCCTCGGCCGCAGCGTCCGCACGGACGGGCTGGTGACGAACGTGCCGGACACCCAGGCCGCGGACCTGCACGCCCTCGTCGCCCACCTGGGCGCCGGTCCGGTTGAGGTGTTCGGCAGCAGCGGGGGTGCCGTGACCGGGCTCGCGCTGGTCACCGCGCACCCCGAGGACGTCGTCACGCTGGTGGCGCACGAGCCGCCGCTGATCAACGTGCTCCCCGACGCCGCGGCCGCCGAGCGGGCCGCCGCCGGGTTCCGCGCCGCCTACGCCGAGCGCGGGTTCGGGGCGGGGATGGCCGAGTTCATCCGCATGACGTCGTGGGAGGGTGAGTTCACCGACGCGTACTTCGCGGCCGGGCCCGCCGATCCGGCCGGGTTCGGCCTGCCCGTCGAGGACGACGGCACCCGCGACGACCCGCTGCTCTCCGACCGGTCCGTGCCGGTGATCGACTACCGGCTCGACGCGGGCGCGCTCAAGGCCGCGCCGACCCGGATCGTCGTCGGCGTCGGGGAGGAGACCGGCAACACCTTCACCGGGCGCACCGGGTTCGCCACGGCTGCGGCGCTGGGGTTGGAGGTGACGGTGTTCCCCAGCCACCACGGCGGGTTCCTCGACGGGGAGCACGGCTACGCGGGCAGACCCGCCGAGTTCGCCGAGACCGTGAAGAAGGTGCTCGCCGGCTGACGGCCGTGCGGCGGCTGCGTAGGGTCGCGGCGTGCGCATCGCGTCCCGGGTCCGTGCCGAGATCGACTCCCCCATCGGGTCCTCCTACGCGCTGCTCGCCGAGCGCGCCGGGCGCCGCCCGCTGCTCGACCTCGGGCAGGCGGCGCCGCCGTACCCGCCGGCGCCGTCGGTGGTGGAGCACGTCAGAGAGGTGGCGCGCTCTCCGCTCGGCCACGCCTACGTCGGCGGGCCGGGGCTGGAGCCGCTGCGCGCGGCGTTCGCGGCCGATCTCACCGCGGCCTACCGGGCCCCGGTCGACGCCGCCGACGTGGTCGTGACAGCGGGCTGCAACCAAGCGTTCTGCCTGGTCATGGGCGCGCTGACGGAACCGGGCGACGAGGTCGTGACGGTGCTGCCGGCGTACTTCAACCACGACATGTGGCTGCGGATGAACGGCCTGCGCCCGGTCTACCTCGACCCGGGCCCCGATCTGGTGCCCAGCCCGGATGCGGCCGCCGCGCTGCTCACCCCGCGCACCCGCGCGATCGTGCTCGTCACCCCGGGCAACCCGACCGGCGTGACGATCCCGCCCGCGGTGATCACCGGGTTCGCCGCGCTCGCGCGCGAGCGCGGCGTCGCGCTGGTGCTCGACGAGACCTACCGCTCGTTCCGCGGCACCACCGCACCCGCGCACGAGCTGTTCGCCGATCCGGCGTGGCGCGACACCGTGGTGAGCCTGCACAGCTTCTCGAAGGACCTGGCGATCCCCGGCTACCGCGTCGGTGCGGTGGTGGCGTCGGCCGAGCTGAACCGGGAGGTGCTCAAGCTGCTCGACTGCGTCGCGATCGGCTCGCCGCGCATCGGCCAGGAGGCGGCGTGGGCCGGGCTCACGACCGCGCAGGAGTGGCGGGCGGAGCGGGCCGCCGAGATCGCCGAGCGCCGCGCGGGGTTCGCCGCGGCCATGGCGGACCGGCCGGGCGGGTTCGAGATCGCCGCGATCGGCGGGTTCTTCGCGTGGGTGCGCCACCCGTTCCCCGATCGGTCGACCGAGCAGGTCGTGCGCGAGCTCGTCACGCAGCAGGACCTGCTGGTCATCCCCGGGACCGCGTTCACCCCGGACGATCGCCGGATGCTGCGGGTGAGCATCGGCAACCTCGACCCGCAGCGGGTGGCCGACGTTGTGGAACGCCTGACAGAAGCGGGTGAGAACTGACGTTTTCCTGCTAGGTTGGAGTTTCCAACCGACAGGGAGGCGGGCATGACGACGACCGACGTGGTGCGCACCCAGCGCGACGTGCTGCTGGCGATCCGGTCCGGGGCGCTGCCCCCGCCGCCCGCGGGCGCGTTCCTCGGCCTGCGCATCGAAGAGGTCGAGCCCGGCGCGGCGGTGTTCGGCTGGACCCCGCAGCAGCAGCACCTCAACGCGACCGGCACCGTCAACGGCGGGCTGCTCGCGACGCTCGCCGACTTCGCGCTGTGCTGCGCGGTCAACGACGTCCCGGCCGACGCCCCGGTCGTCACGCAGAACCTGACGATGAACTACCTGCGCCCGATCACGCTCGAGACCGGGCCGCTGCACGCCCGGGCCCGCGTCCTGCACCAGGGCCGCCGGTCCGCCACCACCGAGGCGTCGATCGTCGACGACGGGGGCCGGCTGCACGTGCACGCCACCGCGACGGTCGCGCTCGCCGGTCGTGGCTGACCGCGGCCGCCCCTGCTCGGTCGCCGCCGCGCTGTCGGTGGTCGGCGAGCGGTGGGCGCTGCTCGTGGTGCGCGAGCTGCTGTTCGGCAACCACCGCTTCGCCGACATCGCCCGCAACACCGCCGCCCCGCGCGACGTGCTCACCGCCCGGCTGCGCCATCTGGAGGCGGCCGGGATCGTCGAACGGCGGCGGTACCAGGACAAGCCGGCGCGGTACTCGTACCACCTGACCGAGGCCGGGCGGGACCTCNCCGGCGTCGTGGCCGCGCTGCGCGCGTGGGGCGACCGGTGGGCGGTCGACGAGCCGCCGCTGGCCGTGCAGCACGACTGCGGCCACCCGTTCGATCCCGCCGTGGTCTGCCGGCACTGCGGCCGGGAGGCCACCGCGCGGTCGCTGACCATCACCAAGCAGCCGAAGGGCTGGGACCTGCAGGGGCCGGTCGCGGCGTCCTGAGGCGCCCGGACGGCCCTCCGCGGCGTCCGGACACCGGATGGGCACCGGATTCTTTGCGGCATCCGGGCAGAGATCTCGTCGAACTCTAGGTCACAGCCAGGTCACGACGTACGGTCGGAGAATGCGATCGGCCGAGGCCGAGCCGGCGAACGACCAGGGACCGCCGGCCCCGTCGCGGGCCGGGCTGCGGCGGCGCCGTGCCGTGGTCATCGGGGTGGTGGTCGCGCTGGTGGCGCTCCTGCTCGGCACGCTCGCCTGGCGGGTGTACAGCACACCCGATCCCCCGTCCCAGGCCGACGTCGACCGTGCGGTCGCCGAACAGCTCGAACGCGCCCGGGAGCAGGAGGCCGCCGCCCCGCCGGAGGGCGCGCTCGCCTACCAGGCGATCGCGCCGTCGCTGGTCACCGTGACGGCCCGCAAGCCCGGTGAGACGCAGGAGGCGCTGGGCACGGGGGTCGTCGTCAACGCCGCGGGGGCCGTCCTCACCGCGCTGCACGTCGTCGACGGCGCCGAGCAGATCCAGCTGAGCTTCGGCGAGGACGCCACCGCCGAGGCGCGGATCGTCAACCGCCGTCCCGACCAGGACATCGCGGTGCTGATCGCCGACCGGCCTCCGGCCGTGCTGGTGCCGGCCGTGCTCGCCGGGCCGCCGCCGATCGGCGACCAGGTGTTCGCCGTCGGCAACCCGCTGGGGCTGCGCAGCAGCATCTCCGCGGGCGTCGTGTCCGGCCTCGACCGCACCATCACCGCCCCGAACGGCGTGCAGCTCACCGGACTCATCCAGTTCGACGCGGCCGTCAACCCGGGCAGCAGCGGCGGACCGCTGATCAACAGCGCCGGCCAAGTGGTCGGCATCGTCACCGGGCTGGCGAACCCGGCGGGCGGGGAGACCTTCTCCGGCATCGGGTTCGCCGTGCCGATCGCCACCGCCGGCGGTGCGGCCGGCGGGCCCCAACAGTGAACGGAGGAACGCACATGCTGTCGGGCCCGCTCGAGGAGACCCTCTACCAGGTCAAGAAGACGATCGTCGGTCAGGACGCGCTCCTGGAGCGGATGCTCGTGGCGCTGCTGGCCCGCGGGCACCTGCTCGTCGAGGGGGTGCCCGGCCTGGCGAAGACGATGGCGGTGAAGGCGCTGGCCCAGGCGATCGGCGGGCAGTTCCAGCGCATCCAGTTCACCTCCGACCTGGTGCCCGCCGACGTCGTGGGCACCCGGATCTACAACCAGCGCGACGGCGAGTTCCAGGTCTCGCGCGGCCCGGTGTTCACCAACCTGCTGCTCGCCGACGAGATCAACCGCGCCCCGGCGAAGGTGCAGAGCGCGTTGCTGGAGGTCATGCAGGAACGCCAGGTCACGATCGGGCGCGAGACGTTCCCGGCGCCTGAGCCGTTCCTGGTGATGGCCACCCAGAACCCGATCGAGTCCGAGGGCACCTACCCGCTGCCGGAGGCACAGCTCGACCGGTTCATGTTCAAGGTGCTGGTCGGCTACCCGTCCGCGACGGAGGAGTTCGTCGTCGTCGAGCGGATGATCGGCACCACCGAGCGGCCCGCCCCGGTGCTCTCCCCGGAGAGGCTGCTGGAGTTCCAGCGCACCGCCGACGCCGTCTACGTCGATCCGCAGATCATCGAGTTCGCGGTGTCGATCGCCGCCGCCACCCGCGACCTGGCCGGGGCCGGGCTGCCGGAGATGGCGCGCTACGTGACGTTCGGAGCGAGCCCGCGCGCGTCGATCAACATGGTGCTCGGGGCGAAGGCGCTGGCGTTCCTGCGCGGCCGGGACTACGCGCTGCCCACCGACGTGCGCGATCTCGCCCGCGACGTGCTGCGGCACCGGCTCGTCCTGTCCTACGAGGCGCTCGCCGATGACGTCTCCCCCGACGACATCCTCGATCCGCTGCTCGCGGCGATACCGCTGCCCGAGATCGCCCACCCCGAGCGCGGCGCGCGGACCCCATGACCACCGGGCCGGCCGGGGTCGTGACCCCGGAGCGGGTGCTGCGCCGGCTGGAGTGGCGGGTGCTGCGGTACCTCGACGGACGCCGCCACGGCGAGTTCCGCACGCTCTTCCGCGGCACCGGCGTCGACGTGGCCGATCTGCGCGAGTACGCCTACGGCGACGACCTGCGGCACATCGACTGGAACGTCACCGCCCGCACCGACGTCCCGCACGTGCGGGAGTACCTGGAGGACCGCGAGGTCACCGCGTGGCTGGTGCTGGACGTGTCGCGGTCGATGGCGTTCGGGCCCGCGCAGCGGCGCAAGCACCGGGTGCTGACCGAGGTGGCGGCCACGGTGGCGCAGCTGCTCTCCCGCGGCGGCAGCCGGGTCGGAGCGCTGCTGTTCGACGGGGCCGTGCGCGAGACCATCCCGCCCGGTCAGGGCCGCAACCAGGTGCTGCGGATCATCGACCACGTCCTGCGCGCCGCCCCCGGCGACGAGCCCACCGACACCCCGACGAGCACGGACCTCGCCGCGGCGCTGCGCGCCGTGCAGGGGGTGGCGCGGCGGCGGTCGCTGATCGTGCTCATCAGCGACTTCATCGGCCCGTCCGGCTGGCAGGCCCCGCTCGGGCAGCTGGCCCGCCGGCACGACGTGGTCGCTGTGCAGGTGCTCGACCGGCACGAGTTCGATCTGCCCGCCGTCGGGATGATCTACGTGGAGGACGCCGAGACCGGCGAGGTGATCTTCGTCGACACCGGCGACCCGGCGTTCCAGCGCCGGCTGCGGGCCGGCGCCGACGAGCGGCAGGCCGCGCTGGCGGCCGACCTCGCCTCGGCCGGGCTCGACCTGCACCCCGTCGCCACCGACGACGATCTCGTGCGGGCGCTGTTCCAGCTCGCCCGCCTGCGCAGCAGGGCCCGGCGGCGATGACGTTCCTGTGGCCGTGGGCGTTGTTGCTGCTGGTGGGAGTGCCGGCAGCGGCCTGGTGGTACCGCACGCAGCTGCGGGCCCGGGAACGCCGGCGCGCGGAGCTGGCCGAGCTGGGCCTGATCGCCGCGGCCGGGCCCGTCGGGCGGGGCCGGTGGTGGCCGCCGGTACTGCTGCTCGTCGGGCTCGCGCTGCTCGTCGTGGGGCTCGCCCGGCCCGAGGCGAAGGTGCCCGAACCGCGCCGCGAGGGCACCGTGATCCTCGCCTTCGACACCTCGGCCAGCATGGCCGCGCCCGACCAGCAGCCCACCCGGCTCGCCGCGGCGCAGGCGCTGGCCAGGGACTTCGTGCTCAGCCAACCGCCGTCGGTGCTGATCGGGGTGGTGGCGTTCAGCGGCACCGGGCTGGTCACCCAGGAGGCCACGGCCGACCGAGCGCTCGTGCTCGCCGCGATCGACCGCCTGCAGCCCACCGGCGGCACCGGCACCGCGGGCGGGCTGCAGGCGGCGCTGTCCACGATCGTCGGGGTGCCCGTGTCGGTCGGCAGCACCGCCAGCGGCAGCATCGAGCAGCAGGGCCCCGATCTCGGGTTCCACAGCTCGGCATCGATCGTGCTGCTCTCCGACGGGGAGGACACCGGGGAGATCGATCCAGGCGAGCTCGCCGACATCGTCTCCAGCGCGGGCGTGCGCGTGTACGCGGTGGGGTTCGGCAGCCCGGCCGGCACCGTCGTCGACATCGACGGCTTCCAGATCGCCACCCGTCTCGACGAGTCCCGGCTGCGCAATATCGCCGAGCGCACCGACGGCAGCTACGTCGCCGGCACCGACCCGGTGGCGCAGCAGGCGCTGACCCAGGCCGTGGACCTGGCGTGGACGGTGCAGCCGCGGCGGGTGGAGCTCACCGCGGTCGCCGCCGGGCTCGCCGCGCTGGCGCTGCTCGCGGCGCTGCTGCTGTCGCTGCACCGGACGGGACGGGCGGTGTCGTGATGCCCGCTGCAGCGCCGTGGTCACCCTCCGGCAGCGCTCGGCCGGGCGCGGTGGGGCGGCCCGGGGCACGGGGCCGCGGCGCCGGCGCCGATCTGCGCGGCGCCACCGCGCGCGAGGCGGATCGCGGCTGCCGCAGCCCCAACCGTGCGCACCGTGCTGACGGAAGGTCCGTTCGTGGCGGGCGGTGGGGGACCGTCCGCCGGTGGCCCCGCGCGAGGAGGGGGACTCGCCGATGACCGTGCTGTGGCCCGTCGCCCTGCTCGCGCTGCTCGTCGTGCCGGCGGCGATCGCGTACTACGTGTGGTTGGAGCGGCGCAGGCGCCGCCAGGCCGTCCGGTTCACCGATCTCGCGCTCGTGCGGGCCGCGGCACCGCGCCGGCCGCCGTGGAAGCGGCACGTCCCGTTCGGGCTGCTGCTCACGGCGATCGCGCTGCTGGCGCTCGCCGCCGCCCGACCGCAGGTGAGCGCCGAGATCCCGGTGGCGCGCTCGGCGGTGATCATGGCGCTGGACGTGTCCGGCTCGATGTGCGCCACCGACGTCGAACCCAACCGGATGGCCGCCGCCCAGGACGCGGTCCGCGACTTCATCACCAAGCAGGACTCGTCCACCCGGATCGGGCTGGTGGTGTTCTCGGGGTTCGCGCAGGTGGCGGTGGCCCCCACCCAGGACCGCGAGGCGCTGCTGCGGGCCGTCGACGGGCTGACCATCGGCCGCGGGACCACGATCGGCGCCGCGATCCTGAAGGCGGTCGACACGATCGCGGAGATCGACGCGAACGTCGCGCCGACCGGATCCGGGGTCACGCCGCTGCGGCCGCGGGAGCCGGGCACGTACGCGCCGGAGATCGTCGTGCTGCTCACCGACGGCGCCAACACCCGGGGCATCTCCCCTCAGGAGGCGGCGGAGGCCGCGGCCGAGCGCGGGGTGCGCGTCTACCCGATCGGGTTCGGCACCCGCAACCCGACGTCGATGATGTGCACGCCGGCGCAGCTGGGTGCGAACGGCAGCGACGGCTGGTTCGGCGGGTTCACCGGCGGCGCGGGCGGCTACCTGGTGGCCGACGAGACGACGCTGCGCCAGGTCGCCGAGACCACCGGCGGCGAGTACTTCGCCGCGGGCGACGCGGGCGAACTGCAGAACGTCCTGGACGATCTTCCGCAGACCGTCGCGACCCAACGGGAAGACGTGGAGGTCAGCGCGTTCCTCGTCGGGGCGGCGGTGCTGGCGCTGCTCGGGGCGGTGTGGGCAGCGGCTCGCTGGACGGCGTTCCCGTGAGCGTCGGTGCCCGCCCCTGCGGTGCGGCCCCAATGGAGGACGCCACGCCGTACGACGTACCGGTCGATCCCGCCCGCAGCCTCGCCGAGGTGCGCCACGCGCACGACGTGCTCGTCCCGTTCTACGCCGAGCGGCTCGCCGGCGCGCTCGACCGGATGCCCGCCGACCGGGCGGTGCTAGGACTGTTCCGCGAGCTCGTCCGCGCGGTCGGGGACGAGGTGGCCGACGTCGGCTGCGGCACCGGGCGGCTCGTCCCGTACCTGGCGGCGCAGGGCCTGCGCCCGCGCGGCGTCGACGCGTCATCCGGCATGGTCGCAGGCGGCCCGCCGCGCGCATCCCGGGGCGGAGTTCGCGGTGGTCGACGCGCGGGACCCGCCGTACGCGGACGCGTCGCCGGCCGGGGTCGTGTGCTGGTGCTCGCTGATGTACCTGCCGCCCGCTGAGCAGCGTGCGGTGTTCGCGGAGCTGGCGCGGGTCGTAGGGCCCGGTGGGTACCTCGTCTCCGGGTTCAAGGCGGGTGACGACCGGCGCCGCCGCGGCGGCCGCGGCACCGCCTGGGCATCGCGTTCGACGTGTGGTGGCACTCCCCGCTGGGCGTGGCCGCCCGGCTGACCGACGCCGGGTTCACCGTGGTGTTCAGGCCGCCCGACCCGGACCGGACGGAAGCGTCCGAGCAGGCGTACGTGGTGGCGCAGCGGACCGGAGATCGCGCCGTCGGCCGCGGCGCGGTCGCGACCACCGGACCGTCGACGTGAACGCGGTCATGTGGCGCTGCGCGCCCGCGCCGCGCGTTTCGTCAGGTATTCCCGCTCCGGCAGGTTCAGCGCGCGGGCGGCCGCGGCGGCGTAGTGCCGGGCCGCCTCGGTGGGCCGTCCGGCCTCCTCCAGAAGGTGGGCACGCACGGCGTCGAGGCGGTGGTGGCCGGCGAGCACGGGCGCGATCTCGTCGAGCAGCGCGAGCCCGGCAGCCGGACCCTCGGTGCGGGCCACCGCGACGGCCCGGTTCAGCGTGACCACGGGGTTGTCGGTGAGGCGTTCGAGCAGCTCGTAGAGGGTGCGGATCTGGGCCCAGTCGGTGTCGGCCGCGGTCGGGGCGGCGGCGTGCACCGCGGCGACGGCGGCCTGCAGCTGGTACTCCCCCACCACCCCGGCCCGGCGGGCCGCGACGACGAGGCTCAGCCCCTCGGCGATGGCGGCCCGGTCCCACAGGCTGCGGTCCTGCTCCTCCAGCGGCACCAGCGCGCCGTGCGGTCCGGTCCGCGCGGCGCGCCGGGCGTCGGTGAGCAGCTGCAGGGCCAGCAGCCCAGCCACCTCGGGATCGCCGGGCAACGCGGCGTGCAGCAGCCGGGTGAGCCGGATCGCCTCCCTCGCGAGGTCGACGCGCTGCAACCCGGCCCCACCGCTGCTGGTGTGCGCCTCGGTGAACATCACGTAGAGCACCCGCAGCACGGCCTGCACGCGCCGGCCGCGCTCGGCGGGCTCCGGCAGCTCGAACCGGGCTCCGGCCGCGGCCACCCGGGCCTTCGCCCGGCTGATGCGCTGCGCCATCGTCGGCTCCGGCACGAGGAACGCCGCGGCGATCTCGGCCGTGGTCAGCCCACCGACGGCGCGCAGGGTGAGCGCTACCGCGGACGCCGGGGTCAGCACCGGGTGACAGCACAGCACCAGCAGCCGCAGCGTGTCGTCGGTGTCGGGCACCGGCGCGGGCGGCGGCTCCAGCGCGACGGCGGCCTCGCGCCGGTGCCGCGCGGCCGTGGCCCGGTGCTCGTCCACGAGCTTGCGGGTGGCGGTGCGGATCAGCCAGGCGTGCGGATGGTCCGGCACGCCGTCGCGGGCCCAGTGCGCGGCGGCGAGGATCAGCGCCTCCTGCACCGCGTCCTCGGCGGCGGCGAAGTCGCCGTACCGGCGCACGAGCACGCCGAGGACTTGCGGGGCGGCCCGGCGCAGCACGTGCTCGAGCGCGGTCACAGGTCCGGGGCGAAGGTGAACATCACCTGACGCACCTCGATGCGCTGGCGCAGCGGCACCCCGCCCGGGCCGGGGGCCGCCGACACCGCCGCGGCGATCTCCAGCGCCCGCTCCTCGGACTCGACGTCGACCAGCTGGTAGCCGGCCAGCACCTCCTTGGCCTCGGGGAACGGGCCGTCGGTGACCACCGGCGGACCGCTCCCGTCGGCGGTGACGATCTTCGCCAGCTCCGGCCCGGACAGCGCGTTCATCTCGACGAGCTCGCCGCGGCGGGCCAGCTCGTCGTTGAGCGCGCGCAGGCAGTCGAGGTGGGCCTGCACATCGGCGGGATCCCACTGGTCCATCGGCGGAACGTCGAGCGCGGCGTCGTGCTTGGTGAGGATCAGGTAGCGCGGCACGGCGTCCTCCTTCAGCTCTGCTCGGCGAGCAGCTCGGCGACGGCGCGCGGCAGCGTGGTCTCGAAGTCGTGCAGCACGGCGTGGTCGGGCGTGATCGAGACCACCGCCATCTGCCGGTAGAGCGCCTGCACCCCGGCCCGCCACCCGGGCACGGCCTCGGCCGGCATGAGCTTCGGGGCGCCGGCCAGGTACTCCTCCGGCACGCCGTCGACGATCTCGACGGTGGCCGATCCGCGCACGAGCAGCGACCGCGGCGGCACGCCGAACCGGTCGACGGCCATCGCGACGCGGGGATGCACGCGGAGCGCGGCCACCTTGGCCGAGTTCACCGCGGTGGCGAAGCGGATCTGCGCACCGGTGCACCAGAACCCGACGGGGACGACCCGGGGGTCGCCGTCGAGGCCGAGGTAGGAGAACCGGCCCATGGCCGAGTCCAGCAGCTCTCGGGCGATCGGCCGGTTCAGGGTGGCGGTGACGGTCTGGGCGTCCATCGCGAGCGCTCCTTCGTTCGGGGTCGGGACGCAGCGGGAACGGAGCCGGCTGCCCGCCCTCGACATCCCTTGAACGTGACCCGCATCACATCTGGCTGCGGAGTGCGCGGGAGAGCCCGAGCGCAGCGGTGCGCACCGCGGGCCCGAGCCGGGCGGTGTCGAGCCGGTTCGCCCAGCCGGTGATCGAGATGGCCGCGACCGCGTGCGGCCCCTCCGCCATGACGGGTGCGGCGACGCACGCGATGCCGACCGCGGACTCCTCGTGCTCCTCGGCCAGCCCCAGCTCCCGGACCCTGGTCAGCTCCTCGGCGAGCAGCCCCGGCGCGATGACGGTGCGCGGGGTACGCCGGTGCAGCCCGGCGGCGACCACGGCGGCCACCCGCTCCGGCGGTCCGAACGCGAGCAGCACCTTGCCCACGCCGGTGCAGTACGCCGGCATCCGGCCGCCGACCCGGGACCCGACCATCGGCCCGCGCCGGGTCGTGAGCTTGTCGACGTAGACGACCTCGATGCCGTCCAGGACGGCGAGGTGGACCGTCTCGTGGGTCGCCTCGAACAGATCGGACAGGAACGGCGCCGCCGCCTCGCGCAGGCTGCGCTGACCGGGGGCGCGCTGACCCAGCTCGAACAGCCCCATACCGAGCCGCCAGCCGCCGTCGACGCGCTCGACGACCCGCCACTCGGCCAGCTCGCCGAGCAGCCGGTGCGCGGTCGGCTTCGGCAGACCGGTCCGCCGCGCCAGCTCGGCCAGCGACAGCTCGGCCTCGCCCGGCCGGAACGCGGTGAGCAGCGAGAACGCGCGGCCGATCACCGAACTCGGCGGCGCGGCGACGGACATGGCGCCATCGTAGGGAGGATCAGCCGGCCTGCGCGTGGCCGTTCCCGCGCAGCCGCGAGGTGAGCGCCACGACCTGGTCGCGCAGCGCCGTCGCCTCCTCCAGGGTCATACCGGTGGCGGCGAAGAAGCCGGCGTTCGCCCGGGCGGCCGGGCCGCGCAGCGCGTGCCCGGCGGGTGTGCAGGCGATCTCGACGCTGCGCTCGTCGTGCGGCGAGCGGGAGCGGGTGACCAGCCCGCGCGCCGCCAACCGCTTGAGCAGCGGGGAGAGCGTGCCGCTGTCCATGTGCAGGCGCTCGCACAGCGTCCCGACCGCCACCGGCTCGTCGCTCTCCCACAGCACGAGCATCACCAGGTACTGCGTGTAGGTGAGGCCCGCCTCGTCGAGCAGCGGGCGGTAGCAGCCGACCATCGCCCGCGCCGCGTCGTGCAGCGCGAAGCAGAGCTGCGCGTCCAGCGGCGGCGGTGTCTGTTCGTCGGCGACCACCCCGCCACGATACCCGGCAGCAAGTGGTGCGCAATTTGGTTGTGTGCAATACAGTTGCTCACAATCGAACTGCACCCACGAAGGATGACGACCATGGCGGCGATCTACACGGTCTCGGCGGTCTCGACCGGCGGCGGCCGCGACGGGCACGTGCGCAGCAGCGAGGGGTTCATCGACAACGACGTGAAGATGCCGCCGGCGCTGGGCGGGCCCGGTGGGGCCACCAACCCGGAGGAGCTGTTCGCCGCGGCCTACGCGACCTGCTTCCACGGCGCGCTGCGGCTGGTCGTGGGCAAGCAGCAGATGGCCGTCCCGGAGGGCACCAGCGTCGAGGTGGCCGTGGGCATCGGACCCGACGACACCAGCTTCGCGATCAACGCCGACATCACCGCGTACCTGCCCGGGCTCCCGCAGGAGACGGCCGACCAGCTCATCGCGGCCGCTCACCAGGTGTGCCCGTACTCGAAGGCGACGCGCGGCAACATCGAGGTCACGCTCACCGCGACGGTCTGACCTCTTAGGGTCGAGCCGTGAGCCCGACCCATCCCGACCAGTGGTCGATCGGGGAGCCCGGCCCCCGACCCGACCCCGCCCTGCTCGCCGCACTGGGCGAGCTCGCCACGACCCAGCTCGCCGACTCCGACGGGCCCGTCGCGGTCGCCGGCCCGGGCATCGCCCGGATCGCCGGTGGCCGCGAGGTCTGCGGACCGGCGGTGACCGTGTGGACGAAGCCGGGCGACGTCGTCTACGTCCTCAAGGCCGTCGACCACATCCGCCCGGGCGACGTGCTCGTCGTGGACGGCGGTGGGCGGCTCGACGCCGCGGTCATCGGCGACATCGTCGCGGGTGCACTGGTCGGGCTCGGCTGCGCCGGGCTCGTCGTCGACGGGGTGGTGCGCGACGTGGACGGCATGGACGCCACTGGCCTGCCCACGTTCGCCCGCGGTGCGCACCCCGCCGTCGGGTCGAAGACCGGACCCGGCGCGATCAACGTGCCGGTGCAGATCGGCGGGGCCGCCGTGCGGCCGGGCGACCTGGTGCGCGCCGACTCAAGCGGTGTCGTCGTAGTGCCGCACGACCGGCTCGCGGAGGCGGTCGAGGCGGGCCGGGTCGTCGCCGAGCGCGAGCAGGAGTGGCGGCGGCGGATCGCGACAGGTGAGCCCCTCCCCGAGGCCACGGGGATCGACGAGGCACTGGCCCGGCTGCGCCCCTGACCCGAGGTGCCGCGTCGAGAACGAACCTGTGGTGATCAACAGGGCGATTCGATCACCACGACTTCGTGCTCGACGCGGGAGACCTCAGCGGGAGACCCACTGCTCACGGCTCCACCAGACCCGCGCGGATGGCGTAGCGGGTGAGGTCGAGCCGGTCGCGCAGGCCGAGCTTCTGCAGGATGTTCGCGCGGTGGCGGTCCACGGTCTTGATGCTGATCGTGAGCGCGTCGGCGATCTCGCGCGAAGTGTGGCCCTCCGCGATGAGCTTGACGATCTGCTCCTCGCGCGGGGTGAGGATCGCGTCCGGCAGCCGATCACCGACGCGGGCGCGCTGCAGGTAGTTGCGGATCAGCGCGGTCACCGCGCCCGGGTAGAGGAACGGTTCGCCGCGCATCGCGGCCCGGCAGGCGTCCAGCAGGTCCTGGTCGGCCACCGACTTGAGCACGTACCCCGAGGCCCCGGCCTTCAACGACTCGAAGAAGTACTGCTCGTTGTCGTACATCGACAACATCAGCAGCTTGACCTCCGGCGCCCGCCGGGAGATCTCCCGGGCCGCCTGGATACCGGTGAGCCGGGGCATGGCGATGTCGAGCACCGCGAGGTCGATCCCGCCGATCGCGTTCGGCCCCACCAGCGCGTCGACGGCCTCCTGCCCGTCCGCGGCCTCGGCGACGACCTTCAGGTCCGGCTCCGCGTCGATGATCAGCCGCAGCCCGCGGCGGACCAGCGCGTGGTCGTCGGCGAGCAGGATCCGGGTCGGGGTCTGCGCCTGCGTCTGCGGTGCCGCCGGATGCGGTGTCGGATGATGCGGTGTCGGATGATTCGGTGTCGGATTGGGCGCGGTCACAGCGGCACCTCCAGCCGTACCTCCGTGCCTCCACCCTCGGGCGTGCGGAACGTGAGCCGCCCGCCCACGAGCAGGGCCCGCTCCCGCATGCCGCGGATGCCGGCGCCTTCCTCGACGGCCTGCTCCGCAACACCACCGCGGCCGTCGTCGCGAACCCGGAGCACGATCGCGTTCCCCTCCCGCCCGAGCCCGACCGCCACGTGCTTGGCGTCGGCGTGCCGGGCGATGTTGGTCATGGCCTCCTGGGCGACCCGGTAGATCACCAGCTCCACGTCGCTGGACAGCGGGGGCAGGTCCGGGTCGATCGAGCGCACCACCGTCACGTCGGACGCGTCGGCCAGCTCGGAGGACAGCGCCGTGAGCGAGCTGACCAGGCCCAGGTCCTCCAGCATGTCCGGACGCAGCCGGCGGGCGACGTTGCGCACGTCGTCGAGGCAGGCGCGCACGGTCTCCTGGACGGCGTGCAGATCGGCGCGCAGCTCCTCCGGAGCCCGGTCCGCGGTGCGCCGCAGCGCCAGCAGGGACGCCGTGAGCCCCTGGCCGATCTCGTCGTGCAGCTCGCGGGCGATCCGACGGCGCTCGGCCTCCTGCGCGGCGAGCGCGTGCCCGCTGCTCGTGCTCCGCTCGGTCTCCAACCGGTCGAGCATCGCGTTGAACGCCTCGACCAGCGAGGTGAGGTCGCCCCCCTGCGGCGGGGCGACGCGATCGGTGCCGCGCAGCAGATCGACGCGCGCCATGACGTCGGTGAGCGCGTCGATCGGGGCGAGGCTGCGGCGCAGCAGGAACGCGTTCGCGGCCAGGATCACGGCGAGGCCGATCGCGAGAACGGGGATCTCGGTCAGCAGCACCGGGGCCGACACGGTCGCTGGGGACACCGCCAGCAGCAGCGTGCCGACGGTGAACACCACGGCGTTGATCAGGACGATCCGCCGGGACAGGCGGTTCGCCGGTGTCCCCATGGACGCCCAGCTTCGCTTGCTCACCACGCCGTGTCCATCCGTATCGATACCCCTCACTTCTACATACCCCTACCCACCGGATGTGGGTGCTGTACCCGATGGTCCCCAGTGTCCTTTGCAAGGACACTGGGACCAGGACGGACGAAGACAAGACAAGAAGGTGGGCCACATGCCGGACGGGGTGCGCGTTGCAGCCGCCCCGCCCGGTGAGCCGTTCCTCGGCTTCGCCGTCGTCGCCGTGCTGGCGCTGATCGTGCTCGCCGTCTGCGTGGTGCGCGCAGTGCCGCCGCACCAGCGGCTGGTCGTGGCGGACCGGCGCGGACGCACCCGGGTGCGGGGGCCCGGGCTGGTGGCGGTGTGGCCACCCGCGGCGCGCACCGTCCCGGTGCGCCTCACCCCCGAGGACGTGGTGGTCGAGGGCATCGACGCCGTCACCGCCGACGGGATCGGGGTGCGGGCCGCGGTGGTCGCGCAGTGCCGGGTCGCCGACCCGGCACGCTTCGCCGGCCACCAGGGCGTCTGGGCAGCGCTCGACCGGGCGCTGGAGGGGGAGGTGCGCCGGCACGTCGCGGCGCGCGGTCTCGCCGAGCTGGCCGCGGCGCCCGACGCGGTGCTGGCGGCGCCGGTGGCGCGGAGCCAGGCGACGGACTGGGGGATCGAGCTGGGCCCGGTCGAGCTGCGCGACGTCACCGTCGCCGTCGATCCCCGCCTCACCCGCTGGGCGGCGAGCGTCGCCCCCGAAGGACAACGACGACGAGAGGACGTGAGATGACCGTGGAGTTCCACTCGACGACGGTGCCCGGACGGGGCGTGCTGCACATGATCGAGACCCGCAGCGGCGCCCGGCTCGGCGTGCTCGTCGACCACGACGGAACCCGGACCATCCTGACCTACGGCATCCCGCCCGACGACCCCGACCGGGTCGATCACGAGATCCCGCTCACCCCCGACGAGGCCGACCACCTCGCCGAGCTGCTGCACTCACCGTCGGTGCGGGAACGGCTCGACGCGCTGGAGCGGGCGGTCGCGCAGCTGAGCGGGGCGACTCCGTGACCGGGGCGGCGCCGTGCGGAGCAGCTGCAGTCCCCCCGCCGCGTGACCCGGTGCTCGCACCGAGCACCGGGCACGTACAGTCGATCCCGCTACCGCGATGGCCGGAGCCCGCCCGGAGGAACGGTCACATGAGAGCTCGTGAGCTCGCCGAGCCGGTGCCCACGGTGTCGTCGACCGACGCCGTCGCGGACGCGGTCCAGGTGATGGCGCGCGACCACCTGCCCGGCCTCATCGTGGTCGACGAGCAGGGCAAGCCGCTCACCGTGCTGCCGGGGACCCAGGTCCTGATGCTGACCGTGCCGCGGGTGCACCGCGAGGACGCCGCGCTCGCCCGGGCCATCGACGAGGAGCACGCCGATGCCTTCTGGAACGAGCTCGGTGATCTCACCGTCGGCGACTGCCTGCCGCGCAGCCTCGGCAAGCCTGCCGTGATCCGCGACGACTCCACGCTGCTGGAGGTCGCGGCGCTGATGGCGCGGGTGCGCAGCCCGCTCGTCGCGGTCGTCGACCCGGCCGGTCGTCTCCTCGGCGCGATCACGCTCGACCGGCTGATGACCCAGCTCGCCGCCGGAGGCCAGGCGACCGGCTGACCCTCGACGTCGGCCGTTCGCTCACCACCCTGCTGTCGCTGTTCCTCGTTCGCCGTCGCCGCCGGGCGTTTCCGCAGCCCCGACGCAGGGTGCCTGAGACATGTTCGGAGGACACCCATGTCCTGGGTGAGCGCGACCGGAGCGCTGGCCATCTTCCTGGTCGGCTTCTACTACATCGCCACGGAGAAGATCGACAAGGTCAAGGTCGTCCTGATCGCGGCCGGCCTGATGACCCTGCTGGGCTTCACCCCCGGCGCCGAGGTGTTCTTCTCCGAGCACGAGGGGATCGACTGGAACGTCATCTTCCTCCTGCTCGGGATGATGATCATCGTCGGGATCATCAAGCAGACCGGGGTCTTCGACTTCCTCGCGATCTGGGCGGCGAAGCGCTCCCGCGGTCGGCCCTACCGCCTCATGGTGATGCTGATGGCGATCACCGCCATCGCGTCACCGCTGCTGGACAACGTCACCATCGTCATGCTCGTGGCGCCGGTGACCGTGGTGATCTGCAACCGGCTGGGCATCGCGGCCCAGCCCTACCTGATCGCGGAGATCCTCGCGTCCAACATCGGCGGCGCCGCCACGTTGATCGGCGACCCGCCCAACATCATCATCGGCAGCCGCGCCGGGCTGACGTTCACCGACTTCCTCGTGCACATGACGCCGATCGTCGCGTTCATCTTCGCGGCGTTCGTGCTGCTCACGAAGGTGATGTTCCGGCGATCGTTCCAGTACCACCCGGAGCGCGTCAAAGAGGTGATGGCGCTGCAGGAGCGCCGCGCCATCACCGACCCGAAGCTGCTGGCGCGCTGCCTCGTGGTGCTCGGCCTCGTCGTGCTGGGCTTCAGCCTGCACTCGGTGCTGCACATCGCCCCGTCCATCGTGGCGTTGATCGGCGCCGGCGCGATGATGCTGATCGCCAAGCTCGACACCGACGAGGTCATGCGCGAGGTCGAGTGGCCGACGCTGGTCTTCTTCATGGGCCTGTTCGTGATGGTCGCCGGCCTCGTCCACACCGGGGTGATCGACGTGATCGGCCGATGGGTCGTCGACGTGGTCGGGGACCAGTTCCTGGTCGCGGCCGGCGCGCTGATCTTCGGGTCGGCGGTGCTCGGGGCGTTCTTCGACAACATCCCCTACACCGCGACGATGGCACCCATCGTCGAGGGCCTGGTGGCCGAGGTGCCCAGCGAGACGATCGGGCAGGCGCTGTGGTGGGCGTTCGCGCTCGGCGCGGACTTCGGCGGCAACGGCACCGCGGTCGCGGCCAGCGCCAACGTCGTCGCGATCGGCATCGCCGCGCGCATGGGCCACCCCATCTCGTTCTGGCAGTTCACCCGCTACGGGATCATCACCACGATCTTCTCGACGGTGATCGCGTTCGGGTACGTGTGGCTGCGGTACTTCGTCTGACCGGCGTCCCTGGTGACCGGCGGGCATCGGCGCCGCACCGGCGTGGTAGCAAGGACGGGTGCGTCAGGTACCGGTGATCGTGCTCGCCGGCTTCCTGGGTGCCGGCAAGACGACGTTGCTCAACCACCTGCTCAGCCACAGCCGCGACACCCGCATCGGCGTGGTGGTCAACGACTTCGGCAGCGTCGGCGTCGACGCGATGCTGGTCGGTCAGGCCGTCGGCGGCATGGTGCCGCTCGGCAACGGGTGCCTGTGCTGCGCCACCGACGAGGCCGGGCTGGCGGAGCTGCTCGCCCGGCTCACCGCCCCGCGGTCGGAGATCGACGTCGTGATCGTGGAGGCGAGCGGGATCGCCGAACCGGACCGGCTCGCCGCGCTCGTGCAGGCCGCCGCGGACCGGAACTCGGTGTTCGGCGGCCTCGTGGAGGTGGTCGACGCCGCCGAGTTCGAGCGGGTGCGGCAGCTGCACACCGAGCTGGACCGGCACATCGGGCTCGCCGATCTGGTGGTGCTCAACAAGGCCGATCTCGCCGGCCCGGAGCGCACCGAACGGGTACGCGCGCACGCCCGCTCGGTCAACGTGCGTGCCCCCATCGTGGTCACCAGCGAGGGCGTGGTCGATCCGCGGCTGCTCTACGAGGTGACCGAGCACCCCGGCCGGCAGCTCCTGCTCGCGCAGGAACCCGACCACGCCCATCCGCACCTGCACGACGGCTACCAGGTGGTCACGCTGCGCGCTGAGCGCCCGCTCGACCCGGCCGGGCTGGTGGAGTTCCTGCGGGACCGCGATCCCGACGCCTACCGCGTGAAGGGGTTCGCCGATCTCGGCGGCCGCCGGCGGCACGTCCTGCACGCGGTCGGCCGGCAGCTGCGCGTCGACCGGGATCGGTGGCCGTCCGACCGGCCGCGGTGCACGACGCTCGAGGTGATCGGGCGCAACCTCGACGAGCCGGCGCTGATCGCCGGGCTGCGCGCCTGCGAGCGCGACACCCCGCCCGACCCGGCGGAGCTGGCCGCCGTGGAGCCGTTCGTGGCGAGCTGACCCGGTTGCCGCCGAACGCGGGGGCACCTGCTGCTCCACCAGGCGTACCCCGGACCGGCGGTGGACGGCTGTTCGTGTCCGATGTGGCCGGCCGGGTTTGGCCGCCCCGCAGCTGGGGGATGTTCCGCTCGTCAGGTCGTGACCAACCGGTCACCACCCATGTAGGACCGGGCCGGTCCGTCCACCGGCGCGGATCAGAAGTACCGAAAGGACACCGTCCATGATCATCCTGGGTCTGATCCTGCTGCTCATCGGCTGGCTCACCGGCCTCAGCCTGCTCTACTACGTCGGCGGCATCCTGCTCGTCGTCGGCCTCGTCCTCCTCGTGCTCGGCAGCATCGGGCGTCCGGTGGCGGGCCGGAAAGTCTGGTTCTAGCAGGGCCTGGTGCTAGCAGGGTCTGGTTCCGGCAACGGGACTCCGCGCAGCGCGCCCGGAGCGCACGCTCTGGAGTTGCAGGAAAGCCACCTTCCCACCGCGTGGTGGGAAGGTGGCTTTCCTGCAACTACTCCCCTACTGGCTACTGCCCTACTGGCGCAGCGCAGCCACGGGAGCCCGCCGGCTGCCGACGTGCTCCGCCACCGCGAGCGCCGCGCCGACCTGCGCCACGACCGCGGCCCGGATGCTCATCGACTGCGCGGGCAGGACGGCGTCGGCCTCGCGGAGCCAGTCCTGCAGCAACTCCTCGACCCGGTTCCGGGCGGTGCGCACGCCTGCCGGGACGTTCCCGCAGGCCGCTTCGGCATCCAGCGCCCGCAGCGCCGTGCCCGCGATCCGCAGCCGGAGGGTGAACGGCAGCGTCGCGAACGAGAACTCCTCCGCCACGGTCGCCGGCTTGCCGGCGGCCTCGGGTGATTCCACGACGGCGCGCCAGCCGCCGATCACGACCCCCGCCGCGGTCCGCGCGTCTGTCAGCGAGCGCCGGAAGACGGTGTCGACGCGCAGCTCGTCGTCCGCGGCCGACACCGCGTCCTCCAGGTCGCGGAAGGACGCCTCCAGCACCTCCACGCCGTCTGCGACGACCTCGGCGAAGCTGCGCCCGCACGCGCGCGCGTCGGCGGCGCGCGGATCGGGCCAGAGCGGTGCCTCCGTCACCACCGTGACGGCGCCGTGCCGACCTGCGTACTCGCCGCTGCTCGCGCCGAACAGCGCACGCGTTCCGGCAGCCTCGGCCATCGACGCCAGTTCCGCGGCGGTGGGCATCAGCAGGACCCCGGGCCGGATCACCCTGGTCACCGGCGCCTCGAACACCGCGTCGTGCAGGGGCAGGTCCGCCCAGGCCACGGCGTGCGCCAGCCGTTCGGCCAGCTCCGGGTCGTCGCTGGTCGTGTAGTGGAACACACCCCCGTACTCGCCGTTGTGCAGCGAGCACTGCACGGCCGGGGCCACCTCGTCGATCACCCGCGCCAGCGCCTGCGTCTCCGGCAGCATGCGGTCGAAGTAGCCGGGCTCGTGCAGGTACGGGAAGGTCCACTCGACCTGCTCGTCCGTCGCCGGCCGGTAGAAGTCGCGGATGTAGCGCTCCCGGTTCTCCGGCCGCACGTACCAGCCCTCGTTGAGCCGGGCGGCATCGGGATCGACGCACGGGATCAGGTGCCAGCGAAACCCCAGCCGCTCCCGCAGCCGGTCGTCGCTGCACAGCAGCCTGCCCAGCTCCCGCACCGCCAGGAAGCCGATCGGCTCGTTCGCGTGCGGGCCGCCGACGACCAGTGCGTCCCGGTCCCCGCCGCCGATGGACGCCATCCGCAGCGGCTCGCC